>Ga0209169_10000980_pt1 | contig 17618 bp, 11 predicted proteins | sample HubBroMetageWRM4_FD_188346 | JGI IMG/M metagenome (GOLD analysis project Ga0209169, IMG submission 188346) | Warmed soil microbial communities from the Hubbard Brook experimental Forest, New Hampshire - Hubbard Brook CCASE Soil Metagenome WRM 4... | ecosystem: Environmental > Terrestrial > Soil... | reverse complement strand
GTTCAGCATTCACGACTTGGCCGCGATGACCGAAATGACGCTTACCGAGCTGATCGATCCGGTCAACGAGCTCGTTCAGGCCGACATTTTCGCCGCCGACGGCGACCAACTGGCGTTCCGGCACGACATCATCAGGGAGGCGGTTCGCGGCAGCCTGCTGTCGCCGGTCCGGCGCGCGGTCGACCGGCAGGCGGCGGACGTGCTGCTTGCCCGCGGCGCGCTCCCGGCAGAGGTAGCTACCCAGCTTGTCGAGAGCGCGGAACCGGGCGATGACGTCGCGATCTCGACGGCGCTGCAGGCAACCCAGGTCCTGGGTTCTTCCGATCCCGCCGCGGCAGCCGAGCTAGCCGCCAAGGCGCTCGACCTCACCCCGCTCCGGCACGCTCTGCGGGGTCCGCTTGTCGCCCAGCGGGTCGTGTCGCTGTTCGCGGCCGGTCTCGCGGAGGAGGGCAAGCGGTTCGCTGACTCGGCTCTCCGGCAGGCGATGCCCGCCGAGGAGGAGGCGAGGGTGCGTGTCAGCGTGGCCGGCATGTTCGATCTCTCTCCGGAGATCCGGTCGGAGAATGCTCGCGCCGGCCTCGCCCTCCCGTCGTTGCCCGCGGATCTGCGTGCTGAGCTCTGGGCCGCGCTGTACCACAGCCTCAGCGTGGCCGGACGGAAGGAAGAGGCGCTCTGCATCGAGCCGAGTGTGCGCGAGGCCGCGTACGCGAGCACGAGCGAGGCGTGCCGGTTCGCGTTTGAGCTCCCCGAGTCCGGACTTGCGTACCAGCTACTCGACTTCGGGCGCGCGCGGGAGATCCTGCTGACCGCGGAACGCCGTCAGCTCGACGGCCGGGACGACCCGCGAGCCCGGCTCGCGCACCTGCTCCGATCGTGGATCCTGGCGGCAACCGACCAGTACGACGAAGCGCTCCAGGCCATCGACGCCGGGGTGATCGCCGCCCAGCGTGACCGGCAGAACTGGGCGCTGCGCGTCTTCGAGACGACACGGGGCCGGCAAATGCTGCAGATGGGGAACTTCGCCGAGGCGGCGGTCGCGCTTGACGGCCGGTTCAGCCGCGGTGATACCCATCTCATTGCCGGGGCGCTGCACGCGCCCTCGGTCGTGGCGCTCGGCATACTCAAGATCCGCACCGCGGACGCGTCAGGCGCGCTGGAGGTTGCCGAGATCGCGAAGACCATGCTGCAGGCCAGGGCGCCGTGCGTCCGCCATCATGCGATGTGGTACCTCGCGCTTCTCGCGCTATCCCAGGGCGATCCGATGCAGGCGCACGGGTGGCTCTGCTCCAGCGGGCAGCAGGAGCGGCTGTCGATGTTCCCGCTTTACCCGCACGAGGTCGGCTACGACGCCGAACGCGTGCGGATCGCTGCGGCGGCCGGAGACGAGGAGCTCGCGGAACACGGAATCTCGATCGCCGAACGACGCGCGAGCCTCAATCCGCAGGTCCCTTCCTGCGCCGCGGCAGCAGCGCACGCCCGGGGCATCTGGACCGACTCGACAGATGACCTGCAGCGCGCGGCTTCGCTCTATCGAGGCGGACCCCGCCCTCTTGCCCAGGCGTCCGCGCTCGAAGACCTCGGCCGGGTGCTGGCGAAACGCGGCGAGGCCGGATCGGCAATCGCCGTGCTCGACACGGCGCTGACGATTGCGGCGCGCGCCGGGGCGAGCTGGGACGCTGCGCGCATCCGGGGCCGGCTTCGCCGTCTCGGCGTGCGACGGCGTCCCGCCAAGGTGGACCGGCCGAAGACCGGGTGGGAGGCACTGACCGAAGCGGAGTTGGTGGTCGCCAACCTTGCCGCGCACGGGTCGACCAACCGGGAGATCGCCGACAAGCTCTTCATCTCCCCGCACACCGTCAACACTCATCTTCGCCACGTCTTCGAGAAGCTCCGCGTCAATTCCCGTGTGCAGCTCACGAGGCTTGCCGCGGGCCGTGGCACTCGGTGACGTCAGGGTGTCCCGGCTTGCGGCGGGACGCCCAGGGCCAGCACGGCGGTGTCGTCCTCCACGCCGGCGCCGAGACGGTCCAGCAAGGCGATGACGGCGGCGACGGCGGAGGCAGCGGAGGCCGGCGCAAGGCTGGCCGCCAGGTCGCGGAGGGCCTCCTCTCCGTAACGGGCATGGGGAGCGCCGGTCCGCGCCTCGGTGATCCCGTCGGTATACAGCAGCAGCGTGTCACCGGGGTTCAGCGTGACCGTGGTGGCGGCGAAGGTGACGTCGTCCCAGACGCCGATCAGCGGGCCGGTCGGCATGGCCAGGTAGCGGGCGGTCCCGTCGGCGCGGATCAGCAGCGGGGCCGGGTGACCGCCGGCGGCCAGGGTCACGGTGAAGCCGCCGCCGGCCGGGGACAGGAACCCGAAGACCGCGGTGCAGAAATTCCGGCCGTCGCGCTCGTACTGCTCGTGCATGACGGTGTTCAGGGTGCCAAGGACGGCGGCCGGATCGGCATCGTAGACCGCCGCCGCGCGGAGGGTGTAGCGGATCAGGGACGTGGCCGCCGCCGCGCTGGCGCCCTTGCCGCACACATCGCCGAGGAACAGGCCCCACCGCTCCCCGCCCAGGGCGAACAGGTCGTAGAAATCTCCCCCCACCTCGTCGGCGGAGGCGATGTGGTAGTGCGCGGCCGCGTCCAGGCCGGGAACCTCCGGCAGCGCCGGGGGGAGCAGGCTGCGCTGCAAGGTGGTGACCAGCCGCTGCAGGCGTTCGCGGTCGTGGTCGGCCTCCTGCCGGGCGCGCAGCAGCTCGCGTTCATAGGCGCGCCGGTCCCGGGCGTCGAAGATCGTCGTCCTGATCAGCAGGGGTTGCCCGGTGGCGGTGGTCTTGACCACCGAGTTGACAAGCACGGGCAGCCGCGCGCCGTCGGCCGCCCGCAACTCCAGCGCCACCCCGCCGATCTCGCCCTGCATGTTCAGCAGCGGGGCGAAGTGAGTCTCGTGGTACAGCCTGCCCCCGGCGGTGAGCAGGTCGGCGAAATAGCGGTGGCCCACCAGCTCGTCCCTGGTGTACCCGAGCCAGCTCAGCAGCGTCCCGTTGATCTTGGCGATCTGCCCGTCAAGCAGCGTGGACAGGTACCCGCACGGCGCGTTCTCGTACAGGTCCTCCGCGTTGTCTTCCAGCAGCGAGGTGAAGGCCGCGTGCGCCGCCGGGGCGCCGTGACCGGGGGGACCGGGCGGAGGACCCGGCCCGGTATCGCTCACCGCGCGCTGACGGCGGCGAACGACGCGATCGCCGCGAGCGTTGCGTCGGGGGCGCTCAGCTGCGGGCAGTGACCGGTCGCCGCCAGCGTAACCAGGCGGCTGCCGGGGATCTGGGCGCGCACGAACTCACCGACCTCCGGGGGCGCGATCGCGTCGCTTGAGCACTGAAGGACCAGCGTCGGCACGGTGACGTGCGGCAGGTCGGACCGGTTATCGGACAGGAACGTCGTGCGGGCGAACGCCCGGGCGATCAGCGGATCGGTCCGGCAGAAGCTGTTCGCCAGCTCCTCACCCAGCTCGGGCCGCTCCGGGTTGCCCATGATCACCGGCGCCATCGCGGCGGACCAGCCCAGGTAGTTGCTGTCCAGCGAGTCGAGCAGCTCATCGATATCGGCCTGGCTGAAACCACCCCGGTACCCGGCATCGTCGACGTAGCGCGGCGATGGGCACAACAGGACCAGCCCGGCGAACCGCTGCGGCTCCCGGGTAACCGCGAGCACGCCGATCATGGCGCTGACCGAATGCCCCACCAGCACGACCTGCCGCAAGTCCAGCTCAGCGCAGATCCGCAGTATGTCGTCGGCGTAGCCATCCAGCATCGCGTACCGCTGCGGGTCCCACGCCGACAAGTCGGAATGGCCCGCGCCCACGTGATCGAACAGCACGACCCGGAAGTCCCGCTCCAGGCCGGGCGCCACCAGGCGCCACAGGTTCTGATCACAGCCGAACCCGTGCGCCAGCATCACCACCGGCCCATCGGCGCGGCCGCGCAGCACCACGTTGTTCCGCTCGACCGCGCCGCCACTACCCATACTGCCCATTCAACACCCGGCACAGGCACAATGGCCCAAGGCGAAGGGAGTGCCCGGGATGTCCTCGTCACGGTCAGGCGATCAGGTCCCGGCCACGCCGTCGCCCGGGCCCGCGGATGCCGGAGGCCCGCCGGGCAAGGCGGCGGCGGGCGTACGCCGTGCGGGGTTCGCGTTGCTGCTCACCCTGTCGATGGCGCAGTTCATGGTCGTGCTTGATTTCACGATCGTCAACGTCGCCCTGCCCTCGATCCAGCACGGCTTGCACGTGGCCACGACCACGCTGCAATGGCTGATCAGCGGCTATGCGGTTGCCTTCGGGGGGTTCTTGCTGCTGGGCGGCCGGCTGGCCGACGCGTACGGCCGGGCCAGGCTGTACCGGATCGGCCTGGTCGTGTTCGTGGTGGCGAGCATCGCCGGGGGCCTGGCCGTCGAGCCCGGCCTGCTGATCGCGTCGCGGGTGGTGCAGGGGATCGGGGCGGCCATGCTGGCTCCCGCGGGCCTGTCCCTGCTGGTCACCAGCTACCCCGGCGAGCAGGAGCGCAGCCACGCCCTGGGCGTCTACGGCGCGGTCTCCTCGGCGGGTTTCGCCTCGGGTGCGGTGCTCGGCGGCCTGCTGGCCGAGGTCACCTGGCGGCTGGTCTTCTTCGTGAACGCCCCGGTCGGGGTGGCGCTGCTGATCGCCTCGTTCCGGCTGCTGCCACCGGATCCGCCCGGCGGCAAGGGGAAGCTGGACGTTCCCGGCGCCATTACCGTGACGGCGGGGGTCGCCCTGCTCGTGTACGCGGTCGCCCGCGCGGGCGACACGCTGCGGGTTACCCAGCCGGCTCTGCTCTTCGGCGCCGCGGTCGTGCTGCTCGGCGCGTTCGTCGCCCGGGAGAGGAAGGCGCGGGCCCCGATTCTCGACCTGGCCCTGCTCAGGGACCGCGGCATCCTGGGAGCCAACCTGGCCCTGATCGCGGTCGGCGCCTTCAGCGCCGGGCAGGTGCTGCTCGTGACCCTCTACCTGCAGGAGGGACGAGGGCTCAGCCCGCTGCTGACCGGCCTGTGCTTCGTCCCGCAGGCGGCGGGGGCGTTCGCGCTGGCCGGTCCGGCCAGCAATATCGTCCCGGCGCTCGGGCCGCGGCGGGCGCTGGCCGCCGGCCTGGGCCTCGCGCTGCTTGCCCTGGCAGGAAACGCGGTCGCGGTGCTGACCGGGTCGCTGCCTGCGCTGCTCGCGGGCTCGTTCGTGCTCGGCATCGCCAATCGCCTCAGCCAGGTCTCCTCCACCCTGGCCGGCACCCAGGGGCCGGTCGCCGCCCGGTCCGAGGGCACGGCCAGCGCGCTGCTGACCGCCACCAGGCAGTGCGGTTCCGCGCTCGGCGTCGCGATCCTGGCCGCGACGATGGTCGCCGTCCACGGCGGGACCACGCACAGAATCGGGGTAGCGGCCTTCGTCGCCGCTGGCTTCGCGCTGGCCGGCCTGCTCGCGACGCGCGTCGTGCCGGCCGGGCCGCCGCACCCCCAGGCGCCGCAGCCGCAGCACCTGTTCCGCCATCACGCCGGCGGGATCTCGTGATGACCGGCCCGCCGGCCCGCTGGCCGCCGTCCTGGTCCGGGCCGAGGCTGCCGCGACGATTTCGTTGACACCTCGTGTTACTAGGCATAGTGTCCCTAAGCATGGATCGTGAACGGCTCAAGGGAAACCTGGACCTGCTGTTGCTGTCGGTGCTCTCGGCCGGTCCCGCGCACGGGTACGCGATCATCTCGGCGCTGCGCGACCGGAGCGGGGGCACGTTCGACCTGCCCGAGGGGACCATCTATCCGGCCCTGCACCGGCTGGAGGACGCCGGCCTGCTGGCCAGCACCTGGGATCAGGCAGAAGGGCGCCGGCGCCGCGTCTACGGGCTGACCGACCAGGGGGCCGCCGCGCTGGCCGCCCAGCAGACCGAGTGGCGTAGGTTCGCCGGCGGGGTACACGCGGTGCTCGGCTGGGCGGTCCAGGGCGTATGGCCGCCGGCCGCGGGCCCGGCTGCGGCCGAGCCGGGGTGGTCGGCATGAGCGGGGCGGGCACCGACCTGATCGCCGGGTACCTGGCGGAGCTGCGCGCCGGGCTGTGGGTCCCGGCGGACGAGGCGGAGCTGATCGTGGCCGAGGCCGAGGACCACCTGCGCGAGACCGCCGCGGTGGGGATGGAGATCGGGATGACCGAGCCGGAGGCCCACCAGGCCGCGATCTCCAGCTTCGGGCCGGTCCGGGCGGTGATCCGGGCGCACCGCCGGCGCACCATCACGGCCGGCGACGCGGTTATGGCCGTGTGGAAGCTCACCGGGCTGCTGGCGACGGTCGTCGGCGCCGGCGGCCTGGCCACGATCTTCTTGATGCACTCCCCCGTGGCCTGGGCGATGGGCGTCCGGGCGGTCCAGGACGGCCCGGGGGTCTGCCAGTGTTCGTTCCACATGGTGCCGATCACCAGCCCGGCTGTGCTGGCGCTGCCCTTCGCGGGCATCGCGGCGGGCGGCCTGGCTCTGCTGGCTACTCGCTGGCTGGCTACTCGCTGGCTGGCCACTAGCTGGCTGGCTATTCGCTGGCTGGCCGGGCCCGGCACCTCGGGCCGGGATCCGCGGTCCCCGGCGGTGACGGCGAGCTTCTTCCTGCTGGTATCGGCGCTGCTGTCCGCGCTCAACCTGGGCGGCGTGGGGGCGTACACCAGTCAGTCGTACATGTGCTGCAGTACGCTCACGTCGGGCTCCAGCACCACGATCGTTCCCCTCGTTCCGGGTGCCATCGTCGCCGGGTGCCTGATGGTGGCCGCCGGCTACGGTCTGCAGACGGCGCACAGGCTAGCCCGGCGCGGGCCCGGATCAGGTGCGCCCGCTCCGCCGGGCCGGGATCCGCTGTCCCCGGCGCTGACGGCGGGCTTCTTCCTGCTGATATCGGCGCTGCTGTCCGCGCTCGACGTAAGCGGCGTGGGGGGGAGCACCCATCAGGCCTGGCTCACCCTCCCGATGACGTCGGGCTCCAGCACCACGACCGTTCCCCTCGTACCGGGCGCCGTCATCGGCGGGTGCCTGGCGGTGGCCGCAGGCTACGGTCTCCAGGCGGCGCTCAGGCTAGCCCGGCGCAGGCCCGGGTCAGGCGGCCGCGTTCTGGAACAGGCCGGTCCTGGCGGCGTAGGCCATGCATACGTGTGAGTCCGGGCGCCGGCACTCACCCAGAATTCGCACATAGATAGACCCGTACGCTGCGGACCCGAGGGTTCGCTGGCGCCGCTGTGCCTGTGCCGAGGGCTCCTCGTGGAGCGTTCGTGCTCGCGTTGATCCTGCCGGAACCCGGCGGACAGCTGAAGGAGACGAGATGCGCCACAACATCCATCCGGCGCGGCTGACCCGCTACCTGCCCGCCTTCGCGCTGCTCCTTGGTGTGGTCTTGGTGGCAGGATGCACGGGAAGCCCAGGCAGCCCGGCAGCGGCAAAGACGAGCGGCTCGGCTACCCCGGCGTTGACTTCGGCTGACGACTGCCTGTTCCCTCCGGCGAGCTGCTATACCCCGGACCAGTACCGGGCCGCGTATGGCATCCAGCCCTTGCTGAATAGCGGGATCGACGGCCGGGGCGAAACGGTGACGGACCTCGAAATTGCTCCATTCAGCGGCCTGGCGGGCCCGCCCCCGTCCAGCCACGCCCTGGCGAGCCCAGCTCCTAGTAACAGCTTCACGGTTACCGGCCCACAGGGGGCCCCGGGTATCTCCGATATCCGTCAGGATCTGGCCAGATTCGACAGCATATTCCGGCTGCCCGCCGCGCGGATCGAGGTCGTGAACAGCCTCGCCCACTCACCCACGCCCTGGCTGGCGGCAGGTGGCGCGCAGGTGGGTGGCGGAGAGGTCGGGGACCTTGAGGAACTGCACATGATCGCCCCCGCCGCCACCCTCCGGGTGGTCCTGCTGCCTGCAGAAATCCAGACCAGCGCCAGGGCCGCGACGGCGGGCATGCTCGCCGGGTTGCGGCTCGCCGTCTCCGGCACCGACGTGGTTTCGATCAGCTGGGATCTGGGTGAGCACTTCTTCACCAAGGCCCAGGCGGCCGAGCTGAATTCCATCCTGCAGGGAGCGGCCGCTGACCACGTCACGGTGGTCGCAAGCACCGGCGACACCGGCCCGTTCAGCGACCAGCAGGCGTTTGCGAGCACGCCGACCGCGCCGGGCACATCGGTCAAGGAGGTCAGCCTTCCGGCCTCCGATCCGCTGGTGCTGGCCGTCGGCGGCACCACGCTCACCGCGAATCCCGTGACCGGCGCCTACATCGGCGAGACCGCCTGGAACACCTCGGCCTCCTTTTCTCAGCCGGGCTCGGCATCGGGGGGCGGCTTCAGCCACCTGTACGCCCGCCCCGCCTATCAGGATGGCGTCGCCGGGATCGGGGCGATGAGGGGGGTGCCCGACGTGGCCGGTGACGCCGATGAGGCGCACGGCGCCCCGATCGTCATTGCCGACGGCAACACGTCATGGATCATCCCGGCCTTCGGCACCGAGGCCGCCGCGCCGCTCTGGGCGGGACTCATGGCGCTGGCCGACCAGTACGCCCATCACGACCTTGGCTTCGTTAACCCCGCCATCTACCGCATCGCCCAAAGCCCCAGCTACCACAAGGCGTTTCACGACGTTACTACCGGTAACAACGTCATGACCATGCCGTATCCGATCGGCACGGTCGGTTACAAGGCCGCTCCCGGATGGGACCCTGCGACGGGCTGGGGAAGCCCCAACGCGCAGGTGCTCGTCCCCCTGCTGGCCGCTCAACCAGTAGCCACCACCTCTTAACCAGTAGCCACCACCTCCACTTATTAGGATGGGAATGAGCTCCGGCCAGGCACTTTCGGCGCACGGCACAGATGACGCCGGGCCGCCGCCTCAGGTCATGGTGGCGGCGGACGATATCCACCGGACCTTCGGCCGCGGGCAGCTGGCCGTTCATGCCCTGCGCGGGGTCTCGTTCACGGTAGACCGTGGTCAGCTCGTTGCCCTGCGCGGGCGATCAGGCTCCGGCAAGACCACGCTGCTGAACATCATCGGCGGCCTGGACGACCCGACGACCGGCCGGGTGTGGGTAGACGGCCGCGAGGTGAACCGGATGACCGAGCGGCAGCGGCTGGCGCTGCGGCGGGACACGATCGCCTTCATCTTCCAGTCCTTCGGGCTCGTGCCGATGCTGTCCGCGGCCGAGAACGTCGGGATTCCGCTGCGTATCGAGGGCCTGCGGCCCGGCGAGCGGCGGGAGCGAGTGGCGGCCATGCTGGCGCTGACCGGGATGGCCGACCACGCCGCGCACCGGCCCGGCGAGCTTTCCGGTGGCCAGCAGCAGCGGGTGGCCATCGCCCGCGCGCTGGCTGGCCGGCCGGGCCTGCTGATCGCGGACGAGCCAACCAGCCAGCTCGACCTGGAGACCGGCAGGCAGATCATGGAGCTGCTGCTCAGCCTGGTGCGTTCGGAAGGGATCACCGCCCTGGTCGCCACCCACGACGAGGCGCTGATCGACCTGGCCGACAAGGTCATCGCGCTGGAGGATGGGTCCGTCAGCACCGTCAGCATCACCCCGGGAAGATAGGGGCGGCGCGTGCGTGGTCTGGGGGTGTCCTTCCTCCTTCGCCGGGCCAGGTCCTCGTGGTTGCTGCTGGCCTGCGTGGCGGTCACGGTCCTGCTCACCACCGGGCTCGCCGCCGTGCTCTGGACCTTCGCGGCCGCGGTGGACCCGGCCGGAGCGCTGAACGGCCTGGCGGACCCCCAGGGCCGGGTGATCGGCCTGTCCGGCGTGGTCAACGCCGGCCAGGCCGCATCCGACTCGCAAGTAATCCGTGCCACGCTGAGCAAGGCCTGGCCAGGGGTCGGTTTCCAGCTGGAAAGCGCGCAGTGGGCGAACCCGATCCAGCTCTCGGCGACGTTCACGAGCGCGGGCAGCACGCAGCCCTTCGGCGGCGAGAACACGGCCATCACGCGGATCCAGCCCGCGTCGCTGGAAGGGATCAGCGCCCAGACGACGCTGACCGCCGGGAGGTGGCCAGGTCCGCCGCGCCGCGGCGGTCCGGTGCCGGTGGCGCTGCCGGCCGGCGTGGCCAGCCAGCTGCACCTGACCGTGGGCTCGGTGCTGAAGGGCACCACCCAGCCCGCAGGGACGCCGATCTCGCTGCAGGTCACCGGGCTGTTCCAGGCCACGAACCCGGCGTCGACGTACTGGACCCTGGACTTGCTGCCCATCTCAGGGAGCAGCACCGAGGGTTTCGCCAACGGCATCGCAGGGCCCGTCGGCGGCCAGGGTTCCTTCCTGACCTACGGCCCGGCGGTGGTGAACCCGGCTGCGTTCGGCGGGGCACTTACCGTGACCCAGGGCTCGTGGACGGTGCTGCCAGAGGCGGCGGCGCTGGCCCGGGGGAACCTCGACGCGCTCAACGCGGGCACCAGCCAGGCGGTTTCGCAGCTGGCCGTGCTCCTCCCCGACGGGCTGGCGGTGACCTCGAGCCTGCCGCAGCTCCTGGCCGGCATCGCCAGCACCATCGTGCTGACCCGGTCGCTGTTCACGATCGCCGCGCTGCTGTTGCTGCTGGTGGCCGCGGTGGGACTGGTGCTGGCCGCACGGCTGCTTGCCAGCCTGCGCGAGGAGGAGTCCGCGCTGCTGCGGGCGCGCGGCGCCACCAGGTGGCAGGTGGTGCGGCCGGTGCTGGCCGAGGCGGTGGTGCTCGGCGCCGCGGCCGGCCTAGCGGGCGTGATTGCCGGCACCCGCCTGACCGCCAGCCTGGCCAATAGCAGCCTGTCCGGCCTGGGCAACCTGCGCCTGGACGGCTATACCGGCCGCGGCATCACCTCGCTGGCCTGGCTGTCGGCCCTCGCGGTGCTTGTGGTGTGCGTCGCGGTGATGGCCTGGCCGGCGCTGCACACCCTGACCCCCGATGCGGCCAGGCTCCGCCGGGGCCGGCAGGCCCGGCTCGCGGCGATCGCCTGGGCGGGCGGCGACCTGGCCCTGGTGGCGCTCGCCGCGGTCGCGGTCTGGGAACTGCGCGGCTATTCGGCGGTCGCGCATCCGGCCACTGGCTCGCTCGGGATCGATCCCGTGATCGCCCTCGCCCCGGCACTCGCGCTGGCCGGGGTGGCGCTCATCCCGCTCCGCGGGCTGCCGCTGCTGGCCAGGCTGGCCGACAAGGCGACCGACTACGAACGCCGGCTGGCAGCCGCCATGGTGAGCTGGCAGATCGCCAGGCGGCCGATCCGCCAGGCAGGCCCGGCCCTGCTCGTCGTCGTCGCGACGGCGACCACCACGCTGGCGCTGGCCGGGTACGCGAGCTGGCAGCGGTCGGCCGCGGACCAGGCGGCCTTCGCGGTTGGCTCGGACGTGCAGGTGGACTCCGCGGGCCCGCTGCCGCTGGGCGCAACCGGGGCGATCACCCATGCACCGGGTGTCACCGCCGCCACGGAGGCCGGCGTCGCCAGCATCGCCAACGGGGGCCAGCTGATCGCGCTGGACCCGAAAACGGCGGCTAAGGCGATCCTGATCCGCCCCGACCTGTCACCGCTTCCGCTGAGCGCGCTGTGGCAGCACATCGCCGCGAAGCCGTACGGGCTGGCGCTGCCCGGCCATCCGGACCGGCTGGAGGTCCTCGCGACCCTCGGGACGGGCCCGCACACCGGCGCAGCCGAGCTACGGAACGCTGTTGGCTCGGTCACCGTTTCGGCCTTGATCCAGGATGCCGACGGCGCCACCTACCAGATACCCGCCAAGACGAGCCTGCCCGCCGACGGCAAGCAGCACTCCGTGGTCTTCACGCTGTCAGGTCCGCAGCAGGGCAATTACCCGCTGCGGCTGCTCGGGGTCACGCTGGGGCCCTATCCCCTGCCGCCGTATGACACGGCGAACCCAACGTCGGCCCCGGCCGCCAGCCTCCGCATCCAGTCCCTCGCGGTGGCCGCCACGGCCAGCGGCCCGTTCGGCAGGCCGTTCGCCCACGGTGCCGCCCTGAAGGCGTGGCAGCAGACGGCATCGTCCCGGCAGGTGCCGACAGGGCAACCGAACCCGTACGGAAAGTTCGGGCCATCGGCCGGGGTACCGCCATCGATCCTGGGCTGGCATAGCGCCGCCGGGGGCGCCCGGCAGCTCACGTTCACTATCGGACACGCTCCGTCGGTGCCGGTCGAGCTCAGCGTCAGCCTCACGCCCGGGTCCGCCACCGGGCAGGTCGCGATCATGGCGCCGTCGCCCCGGGTCATCCCCGCCATCGCCACCAGCGGTTACCTGGCGGCCAACCGGCTCGGCATCGGATCGTTCATCTCGATACCGCTCAGCGAGGATTTCTCGGCCACGGTCCAGATCGTGGCGTCGGTGGCCAACTTCCCGACCGTCTTCGGGCGGAACCGGGCGCTGATCGCCGACCTCGCGGAGATCAATGACTTGCTCTTCGCCAACGGCCAGAGTCTCTTGCCGGTAACCCGCTGGTGGCTGCGTACCGCTGACGGCCGGGTACCGCCGCTGCCGGCCGGCCTCGGCCTGTCCGTCACCAGCCGCGTCAGCCAGCAGGCGGCCCTGCTCGACAACGCGCTGCTGACGGCGCCCAGGCAAGGCCTGCTGGCCGTCGGGGTGGCGGCGGTGCTGCTCGGCGTGCTCGGCTTCTCGATCAGCGTCGCGGCCAGCCTCCGCTCGCGTCGGACGCAGAGCGCGGTGTTCGCCGCGCTGGGGGTGGGGAAAAACGCCCAGGCCCGTCAGCTGTGCCTGGAGCAGTGCGCGCTCAGCCTTCCGGCCGCGGCCGCGGGCCTGCTGGCCGGGATCGGCCTGGCCCAGCTGATGGTGCCCGCGATCACCCTGACCGCGGATGCGACGGTGCCGCTTCCGTCGGCCGTGGTGATAGTGCCACTCGGCGCGGCCGTTGCGCTGGCCTTCGTCACCGCGGCCGTGCCAGTCGCCGCCGCGGCCCTGTCGGTCCTGCGCAGACCCGACCCGGCGGCGCAGTTGCGGGCGGAGGGCGGTTGATGAGAACCCGCATGAGAACGCTGTGGCTGCGGCTGCGCGCCAGCTGGGTGACGCTGACCGGTACCGGGGCCGCCGCCAGCATCGCCTTCGGCTTGCTCGTGTTCGCCTCCGTACTGGCCAGCCTGGCGATCCCGCGGGAGAGCGTCGGGTTGAGCAACGGGGCGCTGCACCGCGTGATCGCGGCTTCGCGGCCCGCCGACCGGACCGTCATCGGGACGGTGGCCGAGACGTCCCTGACGGACGAAATCGGCCAGGTTCAGGCCACCGACATCGCGGCGGCCGGCGCCTCCTTGCGGGCCCGGCTGGCTGCTGGCGGGTTGCTTGTAGCCAGCAACCCGCCCGCCTGGGGGAGCCTGACCACGGAATACGTGCCGGTCAGCGGGACGGCCAAGGCCGCAGGGAACGGGCAGCCGCAGTTCGAGATGACCTATCGCACGGAGCTGGCCCACTACAGCCAGCTCGTGGCCGGACGGCTGCCGGTCGGCGGCTCGGAGCCCGGGAAGGTGGCCGTGATCCAGGCAGCGGTGAGCACCGCCACCGCGGCCAGGTTCGGGTTGCAGGTCGGCTCCCGGCTGACCGCGGGGTCGATACAGCTGGTGGTCACGGGGATCATCCGGCCGACGAACCCGGCTGCCACCTTCTGGAGCCAGGACCCGGTGGCGGCCAGGCCCGCGCTGACCCAGGCCGCGGCGCCTCAGCTGCCGTACTGGATCGGCGCGATCTTCGTCGGCCCCGGTGCGCTGCCCCTGGTCGAAGCCAACATCGGCAATGTTGAAATGCAGGTGACCTGGGTGTACACGGCCGCGCTCGGCGGGCTCACCGCGGGCCAGGCAGACGGATTGGAGGCGAGCATCACCAGCCTGGTCACCTCCGGGGCAACGGTGACTACCCGCGCAGGGAACCCGGCCACGGTGACGATTTCCTCCCAGATTCCCGCGATCCTGTCGCCGTTCGTCGCCGGGGAAGGCGCCGTCGCCCCCGCGCTCGAGCTGCTGTACGTCAGCCTGGCCATCATCGGGGCGGTGGTCGTGCTGCTCGGCGCCCGGCTGGTGGCGCAGCGCCGTGCCGCGGAGTTCACCCTCATGCGAGCCCGGGGCGCGGCGCTGTATCAGCTCGGCTGGCTGGTACTGCGGGCCAGCGTGGTCATCGCCGCGGCCGCCGGGGCGGTGGCCGCGCTGCTCGCCATCGGCCTGACTCCCGGCGACGGCGACGCGGTTGGCTGGTGGCTGGCCGGCCTCACGATCGCCGTGACGGTCGCCGGACCGGTGCTGATCAGCGTCGTCCCGCAGCGCGTGGCGTCGGCCGGGGGCGGGGGCGCTGCGCGCCAGGCAGCTGGCCGCAGGCCCGCGGCCCGGCGGGTCATCGTCGAGGTCGTGCTGCTCGCCGTGTCCATCGGCGGGCTTGTCGTGCTCAGGAACGAGGGCCCGAGCTCGGGGAACAACGGCCTGTACGCCGGCGCCGCGCCGGTGCTCGTCGCGGTCCCGGTGGCCGTCGTGCTGCTACGCCTTTACCCTCTCCTCGCCCGCGAGCTGGCCAGGATCGCGGGCCTGACCCGCGGGGTGGTCGCGTTCGTCGGCCTGACCCGGGCCACCCGTACCCCGCCCGGCACGGTCTTGCCGGCCTTCGCCCTGGTGCTTGTGCTGGCCATGGTGGCGTTCCCTGCCATGGTCAGCACGGCGGTAACCCGCAGCCAGGTGGCCGAATCCTGGCAGCAGGTGGGCGCCGACGCGATCATCCAGGCCCCGCCCAATCAGGCGATCCCCGCGGGACTGCAGGGCCAGATCTCTTCGGTGCCCGGGGTCGTCTCCACCGCTGCCGCGGAGCTCGACGCCGGCACGCTGGGCGCCGGGACCGAGCTGTCGGTGATGTACGTCGACCCGGCCCAGTACGCGGCCGTGACCGGCCAGGCACCTGGCCCGCGATTCCCGCAGGCTGCGCTGTCGGGGAACGCCGTGATCGGCGAGGCGGGGGCGATCGTCCCCGCGGCCGCCACCGCCGCCACCGCCCAGCTGGTCGGCACGGCCCCGACCAGCGTCAACGTGGACGGCAACGTGGGGGGCAATGCCATGACGATCCGGCTGGTCGGACGGCTCGGCATCCCGGCCGTCCCCACCGCTGCCGGCATGGCCACGGGCGTCGTCGTGGTGGTGCCAGCGCAAGCGCTCGGCAACCCGCTCGCGCCGAACGTCCTGCTGGTCGCCGGGCCCCGGCTGGATGCGGCGCGGCTGAGCGCGGACGTCAGCCGCGCGCTGCCGGGCGCGTCGGTGACGTTCCGCGCCGCGGCCCTCGCCGCGCTGACCACATCGCCGGTGCCACAGGCGGCGCAGACGGCCCTCACGCTGGGAATGGCCACCGCGGCCGGCTTCGGCGCGCTGGTCCTGCTGCTGTCGCTGCTGCTCACCGCATGGACCCGCGACATGACGCTGGCACGCCTGGCGACGATGGGACTGCGGCGCTGGCAGGCCCAGCTGCTGCAGGCGACGGAGACGCTTCCCCCGGTCGTGGCCGCCGCCATCGGCGGCGTCGCGTGCGCCTGGCTGCTTGTGCCGCTGGTCGGGTCGTCGCTGAACCTGGCGGCGTTCGCCGGGACCGGGTCGGCCGCCGCGGTGACCGTCGCCGTGGTCCCGCTGGTCGGTTCCGCGGCCGGGCTGGTGCTGGCGGCGCTGCTCGTGCTGGCCGTTCAGGCCGTAATCACCTACCATCGCGGCAGCACCAGGGCGCTGCGGATCAGTGACGAAGGAGGCCCAGGGACATGACCCAGCCTGCTATCTCTCAGGACCAGGCCCCCACCGGCGCGGACGGGATGATCGTCTGTGACCGGCTGGTCCGGATCTACTCAGGCAAGGGCATCGAGGTACAGGCTCTGCAGGGGCTGGATCTGCTGATCGCCGAGGGGGAGCTGACCGCGCTGATCGGCGCGGCCGGCAGCGGCAAGTCCACGCTGATGAACATCCTCGCCGGGCTGGACACGCCGACGGCGGGGGCGGTGTGGGTGGCCGGCCGCAACCTGGGCGCGATGACCGCCAAAGACCGGCTGTCCTACCGGCGGAAAGTCGCCGGCTTCATCTGGCAGCAGACGTCGCGGAACCTGCTCCCGTACCTGACTGCCCGGCAGAACGTGCTGCTGCCGATGCGGCTGAGCTCGCTCGGCCGCCGCGAGCAGCGGCGGCGCGCCGGTCTGCTGCTCGACACCCTCGGCATCACGCACTGCGCCGACCGGACCCCGGACCGGATGTCCGGCGGTGAGCAGCAGCGCGCCGCCATCGCCACGGCGCTCGCGAACCAGCCGAAGGTGCTGCTGGCCGACGAGCCCACCGGCGAGCTGGACTCCGCCACCGCCCGGGACGTGTTCGCCGCCCTGCAGACCGCCAACACCGAGCTCGGCGCCACGGTGCTCGTGGTCACCCACGACTCGGCCGTGTCGTCGCAGGTCCGCCGGACGATCGCGATGCGGGACGGCAAGACGAGCAGCGAGACGATCCGGCACTCGGCCACCGACGAGCAGGGCCAGACCACGCTGCACGCACGCGAGTACGCGACGCTGGACCGGGCGGGCCGGGTTCAGCTCCCGCGCGCGATGACCAGGCGCCTCGGCATCCGGAACCGGGTCGAATTGCAGGAGGAGCCCGACCACATCGGCGTCTGGCCGGACCAGGCCGCCGACGAGGAGTAGGAGTAGCCGCCGGCCCTGACCATGATCGTTACTGGCCTAGACGTCCGTCGATCCGCTCGCGCAGCAGGTCGGCGTGACCCATGTGCCGGGCGTACTCCTCGATCATCCCGACCAGCGCCTCCCGCAGCGACATCGGCCCGCCGCCGCTGCCATGCTGATTCTCCGGATCGTCGCCGGTGATGTCGAGGCTGGGCGCCCCGGCCACGAACCGCGTCGCGAAGTCCACCTCCGCACGCCATGCGTCCCACGCCTCCGCAACCACCCGGGGGTCGGCAACGGCACCATCGAAATCACCGTCACCGGGGCCGAACAGCCGCGGCACGTCCTGTCGCGCCATCAACACCCGGAACGTCCCACGCTCCCCGTCGGCCAGGTGCCGCACCAGCCCAAGCAGCGACATCGTCGACGGCTCGACGGCACGCCGCGCCATGGCCTCCGCGTCAAGATCAGAGCACTTCAGCTCCAGCGTGAGGCGCTGACGGCGCAGGGATTCGACCAGCGTGGCGCGCTCGCCGCCCAGCCTTGGCCCGTTCTCACGAGGGTCGTCGTCAGACGGCTTGCCGTCCGCGGTGAACATGTCGGCGCGCCGGCTGCTGCCCATGGCCGCAATCATCGGCGATGCACATGGCGGCCGGCAACGGATTTAGGACACCGCGGTAAACACCTTGCTACCAGGCGGACTGCAGCACCAGAATTGGGCGATCCTTTCACGTTCGACGGTTCCGGAGGACTGAGGCCCCCTCGCAGATCAGGCCGCGCAGCAGCGCCAGCCGGTCATGAGTCACCTCGCGTGCGGCGGCTGGCGGCTGCCCCCGTCCGTTTCCCCGCAGCAGTCACGCCGAACTCAAAGGACCTAGCACACATGGATACACCCGTGCTCCCGCACGTCCCCGCCCTGATCGCCGCCTACATGCGCGCCGCAGCCGGCCGCCGACCCGGCAGCCGGATC
>Ga0209169_10000978_pt1 | contig 17629 bp, 14 predicted proteins | sample HubBroMetageWRM4_FD_188346 | JGI IMG/M metagenome (GOLD analysis project Ga0209169, IMG submission 188346) | Warmed soil microbial communities from the Hubbard Brook experimental Forest, New Hampshire - Hubbard Brook CCASE Soil Metagenome WRM 4... | ecosystem: Environmental > Terrestrial > Soil... | reverse complement strand
TGGATGCCATCGCATTCGATAAAGGGTGTTACACGGGGCAGGAAGTCATTGCGCGCGCTCACTACCGGGGACGGGTGAAGCGGCGGCTGCAGCGGTTTGTGTCGCGCGGCGCCGTTGCGAAACTGACCGTTGGGGAGTCGGGGCAGCTCGCGGACGGGCGAGCCTTCAAGGTTGTTGAGGCTGCGCGGCTGGCGGATGGGCGGTGGGAGTTTTTGGCCGTGGCGCCGTTGGTGGCGGGTGCGGCAGAAGGAGCCGAGGCGGCAGGTTCGGGTGCCCAGAGCGGAGCGAGCAACGGCCAGGGTGTTGGCGCGACTGCGGCTGCGGGCACGGGTGCGACGCCTAATGCTGTTGCGGAGTCAACACGCTCGGCGGCGGTGATCGACGCCGAGGTGTTGCCCCTGCCCTACCCGTTGCCGGAGTAAGGCAGGGCTGCGTTGGGTCGCTGGATCCTTACTGGCCGGACAGTCGTTTCGCGAACGACACGGCGTAGGCCGGTGAGCGGAACAGGAGGATGGGGTCGTTGGTCGGTGCGATGCCGTCGGCCATGATCAAGGGATCGAAGTTGATTTTCTCGCAGGCGGCCCCTTTCTGCGGCGTGGCCTGGGAAATCGTCAATGTGCCGGCGGTAAAGTGCTTGCGGGTTTCCGGCCACGCGACGGTGGGATTGTCGAGCGAATCGCCGGGCTCTCCCACGTAGACGATCATGTCCCACACGGCGGGGCTCTTCTGGGTGCGCTCGATCAGGTTCTTCTCCAGGAAGTCGTGCGGAGCGGCCTTCATTTCCGCGGCGCTGAGCTCTTTCACGCCGTCGCGCGGGATGAACCGCCATTTCACCGGGTGCTCGACGCCTTTGGCATCTACGAACTTGAAGGTGTGGATGCTGAAGTACGGCGTCTGATAGTAGTTCGCCGTCGGGGTGTGCTTGGCCGAGAGGTCGATGAGCGGCTTCGCGTCCGGGTGGCTGGCCACATAGGCTTTGAGCTTCTCGGCATCGGGCATGCCCGTTTTCGGGTCAGGCTTCGACGCGTCGATGGCATCTCTGAACGAAGCCGGCGAGGATGCGGCGAAGATCGGCACGTTGATCATGGTGATGTGCTGTAAGCCGCCGTTGGCCAGGCGAAACTCGAGAGCCATCCCTCGCGGAGCCGGGGCTGCGTCGGGGACGTCGGGGTTACCACCGCCAAGCGAGAATCGCGCGACTACGGGAATGGACTTGCCCGTGAACAACGGTGAGCGGCTGAGCGCGGCAGCGTCGGCTGTTCCAACGAACTCGCCCGCCGCGCACGTTCCCTTGATGTGGTTTCTGCGCTGGCCGGGGTGCACGCCGAAGGTCCCTTCGAACGACTCGATCATCTGCTGCGGCGTTATGGTAGGCGCCGCCGCGGTCGTGGCCGCGGGCGCGGCGCCGGCCAACATAGAGGCCGTGGAGGCCGTCGCCGATGCAAGGGTCAGGAACGCTAATCGCGTGCCTCTACGGAAAGTTGACGATTTCATGACGGAGCCACTCCTGAATGTAGGCTTGTTGTTTGTGCGCGGAATCGTGAACCTTCCGGCGCGTCGATGCAATCGTGGCTGGGACGATCCTGCTCCTTTTGAACGGCATGCAGATGAAGGGCAACAGCGCGGGGGCAAGCATTTCCAGCGCTTCGACAGGAGCGGTCGCAGGCGCTAGAGATCGACGAGCTCGACTTCCTCCGGATCGATGCGGCGCTCGAGGAAACGTGAGCCGATGCGAGCGAAGCGCTCGACGGAGTCGGTCGCGAGGAAGCGGGTTGCGGCCTTCGGGTCGTCACTCGCGGGTGACCCCAGGCGTGTCAGGGACTCACGCTCTAACGTCTCACGGACGCACTTCGCGGTCGTGGCCGCGGAGTCGACGATTTCGATAGCGGGGCCGATGGCGGCGCGGATTGCGCCGGCGAGCATGGGGAAGTGGGTACATCCCAACACAAGCGTGTCGGGGGTAGAGCTGGGGTCCAGGGACGACCGAGACCCGGCGGATGCGTGAAACAAGGGATCGAGGTAGTGGCGCGCGATGCTGTCCGCTATCGGACCCTGGTGGAGGCCCTCCTCCGCCAGTGCCACAAACAGTTGTGTTGGCTGTGCGATGACGCGGGCACGACCGCGAAGCCGGAGTATGGCTTCCTGGTAGGCGCCACCGCGTACTGTGCCCTCGGTCGCGATGACGGCGATATGACCCGACTTGGAGGTGGCGCAGGCGGCCTCCGCGCCGGGCTCGATAACACCGATGATGGGCACACCGCGAATATGCGCGCGGATCGCGGGCAGGCCGACCGATGAAGCCGTGTTACAAGCGATGACCAGGCACTTGACGCCGTACTCGGACAGCGCCTCCGCCGCCTGGAGGGCGTAACGGGCAACGGTCTCGGGGCTTTTCGTTCCGTACGGCAGGCGCGCGGTGTCGCCGAGGTACACGAAGTGCTCGTGCGGCAACTCCGCCGCGAGCGCCTTCAGAACCGTCAAACCCCCAACACCCGAATCGAACACCCCGACGGGTGCCTCTCTCACACGACCTCCAGGCTCAATCGACCTCCGGACGAAGGTGCGGGAAGAGGATCACGTCGCGGATCGAAGGCGAGTCGGTGAAGAACATGACCAACCTGTCGATGCCGACGCCGAGGCCGCCGGTCGGCGGCATGCCGTACTCCAGCGCACGCACGTAATCCGCGTCGTAGAACATAGCTTCTTCATCGCCTTTGTCCTTGCGGGCAACCTGTGCGCGGAAACGGGCGGCCTGGTCTTCCGCATCGTTGAGCTCCGAGAAGCCATTGGCGATCTCGCGACCGGCAATAAAAAACTCGAAGCGGTCGGTGAGAAACGGGTCCGCGTCGTTCGCACGGGATAGCGGCGACACTTCGGCCGGATAGGCGTACACGAAGGTCGGGTCCATGAAGGTGTGCTCGGCGGTCTTCTCGAAGATCTCGATCTGCAGTTTGCCGGGACCATCGTGAGCGTTTACCGGGATGCCGAGCTGCTCGCAGCGCTTGCGCAGGTACGTGATGTCGCGCAGGGACAGCGGATCGATACCGGGGTTGTTCTCGATGACCGCCTCCTCCACCGTGACACGGCGGAACGGCTTGGCGAGATCGTAGTCGCGTCCCTGGTATTGCAACTGGGGCGAGCCGTTCAAGGTGTCGGCCAGGCCGCGCATGGCCTTCTCGATCCAATCCATGATGTCGCGATAGTCCGCGTACGCGAGGTAGAGCTCCAACATCGTGAACTCGGGGTTGTGTCGTGTCGACACCCCCTCGTTACGGAAGTTACGGTTGATTTCATAGACCCGCTCGAAGCCGCCGACGACGAGGCGCTTCAGGTACAGCTCGGGCGCAATGCGCAAGTACATGTCGAGGTCGAGCGCATTGTGATGGGTGATAAACGGCTTCGCCGCGGCACCCCCGGGGATGGGTTGCATCATCGGGGTCTCGACTTCGAGGAAGTCGAGGGAGTCGAGGAAGTCGCGCAGGTAGCGGACGATCCGCGTGCGCGTGCGGAATACCTTCCGGCTCGCCTCGTTCACGATGAGGTCGACGTAACGCTGGCGATAACGCGTCTCGTTGTCCGACAGGCCGTGCCACTTATCGGGCAGCGGCCGCAACGACTTCACCAACAGGCGCAGGCTATCAACGCGGACCGACAGCTCATTGGTCTTGGTGCGGAAAAGAATGCCGCTGCCGCCGATGATGTCGCCGACATCCCATCCCTTGAAGGCGTCGTAGCTGGTGCCGAGGGCGTCCTGTTGGAGAAAGAGTTGGATCTGGCCGGTGCGGTCGGCGATCTTTGCAAAGCTGGCCTTACCCATGACGCGCTTGAACAGCATGCGGCCGCCGACATCCACGCGGGTGGGATTGGCTTCGAGCCAGGCAGTGTCGCGCTCGCCGAAAGCGTCGTGCAGTTGGGCCGCCAGGGCATTGCGACGGAAGTCGTTGGGAAATACCGGGGTGTTGGCCTGTTTAGCGGCCTCGCGCAGGGTGGCGAGCTTCGCGCGCCGCTCGGCGATGAGCTTGTTCTCGTCGACGGGCTCTGCGGCGGACTTGCCCTTGGCGCCGCCCTGGTCGTTAACGTCTGTCACCTAAACTCCCGCCTTGAGCGATGCTTCGAGAAATTGATCGAGGTCGCCATCCAACACCTTATCGGTGGCGCCCACTTCGACGCCGGTGCGCAGGTCCTTGATGCGCGACTGGTCGAGCACGTAGGAGCGGATCTGGTTGCCCCAGCTAACATCGGACTTCGAGTCTTCCAGCACCTGGGCGGCGGCGTTGCGCTTGTTGACTTCCAACTCATAGAGCTTGGCTTTCAACATTTTCATGGCCGTCGAGCGGTTCTTGTGCTGGCTGCGCTCGTTCTGGCAGGCCACGACAATGCCGCTCGGCATGTGCGTGATACGTACGGCCGACTCGGTTTTGTTGACGTGCTGGCCGCCGGCGCCCGAGGAACGATAAACATCCGTTTTCAAGTCCGCGGGGTTCACGTCGATTTCGATGTCGTCATCGACTTCGGGCGAGATGAACACCGAGGCGAACGAAGTGTGGCGCCTGTTTCCGGAGTCGAACGGCGATTTGCGCACGAGCCGATGCACGCCTGTTTCGGTGCGCAGCCAGCCGTAGGCGTAATCGCCCGTTATTTCTATCGTTGCGCTCTTCATACCCGCTACTTCGCCCGGGTTCGAGTCGATCACTTCAGCCTTGAAGCCACGCGCCGCGGCCCAGCGCAGATACATGCGCAGCAGCATCTGCGCCCAATCCTGCGCTTCGGTGCCGCCGGCACCGGCCTGGATATCGAGGAAGGCATTGTGCGAGTCCATCTCGCCGTGAAACATGCGCTTCAGCTCGAGACGTCGCACGTCGGATTCGAGTCGCTGCGCATCGGCATCGATGTCGCGTGCGGCAGCTTCGTCGCCCTCGCTCTCGGCGAGCTCGAGCAGTTCCGCGGCGTCGGCTATCCCCTTCGTGGTGCGGTCGATCTCAACCGTATCGGCGGTCAGCTTAGCCCGTTCGCGCCCCAGCTCCTGGGCTCGCTCAGGCTTCGTCCACACGGCAGGGTCTTCGAGCTCCCGGCTGACCTCTTCCAGCCGCTCTTTCTTATTGTCGTACTCAAAGAAACCCCCGTAAGGAGGCGATGCGCTCCCCGAGGTCTTTGAGCTGGCGTTTGAGCTGATTGACTTCCATCGTGATGCCGTTAACGGGTGGATTTCGTAAATGCGGAACGCGGATGCTAGCACCCCGATAGGAGCCTGGCACCGCCTTCCATTAATGGGTGCCTTTTAAAGGAGCTTCGCCGTTTGCAGCGGCAAAACGTGATCGACCAGGAGTTGCAGCCGGCGCTCGCCCTGGTATTCGTTCACGTCCAGGCGATACACGAGCTGAACAGCACCTTCCGGCGGGACGAAGCTGTCGCGATCTTCGATGTGGTTGAATGCAATTGCATCGAATGAACGGCCTGTTCGTGGGACTTCAACCCACATTTTCAAGTGGCGGTCGCCGACGATCCGGGTGTTCCGGATGGCGAAAACGCCGTCGAAGCACGGCTCGGGAAATGACTGGCCCCACGGTCCGCCCGCGCGCAGCGCTTGTGCCGTTTCGAGCGCAATTTCTTGTACCGAGAGTTCGCCGTCTGTTTCGACCGCGTCGGCGACGGCACCGCGCGCGGCCCAACGAGCCACCTCCTCGTCGAATGCCAGGGCGAAGCGGTCGAGCTTGGCGCGATCGAGGGTCAGTCCGGCGGCCATGGCGTGACCGCCGAATTTGCTGATGAGGTCGGGATCGCGCGCGGCGACCGCGTCGAGTACATCGCGAATGTGGATGCCGGGCATCGAGCGCGCGGAGCCGCGGAGCGTTTCGTCGCTCGCTAACGCAAAAGCGATTACCGGACGCCGCACACGGTCTTTTACGCGGCTCGCCACGAGGCCAACGACGCCCTGGTGCCAGCTCTCGTCATATAGACAGACTCCGCTGCGGTGGACCGCACGCGGGCCGGTGTCGCGGAGACGGCTGACAGCGGCCAGCGCTTCGACCTGCATTCGGGCTTCGGTCGCACGACGCTCTTGGTTTAGCTCGTCAAGGCGCGCGGCGAGCATTTGCGCGGCGGTTGGATCGTCGCTCAGAAGACATTGAATGCCGATCGTCATGTCGTCCATACGACCAGCGGCGTTCAGACGCGGAGCGACTGCGAAAGCGAGGTCGGACGCGGTTAGGTCCACGGTGCGCCGGTTCGCGAGCGTCAGGAGCGCGCTGATGCCCGCCACGCAGCGGCCCGCTCGGATTCTCTTGAGACCCTGGGCTACCAGAACGCGGTTGTTGGAATCGAGCGGGACGACGTCGGCGACCGTGCCGAGGGCTACGAGGTCGAGGAACTCGGCGACGCTGGGTGCGCCGGGTGGCGTGAGTCCTTCGGCGTCGAGGCGCCGTCGAAGCGCGGCCATCACGTAGAACGCCACGCCTACACCGGCGAGTGATCGGCTGCCGAAGGTGCTGCCGGCGAGATTCGGGTTGACGATCACGTTGGCATTCGGGAGACCGGCGCCTGCCAAATGATGGTCGGTCACGAGAACGTCGATGCCTTGCGTGCGGGCGTGCGCGACGCCGGCAATGCTCGAGATGCCGTTGTCGACCGTCACGATCAACGTGGGCTGTCGGGTTGCCGCCAGCGTCACAATCTCCGGTGTTAGGCCGTAGCCGAACTCGAAGCGGTTCGGGACCAGGAAATCCACTGAGGCGAAGCCCCATCCTTTAAGCGCTCGCACCATGAGCGCGGTGCTCGTGGCACCGTCAGCGTCAAAATCGCCGACGATCAGGACACGGCCGGTGCGGTGCTGCAGTAGGAGGTCTACCGCGGCGGGGATACCTTCTAGTGTGCCTACTGGGTGAAGGCGCTCCAGGGACGTGTCGAGGTCGGCGGGCGTGCGAACCCCGCGAGTGACGTAGATTCGGCGGAGGACGGGATGGAGATCACCGCTCAGCGCTGCGCAATCTTGCGCAACGAATTCGCGACGAACGACTCGTAGGGTGGTGTAGGCCATCCCGTAGCTTATACGGGATCAGGTAGGTCGTCGCACCGGCGTGACCGTATCGCGCCCAGCGCGCGGATGCGACGAGTCCATGACGAGCACGGCCGCGTTGCGGTCGCGGCGTGACCGCATCGGATCCTACGGTACGTATTCCCACAGGTCGGGGAAGGGAGCGTAGTTTCCCACCGCGGCGGACACTTCTCCGCCGAACAGCCACAGATGACCGGCGCTGTCGACCCAGGCAACGGACGCGAAGCGCCCACCAGGCTGGTTGTTCGCGGCGGCGACTCCCTGCGTGCCCCAGTCGACGAGCGTGTTGGTCGTCTTGGAGCCGGCGACCCAGGTCCATAGTCCGCTCGTGGGGGAGTATTCCCACAGATCGTCGAACGTGTCGCCGTCGTAGCCGCCATAGAACCAGAGGTTGCCGGTGGCATCGATCCAGGCAACCGCGGAGCCGCGACTGGCGGGTTGGTTCGTCGCAGCGGGGACACCTTGCGTACCATAGTTGCCCGCGACGCCGCTTGTGTTGAGTTGGTTGGAGCCATTCACCCACGTCCACAGGCCCGTGGTAATGGAATACTCCCACAGATCGTTCAGGTTGCCGTTACCCTGAACACTCGGGCCGCCGATGTAGCCGGAGCCGCCGAAGAGCCAGAGGTTGCCGGAGGCGTCGGCCCAGGAAACCGACTGCCAGCGCGCCACAGGTACGTTGCCGACCGCGGCGGTGCCCTGCGTGCCGTAGGAACCGGCAGCGTTGATGGTGTTGGCGCCGCTCATCCAGGTCCACAGGCCGGAGCCCGGCGAGAACTTCCACAGGTCATTGAGCAAACCGCTATTCCCGGCGCTGTCGTAGCCCTGGCCCCCGAACAACCAGAGGTTGCCGCTCGCGTCGGTCCAACTCGAGGCGAGCTGCCTCGCGCCGGGGACATTACCGGCGGCGGGCGTGCCTTGGGTACCGTAGACACCGTGGGCATAACCCACATTCGAGCCGCTCACCCACGTCCATTCACCCGTGCCAGGGGAATACTCCCACAGGTCGTTCAACGGGCCATTGGCGGACAGGTAGAGACCACCGAACAACCACAGGTTGCCGGCCGAATCGATCCAGGTCGTCGCCTGACTCCGCGAGCCGGGTACGTTGCCGCCGGAGGGGACACCTTGCGTACCGAAATTGCCGGTGGTGTTACCGGTCGGCGAACCGCTCATCCAGGCCCATTCGCCGGAGCTGGGGGAATACTTCCATAGATCGTTGAGGACGCCTCCGGCGGAAGTGGAGTTTCCGAGGCCGGCGCCGCCGAACAGCCAGAAATTGCCGGAACTGTCGGTCCACGAGGAGGCGTAATAGCGCGTACCCGGCCAGTTTCCGGGTGCAGGTGTGCTCTGCGTTCCGTAGGTTCCGGCGGCCTGCGTGTCGGCGCCGCCTATCCAGGTCCACAGCCCCGCGTTGGGAGGCGCGGCCGCCGCGCAAGTGATGTTGATACTCGTGATCGCCGCCGCGCTCACCGTGCCGGAGCCGTTGCTCACCGAGCAACTCTGGCCGCTGGGCTGCGTCAGGATGGTAACCGCATAGGGCGAGCCGCCGGCGACCTGCATACTGAAGGTGAAGCTGCCACTCGCGGCCACTGCCAGGTTGTCTCCACCGTTGTCTTGCAACGTCAAGCCCGTGCCGGTGAGGCCGGTGACGGTGCCACCGACTGTGTAGGAAAGTCCTACGCAGGAGACGGACACGTTGACGTTGGTATTCCCTACCGTGCCGGAGCCTCCCGCAACGGAACAGGTCTCGCCCGCCGGTTGCGTCAGCACCGTAACCGCATACGCCGCGCCGGAGGCGCTAGGGGTGCTGAAATTCGCGATTCCGTTGTTTGAAACGGTCAGGTTGCTGCTGCCATTGTCCTGTAGTACGACACTTTCGCTGGCGAACAATCCCGTGACGGTCACGCCAACATTGTAGGCGTTACCCGAACAATCAACAGTCACGGACGTGACGTTGGCGGCATCCACCGTACCACTTCCATTGCTCAACGCACAACTCGTGCCGACCGGCTGCGTGAGAACGGTGACGGAGTAAGGCGATCCGCTCGCGATCGGGGTGGCAAAGGTGAAATTGCCGTTGGCGGAGACGGTAGCTGTATCACCGCCGTTGTCCTGCAGCGCTACGCTGGCGCCGGTCGGTAGTCCGGTGACACTACCGCCGACTGAATAGGAGATGGGTGCGCAGGTCACCGTGATGGTGACGTTCGCACTCGTCACCGTACCGCTACCGTTGGCGACGGTGCAATCCTCGCCCGCGGGTTGTGTCAGAACGGTGACGGCATAGACCGAACCACTGACAATCGGCGTGTTGAAGTTTGAAGTACCGTTGCCGGAGACGGTAAGGTCTCCGCCGCCGTTGTCCTGTAGCACGACGGTGGCGCCGGTTACCAATCCCGCGACTGTCGCCGCAATGTTGTAACTATTGCCGGAGCAATCGACCATAACGTTAGTGACGTTGGCGGAGGCCGTGCCGCTACCGTTCGTGACGGAGCAGCTCTCACCCGTGGGCTGGGTCACGACTGTCACGGCGTAGGTCGATCCGCTGTCGATTGGCGTGCTGAAGGAAATACTGCCGTCGGCGGAAACGGTCGTGTTGTTTCCTCCATTGTCCTGCAATACCACGCTGTCGCCGGACGCCAACCCCGAGAGGGTGCCGCCGATCGAATACTGCGGGGTGCTGGTTCCACCGCCACCACCACCGCTTCCCCCATCGCCTCCGCAGGCGGCCAGGAGCAACGTCAGCGCGGCACAGGACCAGGCGGCGGCCGGATTTCTTGCAAGGACATGCATAACGGGTCTGATCCCATCAGATAATGTCCGCGCAACGTAACGTGTCGATTAGGCGCCACGCCTCCCCCAACTAGGGGAACTGGTGGCTGCGGCGCCGGGGAACCCGCAGCTTTAGGAAAGCGCGTCGCTGAAAAGTGTGATCTGGCCGACGAGGCTTATGAGCTCCGCTTGAGAATGCAGGCCCATTTTCTGGTAGAGGCTCTTGGTGTGGGTGCGGACTGTCGACGGCGCTACGCTCAGCGACCTCGCAACGTCCGGAATGCCGACGCCGCCGGCGAGCCGTAACGCCACTTTCGCTTCCATCAACGTCAGGCCGTACAGCTCGCGCAAGGCTTCGCGCCGGGCCGCTTCGCCTGCAAGTGCTCGATTCGAGTTGGCATCGACGAGGAAGAGTGTCGTAGTCGATTTCGTCGCAGGTGGTGGAAGAGTCGTATGTTCGGCGGCAGGACCGCGCATCGGGACGGCGATCGCCACCAGGGACGGACGCCCGGACAGGCGGTCGAGACGCTGCATTCCGCCCAGGCCTGTGCCGGCCTGGCGAACGAGCTTTTGCAACGCCGCTGTGGCGGTGCCCGAGACGGCAGCCAAGGTATTGTTACGCGCTCGCGAGATGCCGTCGCGGGCTTCCAACAGCGCCTCGGCGCGTGCGTTGGCCCACACGACACGGCCCTTGTTATCGAGACAGAGTGCGGCGACCGAGCGGACAGCGAGGAAACCCCCAGCGGGGGCGACCGTAAGTTGCTCCAACAACGGGGCACTGAAGGTGCGTGCGGTGTCGAGCTTTTTGCCGATCTCCAACGCGCGGCGCAGATGCGGGGCGAGCAACTGCGCCAAATCCATGTGGCGCGGCTCGAAGTCTCCGGCACGGTCCGAGCGGCCGACGGCGAACCAACCCTGCCGGCCGCCCGAACGCAACACGGGCATCAGGAGACACGTGTGATTGTCAGCGGTACGGCCCCAGTCGTTGTAGAACTCGGTGCGCTGCCACTGCGCCCGGCTCATCAGGGAGCGGTCGGTGAACGGCTTGCCAATGTCCGCGTTGGGCAGGTGCTGCACCATCGGATTGCGCTCGGCGTAGTAGGTCGCAAAGCTCTGCACGGCCTCGGGGGCGCAGCGAATCGCGACGATGTCGCTCTGTCCGGCAGGGTCGACGATTCCGAGGGCCGTGCTCGATCCCCCCAGCAGGTCGGAAATGCCCAGCAGGGGCGCTTCCCAGAGGGTGGGGTCGACACTGGCATCGTAAATCTGGGCGATCAGGTCGTTGACGCTAGCGGCGGAGTCCATTTTCGCTCTTCGGGCCGGAAGGGGTGCGGCGGGATTCGGGTCGAGGCGCGGGTGTCGGCCGCCCAGCGGAAAGCGTTACGTCTGACGGGAGATCGTAACCGGAGGGGCGCGGGTGTAAGAGCGAAACGCGTCGCGGATTTAAGGTTAACGGGGGGCGACTCGTGTTGGGGTGGCGGCGAGTTTTCGGCTCTGTGACTTGGGTCCGCTGCGGTGCGATAGGCGGAGCGGTCGAAGGGTGCTCTGGCACTCCCCACGACAAGGGGATCACCGCATCTTCCGGTGGACAGACTTCGACCTTGTCGTCAACAGCCTGCGGGCGCATGCTGCCCGGCGCTGTATAGAGCCGAAGATCCCAAAAAGTAAACGGTCACATAACATCAGCGAGAGAGGGGAAACTAACATGAGAACGCTACTGATAACTGTAGTCCTGGCGATCGTGGCCGCAGTCGGGGGCGCCCCGTACGCCGCGGCGGCTGGCCCAGACCCCGTGGTTGGCACCTGGCAGCTCAACGTTTCAAAGTCCACATTCACGGCTGGCCAGGCGGTCAAGAGTCAGACGAGAACCTACTCGCAGTCAGGGGGGACTATCACGCTCGATATGAAGACGGTCGGCGCCGATGGAAAAGCATCGACCACCCACACGAGCTATCAATTCGACGGCAAGGACGCCCCGGTCACGGGTAATCCCGATTACGACACCCTTTTGCCCAAGCGGGTCGACAGCAACACGGCCGAGTTCACTCTGAAAAAAGCCGGCAAAGTGGTCGGCTCCACGAGCCGGACGGTCTCCAAAGACGGCGGAACCCTGACCTCGACGACGAAAATAACAACTGCGACGGGGGAGAAGTCGGAGAACGTCCTGGTGTTCGATAAGAAGTAAGCGTGCTTCGGGGCGGCCGATCTGCGATGCGGCGGATCGGTCGCTCTTTCAGGGTGGCTGCAGGCCCAGGAGGGTTGATTGGCGGCGGCGCCAGAATCTCAGGTGATCGCGGCGACGGAGGCGCAGCTCAGTGTCGTTGGCGATGAGGATTACGCTTTCGAGGGTGCCGCCGCGTAACGCTGTCAGCGCGGGGGAGACGAGGCGGCGATCGAGCTCGGCGAGGACCTCAAAGAGGGTCCAGCGGGGATTTGACTGGAGCATTGGAGTGACTTCGGCGACGAGGACTGCGCGCTGGGCGTGGGGGTCGTCGCCGAGGAGGCTGTTGAGTTGGTCTGGCAAGGCACGGCTCGGGATGCCGAGGAGATGCGTAAGGCCGGCGAGATAGGGGTCGGTGCCAAATGCCAGGCTGGTTTGAGGGTGGGGTGAGTGCGCGGCGTTCATCGCGGCTGCCGCGTTGGGGCCTCCGCCCCAGAGCCACAGGGTACTGACAGGGAGTTCGCCGCGGCGCTGGCGAGTTTCATTGAGAGGCGTTGCGTGCAGCCACATCTCGAGTTCCGCGCCCAATCGTTTTAGAGGCTTCGCGTGGACGCCCTTGGGCAGAGATGCTTCGAGGTCCGCGACGAGCGCCCGCGCGGGCTCGGTGGTGGACCCGGTTAGCATGGCGGGTCCCTGAAGGAGGAAATCGCCTGAGGTGAGCGGGCTCAGGAGGAGATCGGAGCCGGAGAAAGTGCGGTTGAAATCGGTTGCGAAGCTTTCGCAGTCTGTTGGGGACAGACGCAGGATGCTGCGTCGATCGAGGTGGAGGCTGGTGAGGCCGGCGATCAGGTGGACGGGGGTGGCGATCCAGGCGGTGCCCGCGGGGGTAGGGGTGGCGGGCGGCGTTACGACGGAGTCGTGACTGGGCGCGGCGGCGGCAGGCGTGACAGCAGCATTCGCTGCGGCGGGTCGCGGAGGAACATCCAGCGCGGCAGCGGCGATCACGGCCGGGTCGATGGCGCCGAGGTCATCGCGGCCGAGCCAGCGTGCGAGCCAGGGGCGCCAGCCGCCCTCGCCTACGATCGAGCGCCGCCGCCCGAAGCGAACGGCGTGCTCGAGGCCCGGCAAGGTGTCGAGAGCGCCCGCGCCGGGCGGCAGATCGGTCTGGCCAGGAGCGAGGTAGAGGTCCGAGATGACGATGACGATTTCGCGCACGGGCGGTATCGTACAGTCATGAAGTTCACACTCGAAGCCAGTTCACGCGTGAACCTGATCCGGGGGTACTCCGCGCAGGAGATCCGGGTCGGGGAGCATCGGCTGCACGCCAGTTGCATCATCACGGCGGACACCCTGATCTCGGAATGGGAACCGGCAAGCTTTGCCGACCTGACCTTGGCACACCTCGAGACGATCCTGGCATTGAAGCCGGAGGTGGTGTTGTTGGGAACCGGACCGACGCAGCGGTTTCCGCCAGCGGCCATTCGCACGGCGCTGACTGCGCGTGGCGTGGGACTCGAGGTGATGGATCTCGGCGCGGCGTGCCGCACCTTCAACATTCTGGTGCAGGAAGAACGACAGGTTGCCGCGGCGTTGTTCTTGAGTTGAAACGGGCTGGGGTGGCGGTGGCAGCGAGTGCGCGAGGTGCGAGCGCTGCGGTGTTACTTAACCGTTCCGTGCCGTCCCGCGCAGAGCGCGCGGGAAGCTATCCGGCAGAAGACACAAGGGGAGGAATATCAACCATCCGACAATCATTCGAAGCTGACAGACTCGAACGACTGCACTGATTATTTTTCTTATTTAAACTTGTTGCTTTTGTTTCGACTCCCCTCCTCCCTGTGTCTTCTGCCGGACATCCTCGTCAGGCTTTTTATGTCGTCGTTACACGACAGGGATGCATACTAAACATGTAGCAGATCGATGCGCAAGTTATTTGCGCTGCAAAGATTTTCGACACTCCACCGGGTCGCGCAGAGTGTGCGATTGTCGTTCGGAGCCCTTGTTTTACAGGCTCTTGCGCGATATTGGGACGAGCATCGCATCGCGGCCATAAAAGCCCCGACAATCAGCATGTTACAGCAGATAAGTAAAATGCAGCTCAGGTCATTCGAGACCTTCAAGTCGTGCCACCGAGCAGCGGCACAAATGCAACAGCACCGAGGGATTGACGCTCGACCCGCTGCTCTTTACGTGTGAAGCGAATGAGCTCCTGTTGACCTTCGGCACCGACGGGCACGAGGAGCCGCCCGCCGACCTTCAACTGCTTGATCAGCTCTTCCGGGACGACGAGAGGGGCAGCCGCAACCAATATTCCATCGAAGGGTGCGTGGGCTTTCCAGCCCTGCGTGCCATCTCCGTAACGGAATCGGACGTTGCGAATGCCGAGCTCCTTGATGCGCTCCTTCGCGCGGGTCACGAGCGGCTCGACGCGCTCGATCGTGTAGATCCGGTCGACGAGCGGAGCGAGCACGGCCGTCTGGTAACCGCAGCCCGTACCTACTTCCAGAACGCTCGTCAGCGGGCCGCCTTCCAGCAACGCTTCGGTCATGCGAGCGACGATGTAAGGCTGCGAGATCGTCTGTCCAAAGCCGATCGGAAGCGCGGTGTCTTCGTACGCCCGGGTGCCGAGCGCCTCGTCCACGAAGATATGGCGAGGCACGTTGCGGATGCGGTCCAGTACCGAGGGGTTCGTGATTCCCTGATCCCTCAAGCGCTGCACGAGTCGGTCGCGCGTGCGCGCGGACGTCATGCCGATTCCAGCAAAACGGACGTCAGCCATTGATACCTTCCAGCCAACTCTGCACCACCGGCAACGCGGCGTGTCGGGTCAAATCGATCTGCAACGGGGTCACCGAAACGTAGCCCTGGGTAATAGTGTCGAAGTCGGTTCCGGGGCCGGCATCCTGCTCGGCGCCGGCGGGCCCGACCCAGTATACGGGGCGGCCACGCGGATCCCGCGCAGGAATGATGGACTCGGAACGATGGCGATAGCCTAGTCGGCTCGAGCGAAAACCGCGCAACTTCTCGAACGGCACGTCGGGCACGTTGACGTTGAGGATGAGCGGGCGATCGCGCTCCAGCGGCTTTTGCAAAAGTTGCCTCACGAGCAGGCGCGCCACCGAAGCGCCCGTCTCGAAATGGTGACCACTGCCCGGCGAGGTGGCCAGCGAGACAGCTATCGTGGGCAATCCCAGGAAGCGCCCCTCGATGGCGGCCGCGACTGTGCCGGAATACAGGACGTCATCGCCCAGGTTAGGCCCGTCGTTCACGCCGGAAACCACCATGTCGAATTCGTGGTCGAAGTAACCGGAGACCGCGAGGTGGACGCAATCGGTCGGCGTCCCTGGCACATAGTAAACGCCGGGCTCGGCTTCAAAGACGCGCAAGGGCACGTCGAGGGTGAGCGAATTGCTGGCGCCACTGCGGTTACGGTCCGGCGCCATGACGGTCACCGTCACGTCTGCGAGCGTGGCGAGGGCTTCCCGCAGGCGGCGAATACCTTCTGCACGGAAACCGTCGTCGTTGCTGACCAGTATCTTCACGGTGGGCGTAGAGCGCGATGGAATCTTTGGGGGCCGTGGAGGCTCTTGAGCGCGCGACTATACTTGAACCACTTTCGGCGGAGGTAGCGTGAGCCCCACACCCGACGACGAAGACGATATTCGGCTATTCAGAGAAGCGGTGCAGGATGTTAAACGGCTGCCGCGGCGTGAAGTGCCGCCGGTTACGAGCCGCCGCCGTCCGGTGCCAGTCGCGCGCTTCAGTCGCGCGGATCGACACGCGGTGCTGCTCGAGAGTCTCGATGGGGAAACCGGTGATCCCGAACTCGCTGCCGGTGATGAACTCGTCTACGCCCGCGACGGCGTGCAGATTTCGATACTGCGGAAGCTTCGCCGCGGACAGTATCGGGTGCAGGCCGAGATCGATCTCCATGGGCTGACAGTCGCAGAGGCGAAGATGGCCCTGCGCGACTTCCTCGCGGAGGCGCTGCATCGTCAGTTCAAGTGCGTGCGAATCATCCACGGCAAGGGGCTGCGCTCCGGACATCGGGGGCCGGTGCTCAAGGGGGCCGTGAGCTCGGTGCTGCGGCGGGTGGGTGCCGTGGTGGCGTATGTCTCGGCGCGGCAGGTGGATGGGGGGACGGGGGCGGTCTACGTGCTGTTGGCGGGGTGACGTTGCTGTGGGTCAGCCTAAGCGCCTTCCTGATCGTCCTCGTCGAGTGCGTCGGAAGCGATGAGCTCGCGCAGGACGGTGGTGGCGAAGCTGCCGCGGGTTAGGCGGAAGCGGAGGACGATGGCGTTCGCGGCGACGGGCTTCCCGTCGGTGCCATTCGCGTCGGGGTCGCGATGCCAGGTGAGTTCGCGGACAGCGAGACGGAGCGCGCGACGCTCCTGGTCCATACCGGCGTCTGCGGTTAAAGCACAGGGCTGTGGGAATTCGGCGGCAATGCGGGTCTCGAGGTCGGCTACGCGCTGCTTCGATGCGGGTACCCCCCTCCCCCACAACGGGCCTGTTGGATGGATGTCGAGTTGCGCGGCGCGGTCGGTGAGCGTTGGGTCGATGGCGTCGACAGGGAAGATGCTGCCGCGGCCGTCGAGGTTGGCGATATCGCCCGCTTCTAGATGATCCCAGGTAGCGTCGCGCACTCGCTCTGCTAACACGGCGTTGAAAACTAGGCTGCGTGCGGCGGATAACACGAAGCCGCGCTCACGCGGATGGAGCGCGCGTAGGCCGTCGCCGATTCGGGCGAGGTTTGCGCCATTGTGGCCGAAGCGTTGTGGGCCGAAGTAGTTCGGGACACCGCGGCGGGCTATTTCAGCAGTGCGGGCGTTAAGGTCGGCGTCCGCGACGTCGACACGGCGAATACGAATGATGAAGCGGTTACCGGCGAGCGCACCACGCGGAAGTTTGCGGGAGTGGGCGTTGGCTTCGAGGACGTCGAATTCGGGGTGGCGAACTTCGAGCCAGGCTTCCAGGGAAAGCTGCGACTTGGGGACCGTGAACCATTGGACGGCGATCGCGCGGCGGTCTTTCAGGCCGGCGTAGCCGATGTCGCGGGGGTGGCAGCCGCAGAGTTTGGCTAGCTCGCGCGACACCCATTGGGTGTTGGCGTTTCGCTTGCGGACTTTCAGGAGGACGTGTTGGCCAGCGCCGGAAGCGGTGAAGCCGAGGTCCTCCTCCACGACGAAGTCTTCGGGTTCGGTGCGGAGGGTGCCGCGAGCGAGGGGCGCGCCGTGGGCGCGCGGGGGGTCGAGGGCGGCGGGGAGCCAGCTCGAGGATGTCACGCGTCGAGCAGCAGGACGACGGCTTGCGCGGCGATGCCTTCGGCGCGGCCGAGGAAGCCGAGACGCTCGGTGGTCGTCGCTTTGACGTTCACGTATTCAGTACTGACTTCGAGGAGCTCGGCAATCTGGCGGCGGATCTCGTCGCGATGAGGGCCGACTTTGGGAGCCTCGGAGAGCACGGTAACGTCGGCGTTACCGACGCGAAGTTTTCGCGTGCGGAGCATCTCGATGATGTGGCGGACGAAGCCCTTGCTGTCGGCGCCCTTCCAGCGGGGGTCGGTGTCTTTGAAGTGCTGGCCGATGTCGCCCAGGCCCGCCGCGCCCAGGAGGGCGTCGCACAGAGCGTGGAGAACAACGTCTCCG
>Ga0209169_10000977_pt1 | contig 17640 bp, 13 predicted proteins | sample HubBroMetageWRM4_FD_188346 | JGI IMG/M metagenome (GOLD analysis project Ga0209169, IMG submission 188346) | Warmed soil microbial communities from the Hubbard Brook experimental Forest, New Hampshire - Hubbard Brook CCASE Soil Metagenome WRM 4... | ecosystem: Environmental > Terrestrial > Soil... | reverse complement strand
CTTTATTGAGTAGAGCGTCGGCGCGTATCTGAACATCCTCAGGGTGATCGTCGGGCGCGTCCGCGTTCTGCGCTAAGGATGCGGGAGGAAGCAGTCCAAGGCAGGCAAGCGTAATAAAGACGCGGAGTTTCATCGGTCGGGAACATGTTACTCGCCGATACCAGATGTTGCATAATTGGTATTGTGAATTCGGTCTTCTGACGACTTGCGGGAGAAAAGTCCCCAGCAGAATCTTGGGGCGATGGCGTAGTTTATCTGTACCAGGGCAATCGCGGCGATCGCTTAATAGGTGTTGATGAAGCAGAGGGCGGCGCCGTCGGCGCAGAGGGATTGGGCGATTACCATATTTTGACCTGCAACGCGGTTGTAGAGCGATGGCATCTCAGGAAGTCTAGCATTGGGGGTTTTCGTGGTGGGAAGGGCAAAGGCTTTACCACAGAGGGCACAGGGGTCACGGGGTAGAGCTTGCTTTGTGCTTGTGATCGCGTGCTCACTGGTGCTTGGCGGGCGGGGCCTGGGCTTGGCGCAGGGGAATGAGCCGGTGAACAATCCTGTGCCGACTCCTGAGCAGGCTCCTGCGCAGAGTTCCGGGCAGGAGACGGGGAAAGAGCTGCCGGATGCTCCGAGTCAGAAGAAAGAGGAGAGTGGAAATCCAGTGCAGTTTGTTGGGCACAAGACCAAGCACGAGCTGCTGCGGGCACGGGATTGGGAGTCGGGATGGATCGCGGGAGAGTACATCGGAAGGAACCGGACGCTGGTCACTCCTACTCGGCAGGAACGGGAAGTGATTTATCTGCGACAGACGCTGATTACCCCGGAAGCTTACCTGAAGCGGATGTTTGCGGCGGGGATTGACCAGGCGCGCGGGGTGCCTTACCAGTGGGACGATGGATGGGGAGGGTATGCGGAACGGTTTGCGTCGCGGGAGGGGCAGTTTATTGCGGCGAACAGCCTGGCGGCCTTTGGCAATGCGAAGCTGGGATATGAGGTGCGCTATGACCAGTGCAAGTGCAGCGGGCTGTGGCGACGGACGCGGCATGCGTTTTTCAGGAACTTAGTGACTTACGATCGCAGTGAGGAGCATTTGAGGCCGCAGTGGGCGTTGTATGGAGGAGCGTTTGGCGGAGGGATGATTTCGACGGCATGGAAGCCTAGTCCGAAGAATGCGTTCACCAACGGGGGACGGGCGGCGGCGGAGCAGGTAGGGTGGGGGACGTTATTGAATTTTGTTACGGAGTTTTCGTGGGAGATTAATCGGAAGCAGGGAGTTAAGTAGGGGCGGGATCTTTTCGCCACGGACTTGCCAATGAATCCGGAGCGCCTAAGCCGGTCTGGTGCTGTCCCTGAAGGGACTCTGTTGCTGTCTCACTTGCTTACTCCGCACTTGTGTGCGGGGCTTATGAATGCCGTCGCTGGCGCGACTCCTCACTCTTTATCCCTCATTCGCAAGCTACTGGAGTAGCGTGCCTCCGTTGCCGTTGGGTTCTTCTTCTGGCGCCAGGACTACGGCGGCGGCTACGCGGTCGCCGGGTTCCATGTTCAGGAGGCGGACGCCCTGGGCATTGCGGCCGGATTCGCGGATGGTTTTGGAATCCATGCGGATAATTTTGCCGTACTGGCTGATCAGCATTACCTGGGAATTTTCGTCTACCAGCGCTATCGCTACTACTTTTCCTACTCGCTCTGTGGTTTTGATGTTGATTACGCCTTTGCCGGCGCGGTTGGTCAAGCGGTATTCGTCGGCTGGGGTGCGTTTGCCATAGCCGTTTTCGGTGACCGAGAGGATCAGGGTGCCTTTTTGGGTTAGGTCTACGGTTTCAGTGGGCGGGATTTCGCTTACCGCTTCTGCCTCGCTTGGGCTCGCTTCGCTTGCTGGACGGCCGAGGACGGCCGTCCCCACATGGTTCTTCTCTGCTCCTTCGGAGTCTGGTTTTGGGGTTACGGTCATGCCTACTACGTAGTCGCGCTCTTCCAGATTAATTCCGTTTACGCCGTAGGCGGCGCGGCCCATGGGTCGGACGTGATTTTCGTCGAAGCGGATGGCAGCGCCCTCGTGGGAGGCTATGAAGACGATTTGGTTGCCGTTGGTGATGCGGGCGGCTACCAGTTCGTCTCCTTCTTCGATGTTGATGGCGTTGATGCCGTTGGAGCGGACGTGCATGAACTCGCGGAGTTCGGACTTCTTTACCAGGCCGTTGCGGGTGGCGAAGAAGATGTACTTGTTTTCTTCTTCGAGATTGCGCACGGCTAGCATGGTGCGGACGGTTTCTCCGGGTTGGAGTCCGATCAGGTTGCCGATGTGCTTGCCCCGGCCGGCGGCGCTTACGTCGGGAATTTCGTAGACCTTGAGCCAGTAGACTCGCCCTTTGTTGGTGAAAATCATGATGTAGGCGTGAGTGGAGGCGATGAAGAGATGCTCGACGAAATCCTCTTCGCGGGTCTTCATGCCGGTGCGGCCGGTACCTCCGCGGCGCTGCATGCGGTAGGTGGAGATGGGCGTGCGCTTCATGTAGCCGGAGTGGCTGAAGGTTACGGCTACCTGCTCGTCGGCTATTAGATCTTCGAGGACGATTTCCGCGGCTTCGTCTTCGATGCGGGTGCGGCGTTCGTCGCCGTAGAGTTCTTTTACTTCTTCTAATTCTTTGATGATGACTTTGCGGAGCTTGCTTTCGGAGGCGAGGATGGATTCGTAGTCTTCGATGCGCTCGCGGGTTTCTTTCAGTTCGTTCGAAATTTCATCGATGGAGAGCTTGGTGAGGCGGTGCAGTTGCAGTTCGAGGATGGCTTCGGCTTGGCGCGAGGTGAAGGGCTTTTCTGGGGCCAGCTTGGGAGCGCGGCCGGTGGTGTTGATGTCGATTTTCTTGCCGCCGAAGTAGGCGACCAAATTTTCGCGAGCGTCGGCGCGGTTGGCGCTGGCGCGGATTATCGTGATTACGTTGTCGAGGTGATCGAGGGCGTTGAGGTAGCCTTCGAGGATGTGCTCGCGGTCCCTGGCTTTCTGCAGCAGGAATGCGGTGCGGCGGCGGACTACATCGACGCGGTGATTGATGAAGTGCTTGATAGCCTGGATCAGTCCCATTTCACGGGGCTGGTTGTTGACCACAGCCAGCAGGATCATCGAGAAACCTTCCTGCATGGCGGTGTGTTTGTAGAGCTGGTTGAGGACGATTTGGGGCTCTGCACCGCGCTTTAGTTCGACTACGATGCGCATGCCGTCACGATCGCTTTCGTCGCGGATGTCGGAAATGTCTTCGATGTCTTTGTCGTTGACCAGCTGCGCGATGCGCTCGACTAAGCGCGCTTTGTTTACCTGATAGGGGATCTCGGTGACGATGATGGCCTGGCGGTCTTTGGAAATGTTCTCGATAGCCGCCTTGGCGCGCATCATGAAGCGGCCGCGACCGGTGCGGTAGGCTTCGAAGACGCCGGCGCGTCCGTGGATTACGCCGGCTGTCGGGAAGTCTGGGCCCTGGACGAATTTCAGGATTTCGGCTAGCTGGGCGTTGGGGTCGTTGATCAGTGTTATTGTCGCGTCGACTATTTCAGTTAGATTGTGCGGCGGAATTTTTGTGGCCATGCCTACGGCGATTCCGTCGGAGCCGTTGATGAGGAGATTAGGGATTCTGGTGGGGAGAACATCGGGCTCGACTTCGCTACCGTCGTAGTTGGGGCGGAAGTCTACGGTCTCTTTGTCTAAGTCTTCTAAGAGCGCAGTTGCTACTTGCGCTAGTTTGGCTTCAGTGTAGCGATCGGCTGCCGGAGGGTCGCCATCGACGGAGCCGAAATTCCCTTGTCCGAAAATTAATGGGTAGCGCATGCTCCAGGTTTGCGCTAAGCGGACTAACGCGTCGTAGACGGCTAGATTTCCGTGAGGATGGTATTTGCCCATCACGTCGCCGACGATGCGGGCGCACTTACGAGTGGCGCGATTGGGCTGGAGTCCCATCTGCTGCATGGTGTAGAGAATGCGGCGGTGGACGGGCTTGAGTCCGTCGCGAACATCGGGCAGCGCGCGGCCGATGATGACCGACATCGAGTAATCGAGATACGACTTGCGCATCTCGTCTTCAATGTTGACGGGCTGAATGTGCAGAGCGCCGGGACTGCCTTCACCGCCGCCGGGTGGCGGGGTCAGGGGGAGTTCGGGATTTTGATCGTCTGGCATGGGTTTAGCTTGAATCGCCTATCTTGAGAATCGTTCTAAACAACTGTATCTACAGGCATTTAGTTGTGTTTTGGCTAGGAACATTCTATCACGACAGCGACGCTCGTCGCGAGCCCTGGGGAAGGTCCAAATATAACTTTGTGCTGACGTGGTTCATAGTTCGTTATCATGTCGCCTTTGAGGCTGAAACGTGAATAGAGCCGCGCTGCTATTGATCGTCTGTCTGGCAGTGACCTGCCCTAGAGCGTTTCCTCAGAGCAACTCGCCTGAACCGACCACGCCCCAAGCACAAGTCAGACTCGGCAACGAATATTTGGACCAGAAGGACTATTCCTCAGCGATGATTTGGTTTCGCAAAGCGGCGGAAAAAGGCAACGCAGTCGCGCAAAACAATATTGGATGGTTGTATCAGAACGGGTGGGGAGTATCACGCGATTACGCGCAAGCAATCAACTGGTATCGCAGGGCTGCGAATCAAGGCTACGACTTGGCAGAAGTAAACATCGGGTGGCTGTATGAGCAGGGACTTGGTGCGGATCGGGACTACGCCGAAGCGATGGTTTGGTATCGCAAGGCGGCGGATCAGGGAAGCACGCACGCACAGGTAAATATCGGATGGCTTTACCAGAATGGCTGGGGAGCGAAACAAGACTATTCGGAGGCACTCAATTGGTATCTGCTTGCGGCTAATAAGGGGAACCCATTTGCGGAGAACGATATTGGCTGGCTTTACGACAAAGGATTAGGCGTCAAGCAGGACTACCCTACGGCGATGGCCTGGTTTTACAGAGCCGCAGCTCAGGGTCATTCGAAAGCGCAGAATAATATTGGAACGCTTTACCGCGATGGATTGGGGGTTCAACAGGACTATGCTAAGGCCGCAGACTGGTATAGCAAGGCAGCAGAGCAAGGCAACCCTGATGCGCAACGCAACCTTGGTTGGCTATATGACAACGGTTCGGGGGTCAAACAAGACTATGCAGAAGCGATGGTTCTGTACCGGAAAGCTGCTGATTCAGGTGATGCCGCTGCGGAGACCGACGTTGGCATGCTTTACCTTAGTGGCCACGGCGTTAAACAGGACTACACCCAGGCGATGAATTGGTTTCGCAAAGCAGAAGAACAGGGCAATGCAGATGCGCAGAACAATATTGGGTGGATTTATCAAAATGGGCTGGGGGTTCCACTAGACAAGAGCGAAGCGATCAACTGGTACCGCAAGGCGGCAGGCCAGGGAAACGCTCGAGCCGCAGCCAATCTCGATAATCTCTCCCCGGGAACGGTTTTGCGTGAAACAATCACCGCGGTATGCGGACAGAAAACGGCTGACTGTATCACGCCGCCGCGCGCTGTTTTCGCTCCAGACCCCGAATTCTCGAAGGAGGCCCGCGACGCGAAATATCAGGGAACGTGCGTACTTATGGTGACGGTTGGTACCGACGGCCTGGTTACAAACATTCGAGTGGTAAAAAGCCTCGGCAAAGGCCTGGATGAAAAGGCAGTGGAGGCGGTTCAGAAATGGAAGTTCGAGCCTGGTATGAAAGACGGCCAACCTGTCGCGGCTGAAATCGCGATCGAAGTAGATTTTCATTTGAAATAGCCGGCGATATCGAGCTGCGCTCGACTGGAGAGCCCAGGGCGGTCGTCCCCACACAATCAGCTATGGTCTTGTGATCACTTCGTTCGGAGACGAGGGGAGGACGAACTTTACGTTGCGCGCGGCGTTGGCTGCGAGGGTTTGGGACACGTTCAAAGTGGAGAGAGCGATTTTCTTGTTCCAGTATCCGTCAGTGTAGTAGTCGCCGCGGGCGTAGAGGATGCCGTCGGCGATGGTGTAGTCGCGGACTTCTTCGCTGTGTCCGTCGCGGAAGACTAAGAGTGCGGGCGGGAGGTCGTGCATCGGAGACGCGGCGGTGATTGAAGATCTTGTGAAATTGCTATGAGCTGATTTCGCCGTTTGGTTTTGACTCGCCTCGGCTGCGTCGGGCGCGAGTGTCAGCGGCAAAGCTTCGCCATCGGCTGCGGTACTGTTCACGCGGACATAGCGGCCGTTCTGGAGTTCGATCATCAGCGGCTGCGAGGCCGAAGGCTGTCGGTCCGCATATTCTGCCGGACTGGCTACGTTTGGACCAGCGAGGGCGCGCTCGGCTTGCAGCAGGACTACTGGTGGTTGCGAGGCTACGGGGTAGCCGGTGGAGTAAATGTCATCGGGATCGAAGGAATCGGCAAAGAACGGGAAGGGCAGCGAGGTATAGGGGAACGGCTGGCGGAATCTGGATGGATATGCGCCTCGTCCGAAAGCAAAACTGCGGACGGCTGAGTTGAGACGCGGGGTTGCGGAGTGCGGAGTTATAGCATGTGCTGCTCTTTGGGCCGCGGCCCATGGGATTAGGGCTGTGAAGAGTCCGAAGACGGTGAGTAAGCGCATATCAATTTGCCTGGGCTGATGGCAAGTCGAAAGTGATGCCGTGGTCGTCGTTCAGTTTCTGGGTAGCCGGGAGATCGAGATCGGCTAGAGCGATCTTGCGGGGATGACCGGGTGTTAGATCGTAGATTGTTTGATTAACGATGGCGTAGTTTCCGATTTCGAGTTGATGACCGTCTTTGAAGATGAGGACGGTGGGATCGGGAGATGGCTCGGAGTCAGGATTATATTCAGCCGGAGAAGAGCCTTCTGCTTGCGCTTGTAGCGAGTTCGATTCGGCGGGCGATTCGTATCCTGGGGGAATGTAGGAGGATGGTCCGTCACCCCGGCGATCGAAGACGGTGGGGCCACCTTGATAGTTGGGATCGCTGTCGTCGGAGGCCCCGTTGTCGAGGACGTCTGCGGCGTAGGGAATGGGCACGCCGTACACGTAGGGATAGTAAAAGTAGACGGCCGGAGGGTTAGCCGTGGTGTGCTGAGAGCGGTTGTTGTTGCTTTGGGGCGTGGCGGTCCGAGAAGTCTTCGCGGGAAAAGTGGAGTTCGCTGAGACGTGCGCGGTCGAGCTGGTGGTTGCGCTGAAGGCGTGAGCGGAAGAACCCGCGCCGCTGTTTTGGGCCGGGCTGATGGAGACTAGAAGAAGCGGGAGCGAGAGCGTCCCGAAAAGCGCTAGCATAGCCGGAAACGCGGGCTGCACGGCAAGTTTCACAACATTATGATACTCCGACGGGAGGGTCATGGCGCACCTCTATTACCTACAGTTTAGATCGTGGTGAGGTGGGGTTGATGGGGGGAAATTGTAGAGAATTGTGATGGGCGACCGAAAGATCAAACGCTCAAACACAGGGTACGCAGAGGTTCACAGGGGAAACGTTCCTGCGCGTTGCAAGGCGGTTATCGATTCTGATTCAGGGAGCGGCTTGCGGGATTAGGACGGCGCGGCGGCGTTTCCTGAACTGAGAAACGCACCAGGCTACTCCGGCGGCGAGAGCGCTGTAGGGAAGGGGGCCCAGGCTGCCGCTGGTGAAGAGTCGGGCGGGGAGGTAGGTCAGCAGGAAGGTCCATAGGAAGATTTCGCTTTCCAGGACGTAGCCGATGAGAGATCCCGCGACGATGTAACAGAGCCGGATTACGGCCTGAGCAGCGAATTCGCCAGGGAGGCCGAGAGTACGGAGGGCATGAGCGGCGGCGGGGGCGTATTCGAGGCGGGCGAAGACCGTCAGGGCGGCTGCGAGGATTGCTACGGGGAAAAAACGCTGCGCGGAAATGCCCTGGGCCAAAGGATTGAAATAGTTGCGAACACCGCGCCAGTGGATTTTGTCGGAGAAGGTGTAGCTGTCTTCGCCGGGCAGAGGCTGGTAGCCTCCCACGGAAAGCTGATAAGCGCTGAAGCGCTCGTGTTCGCTTTGAACGGCTTTGAGGATGCGGTCGACGTCGGTGAGAGGGGCGACGGGGCATCCCATGGTCTGAGCGCGGGAGTCGTGGATGCGCTTCAACTTTGCGGGGTCGTCGATCTGGGGACACTCCTGTAGCACCCAATAGGGCGGATTGTCGAGGATGTTCTTCAGTTTCATGTTGCGGGTGGTGAGAACGCGGTCGTCGGTGAAGCGGGTGTGGAAGTGTATTACGCAACTGCCGGTGAAGGCTTGTTTGCCCTCGACGGTGAGGGTGAGTTCGTGGAGCGCCACCTCACAGCGTGAACTCTCGGCAGGGTTCGCATAGTATCGGGTCAGATTTTTGCCATAATTGCTGATGAGATACGTGCAGACCGGGCGGTAGTTCATGGCGGCCAATTTCTCGTCGTAGGGCGCGAAATAGCTTGCTTGCGCTTCGGTGAGAGAGGCTTCCGGGACGTTTTCGATCTGGTAGTGAGCGGGGACGTGCGGCACGCTTTTGCGCAGATTGGGCAGTGCGGTCAACAGCACTTTGCCAGTCACGAAGAGGAATACCGCTAGATCGATATCGAGTGAGAATCGCATGGATAATGTCTCCCGCGGGGGAGTTCGCTATGAGCTTAGCAACGATTTTGGGTTGAAGATGCGTTACGGAAGTGTTGCGGCGGCCAGCCGGCAGGCGCCTCGCTGCGCTTGGCTGGACGGCCGAAGGCGGCCGTCCCCACATGAGCAGTGCTGCTGTCCCTACATGAACACTCAGATCATCCTTGGGGGACTTGGGTTAGGGCTTGGAGGTTCCAGAGGATGTAGGCGGCGAGGAGTCCCCAGACGGAGGCGGTGACCAGGGGGCGGGCCGGGGTTTCCATGAGGTCGGCTAGAACGCCGGAGACGAAGATCAGGATGAAGGGGACGGAGGCGAGGAGGAATCCAGCGCCGGCTACGTGGGGATGGGCCATGCCGAGTCCGACGAAAAGAAGGCCGATCAGGCCAGGAGCGGTGTTGCCGAAGTAGCGGGTGCGGCGCCAGACGATATAGGTTATGACGGCTACTGGCAAGAGCAGTGCCAGGGCGGGACAAGCGCGCAGGATCTCGCGGGTGACTTGAATGTAGACCCCGCGGACGGCGAAACTGCGCCAGGTCGCTCCCCAGAAAGAGGCGTGCCGCATGCTTTCGGAAAAAGCGTGGGTGTGGAAGAAATAGGTGGCGAAGAGCAGTGCCAGCGCAAGTAGACAGGCTGAGATCCAGATGGTGAGGGCTGCGCCGCGGCGGATCGGCGCGAGATAGAGCAGGAAGACCAGGGCTAGGGGTACGACTATGATCATGGAGAACTGGGATCCCACCGCGATGGCTAGAGATACTCCTAGTAGAACGATACGACGCCAGTTCCAGAGAATTACTTCGCGGGGGGCGTAGAGAGTGTGGGCTACAGCGATGGCGGTGAAGATGGCGCCGAAGGATCCCCAGGCCGCGAGGATTTCGGGCTCGGTGTGCCAGACGGCGCTGGCCTGGATCATGGATGGGGAAAAGCAGTAGAGGGTTAGGGCCAGGAATCCGCCGGTGTTGCCACAGAGGCGGCGGGCTACGTACCAGAGAGACGCGCCGAGGAAAACACCGCAGGCGAGGAACGGCATGCGCGGAAGCCAGCGCCAGCGCGGGGAGGATTCGGGACTGAACGGAGGTTGGGGCGAGGCCAGAAGTGGTGCGGCGGTTACGAGAGAGAGCAGCGGGGAGTGCTCGGTGTCGTAGCCGTCGGATTGGGAAATCTCGAGAGGAAGTCCGAAGGAGATATCGGGGAAAGGCGCGCCGGCGATTCGGGCACCGTGGAGTTGAAGCCATCCTGCGTCGATACGGACATCCTCGGAAACGCCGGGGGCTTTGGATGCGGTCAACTCGGAATGGACTAACCAGGATGCCTGCGCCAGGAAGGCCAGGAGTAGCAAGCCGGCTAGAAACTGCGGGCGTCCGAAACGTTCGCGGGTGAAAAAACGGGTCATGAGGCAGGACAAGTGTTTTACCATGACCGAGCGTGTTTCGGAGAAACTTCTAATCGGGAATACGAGAGAGTAGTGGTTCGGGAGAGGAACAGCAGGTTCCTTACTTTGTTCGGAATGACAAGGATTTGGTCTGAATGGATGAAGAGACGGACATCTCGACGAAACCGACGGCTCCCGGGCCGGAGTTTGCAGCGGCGGTGCAACCATCGTATGCGTGGGCGGTATTTTTTGATGGGGAAGGACTTAGGCCCGGATGGGGTGTGGCGTTTTATGTGGCGATGTTTTATTTGCTGGAGTATGTGGTCGTCCGCTGGGCCGGGTCGCTGGAGCTGGGCGCAGACGGGCTGTGGTCGATGATGCTGGAGGAGTTTGGAGTATTCGTGGCGGCGGTGGTTCCGGCGTTGGTGCTGGCTAGAGTTGAGAATCGGCCGTGGGGAGCGTACGGCCTGCCGGGGCGGCAGGCGTTTGGGAGATTATTTTGGGTGGGAGCGGTGTGGGGATTCGCGAGCATTACGCTGCTGCTGGGAACGATGTATGGGCTGCGAGTGTTTGAGGTGGGGCACTTGGCGATCCACGGCATGCGCAGCGTGAAATTTGCGGCATTCTGGGCCCTCTATTTCTTGCTGGTGGGATTGTTCGAAGACTTTCACTTTCGCGGTTATTTGCAGTTCACGCTTACGCGGGGGATTGGCTTCTGGCCAGCAGCAGTTTTGCTCTCGGGATACTTCGGCTGGAGCCACCGCTTGAATGAAGGCGAGCGGTGGACGGGGTTGCTGGCGGCGACGGTGATTGGTTTGTTCTTTTGTTTGACGCTGCGGCGCACGGGCAGCTTGTGGTTTGCGGTGGGGTTTCACGCAGCGTGGGATTGGGGAGAGACGTTTGTTTATTCCGTACCGGATAGTGGGACTCTATTTCCGGGGCATCTCCTGAAGACATCGTTTCATGGTCCGGCTTGGCTTACGGGGGGGATGGTTGGGCCGGAGGGCAGCTTCCTTTGCTTTGTGGTTATTGGGGTGGCGGGGGTGGTGTTTGCGAAAAGGTATCGGGAGGTGAAGTTTGGGACAGGGGAAGAAAAATCTTTACCACAGAGGACACAGGGAATCACAGGGTAGTTCCGCTTGAATGGAATCCCCAAAGGGTGCTGACAATGAAATCTCGCTTCATCATTGGTTTGTTAATGGCTTCAGGTTCGGTGATGTTCGGCCAAACGGAAGTCCGGCCACGGGTTCGCGACCTGGGAGTGGAAGTGGGAGTGTTGCATCCCGGGCCGCTGAATGCCATCACAGATGTGGCAGGGGTGAAGGTTGGACAGACTACGCTGATTCGCGGTGACAACATTCGGACTGGAGTGACCGCGATTCTGCCGCATGGAGGAAATCTTTATAAGGAGAGAGTGCCGGGCGCGGTTTTTCTGGGCAATGCATACGGGAAACTGACGGGCTCGACGCAGGTGAACGAAATGGGCGAAATCGAGACGCCCATTCTGTTGACGGGAACAGACTCGGTGCCCAGGGTGGCGGATGCTGTCATCACTTATGTGTTCAACCTCAAAGGAAATGAAAACGTACTGTCTGTGAATCCGCTGGTGGGTGAAACTAACGACGGGTGGCTGAGCGACATCCGCTCCCGTCCAATTACTCCCGAGGATGTGTTTGCCGCGATCAACAACGCGACCGGAGGTCCAGTCGATGAAGGCGTAGTAGGCGCGGGGACAGGTACGATTGCTTTTTCGTACAAGGGAGGAATCGGGACCTCTTCGCGGCTCCTGCCGGCTTCGCTTGGGGGCTACACCGTGGGGGTGCTGGTGCAGACCAACTTTGGCGGAAACCTGATTATTGCTGGTGTGCCCGTGGGCAAGGAGCTGGGAAATACTTATCCAAAGATCTCTTTCGATGAAAATGAAACTCCGGCGGGTCGGACACCGCCGCAGAGGGTCGATGGCTCTTGCATGATTGTGGTGGCGACAGATGCTCCGCTGGACCACCGCAATCTGAGCCGGCTTGCGGCGCGTGCGATGATGGGCCTGGCTCGGACGGGGTCGAGCGAAAGCAACGGCAGCGGGGATTATGTCATCGCCTTTTCGAGCTCTCCGGATGTGCGAATCGAAGCTGGTGACGCGGTGTATCGGCCAAAGGAGTTGTTAGGCAATGAGAGTATGTCTCCGTTATTTGAGGCTGTGATTGAGGCCACGGAGGAGGCGATCTACAACTCGATGTTCCGGGCGCATGACGTGACTGGTAATGGGCACACGATGAAGGCTTTGCCTCTGCAGGAAACCATCGATCTTTTGAAAAAACACAACGCGATCGCTGCGAAATAGGCGGCTGAGCACAGGACGGCTCGCTGCGCTCGCTGGGTGGGCGGATGCGCCCATCTCAATATGGTCTGCTCCACATGGTCCCACGCCATGGGTCGCGCATGGTTCCTTATTTGGAAACTCTTCCTGAGAGAGTTGCTGAATTGCTTTCTCCTAATCTTCGCCTGAGCCTATACTGCTTTTCATGGGTCCGGAAACCGATCTGCTTACATTGCTGCGGAGATATTGGGGGTACAGCACGTTTCGTCCGCTGCAGGAGCGGATTGTGCGCAGTTTGCTGGCTGGGCACGATGCTTGCGTGGTGATGCCGACGGGCGGGGGAAAGTCTTTGTGCTATCAGTTGCCGGCGGTGGTGTCGGGCGGGACGGCGGTGGTGATTTCTCCGTTGATCGCGCTGATGCAGGACCAGGCGGCGCAGTTAGCGCAGATGGGGATTCCGGCAGCGGTGCTGAACAGTACATTGAGCGAAGCGGAGCAGTCCGAGGTGATGAGCCGGGCGCGGGAAGGGGCATACCGGCTGCTTTATGTTTCTCCCGAACGTGTCGCGCGCGGCGACACGATGGGCTGGTTGCAGCAGGTGCCGACTACATTTTTCGCGATTGATGAGGCGCACTGCATCTCTGAGTGGGGGCATGAGTTTCGTCCGGAATACCGGCAGCTGAATAAGTTGCGGGGGAAGTTTCCGGATCGTCCCATCGCGGCTTTTACGGCAAGCGCTACCCGGCACGTGCGGCATGACATTCTGGCGCAACTGCAGTTGCGCGATCCCGATAAATACATTGCCAGCTTTTACCGGCCTAACCTGCGCTATCTGGTGCGGGAGTGTGATGGGCTGGAGCAGATGGAATTGCTGGTGAAGGCTTTGCGGAGCTATGCCGGGAGCAACGTGATTATCTATTCTCCTACGATTAACCGGGTCGAGGAGACGGTGGATTTTCTTGGTGATCACGATATTGCTGCTCTGGGGTATCACGGCAAGATGGGAAGCGATGATCGGAGGCGGAATCAGGAACGGTGGATGTCGGACGAGGTGCGAGTGCTGGTGGGGACGATTGCTTTTGGGTTGGGGATTAATAAGGCGGCGGTGCGGGCGGTGATTCATTTGTCGCTGCCGAAATCGATTGAGCAGTACTACCAGGAAGCGGGACGGGCGGGACGCGACGGTGAGAGTGCGGATTGTGTTTTATTGTGGCAGAAAAAAGACGCCGGGCTGCTGGGATTTTTTGCGAATCAGATTACGGATGCGGCGGAGCGGGAGCGGGCGTGGGAGCGGTACCGGATTGTCCGGGAGTTTGTGGAATCGAAGCGCTGCCGGCATCGGCAGATTTGCGGACACTTCGGGGAGGTCGCGAAGTGGGAGACTTGTGAGGCTTGTGATGTCTGCGGGAGCACGACGGAGTGGATGTCGGCGGCTGCGCGGGGCGTGAGTTTTGCGGGGAAAGAATCGCGGCGGCAGGTTGCGGCGAACGTTTCTGTAGCCGATGCGGAGCTGAAGGACTATTTGCGGGAATGGCGGCGGATTACGGCGAAGGAGCAAGGCGTGCCAGCGTTCGTAGTGTTGCATGACACGACTCTGGAGGAGATTTGCCGGCGGCAGCCGTCGTCGATTACCGATCTGCTGAACATCACTGGAATTGGCGAGCGGAAAGCTGAGGTGTACGGGAAGGGGATTCTGGCTGCGCTCGAGCGATATCGCGATGGCGCTCGCGCTTCCGCGGTTCCCGAGAAGAAGACTGCGCCTGCTTTGGAGACGATGCGTCTGCTGGTTGCGGGGAACAGCTTTGAGGACATTGCGAAGATCCGCGGACGACAGCTTTCCACAGTGGTGAATGCTGTGGCCAATCTCGTCGAGAGAGGTGATCTGGAGTTTCAAGCGGCTTGGATTGACCGGAACAAGCAGGCTGTGATTGAGGCGGCCTGCGCGAAACTTGGGATCAACGGATTGAAGCCTTTGAAGGACTCCTTGCCTCGGGAGATTACCTACGATGAGATCCGGCTGGTGGTGGCTCGGGTGCGGCGGGAGTTGAAGGTTAGTAAGGTGGATGTTCCGGCCTAAGCGTTGGGCTTTACCTCAGCGCTAAAGCCGGTTACTCAAGGCTAGGTAATCGCAGCGCTAAAGCGCTGCGCCACCCAAAATCACCCACTCTTTCGTCCACAGCTAGGAACTAAGAATCTGCTTTGCGGCGTCTTGGCCGGAGCGGATGCAGTCAGGGACGCCGATGCCGCGGTAGCCGTTGCCGGCGAGGGCCAGGTTCGGAAGCGTGTGGCGGAGGCGCTCGATGCGGTCGAGGCGTTCGAGATGGCCGACGCCGTACTGGGCCATGGCAGACTTCCATTTGTAGACACGGGCGAAGAGAGGCGCGGCACGGAGGCCGAGGATCTGCTGCAGTTCGTTTCGGACTATGGCGATGATGGCGTCGTCGGATTGCGGCCAGATGCGTTCAGCGTTTGATCCGGCGAAGAAGCAGCGGAGCAGAGCGCGGTCTTCGGGAGCGCGGTGGGGGAACTTGTTGTGGACGAAAGTCGCGGCCAGAAGGCGCTTGCCTTCGCTGCGGGGGACGAGGAATCCGAAGCCGGGAGGGAGAGACTGGCGGACTTCGCGATTGTAGCCGAGTCCGACGGTGATGGAGGAACTGTAGCCTATGGCCGCTAGTTCGGTGGAGAGCTCCGGGCTGCTGCTTGCGACTAGCTGGGCGGTGGTGTGCGCGGGCAGGGCGAGGATTACGGCGTCGAAGTGGTCGGACCTCAGTCCTGCTGACACGGTCCAGCCTCCGGCTTCGGGATGAATTGACTGCGCCGGCGTGTTGGTTACGAGGGAGGACGCATTCAGGCGCGGGACCAGGGATTCGACGAGTTGCTGCATGCCGTTCTTGAGAGAGGTAAAAAGTGGAGGAGTAGCTTTGTTTGGGGTGGGCGGCATTTTTTTTCTTGCCGCCAGCATGGCGCGCCCGAGACTGCCGTGAGTGCGCTCCATTTCGGCGAAGCGGGGGAGGACAGCGCGTACGCTGAGGCTGGCGGCGTCGCCACCGTAGACGCCGGAGAGAAGCGGGTCGGCGAGGCGATCGACCATCTCCGCGCCGTAGTGGCGTTTGACCAGTGATGCGACGCTTTCGTCCGCTTGCGCGGCGCGCGGGGGATGGAGCAGTTCCTGCGCGATGCGGAGCTTGGTGCTCCAGGAGAAAAGCGGGGAGAATCCAGTGGGCAGGATTTTGGTCGGAACCAGGAACATTAAGCCGTCGGGTATGGGGATGAGTTGTCCGCGGACGAGGATATAGGTTTTGCGATCAGCGTCGTTAGAGCCGATCAGCTGATCGCCCATGCCCAGGGTACGGCAGAGGTCGGCGGCCCAGGGCTTTTCGGTGAGGAAGGAATCAGGACCCGCTTCGACGATGCAGCCGTCAATGTGCTCGGTGCGGAGGACGCCCCCGAGGTGAGGCGAGGATTCGTAGAGAGTGTATTCGAGTGCGCCGGCTTGGCGGTGATCTTCGAGAGTGAAAGCGGCGGTGAGTCCGGAGATGCCGCCGCCGATGATGGCGATGCGAATCATGGACGCGGGCTTCGGGCTTCAGGCTTCGGGCTTCGGCTCTGCAAATTCGCGGCGGAATGCTCTTGAATCAGGCGGACTAGGTTCTTCACATTTTCTACCGGGGTTTCCGGGAGGATGCCGTGGCCTAGATTAAAGATGTGGCCCGGGCGTCCAGCTGCGAGTCGAAGAATGTGTTCGGCGCGAGACTTCAATTCTTTCCAGTCCGCGAAGAGCAGGACAGGATCAAGATTACCCTGCACGGCGCAGCGATGTTCGAGATCGCTCCAGCCCTGGTCGAGCGGAATGCGCCAGTCGAGGCCGATAACGTCGGCTCCGGTCTGATTCATCGCAGGAAGCAAGGTCGCGCTGTCGGTGCCGAAATAAATTACGGGGGCACCCGTCCTTTGCAGACGCTTGACCAGGATTGTCGCGTGCGGCAGAACGTAGCTGCGATAGTCTTCCGCGCTTAGGCAGCCGACCCAGCTATCGAAAATCTGGATGACATCGGCGCCGGCACGCACTTGGGCCGCGGAGTATTCGGCGGTGACATCCACCAGCTTGTGCATTAATGCATCCCAGTCGGTCGGGGCGTTGTACATCATTTTCTTGGTGTGGAGGTAGTGGCGGGAGCCGCCTCCTTCGATCATGTAGCTAGCCAGGGTGAAGGGCGCTCCGCAGAAGCCGATGACAGGGAGCTTTGCGGCGAAATGTTTCGCGACCAGGCTCACGGCCTCGGAAACGTAACCGAGATCGGCGGCGCGGTCGGTTCGGAGTTGAGCCACGTCTTCAGTACTGCGGACCGGCTTGTCGATTACGGGACCTTCTCCGGCAGAGAAATGAAAGGGCAGGCCCATGACCTCGAGAGGCAGCAGGAGATCGGCGAAGATGATGGCGGCGTCGACCTGGAGAATTTCGGCGGCGGTGATGGTGACTTCGGCGGCTAGCGCGGGCTTCTTGCAGATTTCGAGCAGGGAATGCTGCTTCCGAACGGCGCGATACTCGGGCATATAGCGTCCGGCCTGGCGCATGAACCAGACGGGCGTTCGCTCGACGGGCTGGGCTTTGCAGGCGCGAACGAAGATGGAATCAGGCGCGGACATGATTGGGTGAGATGGACCGACTACTTTAGCATTTTTGCTCGGGGAGCGGGCGCCGTGGAGGGGCAGTTGTGCGAGACTAATAAGGAAGAAATCTTCACGGTGGGAAAGGTATGAGCAGAACTGCAATCTTGAAAGAGAAGGTGGAACTGGCGGTTTCGGATGGAACGCGGATGGGAGCGTATGTGGCGCGTCCGGAGCAGGGTGGGCCGCATCCGGGGCTGCTGTTGTTCCAGGAGGCATTTGGGGTTAACCATCACATTCGCGGCGTGAGCGACCGGTTTGCCGCGGAGGGATACGTGGTGATTGCCCCAGAGTTGTTTCATCGCACGGCGCCGCCGGGCTTTGAGGGCAGTTATACGGATTTTGCTGCTTTGAGGCCGCACTATGAGGCAGTGACAACCGAGACGGCGGAAGCGGACTTGCGATCTGCATATGAATGGCTGAGCTCAAATACGCAAGTCAAAGCCGACGAGATTTCGAGTGTGGGATTCTGCATGGGTGGGCGAGTTTCCTTTCTGGCCAACAGCGTAGTTCCATTGCTCAGCGCGGTTTCGTTTTATGGAGGAGGAATCGCTCCGGGATTGCTGGATCGCGCGGCGAATCTGGGGGCGCCGTCGTTGCTCATCTGGGGTGGATTGGACAAGCGCCTTACGCCGGAGTACCGGAAAGCCGTGACCGATGCTTTGAGTGCGCAGCAGAAGATTTATGTGAATGTCGAGTTC
>Ga0209169_10000976_pt1 | contig 17650 bp, 15 predicted proteins | sample HubBroMetageWRM4_FD_188346 | JGI IMG/M metagenome (GOLD analysis project Ga0209169, IMG submission 188346) | Warmed soil microbial communities from the Hubbard Brook experimental Forest, New Hampshire - Hubbard Brook CCASE Soil Metagenome WRM 4... | ecosystem: Environmental > Terrestrial > Soil... | reverse complement strand
GGTCGACGAGGAAGGGCACGTGGTGCCCGACGGCGAGCCGGGCGAGCTGATCGTGCGCGGGCCTTACACGCTGCGCGGCTACTTCCGCGCGCCTGAGCACAACGCCAGGGCGTTCACCCCGGACGGCTTCTACCGCTCCGGGGACCTGCTGCGGAAGATGCCGTCAGGCAACTACGTGGTCGAGGGCCGGGTCAAGGACCTGATCAACAGGGGCGGGGAGAAGATCAGCGCGGAGGAAGTGGAGAACCTGATCCTGGCCCACCCGGCCGTGCTCAACGTCGCCTGCGTGCCCTACCCCGATCCGGTGCTCGGCGAGCGGATGTGCGCCTGCCTGGTGCTGCGCCGGGACCGGTCGCTGACCCTGGGGGAGCTGGTGACGTTCCTGCTCGAGTTCGAGATCGCCAAGTTCAAGCTGCCCGAGCGGCTTGAGTTCTTCGATTCCCTCCCCTTGTCCGGTTTCGGGAAAGTGTCCAAGAAAGAGCTGGCAGCCAGGCTGGCGGGCGAGGTCTCGTGAGGCGCATCGACCTGCACTGCTATCCGGGCACGCAGGAGTGGATCACGTCCCAGGGACCGTACCCCGAGGCGCTGGCGGAGTACTGGGGCAAGCCGTGGGTGGCCAAGACCGAGGCCGAGGTGGTCGCGGACATGGACGCGGCCGGGGTCGAGGCGGTGCTCGTCGCGTTCGACATCGAGTCGGTCACCGGGGCGCCGCCGTGCGGTAATGGCTACGTGGCCGGCCTGCGCGACCGCCATCCAGGCACGTTCATCCAGGCCTGGGGGGCGGTGGACCCGCTGAAGGGCGAGCAGGCGATCGCCGAGGCGACCGCGGCGGTCAAGGAGCACCGCGTGCTCGGCTTCCACTTCCATCCGATCATGGGGCACTTCGCGGTCGACGAGCCCGCGCTGAACCCGCTGTTCGAGACGATCGCCGGGCTGAAGGTGCCGGTGATGATCGACGTGGGGACGACCGGGATGGGCGCGGGGATGCCCGGCGGGATGGGGGCCAGGCTGGAGCACGCCAGGCCGCTCTCGATCGACAACCTGGCCGCCCGCTTCCCGTCGCTGACCATCATCGCGGCGCATCCCGGCTGGCCGTGGACGGACGAGATGACCGCGGTGGCGCTGCACAAGGGCAACGTGTACTGGGAGCTGTCCGGCTGGGCGCCGAAGTACTTCCCGCCGTCGCTGCGCACCGACATCAGGGGGCGGCTGCGGGAGAAGATCATGTTCGGCAGCGACTACCCCAGCCTGCCCTACGAGCGGATCCTGCGGGAGTGGGACGAGCTCGGCTACGACCAGGGCGTGCTTGACCTGGTGTTCCACGCCAACGCGGAGCGGGTTCTCGGGCTTTAGCGGCCAGGGCGAGTCGCCGGACCTGGACGGGTACCACGGCCCGTTCGGGATAATTCTTTTTTATGGCCGATCTTGAGGATGTGCGGCGGATCGCGATGTCGCTGCCGCGCAGCAGTGAGCACCTGATCAGGGACCACACCAAGTTCCGGGTCGGCAGGCTGGTGTACGCCTCGGTGTCGGCCGACGAGGAGCGGATCGGGTTCGGCTTCCCCAAGGAGGAGCGGGTCGCGCTCGTCGACAGCGAGCCGGACAAGTTCATGATGCCGCTGCGCAGCGACGAGCGGTACAACTGGGTCCGGGCCAGGTTGCCGGTGCTTAGTCCTGAGGAGCTGCGGGAGCTCCTGATCGACGCGTGGTGCATGTGCGTGTCGAAGAAGACCGCGGCCAGTTATCTACAGAGCCAGGGTATTGAGCCTGGGTGAGGCAGCGCTTGGGGCGGCGAGCATGGCGGCGGCGCAGCGGTGGGCGTCGGCGACCGGGCGCGAGTACACGCCGGGCGAGGGGACCAGGTTGTTGTAGAACGTCGCGCCCTCGCACAGCGGGCCGAGGACCCAGATCCGCTGGTTCGGCTGGCCGTTCGCGGCCAGCGGGTGCTGGTCGCGGTCCACGTCGACGCCGGGGACCAGGTTGCTGCCTGGATGGGACGGCCGGATCCAGCCCTTGCGGGCCAGCGCGGACAGCAGCGGGCTGGCCGAGCCCGCAACGCCGGGCAGCGGGACCTGGGCCGGCACCAGCCAGTCGACCTCGCGGCGCTCCGGCACGGCGAGCCGGGTCGAGGTGATCCTCCAGCGGTCGCCGTTCTTTACGATGGCCGGAGCCGGACCGAGCGGGACCTCGACCAGGCCGGCGTCCACCAGGGCGAGCAGTTCGGCGTGCCGTTCGTACTGGGGGCCGACGACGGCGCGGTTCATCAGCGGCACGACGCGGCGGTAGAAGTCGTCGCGGGAGGCGGGGGTCAGGCCGGCGAAGTCGGCGACGTAGCGGACCGTGTCGCGCAGTTCCCTGAAGATGTCGAGCGCGGCCTTGACCGGGCTCCAGGCGAAGCCGAGCAGGCCCTCGCCTAGGTCGCGGCGGAGCGTGTCGGCGAACCAGCGCTGGTAGGCGGCGCCGTCGCCGAGCCTGATCCCGGCGGAGCCGTCGAAGGTTGCCGCGGCGTCGAACCGGCCGCGTTCGGCGTCAAGCTCGTCGAGCCTGGCTTCGATCGCCTGTCCTGGCGCGGCGCGCAGCTCGGCGACCAGGGCCTGCTCGGCGTCGGGGGCTTCGCAGCGGGCCTGGCAGCGGCGGTAGGCGATGCGCATCTCGGTCAGGATCAGCGGCATGATGTCGGCGTCGAAGTCGAGGGCTCCGGTTGTGTCCCGCATTGCGTCGACCGCGGCCTTGGTGAAGACCAGCGGGTCGTAGCTGATCTCGAAGCGGGTGACCATCGGGCGGGCCCGGCACGGGACGCCGGACCTGGAGTACATCACGATCCTCGGCTCGGCGCCGCTCGGCAGGTACTCCGGGTCGCCCTGGTCGCGGCGGTACCGGCCGCCGCGGCCGGCGGTCAGGCAGGAGATGACGTCCATCGCGGAAAGGCCGAAGCCGCCGACGGCCACGCTCTGACCGGGTGCTATCGCGGCGAGGCGTTCGGGCAGCGGGTAGGGCTCGGTGATCAGGGCGTCGATGTGCGGCGCGGCGTTGCCGGTGTAGCCGGTGGTCAGGAACGCGTGGTCGGCCGGCACGCTGCCGCCGTCGGCTAGGGCGATGACCATTGCTTCGCCGCCGTTCGGCTTCGTGATGTCGACCGCCTCGGTGCGGTGCGTGACCAGGCGGACGGACGTGGGCATCTGTTTCCTGAGGTGGTCGGAGAACCAGGCGAGGTACTCGCCGAGCACCCGCCTGGGCAGGAAGTCCGTGGGGCGCAGTTCGCGGCCCGTCGTGCCGACCGAGAACCCGTCAGGCGCCAGGCGCAGGCCCCTGGCGACCGCCCAGTCGTACAGGCTCGGGCCGCGGGCCGCGGTCTGCGCGCCCACGCTGAGCCGGTCGGGGAACATCGATATCTGGCCGCAGGTCGTGTTGAGCAGGAGGTAGTCGGGCTGGGCGGTGCCGTGCACGCCCGCGCCGGTGCCGGCCGGATCGATGATGTGGACCGTTACCGGGTGTTCGTCCGTTGCGGCGTCGCTGGCCCTGGCCAGCGCGACGATCCGCTCGAGCACGCCGAGGCCGCGGGAGCCGAACCCGATGATCGCCACCGATCGGGTCATGGCCTATCTCCCGGCTCTCCCGGCTCTCCCGGCTCGATGCGGGCCGTTAGCAGCGCCAGGCCAGCCTCCGCGGCCCGCGCCGCGGCGGTGCTAGCTGCGTCGGCGGCGATCACGTAGGCCAGCCGGTCCCGGAACGAATGGCGCGGCAGCACCGGCTGGCCGACGGGGAACGTGATGCCCACCTCCACCACGCCTGGCACGCGCTCCGCCTCGGCCACGCCGTCGACCGCGGTCAGCGTGCCCTGCCGCGCGGCGACGAGGAAGCGGATCGAGGCGGCCCGGCCGGGCCCGGGCCGCAGCGGCTCCGGGCGGCCCGCCGCGGCGGCCACCACGTGGAAGATCATGTCGATGCCGGTCGCCTCCTGGACCGCGCGCGGGATCATGCCGCCCGCCAGCCGGGGGTTGACCTCGACCACGCACAGCTCGCCGAAGCGGGAGTAGCGGAGCTCGACGTGGGCGCCGCCGTAGCCGAGGCGCAGGGCGCGCACCGCGTCGATGGCGGCCTCGGCGATCAGTTTCGTCTGAGCCGCCGCGAGCGGGGCGGGGAAATCGTGGCCGATCTCGACGAAGTACGGCTCGGGGCCGAGCAGCTTCCTCGTTACCCCGACCACCTGGTCGTCGATCAGCTCCGCCGAGTACTCCGCGCCGGTCAGGAACTCCTCGACCAGCACCGTGTCCTGCGGCGGCAGCGCGGGATCCGGGGCCGCGAACGCGTGCCCGACCGCCGCGCGGACCTGGTCCGGGGTCTGGCACAGGCGGACGGCGATCGACCCGGTGCCGGAGGCGGGCTTGACCACCACCGGGTAGCCGATCCTCGCGGCGGCGGCTATTGCTTCGTCTGCCGTGCCGGCGGCCGCGAAGGCCGGGCAGCCTACGCCGGCCGCGCTCAGCGCGAGGCGCTGGGCGTGCTTGTCCCGGCAGGCCCGCACCGCGTCCGGCGGCGGGTGCGGCAGCCCGAGCTCGCGGGCTACTTCGGCCGCTGTCGCGATGAAGTACTCCGAGCTGCTGGTGACGCCGGCGATCATGTTCCTGCCCGGGCCTGTGTCAAGGGCGGCGAGGACGCCGGCCGCGGAACCGGTGTCGGCCACCAGGTGATCGATGCCGTCGGCGGCCACGTACGGGTACCTGGCCGGGTCGCGGGCGATCAGCACGGGTCGGAGCCCAAGCCGGCGCGCTTGGAAACAGAACAGCCTGCCCGATCCTGTCGTGTTGCTCTCCACCAGCACGAGCCACTCGGTCATGCCGGCTCCGCTGGGGTTTCCGTGACCTTGGTGGCGGCCGCGGCCAGGTCGGCGTCGGCGGCGCGGGTGGCGGCCTGCCAGTCCTGCTGCCAGCGGCGGTGCGCTGCCCAGCCGGCCAGTGCCTCGTCCAGCGTGCCGTCGAACGCGCCGGGGCCGCCGCCGTAGGCGTGGGCTCGCATCACGTCGGGCAGGTCCAGGTCGGCAAGCTTGGTGCCGTCCAGCTCGATGCCGTCCAGCCAGCCCGGCGGTCCGAAGTCGGCCAGCCGGGTGGAGCCCGCCGCCACCGCCTGGCGGACCGCGTCGCCGACCATGTGATGGGCGGTGCGGAACGGGACCCCCCGCCGTACCAGCTGGTTGGCCAGCCAGGTAGCCGTGGTGAACGAGTCCTCGGCCCGCTGGCGCATCCGCTCGTCGTTGGGCCTGGCGCCGCTGACCAGGACCTGGGTCAGCAGGACCGATTGCCGTGCCGCCTCGAGCCCGGGCCACACGGCGGCCATCGCCTCGGTGCCCACCTCGATCGAGTTGGTGAACGGCGCCGCGGTCATCATGCCCGCCGCGGCGGCCCATGCCCCGGTCACGTGGCCGGGCTTGGCCTTGACGTGCTCGAGCAGGAACGCGTTGCGCTTCTGCGGCATCGCCGAGCTGCCGCCGACCAGGCGGTCGGGGAACTCGATGAAGCCGAACTCGGCGGTGCTCCACAGCTGCAGGTCGGTGCCGAGCCTGCTCAGCACGACGGCCAGGCTTGCGGCGCAGGCCAGCAGCCGCAGCGGCACGTCCCGGCTGGCCACGGCGTCGATCGCGTGCCGGGCCGGAGCGGTGAAGCCGAGCAGCCGCGCGGTCCTCGCCGGGTCTATCGGCAGGTCGGTGCCCGCCACCGCGCTGGCCCCGAGCGGGCAGCTCGTTAGGCCGGCGCTGGAGGCGGCCAGCGCGTCGATCTCCCGGCCGACGGCCAGCGCCACGCCGAGCAGGTAGTAGCCGTAGCTGACCGGCATCGCGGCCTGGAAGTGGGTGTAGGCGGGCATCAGCACGCGCGCGTACGCCCGCGCGCGGGACAGCAGGATGGCCTCGAGCCGCACCGCCTGCTCGGCGAAGTCGAGCAGCCACTCGCGCAGCCGCAGCAGGGTGATGGTCGCCTTGAGGTCGTTGCGGGACCGGCCGGACTGCAGGACCCCGCCGACCTCGGGCCCGAGCCGCTCGATCAGGTAGCCCTCGTACATGAGGTAGAGCCCGCGCGGCGCGGGGCGGGACCGCAGCGCGGCGAACTGCCCGGCGGCCAGCTCATCGATGCAGCGCAGCAGCCGCGCCGCCGCGGTGGCCTGGATCAGCCCGCGCTCGGCCAGCATGACCAGGTGCGCCCGGTCGACCCGGATCATCAGGGCGAGCTCGGCGGCCAGCTCGGCCGGGGTCGGCTCGCCGTACACCACCCGGCGGGTGCCCGGGCCGAGCTCGCCGAGCAGGCGGCCGGTTCCCCCGGTTCCCCCGGTTCCCCCGGCTGTCACCGCGGCTGCCCGTGGGCCGACATGACCTCGGCGTAGGAGCGCCTGGCCCAGTCGTAGGCCATCCAGGAGCCGACCGGCCGGGTCGGATCGCTGACCACGACCGGATCGGCGGGCAGCGCCTCCTTCAGGTGACCTCGCTCGCGCAGCCAGTCGTCGTCGTAGACGGTGTCCTGGTACCTGTAGCCCTCGTCCGGCATCATCACGACGGTCAGCGCGTCCGGGTTCGCCCCGGCCCACCACCGCGCGGCCAGGTAGGCCGCCCCGCTCGACGGGCCCATGAACAGCGCGTGCCGCTGATGCAGCTGGCGGGTCGCCTGGTAGGCCGCGGGCGGCGCGGTCCAGTGCACCTGGTCGAAGATCCGGTGGTCCAGGTTGTCCGGCATCAGGCTCATACCCATGCCGCGCAGCTCGCGCGGCCCGTCCGGATGGCCGAACAGGATGCTGGAATGGCTGTCCACGCCGATGGCGCGGCATTCAGGCAACAGCGCCCTGATGTGCCTGACCGTTCCGCACATCGAGCCGCCCGATCCCACCGGTCCGACGATGCAATCAATCTGCCCGAGGCATTCAAGAAAATATTCCGCGACGGTGCTATATGCGCGTGGATTATCCGGGTTTGAGTACTGCCATGGACAGAAACTGGCGTCCAGTTCGGCCATGATCTGCTCAAGCCGGGACAGCCGCGCGGCCTGGTATCCGCCGGCCACCCGTCCCTCCTCGGCGGAAACCCGCTCGACCGCCGCACCAAGATCGGTAAGCCGGCGATAAAGGCGCTCGTCGATGACCGGGTCGCTGACCAGGATCAGCCGCCGGTCCATGTGCACCGCCTGCATGGCCAGCGCGAGGCCGAAGGTGCCGGAAGTGGTCTCCACGATGACCGTGCCGGCGTCGAGCATTCCCTGCTCCGCGGCCCGGCGCAGGATGAACCGCGCGGGAATCATCTTCATCAGGGTGAAACAGGCGGCGTACAGATTGTGGTCGAGCCGGATCAGCCTGGGCAGCTGATAGGCGTCGGTCGCTTCGGAAAAGCTGCCGCGAATGCTCACGAGGCCGCCAGGCGCGCCGTACGCGGCGGCGGCTGCTCGCGCTGCCTCAGCTGCTTCAGGTGGGTCAGCTGACTCATCTGGTTCAGCTGCTTCAGCTGCTGGTAGGCGGGTTCGATCACGTCGGTCACCGCGAACCCGAGCTCGGAGATCCGCGCCAGGCAGCCGTCCAGGTCGATGTCCGGCCTGCGCGCGTCGAAGATCAGCCCGGCCACGGTGCCGCTGTGCGCTATCTGCAGGCCAGCCCCGCCGTGCCGCAGGCACAGCTCGATCAGCGGCTCCAGGCCCGGCTTCGGCAGGTACCGCTGGTTGATCCGGGCGCTCGCGGTGGCGACCTTGCCGAGCAGACCCACGTCCTCCATCGCGATCGCACGGCGCAGCGCGCCGCGCAGCACCTGGAACTGCCCGGCCTCCGCGTCGGTGTAGTCGGCGGGCGGCAGCCCGAGGGTCTCGACTTCCTGGCCGGGCGCCGTGTCACAGCCGACCACGACCATGGGCGGCAGCCGGTGGCCGAACGTCTCGAGCACCACGCCGTCCCGGTGCGCGAACAGCACGACCCGGTCGTCGATCATCACCGAGTCCGAGGCGACCTCGGCGAGAACGGCCAGCCTGCCGACCTCCTCCCGGGACAGGGATACGCCGTGGTAGTCGGCCACGGCCTTGATCGTGGCGGTGACGTCGCTGGTCGAGGAGCCCATGCCGATGCCGTGCGGGACGTTGCTTGTTATCTCGACCCGGCCGCCCTTAGCGGGCGAGGGGTGACCGGAAAACTCGCGCAGCGCGTAGATGGCCGCCCGCCTGGCCTTCGTCAGCCCCGGCGGTCCCACCACGCCCCAGTGGCTCTGGCTCGGGTAGAAGACCGCGCGGCTGCCCCTGTCCCGCAACGGCATCGTCACCAGGGCACGCCGCGCCCGGCCCGCGCCGTCGTCGAACACGCCCTGCAGCAGCTCACCGTGGTGCGCGATCGAGTAGCCGATGCCCGCGCTTAAACCGGGGGTGAGCAGCTCGGGTTCGACTGGCGTGGGCTCACCGAGCCGCATGCTCATCCAGGCCCTTCCTGATCGTGAAGGCCAGGCTCTCGTGGTCATGCTCATAGGTGCGGTAATCGGCGTGCGCTGGCTCGGTCCAGGCACTTACCACAACGGATTCCGCAGCCATTCCCGTGGCGGTCAGGAGCGTCTCGAGATCGGCTTGATCATAGAACCTGCAGTAGAAATCGAAATGGTCTATGTATTCCTTCGGCGCGATCTCCCTGATATCCGGGTCCGAGGTCTGGCAGTCATTCATCGTCCACATGTTGGCCACGATAATCCCGCCCGGCCTTATTACCCTGTAGAGCTCCTTAAGCGCGTCTTCTACATTGGTCAGGTGGCCGAGCAGATCCCAGCAGAAGATTCCGTCCACGGAATTGTCGAGCAGACCCGTATCGAATGCATCCATCCGGACGAATACGGTCTTCGCGGCAATGCCCTCGCGGGCCGCCACCCGTTCGGCTATGGTCATCGCGGTAGCCGAGGTATCCCCGCCCAGCAGGATAGACGTGCCATTCGCAAGCGGAGCGAGGTTGCGCCCATCACCGCATGGCAGGTCAATTACCACCCGAGAGGAGTTTTCCTTGAACAGCTCGGCAGCCCTTACCGCGTAGGGGACCGGCGGGTCGCCCCAGAGGTTCTGTTCGTCTTTCAGGTGGGCCGGACCGTAAGCCTCGTCCCACAAAGAAACGGCATCAGCATCACGCGAAGAATTGCCGTTACTCAACGGTCCTCCCTGCGTAGCCCGCGCAGTCAGCCGCCATAGCACCATAGCGGCAAGACGTTCCGCCCCAAGGCTATACGTCGTCTCGCCGGGCCGCAATGCCTGGTTTACGCACCCAGGATCGCCGGGTCCGCCAATTGAACCTAGTAGCCGTAAGTAATCGTCTGGTTACGCTCTCAGCGAGCCTTATACTTGCGGGTCTAGCCGGCTGCGATATGCGGTCGTATACTCGCCTGGCGCGCCGCCCATGTCGGGGCGAGCGTGAAAGGAGTGGGAGCGGAGCATGCAGTGTCGCATGGGTTTCGTATGCCTTTACCGGGGCTGGTGTGAAAGTTGGTGACCAAGCAAGCTGGTGTGACTGTTATTGTCATCCCGCAGCCTACTGTCAACGGGCCGCTGCACATCGGGCATCTATCCGGCCCCTACCTGGCCGCGGACATCGCCTCGCGCGCCGCGAAGGCCCGGGGCGACCGCATCGTCACGCTGGCCGGCGTTGACGTCCATCCGAACTACGTGATGACCAAGGCGGAAAACCTCGGCGTCGAGGTCAACGAGATGGTCGCCGGGTTCCGTGCGCAGATCACCACGGCGTTCGAGCTGGCCGGCATCGGCTACGACGCGTTCCTCGACCCGGAGGACGCCGACTTCCAGCGGGCCGTGACCGGCATGCTCGCCGAGCTGATCGCCGCGGGATCGATCACCATGCGCGAGGTCACGATGCACGCGTGCGCGGACTGCGGTCGCACCATGCATCATTCCTACGTGGTCGGCAAGTGCCCGATCTGCGGTTCCGGGGCGAACGGGCTGTCCTGCGAGCCCTGCGGCGGGTTCACCTCCGCCGAGCTGCTCGTCGACGCCAGCTGCGCCAGGTGCGGCGGCAGCCTGCGGCCGATGCCGGTCACCGTGCCGGTGCTGCCGCTCGAGGACTACCGGGCGCACCTGCTTGCCGAGTGGGAGCAGGCCGAACTGCCCGGGCGGGTGCGGACGGCGCTTGCTCACTACCTGAGCGCGCCGCTGCCCGATTACCCCGTCGCCTACCCGACCAACTGGGGGATCGAGTGCGACGGCGAGCTGTCCGGGCTGCGCGTCGACTTCCCCACCGAGCTGGGCCTGAGCTACCTGTACGGCCCGGCCCAGCTGCTTGACCCCGGCGCGGACAGCCTGGCACGGCGGGTCGAGGCCTGGCGCGAGGTGGACGGCGTCTGGCACTTCAACGGCATCGACAACACGTTCTACTTCGGCATCCTTTACCCCGCGATCCTGGCCGCGGCCGGCATCACCAGGCCGCTGCTGCGCGGCGCGACCGTTAACGAGCTGTACCTGCTCGACGGGCAGAAGTTCTCGACCAGCCGCAACCACGCGCTGTGGGCCGATGAGTTCCTGGCCGACGAGGACCGCGAGCTGGTCCGGCTGTACCTGTCCTGGGACCGGCCGGACCGTTACGAGAGCAACTTCACGCGGGAGTCCTACCTGGCGTTCTGCGACTACGTGCGGCCGCTGCTCGCCGGGTCGACGCCGGCCGGCGGTGGGCTGCCCGCCGAGCTCGCCGCCGCCGAGCTGGAGCGGGCGGAGCAGGCGCTGCGGCTGAGCGGGTTCGACTCCGCGCTGGCCGCCCGGTGCCTGCTGCTGGCGCTGACCGCCGGGGCCGGGACCGACTCGGCGGCGCTCGCCGCGCTGACGGGCCGGTCATGACGGCGGCCTTCGCGGGGCCGGAGGCCTTCGCGGGCGAGGACGACCCGCTGCTGATCGTGATCGGCACCGGCAAGCAGGCCTTCCGCGAGTACCTGCTCTCCTCGATCGCCTCGCGCTACCGCGTCCACCTGCTGTGCGGGGCCGAACCGGGCTGGGCCCGCGGCTACCTGGCGGGCTGGACCGTGCTCGACATGGACGACACGATCGACGCCTCGCAGATGTGCGCGGCCGCGCGTGAGGTCGCCGCGAAACAGACCGTGCATGGAGTGCTGAGCTGGGACGAGGCACGGATCTTGCAGTCGGCCACGGTGGCGGAGGCGCTCGGCCTGCCCGGCGGCGACCCCGACATGGTGATGCGCTGCCGGGACAAGTACCTGACCAGGGGGGCGCTGGACCAGGACGGCGTGCCGCAGCCGCGTTCGGTCCTGGTGGCCGACCTGAGCCAGGCGGCCGCGATCGCCGGGCAGTTCGGCTACCCGGTCGTGCTCAAGCCGCGGGCGATGGGCGGCAGCCTCGGCGTGGTGCGCGCCGACTCACCCCTCGAGCTGGCCGCGAAGTTCGAGTTCGCGCGCGACTGCGAGGTGCCCGGCTCGTGGCGGTACGACGAGGGCGTGCTCGTCGAGGAGTACGTCGCCGGACCGGAGATCAGCGTCGACTCCGCCGTGCACCGCGGCGAGGTGCTGCCGATGTTCGTCGCGCGCAAGGAGATCGGCTACCCGCCCTACTTCGAGGAGGTCGGGCACGTCGTCGACGCCGCCGATCCGCTGCTGAAGGACCCGGAGCTTGCCTCGATCATGCGGGCGGCGCACGAGGCGCTCGGGTTCACCGACGGGATCACCCACGCCGAGTACAAGCTAACCCCGGACGGGCCGAAGGTCATCGAGGTCAACGCGCGCCTCGGCGGCGACCTCATCCCCTACCTCGGGCTGCTCGGCAGCGGCATCGATCCGGGCCTGGCCGCCGCCGCGGTCGCCTGCGGGCAGCGGCCGGTGCTGACCTCCTACCGGTCCGAGGTCACCGGGATCCGCTTCTTCTACGCCCCCGAGGACGACACCACGATCGAGGCGATCCGGTTCGAGGCGGCGGCCCTGCCGCCGGAAACCGACCTTGCCGTGACCCTGGTCGGGCCCGGCGACGTCATGTCGCCGCCGCCCAAGGGGACGATGTCCGGCCGGGTCGCGTTCGCGACCGTGCGAGCCGGAACGGTCCCGGCGTGCCAGGCGGCGCTGGATGCCGCCGGGGCCGCCCTGGTCATCGAGACCGCGGCAGGCGCAGCCGCGTCGTCATAATTCCCAAAAGCCCCGCACCAACCCTCAACTAGAAGGAAGAAAGAAGGGCACAGGATAATGCGTTTTAATACGATGTCACGCATCCTGGGCGTGACCGGGATAGCGGCGCTTGTCGTCGCCGCGATTCCCGGCATGGCCGCCGCCGCGCCCCATGGACACGGCGGTAACTATACCTGCACAGGCACCTCGGCATTGCCCGGCACGCTGGCCGGCAATTTCGCCAACGTGACCATAGCGGGCACCTGCCTCGTAGACGCGGGAAATGTCAACATCGCAGGCAATCTCACGATCGCGGATGGCGCGTCGCTGGTCGCGGATTTCGGGATGAATGACCGGACTGATTCGGGTACGTCGAATATGACCATCGACGGCAACGTGCTGGTCGAGTTTGGCGGCAGCGCGCTGCTCGGCTGTTATCCGCTGCAGGTTACGCTCTGGGGTGGCACGAGCTTGTTCACGACGCCCGACTTCCCGTGCATTGACGATCCCAATGCCTTTCCCACCAGCGGTATCTCCACGCCGACCCTCAGCGCCACCGAGTACATCGGCGGCAACCTGATCTCCGAGGACGCACTGGGGGTCGTGGTGCACAACGCTACGGTGCGCGGGAGCGTGGAGGAGTACGGCGGCGGCAACGGCGTCGCCTTCAACCCGGTGGGCATCTTCGCCGTCTACATCGCGGGAGGTCCGGCTCAGTCGAACGGACTCGATGAGCCCATCGCGCTGCCCGCCTACTACGACTACGCCAACGTCAACGTCGGCGGCAACATGACCGTGACCGCGATGGACGAGGACTGGTACGGGATCGACCGCGACACCGTGCACGGCAACCTGACCGATACGGACAACACGACCGCCCAGGACGGCAACGAGGTCTTCAACAACACGGTCTACGGCAACCTCGTCTGCTCCGGCAACAACCCGGCGGTGGAGTACGGAGACAGCAACGGGGGGCCCAACAAGGTCGGCGGCAACGCGACCGGTGAGTGCGGCTTCAACGTCCTGATCCAGAACCCGTCACCCCTCTCGGTCCCTGGTCTGTCGAGCTACCCGCTGGAGCACATCTCGGTGCACCTGCACTAGTACGGCATTACGGCGATTTCGTCCGGGTCTGCCCGGCCCGGCAGACCCGGACGGCGCCGACGGCCCGGCACGAACCCGGGGTGGCCAGGTTTGACCTTGCTGGTCCCCCTGGCCCCCCGGTCGCCGTCCCGGAGCAAGAACTGCGAATTAGCTGCGCTTTATATATTTTCCGTAGAAAGTTAGCTACGCGAGGTAACTACCTACTCAAGGAGGGTTTGACCTGGGATAGGCTCTTGACGTAGATCATCTATCATGTGAGCATTATCCTGGCGATCAGGATGCCGGAGACATCTAGCGCGAGCGGGCTATGCGGGCTAAGGTAATTACCCTTCGTGCAGCTGTATGCTGCCCGCTTTCCCGGTCGGCTTTATACGGCCTGAAAGGCGGTGATCAGCGTGGCTCATCAAGAGGTCGAGATTCTCGCCATTGGCGCCGGACCGGCTAATCTGGCTTTAGCTGTTGCGGTAGAGGAACTGGCTCCCGCTGAGGTAGCGGCTAACACCCTGATAATTGAGCGGCATGAGAGCATCATGTGGCAGCGGGGTATGCTGTTGCCGTGGACACAGAGCCAGGTGTCATTCCTCAAGGACCTGGTGACTTTGCGCAACCCGCTTAGCAGGTTCTCGTTTGTCAATTACCTGCATTCGGTTGGGCGACTGGACGATTTCGTCAACATGGCGAGCTTCCTGCCGTTCCGGCTGGAGATCTCCGACTACCTGCAGTGGGTGGCCAAGTCGCTGGGGCTGGTCCGGGTCGAGTACAGCCGGGAGTGCACCGGGATCGAGACCATGTCGGCCGAAGGCGACGGCGTGGTGACCGGCTGGCTGGCCCGGATGGCCGACGGCTCGACGATCGCGGCGCGCAACCTCGTCATCGGCACCGGGCGCGACGCGCACGTGCCCGCCGCCTTTGCCGGGCTGCCGCGCGAGCGGGTCATCCACAGCAGCGAGTACTCGCGCCGCATCGCCGACGTCGACCCGCAGGCACCGCATCGCGTGGTGGTCGTGGGGGCCGCGGAAAGCGCGGCGGAGATGCTCTGGGAGACCTACCAGCGCTTCCCCCGTGCGCAGTGCACGATGATCATCCGGTCGGTGGGACTCGACTACTACCAGACAAGCAAGTTCACCAACGAGCTGTACTTCCCCTCCTATACCGACAAGTTCTTCGCCGCGCCCGAGCAGACCAGGCAGCAGGTGCTGGACGCGATGCGGCGGACGAACTACGCGGCCGTGACGCCGGAGATGCTCGACACCCTGTTCCGGCAGATCTACCTGGAGCGGCTCACCGGCGAGCCGCGGCTGTCCATGGTCACGATGGTCGACGTCGAGGCGGCCGAGATGGTCGACGGCGAGATCGTGCTGACCCTCAATGACCGGATGCGGGCCTGCCGGGACGAGTTGCGCTGCGACCTGGTGCTGCTCGGAACCGGCTTCGAGGGCAGGCCGCCTAGCCTGGTCCGCGACCTGGCCGACGTCTGCGGCGTCGGTGACGTCCGGGTCAGCCGCAATTACCGGATGATCACCCCGCCGGACATCACGGCGGGCTGTTACCTGCAAGGAAGCAACGAGGCAACGCACGGCATGGCGGACTCGCTGATCAGCGTGCTTGCCGTGCGGGCCGGCGAGATCGTCACCGATCTCCTCGCCCACCACGAGGGGACCGACCCGCGATCCGACGCCGACTCGGCCTTAATGTGGGCCTGACCCATGGGAGTGTGTGATGGAGATCCGCAAGCTCGACCGTGACAGCATGCCGAAGGAGTACGGAGTACAGGTCCAGCGTCTGGTGCCGTGGGCCGCGCTCAACGCTCCGTTCGAGGGTGCCTGGTGCGTGATCGAGCCTGGCCATGCCACCGACGCTCACGCGCATCACGAATACGAGATCTTCATCGCGATCTCGGGCGAGGGTGCGCTCGAGGCCGAGGGCGAGCGAAGCCCGTTCATGCCCGGCGACATCGTGCACTTCCCGCCGGGGGTGAACCATCAGGTCATCAACGCTGGAGACACTGACTTCCAGTTCTACAGCGTGTTCTGGGACACCGATATGTCGGAGAAGTTCGCCGCCCGCCACGTGACCGCTGGTGCGGAGCACACGCAGTCGCCATGAAACTCCTCGGCATCGAGGCCCGCCAGCACGCCAGCTATCACCTCTCCCGCTACCACCAGGTCGAGGGCTTCGGCGCGGACCTGTTCGTACTCAACGGCATCGGCCAGGAGGGCTACTGGGCCGATGGCCGCTACCGGATCGTCGGCTCGCAGAAGATCGACGACATCATCGCCGCGGCCCAGGAGTGGCACGCCGCCGAGACCTTCGACGGCGTGTTCACGTTCTCCGAGTCCGCGGTCATCACGGTGGCGGCGGTCGCCGAGGCGCTCGGGCTGCCTGGCGTGGGCGTGGACGCGGCCCGCAAGAGCCGCAACAAGCTGCTCATGCGCCAGGCGCACGAGCAGGCGGGAGTGCCGCATCCCAGCTACCGGCTGGTGGGGAGCCTGGAGGAGGCGACGGCAGCCGCCGCCGAGTTCGGCTATCCGGTCGTGCTCAAGCCGACGCTCGGCGCCGCCAGCGACTTCGTGTTCCGGATCGATGACCCGGCCGAGATGGCGGACCGCTACCGGATCACGGTGCAGGGCATGCAGCACATGTCGCCCTACCTGCGCGAGGCCGAGGGGCTCGACCTCGGCCCGCACGGTGTCATCGTGGAGTCGTTCCTGGACGGTCATGAGCACCTTTTCGAGGCCCTGGCCTGGGATGAGGAGGTATACCTCGGATCGGCCGTGGACCGGGTCACCGCCGAGGGCGACACGTTCGAGGACGACGTGCACCGGGCGCCGACCACGCTGACCGGGGCTGAGCTTGCCAGGGTGCACCGGGTCATCACGGACTCCGCGCACGCCCAGGGGCTGCGCCGCAGCGTGATGCACGCCGAGGTCAGGTATCACCGCGGCGACCCGTACATCGTCGAGATCGCCATCCGCCCCGGCGGTGGCGGGCTGGACCTGGTCGCGCGGGTGACCGCCGACTACAGCCCGATCGAGGCGGTGATGGACGTGGCCCGCGGCGTCAAGCCGAGGGTGCACCACTACGCTCCCACCGGCGTGCACATGATGGGCACCTGCCTGATCTGCGACGAGGGAGAGCTTGAGTACGTCCGGATACCCGCCGAGGTCAGCGAGGCCGAGCAGACCCTGATGGCCGGGGCGACCCTTCGTCCCGGCGACATCATCCTGCGGCCGCCGAACGGGAACAACGTCCTCGGGTTCCTGATCGTCACCGGCACTTCGGCGCAGGACGCGCAGCAACGGCTGGAGGATTTCGCGGACAAGATCGAGGTGAAGCTCGTCGGCCAGGAACCGACGACCACCAAGACCCCGTGGGAACGGCTCAGGCCCGCCCATGTCGCACAATGAGCTGACCGGGCTCTACCTGAAGGAGGCGGCCCAGCGGGGCATCGCGCCCGGTGACCTGCCGGCCGCCGCGGGCCGCGAACTCGACCTGGTCGCGACCTCCTTCCGCGGCCGCTGCCTGACCCGCCCCGTGTTCCTCGAGCAGGCCGAACTCGGTCAGCTCACGGCCGACCTTGAGAACCTGTACGGCGCGCTGACCGCCCTGCCCGGCCGCCTGTTCGGCGGTGACCTCGGCGCGTTCGCCAGCGCCGTCGGGCTCACCGGGGAGCAGGTCGGCGCCGTGCTGATGGCGCGTTCCGCGCCGCCGACCCGGATGGTGCGCGCCGACCTGTACCGGGAGGCCGCCGGCGACGGAGAGCGCCTCCCTTAGAGCCCGTTTCTAAACCGGACCGAGCCGGGCAAGGAGACGCAAGCTGGCCGAGGCCGTGAGGCCGGAGGCGTGCTGAAGCACGTGGGGAGGCCGAACAACGAAGGCCGGCGCCGCGGATCCGAAGCCGGGCGACGGGAGGTTTAGAAACGGGCTCTTACGGCCACCGCTTTCAACATGTCGAAGTGACGGCGCCCGCCGCCAGGACGCGTGCGGTGGCGACGTGCCGTCGAGCTGCGGAGGCAGAGACGTAGCCTGGCCGAGGTTTTGGCTTGGGTTCGCGTGGATGTTTTCGGAGAGTTCGCGGCGCTACGCGTCGCGCGAGCTCTTTGAGCCGGTGAGCGAGTCTCTCGGGAGAGTCCGCCTTGGCGGTGCGCCATGCGTGTGGTGGCAGGGCGACCATCATCCCGGCGAAGTGCGCGCGGAGTTCGTTGGCGACGAAGTAGAAGGAGAGCTCGATACCTGTCTGTTCTGGCGGATGGGCGGCGGAGATAGCTCGTTGGACTAGGGCCAGGACGTTGTACGCCACCACGGCCACCGCGAAGGCAAGCAGGGCGGCCCGGGGGGCACCGAGCGTGCGCAGCTCGCTATGCAACGCGGCTTCCAGTCGTTGGAACATCCCTTCGATACGCCAACGGTTTCGGTATATGCGAGCCGCGCGGCACGCCGGCAGCTGGCGGA
>Ga0209169_10000975_pt1 | contig 17669 bp, 18 predicted proteins | sample HubBroMetageWRM4_FD_188346 | JGI IMG/M metagenome (GOLD analysis project Ga0209169, IMG submission 188346) | Warmed soil microbial communities from the Hubbard Brook experimental Forest, New Hampshire - Hubbard Brook CCASE Soil Metagenome WRM 4... | ecosystem: Environmental > Terrestrial > Soil... | reverse complement strand
TGTCGACCCCGCAGGAATTGTTCGCGGCGGCCGCCGAGGAAGTCATCCAGGCTGCCAAACATGCGGTCGCATCGCGCGGCCGCTTCACGATTGCGCTTTCGGGTGGATCGACTCCCAAGAGCCTTTTCAATCTGCTGGCCACTAACGCAAAGAACGTATTGCCTTGGGAGAGCATGTTTTTTTTCTGGGGAGACGAGCGGCATGTTCCTCCCACGGATGCGGAAAGCAACTACCGCATGGCGGACGAGGCCATGCTGTCGAAGGTTCCGGTGCCTGCGGGAAATATTTTTCGCGTTCCGGCGGAAAATCCTGATGCGGCAGCGGCGGCAGCGGCGTATGAACAGACAATCCAGAAGTTCTTTGCCTTGGAGCCAGGAAAGTTTCCGAGGTTTGACCTGATTCTGCTGGGCATGGGCCCGGATGGGCACACCGCTTCCCTATTCCCGGGCACCGCGGGATTGCGGGAGAAATCGCATCTGGTGATTGCCAACTGGGTGGAAAAGTTCAAGACCCATCGCATCACCTTCACCTTGCCGGCATTGAACGCGGCGCACGACGTGACCTTTCTGATCAGCGGCACGGATAAGGCTGAGGCGCTGAAAGCTGTCCTCGAAAGCAACGCTCCCGGCGAGCAATATCCTTCCAAGCTGGTGCGCCCGAGCGATGGAAAGTTGATCTGGCTGATTGATCGCGCGGCGGCTAGCGGGCTGTCGGCTTAGATCTTTTTCACCGCCGAGTACGCAGAGATCGCCGAGAAAAAAAATTCAACAAAATATTTTGCGAACCGCTCTGCCCTGCGGAGTCGAAGCGGACGGCTGATTTCGATTTAATTTTCTAGAATTGCTCGGCGCTCTCTGCGTACTCGACGGTGAATGGAGTGGTCCGACATTCGGACAAGGAGTCGCCTAACCTCGCCAGTCGCCGATTTCTTTCAATCCCTTGCCGCGGGCGTGCTCGAAGAGGCGAACGCGATGGCGAGAGTGCTCGAACTCGTGGATGTCGGCCCAGACCTCGGCTTGCCATCCTTTTTCGTGCGCGGATGATTCGCCGCAGGTGGCGCAGCGGGTGTGCAGCGTGATCTGGACGGTTTCAGCACCCACGGGGACTGCTCCGGGAAGTTCCACAAAGATGCAGCGGACCTCTTTGATCTCTTCGTTCTCGTCGAGGATGTGCTCGTAGCGCAGAAGGTAGCCAAAGCCCAGCTTCTTGGCTTCCGCTTCGGCTTCGGCGCGGGTGTGGAACGGGCCATACTCCGCCCGCAGCTGTTCGGTGGAGTCGCATGCCATCCAGAAGGTCTCTTTGTAGGCCATTGCAGGTTTCGCCCTTGGGGTCGCGAAAGCTGGCTCGTGCCTGCTTTTGAGCCCGCTTACAAGCAGGCTTCGAAAGAGCAATTTCAATGCCGCGGGCCTGAAACTGACATCCTATTGCAAAGTATGGAGTTAGCAAACCTCCGTAAGCGAACCGCGCGAGCCCGACGTGAAACCTTTTGCAGAAGCGGTGGGCCGTGGCTACTCTACGGCCGGGTATGTTCCAGATATTTCACCGCCGAGAGCGCGGAATTCGCAGAGCACACGAATCTAGTGAGCCAGTTCACAAAAATTTCTTAGGCAACATGTACTCGGCGATCTCGGCGGCAAATCGTCTTGCGACAAGGCTGCAATCAGGCCCCAATCGGCTGATCCACAGGAATTCCTTCCTTGCCTGCCGATTCCGCCGGCCAGTTCTTGCCTCCGTGGCTGGCCACGTACATGGCCAGCTCGAGGCGGCTCCAGACGCCCAGCTTATCGAAGGTGGAGCGCAGGTGGTTCTTGATCACCTGCTCGCTGGTGCCGATGATCTTACCGATTTCCCGGTTCGTGAGGCCCTCCCAAACCAGGGTGGCAATCTGAGTTTCTCGTGGCGTGAGGCGTTGTGAGGGGGTCATGACCGAGTCTCCCCCTGCGCGAACATGGCAATGGCCAGCTTGACGCGCTTGCGGCCTTCCCGGATTCCCGCCCGCAGGAACAGCGTGCGCAGGTGTTGCTTCACCGTGCGCGGACTAATGTTGAGCTGCCCGGCAATCTCTTTGTTGCTGCATCCCTGCACCAGCAGATTCAGGACCTGCTGGTCGCGAGGCGTGACTTTGACTTGCGCCAAATCGACCATATGCATTTCTCCTCCATGCGTGGGATTGTGGAAAGACGAAATCGAATACGGCTTCTCGTAATGCACGGGTTTCGCCAATTCTTCGCGCGGTACATCGCCTGCTGGCTAAGCCCTTGGAGCGCCTGCACTTGGGGACACGATCCTGGGATTTCAGTCTTCTTTCAGGTGAGGGGTGATAGCGTGAATGAGTTCCAAATTGGTTCTGAGCGCTGAGTACAGCTCTTGAATCAGCGGGTGATTTTCGGCGTTCGTACATCGTGCGCCCTAAACTGGCGGGGATACGTCAAAGAGACTGGCGCACTCAGCGCCACGCTTGCATATGATTGATTTGTATCCATGAACTCGCAGTGGGGCGAAATCAAATTCATGGCGGGACCAGCAGAATTGGCTTTAACGCATCCTGCATCCCAAGTGCAAGGACGCTATGTCGGCCGTCGACAACGCGATTCCCACTCGATTCCCATTTCAGGCAGGCCTAGCTACAGGGGCCCGGTTTTCCACAGCCACCATGCCTCGTAACGCCATCTTCGTATTTTTATTTATTGGTTGTAGTTTTGCCGTGGCCCATGCCCAGGGAGGGCCACCCTACTATACGACCGACCCAGGCACGCCCGGCAATAAGCAGTGGGAGATCAACTTCGGCTACATGCCATTTCTCTATGAGGGCCAATCGGTCACTCACACACCTGACGTCGATATAAATTTCGGGGTCGGCGACCGGATTCAGCTGACTTATGAAGACGCGTGGCTGCGCATCTGGAATCAGGGAACGCCTGCGAAATATGGCATGGGGCAAGATCAACTCGGCGTCAAATGGCGCTTCTACGACAGCGGCGAACAGGGCATGCAGTTCTCGGTGTTTCCGCAAGTGTCGGTGAACAACCCCAATCATGCGGTGCAGCGCGGAATCACTCCGCCAGGCGCGAGCCTGCTTCTGCCCCTTGAGTTCACAACAAAAATCGGACCGCTGGACGTGAATCTGGAGGGCGGCTACAACCTGGCGCACCTCGGACCCGACGGGTGGATTTCCGGTCTCGTGGTCGGACATGAATTCAAAAAGAAGCTGGAGCTTGACGCCGAGTTTTTTGCTAATGGAACTTTCCATCCCAGCTTTGCCCAGCCGGTTCTGGATGCGGGGGCGCGCTACAAATTGCGTCCGCCAGTCATCTTGCTGTTCATGGCCGGACGCGCAGTCGAGCCGGCACGCAGCAACCAATCCTACTTCGTGGGATATTTCGGCATTCAAATCCTGCTGCCGAAAAAACCGTTCGAGAGTGATACAGAATCCGTCGAACATTGAGGTGAAGGGTAAACACAAGTGACGAGTTACGATGGTCACCGTTCTTAGGCGTCATACCCATGACTCACGTTCTGCAACTTAAGAACTCTCGCTCTTCCGCCGATTCCAGCGTTACACTATGAAAAGAAATGGGTGCCCGGTTACGCGGCAGGTCGTTACGTGGCAGATCGTTACGCGGCAGATCGCGGTAAGTTACTTCCCCCGGCTCGAACCAGAATTGCTGCCTGACGTTCTGGGCTTGCATTGAAACAGGCATCTTCCGCCAACCGGATCGCACTCAAATGTCGAACAGCTCCGCATCCATGGCAAAAGAACTCGAGCACGAGAAAAGAAACAAGCCGGCGTACGATGAGGAAACGCTGAGCAATCTGCTCGAAGCCGCCTTCGTTCTGCAGGAACACAATCTTCAAGAACACAATCGTGGCAAGCAGGAGCCCGTCACTGCGCGGTCGCGCGCTGTAGAAACGGAGTTAAATCTGCCGCCGCTTCCTCCAGTGGCGGCAGCGGCAGAGATTGCCGCTACGAAGGTCACTCCCAGCGAGCCGTCGAAAGATGACTACACTCCGACGCTCGCGCAAATTGTCGAAACCCAGCACCAGATTCAGCTAAGGCATCTCGAACTGAATGAGGCTTTGTCGGCGGTGGCGGAGCGTGTTACCGAGATCGCGCATGCGGGCGGCGCGGCGGTTGGTATTGTTAACGAAAACGAAAAAAAAGTTATCTATCGCGCGATCGCCGGAGCCATGACTCCGCCGCTGGGCGCCGAAGTTGTGATCGATAAGGCGCTCAGCGCGGCGAGTATTAAGACGGGTCATGTAATCCGGTGCCAGCATGTGAACAGCGAATTTCTGATCGATCCGGAAGAGTGCCGCCGCCGCCGCATTCGATCGCTCATTTCCGTCCCTATCTACCATGAGGGCGGAATCGCCGGGGCCCTCGAGCTTTACTACTCGAAGGCGGAAGCGGCCAGCGAACAAGACGTTCACAGCTGCCAACTGATGGCTGGCCTCATCACCGAAGCGCTGGCTCGCGCCGATGAGATGCGCTGGAAAAAATCCCTCGCTGAAGAGCGCGCGGTGATGGCGCAAGCTCTGGAAAAATTGAAGCCGAATCTCGCGGCGCTGCTAGACGCGTCGTCTGGGCAGAAATCTGCCGATCAGAAATCCGCCGAGAAGGACAAAATTTCAACGAGCGGCGAGACGGGACCTCGTTCCGCATTTCACTCGGGGCCGCACTCGAAAACGACGGCGGACTCGGGGGCCGCTGCCGCGATGGCATCGAGCGCAAACCACGAAGCATTGGTCACCTGCCCCAAGTGTGGCCACCAGATCGTGGGCGAGGAGCAATTCTGCGGCAAATGCGGCCTGCCACGCAGCAACGACTACGAGCCGCCGAGCATGCAGAGCAAGGTCGCGTCGCTCTGGCAGATGCAGGAGGCTTCCCGCAAAAAAGGGAACGCCGCAGACGCGGAGACCGGCACCGATGCGGATTCAGATCTCGCTTCCACGGCTTTAACTCTGCAGCAAAATGCCGCTGCGGTCACGCTGGAAAAAAATTCGACTTCGGATTCAGCTGCCAACTCAGCACCCAATGGAAAGCAGCTCGATTCGAAAGAGCTCGATTCAAAACAGCCCGATTCGAAACAGGAAGAGAAATCACTGGCAGCCGACTGGAGTTCAGCCGCCTCGGCACGTGATTTTCTAGAACGGCTGGCGAACCGCCCCGGCGGGCTGAGCAGCCTCTGGCAAACCCGGCGTGGCGATGTCTATCTCGTGGTCGCCGTGGTGATTCTTGCGATCTGCGCGCTGTGGGGAGCTTTCGCTAATCGCTCGGTAGTCGCGAGCGGCAATCCGGCGGCGGCAGCGCATCGCAAACCCGCACCCGATTCCGATCTCTCTCCTTTCGATCGCATACTCATCAGCATGGGCCTGGCGGAAGCTCCGCAACCACCAGAGTCGAAGGGCAATCCCGATATGCAGGTCTGGGTCGATCTGCAGACCGGGCTTTACTACTGTCCCGGCGCCGATCTGTACAGCAAAACCCCTAAGGGAAAACTGGAGAGCCAGCGCGATGCGCAACTCGATCAGTTCGAGCCGGCTTCACGGAAGGCTTGTAACTAGAATCATTGCAGTGTGTTTCCCTCTGAGCCTTCTGATTTTCCATATTGCCTGTTTCTGTTTGACAACCAACTCATGCTGGAGTGCAATCATAGTTAAGCTTTTCTGGCCAAATCTGGAGGCTGCGAATTGCCGACCGACACCGAACACTCTCCGCTCGATCCCTCCAATTCAGGGTTTTCTGCCCATGGTGCCTCCGATCATGATGCTTCCGGTCATGCCGCTTCTGGCCCGGTAGAAACTCTGCCGCGAGCGGAACTCAACCCGCTCCTGAATCCATTATTGGGAGCCAACATGGGCCTCTGGGCAGAGGTCTACTTCCGAAATCCTCCAGAGAATCGCGAACAAGCAGTGCTCGATCTTCTGCAGGAACTGAAGAACAAGAACCAGAATCCGGCGGCCTATCGTGCCGCTGCGGGCTCTTCTGTTGCAGGCTCTTCGCCAGCGAGCAATCCCGCCCCGATCTACCGTGCAGAAGATCGCGTGCAGGATTACACGGTCGTTCAGCCCGCGAGCCCGGCGCAGATTTCACTTACGCGAAGCTCTTATTCGGAGCCAATCTCTACTTTGTATCCAAAGGATCCAAGTCGAGATTTTTCGGAACCGCAACCCTTACGAGAGACTCTGCCGTCGAGTGTGTGCCCGCAGTGCGGATATGAAAGAGCGAATCAGAGATTCTGCGGAATGTGCGGCACGCCACTGCATCGGGAACTGGTGGACGAACAATCCGATGAGATTCCACGCACGCCAGGTTTCTCTGCGAGTGAACTGTCGCATGTGCAGCAACTCGCAGAGTCGCTTGTCACGCAAAATGTGCGGCAAGATCAAGATCAAAATACCCTCCGCCGGCAAAGCGAGGTAGAACTGGAGAGGTTCGAACCGGAGATACTTGCATCGAAAGTGTTTGAACCCAGCCGCGCGCAAGAATTCTCGACCATCCGTGACCGCCGCGGACAAGACTCGGATATTTCCGGATTGCTTCGTTCGCTGGGCGGCGAGTCGGAGGCGCAGCCACAGCACCGCGGATTCATGGTGGCGGGGGTGGTCGTTGTCGTGTTGACGCTTGGATACTTTGGGTGGAAAAGCGCACAGACGCCGGGAACATTTTTAAATGCGAAGCTCGATGCGATCACGACCTCCCACTCCGAGCCTACGCCGGGATCACAGGCCACTGACCAAACAGCAGTAGCGACTCCGCAATCGGATGCGGCAACGCAAACCCCGGTACAGAACGGACGCGATCGAGGAAGCAGCACTTCGCCGACAAACGCTTCTTCGAGCAACGCGGCAAGCTCCGGTCGCAACGCGAAATCCGCTGCCTCTGCATCGGAATCGGCGAAGACAACCGGGTTAGCATCGATCGCGAAAGATGCCTCCGTGAGAAGCTCGGGGAACGAACCGCAACCGGAACTCTCCGGTACGGCAAGCGGCAACGAAGAACTTGCCATGGCGCAGAAATATTTAGATGGCAGCGCCGGGACAAAAAACGACTCGGAAGCAGCTCAGTGGCTTTGGAAAGCGGTCAGCAAAAGAAATTTGCCAGCAACGATGTTGCTGGCTGACATGTACCTGCGCGGAACTGGAGTTTCCAAAAACTGCGATCAGGCGCGCATATTGCTGGATGCGGCTGCCGCCCGGGGCGCGAAAGATGCCGCTTTCCGACTCAGGAATATACAGTCGTTTGGCTGTCAGTGAGAGAAGAATCTCGAGCGGAGAATTCCCACCGACGAGAACGGACACGAATCCACACGCGGGGGTACCCCGCGCGGGCCGAGCGTCCTAGTGCATCAGCATCGGTTCCGGCCGCCGGGACTCATACCACAGCGCCAGCTCGACGCGGTTCCATAAACCAAGCTTGTCGTAGATGACCCGCAGATAGTTTTTCACCACGTGTTCAGTGGTGCCGATCTCCTCGGCCACTTCTTTGTTCTTCAGGCCTTGGGCAACGAGCTGGATGACTCTCTGTTCACGCTCATTGGGGACACGGGTTCCATAACGCCCATTTGTAGACATGATTGCCTCCGGTACAGCAGGGTCGCGAGTTTGACTCGCTTGATACCACCAGTGATGCCAAACCGCAGAAATAAGCGGTTGAAATGCGCTTTTACGGTGCGCCTCGCCATTTTCAGCTGGGTAGCGATTTCCGCGTTGTCACATCCTTGCAAAAGCAGTTCGACGATTTGTTGCTCGCGTGGCCCGAGCCGAACCGTCTGCTCCTTCATGAGTTGCGCCTCCCTTCTGCAGTCTTGCGTCGAATCCGCCTCCCAATCCAGCGGAGCGACAGAATCATTACCAAAAGTCATAGCATCCACGATGCCATTTTGTGACGAATTTGGCTGTGACGAATGAACATGCTTTTCCACAGCAAGTTGGGGACAAATCGGCCTACGCTGGAGCATGCAGGCGGCTCCGGACCGCTACTTAGCTGGCGGCTGAATATCGCGGAAACCCGCGTCACAAGCGGTCTGAATAGAGTTTCAGCCGCGGACCTGGGAGGCTGCGGTCGTCTGGCTCGGGGGTTGAGCTCTCAGGTGATCCCTGCAATGGCCATACAGCAATCTACGGAGACCGGGTGAATACCTTAGACAAAAGTTCCCATCGCCCCGGCTTGGGGCTGCACAAATTACACGACGAGCGATGGCCCCATCTTATTGTCAGTGCTGGCCTTGCACGCAGAAATCCATATGTCCGGCAGGTTACAAATTAAGGCCCGGGACGATCGTCGAGGGCGGATTTTCTATGCTCGTTTGATGAGGCGGCTGAGCCAGATCAGGAATACGGCTCCGATGATGGCAACGATAATTTCTCCAATCAATCCTCCGGCGTGCAGGCCCAGCAGACCGAGAAGCCAGCCGCCCACAACCGAACCAACGATCCCGAGCAGAATATCGATGGCCGGGCCATAACCGCCGCCCTTCATGATTTTGCCCGCTGCCCAGCCGGCAATCAGACCAACGACGATTAACCAGATCAAACTTGTAAGCATGGTGTGCTCCTTTAGGCGAAGTGTTGCATGTGGAGTCGAAGGGTACGGCGGGAGAGAACGATCTGTCAATTCCAGCGGCTACAGGAATCCATGCAGGACATTCCGGTAAAAACGGCATTCAGGAAAGAGTCGAAGTTGTCACTGGTGGAGGATTAAGGACTGGAGCACAATCCCTCACAGATTTTTATGCCGTTCTGGGCCGGAAATCGTATTCTCGGGGAAGGTTAGGAAAAAAATTCTCGCGGGCCGCGAGAGTTTTTCTCCGGATATCGCTTTAAGCAGAAAGGCCTATTTGCCGCCAGGGGACAGGTGGCGATTTTTCACGATTCAGCGATAGTGGTAACCCTCATGCGGCGACGGGCATCTTAACTTTCAGACAGTTGCTGTGCACGGCCGATTGGCAGACAGGTTGCTTCATTAGGAACGGAGGTTCCTGTGAACTACAAAGCGATGCTCTCCCCCCAAACTGAAGGCACTGGCGGTATTCGGGTTGTCGTCACGGGCGCATGGAGTGCCCCTCCCGAGAACTTCCGCGAGATGCAGTTCTGGCATTCGCAAACTGAGTTTCGTCCCCGCATTCGTGATATCAGAAGACAAGTTCACTTGAATTGGAATGCAGTTCTAGGACTTGTGATCACGACCGGCTTTAGCGCGGCATTTTGGGTTGCGCTGGGGCTCACCGTCGCGCACATCTGGAAATAGATTCAAAAAAACTCGAAAGCAAAATAAAGGCGGCTGGCGAGAAGCTAGCCGCTTTTATTTTTAGCTTTCAGTTCTCGTTTACTTGTCGTAGTGCAGCAGCGACATCACGTCATACCCCTTCAGCTTGTCGCGGCCATGCAGGAAGTCGAGTTCTACCACGAAGCCCAAGCCGGCGATTTCAGCGCCTAACGATGTCGCCAGCTTCGCTGTGGCTTCAGCCGTTCCGCCCGTAGCCAGCAGATCGTCGACGATCAGCACGCGCTGGCCTCTCTGGATCGCGTCTTTGTGCATCTCCAGCGAGTTGGTGCCGTACTCCAGGGCATAGTCGAACTTCACGGTCTCGGCTGGCAGTTTGCCGGCTTTGCGCACCGGCACGAATCCGGCATTCAGGCGATAGGCCAGAGCGGGCGCGAAAATAAATCCGCGCGCCTCCATGCCGAGAACCAGATCGATCTTCCGATCGACATAGTGTTCCGAAAGCTGGTCAACGAGCGTGGCGAAGCCGGCCTTATCCTTGAGCAATGTGGTGATGTCGTAAAAGAGGATTCCCTTTTTTGGGAAGTCGGGCACTTCGCGAATGAGATTCTTCAGTCGATCCGCGGTCGGGGTTGAGGACATGCAGAGGCTCCTTGGGGCATTGTCGATTTTCGATTGCTGATTTTCGATTGCTGGTTGAAAAACCCGTCATGTTCGTGGATTTTCAATCAACAATCAAAAATCAGTAATTTATTCCGAAACGTGGAAACCGATCAGCTCATCCTTCTCCCTCAATGCGAAATGAATTCAGGCCCGTGGTCGGCTTGGCCTCCGAAACCTCAACCTCATCGACGCGCGCAGCCCGTGGGCCTTCGCGGAGTCGTGAATGCAAACCAGAAAGTTGATCGCGCGTGCCTTGCGCCAGAACTTCGACGCTGCCGTCGTGATTATTTCGCACCCATCCGGTGATGCCGAGGATGTGGGCTTCGCGCTCGACGAACCAGCGGAAACCCACGCCCTGCACGCGTCCGCGGACGCGGTAACGCTTGGCTTCAATGGATTTTTCTGTGGGGTTCATGCCTGTGACAGAGAAGCAAAAATCAAAAGTCAGAATGCAGAAGTAGGAATCGTAGGGCTGAGTTCTAACTTCTACATTCTGACTTTCGCATTCTGAATTTTCTACGCCCTCGACAAATATGCGCCTTCAGACGTGTCGACCTTGATCTTCTCGCCTTCGTTGATGAACGGCGGCACCTGCACCACAAGTCCAGTTTCTGTCTTTGCCGGTTTGGTCACGCTTGAAGCGGTCGCGCTCTTGAGTCCGGGTTCGGTTTCCAGAACCGTGAGGATCACGGTCTGCGGCAGTTCAATGCCGACGGCCTTGCCATCGAAGAACTCCACTTTGATCTGGAGATTCGGAATCAGGTAATCGACGGCGTCGCCGAGTATGTCTCTGGTGAGGTGCGTCTGCTCGAAGTTCGACGTGTCCATGAAGTAGTAGCTGTCACCATCGTTGTAGAGATATTCCATTTCCACTTCGTCGACGTTGATCTTCTCGATGGGATCGGGCGAGCGGAAGCGGTGCTCGAACATGGCTCCGGTACGCAGGTTGCGCAGCTTGGCCTGAATGAAGGCCCGCAGGTTGCCGGGCGTGCGGTGCTCGACCGAGAAAACGGAGTGCAGATCATTATTGTGCTTGATGATCATGCCGGGGCGAAGCTGTGTGGCAGGGATCGACATGCGTGAAAAAGTCTCCTGTACGATGGCTGATGCGAAGCCGGCGGAAGGACGGGCAAGCCACATGTTCCACGGCTACGATGGTAAAAGCTTATTTTACACTTAGATGCGCCGGAAAAGAAAACCTTCCCCGAACTGAACTCATCGAAGCCGTGGCCATTGCTGGCGATTCAATACGCTGTCCTTAGGGAATGCGAATAGAATGGAATTTGCAGGTGTTCAAAGTTCTCGTGAACTTGCCGGGAGATGAACCTTCTGGCGGAAAGTTGAGCTCTTCATCATGCGTATAGGAAGTTACGAATCTTCAGAGAGCAGCAGCAATATCGGCACGGCAGTCACTTTTTTGTTGATTGGACTCGGCGCGGGAGCGCTGGCAGGTCTTCTGTTGGCGCCTAAAACAGGCAAGCAGATGCGCCGGGATCTGAAACGCGGCTACGAAGACGCCCGCGAGAAGCTCGACGACTGGACCGACGAAGCCAAGGATCACGTCCGCAACGCGAGCGAGCGCGTACGCGATGTAGCCAACCGTGGGGCCGAACTCGCCGACGATCTGCGCGACAAGGTCGAACCGCTGCGCCGGGCGATTAATCGCAGCTAGTGGACTAGGAAACCATTGGCCACGGATCTCACGGATTTTCACGGATAACCTTTTTTCTTTTTGAGCTCTTTGATCCGTGTTTATCCGTGAGATCCGTGGCCAATGTGTTTGCGTCTGTGAACGGTTAGTTTTCCACGGGCTTCTCGATGTGGTCGATGACGAGAACCTGCATGGGCGCGGTTTTAGGTTCGAGTTTCAGACCAAGTTGTTGCTGGAGGGCGGTTTCGATTCCACCTGATGGTTGGCTTGGATCCGGCGTCCAATGCAGGTTGAAGTCGTAGAGTCCTTTCAGCCCTGTTTCATTGACAACGGCGCCGCCAAGCTGCTGCGAGAGTTGTTTGGCGAGGCCGTCCGCCGAGACGCCTTGTGCGCTCATATCTCTGACCTGCCCATTTTGCATATCCATTTTGAAGCCCGTTCTAAAGCCCTTGTCGGCAGGATCGTCGCTCGTGATGAACATCACCTTGCTGTCAGAGCGTTTGAGTTCGCCCGCCGATTGCGAAGGCTGAAGTTTGGCACCGTCGGCGTCGACGACCAGAGCGTAGACCGGAAGTTCTTTGGTTTCCTGGTGGAATGCCAGTTTTGTGCGCTCGGCGAGAGCGGCCTGCAACATGCGCTGGCTTCTGATTTTTTCCGCACCTAGAACCTCTGGACTCGGTCGCGGAGAGTCCGGACCAAAACTTACGTTTCCAGATTTGTCGGCATTGGCTACGGCATCGAATTTTTCCGAATTGAGCCAGTCGGGTCCCCCAACAATCTGATTGGCCTGAACGTCGTAGGCTTCCTGAATCAGTGACTGCAGCGTGATGTTCGTGGCGACAAAACCTTTGGGACCAAACATCATGCGCGCCATCTGGGTGTTAGTACCGGCATAGGTTGGCATAGGCGATGAGGATTCGCTGGGCTTGATGGTGAAGGAATCGAATCCGGGAATGGCCGTGCCGGCCGATGCGGCTTGGGATTGAGCGCGGCCCGGAGTTGCATTGACCAGGCCGAAGACGATGGGCGCGGCGATGGCTGCCAATCCGGCGACGGAGAGCAGCAGTTTTTTTCTGAAATCGAGTTTGCGGGCGACATGCTGCGACATAATGTGGACCATCCTTTTCTTGAGATCGGCTCCGGTGACTCCGGACACGCAAGCCAGCGGAGACCCCATGCAAAATTCACAGACCTTCAAAATGCTTTCGGCGTAGACGTGGCGTTCGCTGCCAAGTTGTACGACTTCTTCGTCGCAGGCGCGTTCGCGCTCCTCGAGCAGGCGCGTTCCCAACCACCAGACCAGGGGATGAAACCAGAAGACGGCTTCCACCAGCATGTGGAAAGCGGCGGCGAGATTGTCGCGGCGGCGCACATGCCAAAGTTCGTGGGCCATGATGGCTTCGAGGTGCGCATCGTCGAGGTGCTGGGAAATTCCCTCCGGCCAGATCAGAACCGGATGGGCCATGCCGAAAATTCCGGGCTCGAGCGTGGCAGGGGAGAGCAGCATCTCCACCGGCTGCTTGAGCCCGGCGATGCGCTCCTGACGGCGCAGGACTTCTAATTCCCTTCCGGCGCGCACAAGCGCCGAATTCGCGATCGCCGAAGAGATGCGGCGCCATCGCACGCACCACACGAAAACGACGGCGAGAAATCCGCAGAGCCACGCTGCTGCGAGAAGAGTGGGAAGCCAGTGAGCCAAAATCGGCGAAGGCGAATATATTGCGGGCGCGGAAATTGATGACGAACCGGTCCGCGTGAAGGGCTGGGCGATCTCCTCGACGAAATAGAACCCGCCGCTCGCGGAAGCGGGGCTACGCAACCATGCGAGTTGGCTGCCGATTGCGGAGAGCCAGGAAAACGGGATGAAGAATTTCAGTGACGCGGCGAGCCAGAGCGCGTAGCGGGCGCGCGCGTGATTATTGCGCAACGTCAACGTCAGAAGAGCGGCGGCGATCGCGAACAGCGTCGACTGCCACAGGTGATCGGCCAGAGCTGAGGCAACGGTTCCCCACATCGCGAAGGAAGTTTCGGCCGGGATCGATATCATTGCGATTCATCCTTTCTGTCATCGTTTCTTCCTTCGTTTTTCTGCAGCCTGCGGAGAGTTTTCTCCGCTTCCTTTACGTCGGCGAGCGTGAGCTTGCCGGATTCAATCAGATGAGCCATGACCGGCTGCGAACGTCCACCGAACAAGGCGAGCAGGTCATCAATCAGGCGGCGCTGCGCTGCATTGCGGGAAACGGCAGCTTCGAAAATATGGAAGTTGCCCACTTTCTTGATTCGCCGGACGGCCTTTTTCGCCTCCATGCGGTACACCGTGGTCTGGATGGTGGTGTAAGCGGGCCGGTCTTTTTCCGGGAAGGCCTCTTGGAGTTCGCGAATGGAGGCTTTGCCGCTTGTCCACAGAGTCTCCATGATGCGAAGTTCGAGCTTGGTCAATTTCGTTTCGGCCATTGTCTTCCTCTCCTGGCAGCGTCTCCTACCGACGTATGCATTACTACTACATCTGTAGTTTTTATGTCAAGGAATTTTCTCGCGCGTTTCACTGGACTTGCGCTGCCACGCGCCTTCGCCCGTTTGACACGGCTTCTGCCGCATTCCTATACTGCTCGCCACGCCACGAATCCTGTTTGCGGAGACTCCCATGTCAAAAATTTCGTTCGCAAGTTTTCTCACTGCGCTTTTATGGATCGCCTCTTCCACCCTCGGTTTTGCCGAGAGCGGGCACCATCAACCGCAACCTACGCTGACGGTACAGAACAGCAACACCACGCAACTGCTGATTGCCGTGAGCGCGGTCAACTCGAAGATCGTATGGGCAGCCGGTACCGGCGGAACCTACGTCACGACAACCGATGGCGGAAACACATGGACATCCGGCGTAGTGCCGGGAACCGATCAACTGCAATTTCGCGGCGTGTACGCGGTGAGCGACAAGATTGCTTATCTGCTGTCGATCGGAGACGATCCGACAAATTTCCAGGTTTATAAAACCACGGATGGCGGCGCGAACTGGACGACGCAGTTCACGAATCAGATTCAAGCCGGGTTCCTCGATTGCATCGCCTTCTGGGATCCCGACCGTGGCATAGCGCAGGACGACTCCGTAGATGGAGTGTTCCCCGATATCCGCACAGAAAACGGACGCACATGGCAATACATCGCCAAAAACATGCCGGCGGCGTTGGCGGGTGAGGCATCATTTTCCGCGAGCAATACCTGCATCACAACTGAGGGCGAGAACAATGCGTGGGCGGCAACTGGCGGCGGATCGGTCGCAAGAATTCTGGCGACGACCGACGGCGGAAATTCATGGGATGCCTACGACACTCCTCTCGAAGTTTCGGCGTCCGGTGGCGCGATCTCCGTCGCGTTCCGCGATTCGAAACACGGCGTGGTCGGCGGCGGCGATCTGGGGACCAATACCAACATCGACATGGCAACGTCCGATGACGGCGGAAAGACGTGGGCGCTGACCAATACGCCTCCGCTGCAAGGGGCAATGTTCTGCCTCTCGTATGCGAATGGAAATCGTCAACATGGCTTCGGATGGAATGAAGGTTTTGGAAATCATCAATATGACCGCACGGTGGTGATCACGGCCGAGACGGAGCCAGACTTTACTTCCGGATCAGCAGCCTACACACCCGATGAAGGCGAGACCTGGTATACGCTGCCCAACGTTAGCGGTTATTGGGCCGTGGGCTTTGCCAATCCGCAGGCGGGATGGTTCGTGGGAAATAACGGTCAGATTCTGAAGATCAGTTTCCCCGGGCACGGCTTCTAAGCACGACCAACTCGGTTAGAAAATGCTGGACAAAATGCTCTTCAGACGATGGAAGAAACCTGTCTGTTGAGGCTTTTGTGGCGGAGGGGGCTGAATCACTGCGTCGAGATGCGGCTGTCTGGTTGCGGCATCAACGTCAGTCAAAGAATCGGCCGCTTTAACCGGAGCGCCTTGGGCGGCGGCAGATCCATCTGTGCCGCCGTTCGAGGCGCGATCACCCGCGTGAAATACCAACGGCGCTTCAATTTGCGCATGCACTTCGTTGGGCTGCGAAGGCGGCAAGGGTGCGGTTTCCGGTCCGTTCGATAATCTGGTAGGCGTTGCAGCGGAAGTATCGGCTCCGGAGCCTTGCGTTCCGGACGATCCAACTCCAGCCGTGCTTGGCGCCGGCGCTGGCGACGCAGTCCCGCCCAAAGTCGCCCGCTGCGGCATCTCCGATGCAGGCAGCGCAGGCACGGAAGTGTCGGTCTTCATCACCGCCGGCGGCGGAGGACATCCGCATTCGAGGGGAACATTGGTGTCGACCTTGTCGATCTGCCCGCCATGAAAGACGGCCTGCTCGGTCGGCCTGACTTGATAAATGCGGTCGCCCATCAATTCTGAAACAATCGCCGACGAAGTGTTGCCCGTGAGCGAGCGCACGCAGGTGTTGCCGTGCGAGTCGGCGCTAATGGCGAAATGAAAATGTCCCGGGCCAGCGAACATGATGCGGAAGTCCGGAGTCAACACCGCATCGGCTGATGCCCCGAGCGAGTAATGCGTTTCGAGGCCTCCAGTACTGAGACCGAGCATGAGATCGCGCTTGGTGTGGGAAGGTGTGATCGAAACGGTGGTGCCGGGACAAACACGAATTTCTCCGCCGCGTCCGAGTTGCAAGACTGCGGTTTCGGAACTGGCCGTCACCGAAGACCCCGCGGCAAGCCGTGTTCCAGCAAAAACAATCGCTCCCGCGCCTCCAGTGACCGGCACGATGGTTGGCGCTGCGCTGGCTGAAAATCCCGCTACCGTGGGAGCCTGCTGCGAGTCTTTATTCGCATTCACATCTTCTGCGGGTTTGAGACGAACCATGAGGCGATTGCCGGCGCCATCCCACGTATATGCGTAGGGCGCGTGCAGATCGAGAACGATGCGCGTGATAGGGGGCACCTGCGAATACTGGTCCGCGCGGATGGCGATAATATTTTCTTTCCCGACGGGAATCTGTTTCTGGATCAATCCCAGCTTCGAGTTAGGCAGATCAATCACCAGGCGCGGCGGCGAGTCGAGCACCTGCACTTCGGGAATGACGGGACCTCCGCGGGTAAGAATCTCGACGGCAGGAGCGCCTTTCTCCTGCACAATGCGCACGCTCTTCACGGTGGGCGGAGGGCCGAAGGTCTGCGCAAACGCCGAAGGCACGAGAGCGGCCGTGATCAATATGCCGACACCGATAGGTTTGAGCGCAAAACGGAGCAACGGATTCCTCGCAGGAGTATGAGAGGAACATATCATTTACGCCGATGCGCGAGAAGAGCAGAGATGCAGTGGAAGTAAGAAAGGAAACAGTCGGTTAGCACGCCCGGTCAGGCCATGTCTCCGGCCTCGGACCACCGTTCACTATTTTTCATGCTTCGGGCAGAAACTCGTATTCTTCAATCACGGCGGCCACCGCGAGTTTGCCGTCAGGCTGGCCGTTTTCTACGCGCACCACGCGGCCTTTGCACTGCACGCGAATACTTTCGGTCAATGTGATTTCGGGCGGAAGAGTCAGCGTGAAACCGATGGGCGCACCTTGTTCGACGGCAGCGTCCAGATAAAAGCAGATGCCGCGCGCGCTGACGTCGCGAATCTGAGCGATTTCATTGTGACCGTTGTGGTTCTCGCCGTGATCCACGGAGACCGGGACGCGGAGAGCGAAGCGTCGAGCAGAGCGCTTCTCCTGTTGGGGCTCGGCCATGTATGCCTCCTACTGCTTGAAGTGGCGTTTTGAGCTTGTCGAACTTATAGAAAGAGGATGCAACCAGCGTGCGCCAGGGTCAATACCACCGTTGGGTCAGCAAGTGGCTCTTTTAGGGGACTAACTGAATTGAGCCGCTCGCGAGAATCCGGTAATCTGAAAACGAGCGTGATCCTTTGATTTTCGTCCTCGACAATTACGATTCGTTCACCTACAACCTGGTCCAATATATCGGCGAACTAGGAGAGAAGGTTGAGGTGCGTCGCAACGATCAGGTGACGATCACGGACGTGGAAAATCTGCGGCCCGACCGCATCGTGATTTCGCCGGGACCCTGCACTCCGGCTGAAGCGGGCGTCAGCATCGAACTGATTCGTCATTTCGCCGGGAAGGTACCGGTGCTCGG
>Ga0209169_10000974_pt1 | contig 17674 bp, 16 predicted proteins | sample HubBroMetageWRM4_FD_188346 | JGI IMG/M metagenome (GOLD analysis project Ga0209169, IMG submission 188346) | Warmed soil microbial communities from the Hubbard Brook experimental Forest, New Hampshire - Hubbard Brook CCASE Soil Metagenome WRM 4... | ecosystem: Environmental > Terrestrial > Soil... | reverse complement strand
ACGCCGGCGCTCAACCCGGCCCCGGCCGCGCTGCCCACTGCTCCCGACACCGTGCTGCACGCCGTCCCGATGACGGGGAGGCTGCCGGGGCAGAGGGCGAACGCCTCCAACACGGTCAGTGCACCCCCTGCCCGGCGTGGAAGAAGAAGTTGACGATGGCGGGAGCGGCCCCGATCAACAGCGCCGCCAATGCCGAGACGAGGACGGTCTTCTTCCCGTTGAAGGACTGGTGGTAGTTCTGCGTGTGGGACCCGAGTGCCCACATGACCGCCCCGATCAGGAGCCCGACGAGCGCGAGCATCAGGGCCCAGCCGCCGAGCCCGTTCGTGAGTGCCTGGAGCTCGGACCCGCCGGGGAGACCGTCCAGGTTCGGCGAGAGGTTCACGTCGGCGAACCCGAGGACGAGCGAAACAGGACCGGGGAAGGCCGCCCAACCGAACGTCGCCAACCCTGCCGACCCTGCCGACCCGACCGACCCGACCGACCCGGCTGACGCCGTCAGAAGGTCAGTGATCTCGGCGGCCTGGCAGGCAAACGGATGTACCGCGCCCGTATCGCCCGCGCCCGGAACCCTGACGGACTGCGGCAGGTCCGGATCCTCTGCCCATAGCCCGAGCGTCCCCGCCGCCCAGACCCCGTGGATGACCCGCATGATGATGCTGCTCCTGCTCCAAGCCCAACCACAGCACGCTAACAGCACCCAGGACCCCGCCGTGCCAACACGCCGCGAGACCCGCGGCCGCGGTGCCACACCGGACCGCGGCCGCCGCCTCATGCGTGCCGGTACGACCGGCGCGGCGATACCCGTGCGTCCCGTGCGTGCCGTGGTGCCCCTGCGCGCCGCGGAACCCGGGAGCGCCGGGCAGATCCGCCGTGTTGGGCTGCGTGGCGGCCCGGCGGCGTTGACAGGTCCCGACCAAGGACGCGCCCGAACAGTGCCGTTATCCCGCGCCGCTCCCGGCCCGTCAGGACCAGCCACCACACCGCCGCCGTGTACGCCAGGGCGAGGGCGGCTGCCCAGCCGAGCCGGGCGGTGAGCCCGCTGGTGAAATGGGCCAGCAGCACGGCAGCACCGCCGAGCAGCAAAGGCCCGGCGAGTGAGCGCAGGCGCCGGTCTGAAAGCGGCAGGCACGGCAAGGACGCGACCCGTCGCGCCACCTCGAACAGCAGCACGGAATCGATCACGCACCCCGCTGACCAGACGAAGGCCGCCCCCATCACCCCGAAGCGCTCGGTGAGAATCCACGCCGCCAGCAGGTAGGGGACGAGCTCGGCCACCCTGATGTAGGCGATCAGCTTCGTGCGCCCGGACGACAGCAGGTACGAGATCGGCATACAGGCAAGGCAGTCGAACCACACTCCGGCGATCACGACCAGGAAGGGCGCCGTGCTGTGGGCGCCGTACTGAGGCCCCGCCCAGAGCGAAAGGAACGGCCCGGCGACGAAGGCGAGCAGCACCGCAGCGGGGGTGATCAGGAGGAACAGCCCGGAAAGGCCCTTGCTGTACAGGGCGCGCAGATCCTGCAGCCGCCCGGACGCCTCCAGCCTGGCCAACCCGGGCAAGAGCGGTCCGGTCAGCTGCTGAGGGAGGACCTGCAAGGTGGTGGCGACGGTAACGGCGACGGCGAAGTAGGCGACGGCGGTCGTCGAGTGATTGTGGGCCAGGAAGAAGCGCTCGGCCGCGCTGAGCGGGACGAGGACCACGCCCGTTACGGTGAGCGCGCCCCCGTAGCTCAGCAGCTTCCGAAGGACGGCCCTGTCCAGCCTGGGGTGCAGGAGCGCCGGCTGGAGGCGGACGGCCAGGACCAGGTTCCCGGCCACCATCAGGCCCGAGGCGCCGAGATTCACGACCGCCACGGTCGTGATGCCTCCCCCGAAGACGGCCAGGGCCACCGGGGCACCTACCGTCCCCAGCAGGTTGATAACCGTCGTGACAACGGTCCACTGGCGCCACCTGAGGCGCACTACCTGCGGGGTATTGACGATGCCTGCCACGGACTGGAGCACGAATATGGCGCAGCCGATCCTGAGCGCGACCGTGCCGGCGTTCACCAGCGCCGTCTCGTCGTGCAGAAGGCCGGTCAGGACGGGGTGAGCGGCCAGCCCGAGAGCGGTCGCCACGCAGCCGGTCGTGACGACGATGAGGCCGAGAGCCGTCCAGACAACCGACGACTCGCCCCGTGGGTCACCGCGCTCGTAGTAACCCGCACCGAACTTTGTCGACGCGGTCCCCATCCCCAGGTCGGCGGTACTGGCCCAGGCGGTCGCCACGAGCAGGAGCGTCCAGAGCCCATAGCTCGCCGGGCCGAGCAGCCTGATCAGGAAGGGAGTCGCAAACAGATTGGCGACCAGCAGGACCGTGCGCCCCCCGAAGCCCCAGGCGCCGGAGGCCGCGACTTGTGCGTCGATAGGTGCGAGTGGCTCAGCAGGCGCCGTGACCAGCCCGTCCGCGACCATGACGAGGTAACTCTCGGACCTGGCGTAGACGCCGGGCCCTTGGCCGTCGCCGTGACTGGGTGCTCCCGGCCGGCTCCAGGTGTCCGTAGCGGTCCGCTCTCTCGACCATCTCGAGGTAACTCTCGAACCCCGGGCAGACCCCGGGGCCGTCGCCGGGCTTATCGGGTCCCGCCGCTGTCAGCCGGAGCGAGTCGGCGATCGCCCGCCGTGTCTGGCAGGCGAACTCGCCCGCCGTGGCCAGCAGGCCGTCCCGTAGCGAGCGCGTGAGGCCGTTCCGCACAGAACGCTGCCCGGGCATACGGCCAGCCGGAACCCATTCACTGAGCTGGCGGACCACCAGACGGTTCGACCTGCCGCCCGCGAGTTCCGCCACTACCTCTTCGGGCACGGCAGCCCCGAGGGTCTGGCGCGCCCGGTTGAGCATGACGCTCACCGGCAACCCCACTCGCCAGGCACGGCAGCGTTGTACCAGCACCTCCCAGTCGGGTGCCCGGTGGGCGACGGTGCGCTCGATGTCCAGCAGCCGCCGGAGCTGCTGGTCCGACCCGAACGACGCATGCAGCGCAAGGTGGGCGATGAAGTCGGTGGGGTCGAGGGACCAGGCATCCACGTCTTTCAGCCGGACCCGCTGGCGCCGCCCCAACAGGTCGTCGGTCGGGATCGCCCACCGCTCGCGGGCGCTGCGGAGGTACACCAGGTGCCAGTGCAGGTCGACCAGAGGCAATCCGTGCACAGCCAGGCTCAGCTGGCCCTTGGCCTCGTTGACTACCCGTGACCAGTCCGGCTCGGCGACGACCGCCCCGGTGCCCTCAAGGGCGCTGAGCGCTCCCCGCAGCTGCCCCGGCGGGACCATCAGGTCGAGGTCGCCGTAGCCGCGGGGCACGTCCGGATAGCTGAGCTCAGCGAGCACCGGGCCTTTGAGCGCCACCCAGCTCACCTCGGCCTGGTCGAGCGCGACGGCGAACTTCCCGAGCAAGCCGAGGTAGGCCAGATGACGGACGGCGTCCCTGCGCGCCTCGGTAGCCAGCCGGGAGCAGTGCCCGGGCGGCAGCAACCCGGCGAGCCTCTCCCTGGCCGGCCCGGCGATCCCCTCGGATATGACGAGGTCCGCCAGTTGCCCAGGGTCACAGGCGTCGACGAGCGATGCCAGCGAGGGCCCGCTGGACGGCTGTGCCCGGAGCGAGGCTACCAGCGCCCGCCTGCTGTCGGCCGACCACCGCGGACTCAACCGAGGATCTCCTGCAGGCAGCGGCTGGCGAATGCGAGGTCTGTCCCGGTGGCCAGGGAGTAGCAGGGGACCTCCCGCACCAGTTCCGCCAGCGCGTCGAGGTGCGCCTGGGTGGCGGCAGGCTGGGTGAGGAGGACGTTCGGTGCTAGTTCCCGCAGGGCATGGGACGCGGAGACTGCCGTCAGGACGCTCCGGCGCCCGCCCGAGATCGCCGGCAGTACCAGGGCCTGCGGCCGGCACGACGGGACCGGGCGCACGCCGAAGGCCTCTTCGACGTCGACCGGGTGCTTGCCGCGCCCGGCCAGCGTCGGCTCGCCGACTAGGTGGCGCAGCTTCGGGAACATTCCCGCCGTCTGGTCGCTGCAGTCGATCTCGTCCGACAAGCCCCAGGCCAAGGCCGCCCCAGCCTGGCGCGCGACAAACACCATGTCGTCGCCGAGGAAGTCCCACCCGTCCATGACCAGCGCGGCGGTCAGCGTCGACTTCCCCGAACCGCTCATCCCGGCCAGCAGCAGGCCGCGACCTTCCCTCGCCACGCAGCCTGCGTGGATGGGGAAGCGCCCGTTGCGCTTCATCACCTCGATCAGCGGGATGGTGAAGAAGAGGTAGGCGGCAAGGACGCTGCCAGCGCCCTCGCGGAGCACGGCGGACTGCACCAGCCCGGTGCCGGGGCTGCAGAGCATGCGGAAGTAGCCGGGGTATTCGATGAACAGCTGGTCCGGCCCGTCGAAGTACATGAGCCGGCCGCCGGGCGCGTCGTACACGGGCCGGCCGGGCCCGGCCGGGGAGACGGCGAAACCGTCATCGTCTCCGGTCCGTATATCGAAAACGACCGAGGCGGGCTTGGCTGCCGGGCTGCGCAGGAACCGCAGTCGTGAATCGAGCAGGGCGGCGACCTCCCCGGTCGCGCTGACGTCGATCGCTACGCCGCCCACTGAGTAGGTGTCCGCCAGCCGCGCTGCCGGACCCGCGCTGGCGGAACGAACGTTCATGGCGCAGCGCTCGCGCTCGTCAGCCCACCGGACGACAGGCGCACCATTTCGGTAAAGGCGAGCCGGGGATCCGCCGCCTCGAGCACGGGCTCCCCGTCCAGGACCAGCCAGCAGTGCGCGGCCGCGCCGGGGCCGATGCCGAAGCACAAGGCGACATCGAGCCCGGCCCGCCGCAAGCTGTAATAGCCGGTGATACCCCTGGTGAGGCACCCCGGGCGAACCAGCGGCTTGCCCCGGCGGATCAGCCGGTCGATCCGCCGGCCGACGACCTCGATCACGCGGCCCGGGTCCGCGGCTGGCGGGCGGGAAGAGCGCGCCGCGGGCTCAAGACAGCGTTGCAGCCGCTGCAGGTCCAGCCGGGCCAGCAACGGGGCGACGACGGCCACCGCCGCGATACCGGGCAACGAGACGGCATAACCGCCGTCCGGCTGCCCTCTCCCCATGGTGGGGCTAGGTCTCGACGACGAGCTTCGCCTCGGCGAGCTCGCCAAGTATCTCGTGCGCATCCGCCGTGGCCACGTCCTTGGCCACGTCGAACTCGTCGCATATGACCGAGACGATCTCGGCGATAGACCTCGTGCCATCGCAAAGCTCCCAGATGCGGCTGCCCACGGAATTGAGGGAGAAGTACGCGCCACCCTCGATATCGAGGAGCACGGCCTCACCGTCAGCGATCTGGGCAGCGACACCGTCCCGCCGCCGCGGGAATGCCGCGGACTTGCCGAACCGGCCAGAGGTCGGCCCCTGGTCACCAGTAGCCATCGGCTACCCGCCCACGGGACCGACCTCGGACCTAGGTGCCACGCTCAAAATGGCCAGTGGCTCCACCCGGAGAGCTTGGTGAGCTCCCGGAGCAGACCCAGCCGCCGGAGCGCTGGCCTTTCGTAAGGGCGCTTGGTCATATCCTTAACCACCTTCCGTACAAAAGCGTTTACGGCACCACCTGTACATGAGATCGCCTGCCGGACCGGTTGATACATCTGCGGGAACAATGTCCCCGTAAGAGAGATGGCCCCCCAAGCGAGTGGCTCATAGTACCGCAACGGCCCCGGCTGGCTAGCGATAACGGGTAACAAGGGGCGCCGCAGGACGAACCGAAAGCGCGTGGCGCCGCGAGACGCGGGACGGCTACTCCGTCACCTGGGCGGGATCCTGGCCTCCTGGTCGTCGGCCCGGTCGTCTGCAGGGCCAGCCGGCGGAGTGATCTTGTGGAACTGCTTGTTCATCGACCGCAGCAGGAACACGAGTATGACGGCCATCCCGGCGACGATGAGGAAGGCGAGCACGCCCGGTTCCACGTTGCTGTTCGAGGACGAGGAGGACGCGGAGGACCCGGCCAGCGCCGCGAGCACGCCGAGCGTCAAAGGCTCACCCTCTCCCAGACACCCGCGAAAAGGTCATCTTCCGGCAGGTCGCTATCGACAAGCGACCTAGCCAGATGATAGTCCTCCGTCGGCCACACGGCGCGCTGCACCTCAAGCGGGCAGCGGAACCAGAAGCCGTTCGGGTCGACCTGGGTGGCGTGCGCCTTCAGCGCCTCGTCCCTGACCTCGAAGAAGTCGCCGCAGGCTACGCGGGTGGTGATCTCAGGCTCGTCCCGCCCACCTCCCCTGCCCTCTTCTATGCCGCGCGCCTTGACCCGGTCCTGCCACTCCTCGAAGATCTTCGTATACGGCGACTCAAGCCCGCGGCGCAGCATCTCCTCGTGAAACGCGACGTACTTCGCGCCGTGGAACGAAACGAAGTAGTACAGCTTCAGCGCCTGCCACGGCTCGCCGGTCCCGGGGTAGGCGTCCGGGTCGGCCGCGGCCTCGAACGCCGCCACGCTGACCTTGTGCGTCATCACGTGGTCCGGGTGCGGGTAGCCGCCCTGCTCGTCGTAGGTGATGATGACGTGCGGCCGGAACTCGCGGATCGCACGGACCAGCGGCTCGGCCGCCTCGGCCAGCGGGGTCAGCGCGAAGCAGCCATCGGGCAGCGGCGGCTTCGGGTCGCCCTCGGGCAGCCCGGAGTCGACGAACCCGAGGAAGCGCTGCTGCACGCCGAGGATCTCGCGGGCCCGCGCCATCTCCGCCCGGCGGACGCCGGGCATGTCGGCCTTGACCTCCGGACGGTCCATCGCCGGGTTGAGCACGTCGCCGCGCTCGCCGCCGGTCAGCGTGCAGACGAGCACCTGCGCGCCCTCGCGGACGTAACGCGCCATCGTGGCCGCGCCCTTGCTCGACTCGTCGTCCGGGTGGGCATGCACGGCCATCAGCCGGAACTGGGTTTGCACCAGTGATCTCCCTCGTTTACCCTACAGTCCCGCAACACACGTCCGGCGGCCGGACATTCCCCGTCCGCCGGCGCTTAAGAAAGGACCTGCGGGGGCATGTCCATTTGACTAGGTGGCCCAAGTCACCGACGCTTGTTAGCCTCAGAAGATTACCCCCGAGGGCCGAACATGGTCCCGCGCGGACTGCAAGGTCCTGCGCAGTAAGTACCTAGGAGTGACCCGTGACTGAGACGCGCGACGAAAGCGTCACCTGGCTGACCCAGGAGGCGTATGACCGGCTGAAGGCCGAATTTGACTACCTCTCGGGACCGGGGCGCGTCGATATAGCGAAGAAGATCGAGGCGGCCCGGGAGGAGGGCGACCTGCGCGAGAACGGCGGGTACCACGCGGCCAAGGACGAGCAGGGCCAGATCGAGGCGCGGATCGTAGTCCTCCAGCACATCCTGGAGACCGCCCGCGTTGGCGGTCCGCCGCGCACCGACGGCGTGGTCGGCCCGGGCATGACGGTCACCATCCGGTTCGTCAAGGACGAGGACGAGGTGACGTTCCTGCTGGCCTCCCGCGAGGAGAGCGGCTCGCCGATCGACGTGTACTCGCCCCGCTCGCCGCTCGGCGCCGCGATCATGGGCAAGAAGGTGGGCGAGAAGGCCACCTACTCGCTGCCGAACGGCCGGGCCAACACCGTCGAGATCCTGGAAGCCGTCCCGTACGCAGGCGTCTGAGAAATCTTTTAAAACCCCTTTATTAGCCGAACGGGCAGTGGTACCAGTGTCCGCTGCCCGTTCGGCTTCCCGTTGTCCGCGTCCCGGTTTAGGACACAAGCTCCGGCTGCGCGCTGGTGGTCTCCCCGGCCTCTGGCGGGGCCACCCGTCCGCGCAGCGGCACTTCCTTGATGAACCAGGCCAGCACGAAGACGAGCACGGCCGCGGGCACCGCCCAGTCGAAGACGCCCTGGATGGCGTGCGCGATCGCGAAGAACACGTCGTGCCTGATCGGCGCGGGCAGCGAGTTGACGGTGGCCGGGTCGAGCTGGCCGCCGCTTGCGTTGATGTGCACGCCCGAGTGGGAGTTCAGCGACTCGATCAGCCGCCTGGCGAAGATCGCGCCGAACGCGGCCACGCCGAGCGACCCGCCGATCTGCTGGAAGAACATCCGTGCGCTGCTCGCCACGCCCATGTCCTTCTGCTGCACGCTGTTCTGCGCGATCAGCGAGACCATCTGCATGAGGAAGCCCATGCCGAGGCCCAGGATCACGTAGAAGATCGCCGAGTTGAGCCGGGTTGTGCCGATGTTCAGGCCGGTGAGCAGGTACATGGCGACGCCCATGATGCCGCCGCCGAGGATGGGGAAGATCTTGTACTTGCCGGTCCTCGTGGTCACCTGCCCGGCCACGATCGAGGTGAGGGTCACGCCAAGCATCATCGGCGTCAGCGCCAGGCCGCTGATCGTCGGCGACTCGCCCTGCACGGTCTGCTGGTACAGCGGCAGGAACGTCAGCGCGCCGAACATCGACAGGCCGGTGAGGAAGGTCAGCGCCATCGTGACGGAGAAGTTCCTGTTACGGAAGACGCGCAGCGGGAGGATCGGCTCGACGGCCCTGGTCTCGGTGACGCAGAACGCGACCGCGGCCGCCACGGTGAGCAGGCCGAGCCCGACGATCTGCACCGAAGCCCAGGCGTACTCAGTCCCGCCCCAGGTGGCCAGCAGGATGAGCGATGTCGCGGCCACCGCAAGCAGCGCCCCGCCCAGGTAGTCGATCCGGTGGCTGGTCTTCTTGGCCGGGACGTGCAGGGTGGCCATCAGGTAGATCAGCGCCGCGCCGCCCACCGGGATGTTGATGTAGAAGATCCAGCGCCAGGAGAAGGCGGTGGTGATGTACCCGCCGAGCAGCGGGCCGGCGATGGTGGCGAGCATCATCACGACCATCATGTAGCTCATGTAGCGGCCGCGCTCCCGCGGGGCCACGATGTCGCCGAGGGTGGCCATGGCGCTGACCATCAGCCCGCCTGCCCCCACGCCCTGCAGCGCGCGGAAGGAGATGAGCTCGGCCATGGACTGCGACAGGCCGGACAGCGCCGAGCCGATCAGGAAGATGACGATCCCGGCGATGAAGAACTTCTTCCGCCCGTACATGTCGCCGAGCTTGCCGTAGAACGGCGCGGTGATCGTGGACGCCAGGATGTAGGCGGTCACCACCCAGGACAGGTGGGCCACCCCGCCGAGGTCACCGACGATCCGCGGCAGCGCCGTGCTCACGATGAGGTTGTCGAGCATCGCGAGCAGGATCGCAAGCAGCAGCCCCGGCAGCACGATCATGACCTCACGCGGCGCAAGGAATTGCCCGCCCCCGTCCGGCACTCCCTGCCCGTTCAGCCCGGCCGCAGCCGACCCGGTGCCGTTCAGCCCGGCCGCAGCCGGCCCGGTGCCGTTCTGCCCGTTGATGCCGGCGGCCGATCCCGCGCCGTTCTGTCCGGCCATAGCCGATCCAGCGTTACGCCGCCTCCTCCAGCCGGACCCGGTCCCCGCACCGTCCGCTGTTCCTGCCACCGCCCGCTCCTTCTCGTCCGCCCTATCTGTCCCGCTCTGTTTGTCCCACTGGCCCGTCCGCGACCTCACCGGTTACACTACTTACCGGCCGGCAAGTTATTATGCTAGGCTGCTAACTAACCGGCCGTCAAGTAAATTACGGATCCCACGGCCTGGTAAGGAGAGCGAACCGGACATGAACGAGACGGGACCAGCGCCGCGGACCGATACCAGGTCACGGGCGCAGAAGGTCGCGCTCGAGTTGTTCGCCGAGCAGGGCTACGAGAAGACCTCGCTGCGCGAGATCGCCGAGCGCCTCGGCGTGACCAAGGCCGCGCTGTACTACCACTTCAAGTCCAAGGAAGACATCGTCCACAGCTTCACCGACGACTACTTCGCCGAGCTCGACGACCTGCTGGACTGGGCCAAGGAGCAGCCGCGGACCGACGCGACCCGGCTCGAGGTCCTCGACCGCTACGTCGCGATCGTGATCTCGGGCAGCGAGGTGTTCCGCTTCATCGAGCAGAACCGGGCCTCGATGCAGTCCATCCACGGGAACAGCAAGGAGCGGTTCGCGCTCTTCCGTGACCGCCTGGACGGGCTGGTCGACCTGATCGTCGGCCAGGACGCCCCGCTGCGGGACCGGGTGCGCGCCACCACCGCCGTGCTAGCCGCGGGCGCGAGCTGCATGTTCTACCTGCAGCAGGTCGACGACCCGGACAAGCTGCGGGCCATCATCGTGGAGATCGCCACCGACCTGACCCGGTAGCGCCGGGCCGGGGCGCCCCGCTCCGCCCCGCCCGCCCGAAGCTAACGGGGACCGGAGCTCGGCCCAGACGACCTTGCCGGGCCAGCCGGGCACCGTCGCCCAGTCCCAGCGATCAGACAGCGCCTGAACCAGCGCGATCCCGCGCCCGCCCTCCTCGTCCGGCCCGGCCCGCCGGGCCACTGGCGCGTGCCGGACGCTATCCCAGACCTCCACCAGAACACGGGCGCGGTCCGAAGCCAGCCGCAGGTGCACGACCGGCAGGGCGGCATCTTCGTACCGGGGCCTGCCGTCCGGGCCCGTGCAGGCCCGGACCGAGTTGGTGAGCAGTTCGCTGACCACAAGACCGGCCGCGTCGGCAGCCCTGGCCAGGCCCCACTCGCCGAGCACGACGCGGGTGTACATGCGGGCGCATGGCACGGCGGTTGGCAGGGCGCCGAGCGGCAGGTGCGCAGAAAGCGGCCAGCGCACCACGCTTTCCGTCGTTGCCGTCCCGCTGACTCCCTCGGGCAATCCGTGACGAGAGGCGTGACCTGCCACGGTGCCGGGGCCGCTCGCGGTGACCGCTCCGGTACTCATCTGGTCGGCCGGGCCTCCTCTCGGAGCTCCCCACCATAATCCCTCAGCCAGGCCGCATGACGTGGGAGGCTGGCCGCGAGTCGCAACAGCCCGCCCCGCCCGGCTCCCGCCCCGGTGGCTACTCGGCCCGGCCCGCCTCCCGATGGACGAGGGCGAGGCTGCCGCGGGTGGCCAGGGTATCGGGATGATCGGCGCCAAGCAGCCGTTCCTGGGCGGCCAGCACCACCTCGAACAACAGCATCGCCTCTACCGCCCGGCCCGTCTCCCGGTAGGCGGCAGCGAGGCTGGTCAGTGCCGCCAGGGTGTCGGGATGGTCAGCGCCAAGCGCGCGTTCCCTGGCCGCCAGCGTCAGTTCGTGCAGCGGGATCGCCTCCCCGGCACGACCCACGTCCCGGTAGGCGTCGGCCAGGTTATGCCGCGAGCTCAGGGTCTTCGGATGATCGGCACCAAGCAGCCGCTCGCACGCCGCCAGCGTCTGCTCGTGCAGCGGGATCGCCTCCCCGGAGCGGCCCACGTCCCGGTAGGCGTTGGCCAGGTTATGCCGCGCGCTCAGGGTCCTTGGATGATCGGCACCAAGCAGCCGCTCGCACGCCGCCAGCGTCTGCTCGAAAAGCGGGACCGCCTCCATGGCACGGCCGGCATCCCGGTAGGCGGCCGCGAGGTTATTCCGCGCGCCCAGCGTGCTCGAGTGATCGGGCCCAAGCGCGTGTTCCCTTGCGGCCAGCGTCTGCTCGTGCAGCGGGACCGCCTCCGCGCTGCGGCCCGCGTCCCGGTAGGCGGCGGCGAGGTGGTTCCGCGAGTTCAGCGTGTCGTCGTGGTCAGCGCCTAGCACCTGCTCCCGGGCGGCCAGGGTCAGCTCGAACAGCAGGATCCCCTCCCCGACCCGGCCGGCATCCTGGTAGGCGGCGGCGAGGTTGTTCTGTGCCGTCAGGGTGTCCGGATGGCCGGGGCCGAGCATCCGTGTCCTGCCGATCAGGGTCCGCTCGAACAGCGGGATCGCCTCATCGACCCGGCCCGCGGCCTGGTAGGCAACGGCGAGGCTGTTCCGCCCGTTCAGGGTGTCGGGATGGCCCGCGCCAAGCAGCCGCTCGAGGTCAGCGGTCAGCGCTTCACCGACCGCGATAGCCTGCGGCACGCTGTCACCAAGTTCGATCAGGTAGTACAGGCCGAGGAACCGCGGCCGCAGCAGGAATCTCGCCAGCTCTTCGTCGATGTCCCCCGCGGCGCCCGCCGCGCTCGCCAGCAGCGCCCCCGCCTGCTCGGTAATGTCCCTGATGGCCGGCCGGTCCGGCGACCCGACCAGCGCGTTCGCGCGAGCTTCCAGAACCGATGCGGCAGCCCAGCACGCAGCGGTCAGTCGTTCCTGCCTGGCCAGCTCGTCGCGGACCGTCCTGCGCACGACCGGGTGCGCGAGGAGCGTCTGGCCATCCAGGCTGGATATCAGCAACGACCGCTGGACAAGCTCTTCAAGCGCTCGGTCCACCACGGCCGGCGCCGCCCCTTGCCCGTCGCCTGCCAGCACGCCCATTTGTCCGGCGGCATGGAACAGGTCCCGGCGCACCCCGGCCGCCGACAGCACCGCGATGAGCTCCATCACCCCGGTGCATACGCCGGTCTGATCGGCCACCAGGACGGCTTCAAGCGAAAGCACAATCGATTCCGCCAGGCCAGGCGGGTACGGTTGGCCCGCCGGGGGGGCCTGGTCGGCCGGCCTCTGCCGGGCCCGCAGGCGGTCCAGGTATGCCCCGTACTCAAGGCGCTTCCCGGCGATCACCGCCGCGGCCTGAGCGAGGGCCAGCGGCAGGCACCCTAGCTCATCGGCTACCTCAGCGGCTCCGGCGGCGTCGGAAAGGCCGGTCTGCGCGGCCAGGAACGCCACCGCCTCGTCGTTGGTGAACACGTCCACCGGGACATCGGACGCCTGCACCCCCAGGCTCCCCGCGGCCGCTGCCGCCTGCTCACCGCAGGTGATCAGGATGCGGGCGTTCCCCTCCGTCGGCACGAAAGGCCGCAGTATCTCCAGATCGCTCGCACCGTCGAACACGAGCAGGCTGCGGTCTCCGTCGGCTTCGAGCCGGTGCCGCACTGCCAGGCCCGGGTCGGCGCCGTGCGGGCCCGGGCCGCCCTCCGGCAGCCCCAGGGCGTCGGCCACCACGGCCAGGCCCGCCCGCAACGTCCCGGCATCCTCGGCGTTGACCCAGGCCACGAGGCGCCAGCTTGTCGCGCGGATGGCCCGGGCATAGGCGGCGGCCAGCTGCGTCGTGCCCGCACCCTGCCTGCCAGCCGTGGCGTACAGCACCGACACCCCGGTGCCGTCTGCGTCCAGGTCGGCCAGCAGGCCGGCCCGGCGCTGGAAGCCCGGTGGCTCCCGCGGGATGCAGCCCACCACGACCTGGTCCGCCGCGGGGGCGCGGGGCTCAGGCGCGGCCTCCTGTTCACCCACAGGGGCGCGCGGCGCAGGCGCGGCAGGCTTTTCCTCCTCGGCGCCCGGGGGAGCCGGAGGCATCGCCATCGTCAGCGTCCAATCCATCGCCACCCCCACCAGGCACTATGGATTCCAGACCTTGGACAGGTAACCGCTGTGGCGCAACGGCTACGAATACCTACATACCCTCTCCGTCCGGGATTAACAGGTCGACCGCTTACTGGTTATCGTTCGGCCTACGTAATATTCGGCCCGCGATCCGAGGCGGCGGCGCGGACCAGGGGAAGGATCCGGTAGGGAACCTGAGCGGCCAGCGAGATCAGGGTGGCGGAGCGGACCACGCCCTCGGCGGAGACGATCGCGTCGAGCACCCGCTGCAGGTCCGCGTTGCTGCGGGCCACCACCCGGCAGAGCATGTCACCGACGCCGGTGATCGTGTGCACCTCGAGGACCTCGGGGATCACGGCCAGCCGTTCGGCCACCGGATCGTGGCCGCCTGCCTGCCGGATCTCCAGCGTGATGAACGCGGTCACCTCGTAGCCGAGTGCCGCCGGATCGACCTCGGGCCCGTATCCGGTGATCACGCCCCGGTCCCGCATCCTGTCCAGGCGGGCCTGCACGGTGCCGCGGGCCACGCCGAGCCGCCTGGACGCCTCGAGCACGCCCACCCGCGGCTCGACGGCGAGCAACTCAATGAGCGCGGCGTCAAGGCGATCGATCAGGCCCGGGTCATTAGAGATCATACTGTACAGAGATACCACTGCTCGTTCGGCATAAATAGACAATATGCCTAGGCCTGAAGCTGTTGGTTGCGCAGTTTGAGCCCGGATCCGCATCCTATTCATATGACCACGCCAGCACATGACAGCTTCGGGATCGTCGGCATGGACGCCGTGGTGTTCGCGGTCGGGAACGCGAAGCAGGCGGCGCACTACTACTCGACCGCGTTCGGCATGCGGCAGGTCGCCTACCGCGGCCCGGAGACCGGGTGCCCGGACGAGGCCACGCACGTGCTCGAGGCGGGGCACGCGCGTTTCGTCTTCCGCGGCCCGGTGCGGGCCGGGACTCCGCTCGGCGAGCGGGTCGCCGCGCACGGGGACGGGGTCATCGACCTGGCGCTGGAGGTCGAGTCGGCCGAGGCTGCCTACGACTACGCGGTCGCCCACGGCGGCCGCGGCCTCGAGCCGCCGCACATCCTCGAAGACGACCAGGGCAAGGTGGTGGTCGCCGCCATCGCCACCTACGGCGACACCAGGCACACGCTGGTCGAGCGTGCCGGGTACTCCGGTCCTTACCTGCCCGGGTACATCCCCGCGGCCCCCGTGGTCGCGCCCGGCGAGCGCGCCTTCTTCACCGAGATCGACCACTGCGTCGGCAACGTCGAGCTCGGCCGGATGGATGAGTGGGTGGACTTCTACCACCGGGTGATGGGCTTCACGAACATGAAGGAGTTCGTCGGCGACGACATCGCCACCGAGTACTCCGCGCTGATGAGCAAGGTCGTCGCGGACGGCAGCCGCAAGGTCAAGTTCCCGCTGAACGAGCCCGCCGTCGGCAAGCGCAAGTCGCAGATCGACGAGTACCTGGAGTTCTACGGCGGCCCCGGGGTCCAGCACATCGCGCTGACCACCGACGACATCCTGGCGAGCGTCCGGGCCATGACGGCGGCGGGGGTGGAGTTCCTCGCCACCCCGGACAGCTACTACGACGAGCTCGGCTCGTGGGTCGGCGAAACCCGGGTGCCGGTGGCCGAACTGCGCGAGTTCGGCATCCTGGCCGACCGGGACGAGGACGGCTACCTGCTGCAGATCTTCACCCAGCCGGTGCAGGACCGGCCAACCGTGTTCTTCGAGCTGATAGAGCGGCACGGCTCGGAAGGGTTCGGCAAGGGCAACTTCAAGGCGCTGTTCGAGGCGATCGAGCGGGAACAGGCCAGGCGCGGCAACCTGTGATAGCCGGCTCACCGCTGCGGGTGAGCCCCGGGTCCCGCCCCCGCCATCCATGTCGAGCACGGTCGTGATGCCGGCGAAATGATTGCGCTACCTTTTATCGGTAGAATCATTTGCGTCCAGCCGTCTTGACTTGCTCACTCATAGATGGACGTGAGAGGGGGCGGGAAATGCTGGGGCAGAGCCAGCTCGCCCTAGCGACCCAGGCTGGCCGGATGGTGGTAGATGCCGCGGCCGCCGACGGGTGGGAGACGGCTGGGCGCAGGTACGCCGAGGTGCTAGGCCGTGGGGACGCCGAGCAGACCCGGCTGGCCGAGCAGTGGCTGGGGGAAACACGCGAGCAGCTCACCGGTCAGGCCACGGGTGATACGAGATTGCTGCGCACGGCTCTGGCGGTTCGGTGGGCGGGGCGGCTGGCGGACCTGCTGAAGCAGGACCCGGACGCCGAGGCCGTCCTGAAGGCTCTCGTTCAGGACATCCAGGCGGCACCGCCGGCCGGAGGGCCATCTGGTCCCAACCACGGGGTCTCCGCCAACGGTGTTGTGCGCACCCAGCCGGCCGGCCTCGAGCTCCCCGGTGCCCTGGCTACCCGGAGCGAACTTGCCTACTCGGCCGGGCTGGCAGGGGACGCGGCCGGCGCGCGGGACCAGTTCGCCGCGCTGTTGCCGGTGGCCGAGCGCGTCCTCGGCCCCGAGCACCCTGACACCCTGGCGGCCCGCGCCAGCCTGGCCTACTGGACCGGGCAGGCAGGAGACGCGGCCTCCGCCCGGCACCAGTTCGCCGCGCTGTTGCCCATAGCCACGCGTGTCCTCGGCCCCGAGCACCCCGACACTCTGCTCAACCGCCACAATCTTGCAAACCTTGCGGGCTACGCGGGAGATGCGGCCGCCGCCCGGGACCAGTTCGCCGCGCTGCTCCGCATCCGCGAGCGCGTCTTCGGCGCGGACTCCCCCGACACCCTGGTCGCCAGGTTCAACCTCGCCTACTGGACCGGGCGCGCCGGGGCCGCGGCCGCCGCCCGGGACCAGTTCGCCGAACTGGTTCCCGTCCGGGAGCGCATCTATGGCCCGGACCACCCTGACACATTGGCTGCACGCGCGGAGCTCGCGTACTGGACCGGGTGCGCCGGAGCCGCCGCCGCCGCCCGGGACCAGTTCGCCGCCCTGCTGCCGCTTTGTGAGCGGGTCCTCGGCCCGGAGCACGCCGAGACCCTGGCCGTCTGGTACCAGCTTGCCCACTGGACGACGCTGGCAGGAGAAGCGGCCGCCACGCCGGACTAGTTCACCGCGCGGCCCATTGGCCTCAAGGCGTCGGCGACGGGGATCGCGAGGGAGAACGCGGCGGAGACGGCGACGGCGACGGGGAATGCGACGGCGACGAAGACGGCGAGGGCGACGGAGAACGCGAGGGAGACGGCGAGGGAGAACGGGACGGCGACCGAGACGGCGACGGCGTGGGTCGGATCGTGGGCTGCACGTAGGCGGGCCGGGTGAAAGCCGGGGTCGGCCTCGCAGCGGCGGATGCGGTCGCGGTGGGCGAGGCCGTCGCCGGACTCCTCGAGGATGTCCCGGCACTTGGCCGGGGTGCCTGGGAAGGCGTGGCGCGGGAGCTAGCTGACGGGGCCGGACGGGCATGTGCGGCGGGTGCGCCGGCAAAGGTGAGCAGGGTGACGCTCACGGCCGCCGCGATCCACACCGCGACAGCCGTCGTGGCGATCGCCGCTCCGGGATTGGCCCGGATATTTCCCCAGCTCGCGCGCCTGATCGCCCGCGAGAATAGCGCGGCCCACGTCGATTCCGCGCGCCGTACCACCCTTCGGCGGTAAGCCACCGCGTCCTCAGAAGTGGAGGAGCAGCGGCTCAGGGTCTTCTCCCGCAGTTCCGCAGGGAGCGGGGCCTCCGGCAGCAGAGCGGAGAGAACCGTCGGGCGCAGCGCGCCCCGAGCCTGGTTGATACAGGTCTGGCACTGCTCGATGTGCCAGGCGACCAGGTCGCGCGTTTGCTCGGTGAGCTGCCCATCCCAGTCGGCCAGCAATTCCCCCACTACCGTGCAGGCCTGCCGGCCGGCAAGCGCGGTGCGCAGTGCGCCAAGCGATTTCTCTAGCCGAGTACGTGTGCGTGCGGCGAGGGCGTTCGCCCGGCTCACTGATGTGCCGAGCGCGATGGCAAGATCGTCGTCAAACAGATCGTGCCTGAAACTCAGCTCGATTACCTCACGCTCTCGAGGCTTCATGTCGGCCAAGATGGAGCGGATCAGCTCCCGCAGTTCGGCTTGCCCCAGATAGCCGCTGACGTCGGCCAGGCCGTCCGTCGCGTCAGCCGGCTTGCTGACCACGGGGAACTGAACCGTCGCATCGGCCAGCGGGCGGACCGCACGGAACTGCACCGTCGCATCAGACGACTCGCGGACCGCACGGAACCGCACCGTCGAATCGGGCGATTTCTCGGCCGACCCGCGGACCGCGTGGAACTGGACCG
>Ga0209169_10000973_pt1 | contig 17680 bp, 18 predicted proteins | sample HubBroMetageWRM4_FD_188346 | JGI IMG/M metagenome (GOLD analysis project Ga0209169, IMG submission 188346) | Warmed soil microbial communities from the Hubbard Brook experimental Forest, New Hampshire - Hubbard Brook CCASE Soil Metagenome WRM 4... | ecosystem: Environmental > Terrestrial > Soil... | reverse complement strand
CGGGGAGGGGGAAGGCGGCGAGAAAGCAGATGACTGGGATGGGGCCGGTGACGGATGCAGCGAGGCCGGCTGCGATTGCGCCGCGAGGGGACGGGTTGCGGCGCCAGGCGTGAACGTGCCGGTGGCGGCGAGAGCCGTGCCCGCCGCTACCACCGCGATCGCGGCACCGCTAGCGACGGCTGCCTGGACGGGGCTGAAATGCCGGAGCCTGAACAGCCGGCGGATCCAGATCCGGTGGGCCGCGGTGCCTTGCACTGCCGTGCCTTGCACCGCGGGCGGGGCGCCGAGCGGCCACAGCGCCGCCAGCAGAAGAGCCGCCTCGCCCAGGTGCGACCGGCCGCGCCGTTGCCAGTCCGGGCCGTAGCCGCCGACCGCGGCGGCATGCAGCGCGGCGACGAAGCTGGCCCCGTCGACCGGGCGGCGGGCGGGCTCCTTGGCCATCCCGATGGCCACCAGCGGTCGCAGCGGCTCGGGCACCGGATCCAGCGGCACCGGCTGGGACTGGTGCTGGTACAGCAGCGCACCGGCGGTGTTACCGGTGAACGGCGGACGGCCGGCCAGGCACTCGTAGAAAGTGGCGGTGGCCGCGTAGACGTCGCTGGCCGGGCTGGCCGGAGCACCGACGAACTGCTCGGGCGGCGCGTAGGCCAGGGTGCCTGCCGGGAGCGGGCTGTCGCCGGCGCGGGCCGCGATGCCGAAGTCGGTCAGCTTGCTGTTGCCGTCTCCGTTGACGAGTACGTTCTCCGGCTTGTAGTCCCGGTGCACGACGCCGCGCCGGTGCGCGGCGGCCAGGCCGAGCAGCGAGCCCTGCAGGACTACAAGCGCGGCCTCCGCTGTGGTCCTGCCCTGCCGGGACAAGATCTCACGCAGGCTGACGCCGTCGACGAGTTCCATGACGATGGCCGCGCCTGACGGCGACTCGACGTACTCATACAGCCGGACCACATTGGCATCGTCAAGGGAGGCCAGGACCTCCGCCTCGCCGCGGAACATCCGCGCGAATTCCGGATCGGCCAGCAATTCCCGGCGCAGGTACTTGATCGCCACGAGGGTGCCCGAGACGTTATGCCTGGCCAGCACCACCTCGCCAAAACCGCCCGAGCCGAGCACCTTCAGCTCGGCGTATCCTGGAACCTTCCACTCCGCCACGAAAATCCGCCCCCTCCGCGAACTTCGGCCAGGCTCTAATGGACCGCGCGCCTGGCGCTTAAGTGGCGCGTGGTTGCAGAGTTAATAAATGGCGGCACTACAGGCCTGGACATGAATACCGTCCCCCCTGGCCGTGTTCGCGGCCAATACCTGAGTGTTACATCTGACTATCTTTGGGGTCAACCACGGATTTGACTACCGTCATTCGCATGGGTCATCACTGGGCGAGATACGCGCACAGAGAACGGCGGTCCTGTGAGCTGACCGGGGGCGGCGGCCTATGCTGTCGGCGTGCACATGTCAGAGCCCGGGACCCGGTGGGCGGTGCCGGACGCGCGAGAGCTGGCGCTGCGGATCCGGCTGCGGGCGGTGCGGATGGTCGCGGCGCTGGGAATGGGGTATCTGGGACAGGCGCTGTCGTCTGCGGAGCAGGTGGCGGCCGTGTTCGTGGGTGCGCGGCCGGGTGTGGACCGGCTGGTCTGCTCGCCGGGGCACTACGTCATCGGGCCGTTCGCGGCGGCGGCCGAGCTGGGGCTGCTTGCCGAGGACCTGGTGGCCGGCTACGGACAGGACGGCTCGGCGGTCGAGGCCATCGGCACCGAGCGCTCGCCGGTCATGGACTACACCTGCGGGTCGCTCGGGCAGGGGCTGTCCGCGGCGCTGGGGTTCGCGCTCGCAGACCGGTTCCGCGGCTCGGACGCGCGGATATTCACCATGGTCAGCGACGGGGAACTGGAGGAGGGGCAGGTCTGGGAGGCGGCCATGTTCGCCGCGCATCACCGGCTTGACCGGCTGGTGGTGCTGCTCGATGCCAATAACTCGCAGGTGGACGGGCCGGTCGACGGCATCACCACGATTGAGCCAATCGCCGCGAAGTGGGCGGCGTTCGGCTGGCACGTGCGGGACCTGGACGGGCATGATGTGGACGCGGTGTGCGGCGCCCTGTCCGACGCGGACCGGGTGGCCGGACGGCCGAGCGTGCTGATCTGCCGGACATCGACCAGGCACGGCCTTGACTGCCTGCCGCCGGACGCGGACGGGCACTTCATCAAGGTACCGCCGGAACTGGCGCAGGCCGCGGTGGCGGAGCTCACCGGCAAGCTGGCGGCGCTGCATGCGTGAGGCGCCGAACATGACCGAGCTCAAGCCGACCAATCTGGCGGCGCCGCATGCGTGAGCCGCCGTATGCGACCGAGCTCAAGCCGTACGGGCGGGCGCTTGTCGAGCTGGGCAGGCGCCGGGCGGAGGTGCTGTGCCTGAGCGGGGACCTGACCAGGCAGACCGAGGTCGACCTGTTCCAGGCCGAGTTCCCTGACCGGTTCATCCATGGCGGCATGGCCGAGGCGAACATGATGGGCATGGCGGGCGCGCTCGCCCGCTGCGGTTTCCTGCCGTTCGTGCACACCTTCGGCGTGTTCGCCACCCGCCGGCCGTACGACCAGATCGCCAACGCCATCGCCTACCCGGGCCTGCCGGTGCGCATCATCGGCTTCATGCCCGGCGTGTCCACGCCGGGCGGGCCGAGCCACCAGGCGATCGACGACGTCGCGCTGATGCGGGCGCTGCCGAACATGACGGTGATCGACGTCGCCGACGCTGCGCAGACTCATCAGGTGGTCGAGGCGATCGCGGACCTGCCCGGGCCCGTTTACGTCCGGCTCAAGCGCGGCGAGATTCCGGTGATCTTCGACGACGACCACGTGCTGTGCCTAGACCGGGCCGAAGTGCTCACCGCGGGCACGGACGTGGCGCTGTTCGCCAGCGGGATGATGGTGGCCGCCGCGCTTGCCGCGGCGCGGACGCTTGGCGGCCACGGGGTGTCGGTTTGCGTCGTCAACGTGCCGGTGATCAAACCGCTGGACGAGGGCACGGTGCGTTCGGCGGCGGCCGGGGCGGAGATTGTGGTCACCGCCGAGAACCACTCGGTGGTCGGCGGGCTCGGCTCGGCGGTTGCCGAGACGATCGCCGAGGCCGGTCTCGGGCGGCCGCTGCGGCGGATCGGGCTACGGGATACATTCGCCGAGGGCGCGGCGGACGCCGGGTACCTGTTCGCCAAGTACGGGCTGTCGACTCAGGCGATCGTGGAGACGATCTGGTCGGCGCTCGGCAAGCCTGGCCGGGCACCGACCGCGCCGGTCGCTGTCGGAAACGCCACCTCGGGCGGCGGACGGTACTCGCCGGTGTTACCACTTCCCGTTCTGAATAAATCATTAGGAGCATCGTGATGACCTGCCAGTTTTGCGCGGAACCAGCATGAGTACTGACCTCGGCTGGCTGGGGACGGGGCGGATGGGCGCGGCCCTCGCCCGGCGGCTTATCGAGGCCGGCGAGCAGGTCACGGTGTGGAACCGGACCAGGGCCAAGACCGAGCCGCTGGCGGCGGGCGGCGCGCGGGTGGCCGACCGGATCACCGGGCTGGGCGGCTGCGACATCGTGTTCGTCATGGTGTCCGGGCCGCGTGACCTGGCCGAGGTGGTCACCGGGGAGCACGGGCTGCTGCGCGGCGAGCGCAGGCCGGGGGTGATCGTGGACTGCTCGACCGTGTCCGCCGACGCCTCGGCCGAGGTGCGGGCCGCCGCGGACGCCGCTGGAGTGGCCTTCCTCGCCGCGCCGGTCAGCGGCAACCCGCACATGGTGGCCGAGGGCGGGGCCTGCATCGTCGCGTCCGGGCCGGCCGACGCGTTCTGGCGGGTCAGGCCGTACCTGGAGACGATGGCGAGGGTCGCGGTGTACGCGGGCGACGGGGAGCAGAGCCGGCTGGTGAAGCTGTGCCACAACCTCTACCTCGGGATGATGGTCCAGGCGCTGGTCGAGGTGACCAGCCTGGCCGAGAAGGGCGGCACCGACCGGGCCGCGTTCCTTGAGTTCCTAGGCGGCACCGTGCTCGGCTCGGACTGGGTGCGCAAGCGCGCCGGCGACCTGGTCAGCCGGGACTGGACTCCTACCTTCACCACCGAGCTGCTGCGCAAGGACTTCGACCTCGGGCTGGACGCCGCGCGGTCGCTCGAGGTGCCGATGCCGGTCGCCGCCACCGTGTACCAGCTCATCCAGTCCGCGATCGGCATCGGGCTGCGGGATGAGGATTTCCTGTCGCTTTACGATCAGCAGGCCCGGGGTGCGGGGCTTGCCGGTGAGTCTGAAGGGTCGGAGGGATAACCATGTCACTGCAGGAATTCGTGCCTACGCCCCGGTTCGATGAGTACCGGGAGGCGTTCAAGGACTTCTACCGGATGGAGCGCAGGGACGACGGCGTACTGCTCGTCGCCGCGCACACCCAGGGTGGCCCGGTCCAGCTCAGCGTGCAGAACCACCGCTCGCTCGGGCAGATGCTCAAGGTGGTCGGCGCTGATCCAGCTAACGAGGTGCTGATCCTGACCGGTTCGGGGTCTGAGTTCATGATGGCGTCGGACCCGTCCGGTTTCGCGCTCGAGGAGGCCGACATGGAGTACTGGGCCTACGAGTACGCCTACAAAGACGGCCGGATTAACGTCAGCGCGCTGGTCAACGACGTGGAGATCCCGACCATCGGGCTGCTCAACGGGCCGGGCTTCCACACCGAGATCGCGCTGATGTGCGACATCACGCTGGCCGCGGAGGACGCCGTCCTGTTCGATCTGCACTACGACATCGGCTCGGTGCCCGCGGACGGGATCCACAACGCGTTCCAGGAACTGCTCGGGGTCAAGCGCGCGGCCTATGCCCTGCTCACAGGGGAGGCGATCACCGCGCGGCAGGCGCTGGAATGGGGCATGGTCAACGAGGTCGTGCCGCGGGACCGGCTGGTCGAGCGCGCCTACCAGATCGCCGACCACATCATGACCCAGCCGAGGACGGTACGGCGGCTGACGACGCAGATCGTCCGGCGGCCGTGGAAGCAGCGGATCGTCAGCGATCTGGACGGCGGGTTCGGCATCCAGATGTTCGGCCATCTTGCCAAGAAGCGAGCCGTGCATGGCGAGGGACACATTAGGTCGACGGTCGACTACGTCCGCGAGGGCCGGAAGAACAACTTCGACTGACCGCGGCCCCCGGCCCTGGAGCCGCCGGGCGCCCAGTCGGTGGCCGCTGCCCATTCTTCGGCCTGTTCCAGGATGTCGAGGACGACACCCGTCTTTGCCTCGGTGTAGGCCCAGCTGTCATCGCTCCAGCGGCGGAGGCTGGTCCGCTTGGCTTCGGCGTAGCGCAGGCAGGCCCCAGGATGAGCCCGCAGATAGTCGCGGAAGAGCAGGTGGTCGCGTTCCCAATGGCCGCCAGCTGCACACACGTGCACGTGCACATCGCGCCGCTGGCCTGCGGGCGGCCTGAAGAACCGGTGCAGTTCGTCCCGGCTGCGCAGCACAAGGCCGGCTGCCTGCAGTTGCGGAACGTAGCGCGGCTCGTCGCTTAGATCGGCGACGCTGACCTGGATGTCCACAATCGGCTTGGCCGCCAGGCCCGGCACCGACGTGGAGCCCACATGCTCGATGCCGGGCACGGCGGGACCCAGCGCCGCGGTCACCACCTGTCGCCAGCGTTCGTAGGTCTGCGGCCAGGCCGGGTCATAGCCGACGACGACCAGCGGCACCTTAGGCCGCTCCGAACTCTCAGTGGTTGCGAAGCCCGGCCACGTCTGCGCCATCGCCTGCCGGGCCAGGCTGAGCCGCTCGGCTGGCGGCAGCTCGTGCGCGGCCAGGCCCCGGGGAGCGGCGACCAGTTCGTACAGATCGATGACCGTGGCACGGTTGCCTTCGGCCACGCGCAACTGCAGCCACGCCGCCCACGGCTCGGCCCTGTCGCCGACCCTGGCAGCTGCCAAACGGTCCGCAAGCGTTCGTCCCCCGCCCGCCACACCGTCTGAGTGCTGGTCATCAGGCACGCACCCACTCTACGAATCCGGCTTAGTGCGCAGATCCGCGCGTACGGGATGCACGCTGGTGCTAAGACAACACGGTCTGTGGTATCGGTGAAGTAGCCAAGACCTGCCACGTGGTGCAGGATGCCCATGGCGGTCAGCTCGCGGAACGCGCGCCTTGCCGTGTCGGCCGAGACTCCCAGCCTGGCGGCCAGTTCCGTCACTGACGGGACCGGATCGCCGGGGGCTGTCTCGCCGCTGTCCACCGCGTCCAGGATCACGTACGCCGTCTTGACCCAGCGGCGCGGATCATCCCTGCCGGTGCCGATGGTCACCATTCGAGCCTGGCCCAGACCACGCGGCCGGAGGCGTCGCCGTGCACTCCCCAGTTGGCCTCGCCGACTAGGGTGCCGATGATGTCGAGGCCGTGCGGGCGCTCGCCGTCGCCGGGGCGGATATCCCAGGGGCCGCCTAGGTCCTCGGCTTCCACCCGGCAGTAACCGGCGCGGACCTCGCACCTGAAGGTGAAGAACTGCCCCCGGGAGTCCGAGTGCTGCACCGCGTTCGCGGCTAGTTCGCTGGCCACCAGGATGATGTCGTCCGCCCGCGGGCAGGCCGCCACGCGGCGCGCCACCTCCCTGCGCACGCTGCCCACCTGGTCGGGAGTGCCGTGGAAGACGCCGGTGTACCCGGTGACTGCCGGTACCGCTGCCCTGATCATCGGACGGACCTTTCTTGCCACGTGCCGCGCCGCATCAGCGGAATCTGTATGGCAAGCATTTCCGGCTCGGCCTACGCTGTCATTAGGAATGACCGACCCCTGACAGGACAACCAAGCCGGTTTCTCGGACAGCCTTGGACACAATGATGAAATCGACGGCCGCAGAAAGCCCGCTGAAGGTATTCGGCGCGATGCTCAGCTACTACCGTTCCCACGCCGGAATGACGCCCGAGCAGCTCGGCGCGCGCGTGTTCCTTTCCGGCTCGCAGATTCGTAAGATCGAGGCGGGGACGCGGACGCCGAGTGAAGACCTGGCCAAGGCATGCGAAGGAATTCCCGAGCTCGGCTGCAACGGAGCGCTCACCGAGCTCTATGAGATCCTCAGCGAGAAGCTGAAGCGCCGGGCTTATCCGGGATGGTTCGCGGACTGGCCGGACAAGGAGGCCCAGGCGCGGCGGCTGCGGTCGTTCGAGCTTGTCGTTGTGCCCGGCCTACTGCAGACCGAGGCGTACGCCCGGGCGATCTTGTGCACTCGGGTCGGCGCGACCGAGGACGAGTTGGACGAGGCGGTCGACGCCCGGATGGCGCGGCAGCAGGTCCTGGACCGGGACCAGCCACCCGAGCTGTGGGTGATCCTCGACGAGGGGGTGCTGACCCGCCCGGTCGGCGGGCCCGAGGTGATGCGGGGACAGCTAGCCCATCTCGCCGACGCGGCCCGCCGACCGCACATCGTCGTGCAGGTGATACCGCTCGCCGCCGGCGGGCATCAGGGCCTTAACGGCGGCGCGTTCGTGATCGCGGAGTTCGACGACGCCGCTACCATCGCTTATCAGGACACGGCGGTGTCCGGTCAGATCATCGAGGACGGGTCCGAGGCCGACGCGCTCGCGCACACCTGGGACACCTTGCGGCTCGAGGCGCTGCCGCGAGCGGCGTCGCTGAGGTTGATCGAGGAAACGGCGAGGCAATGGACATGAACATCCAGTGGCGGAAGGCCAGCTACAGCTCAGGCAACGGGGGTAACTGCACCGAGGTCGCCACGGTCCGCGGCGCGGTGCTGGTCCGCGACTCCAAGGATCCCGGCGGGCCCGTGCTCGGGTTCAGGCGTGAGGCGTGGGAGGCGTTCGCCGCGAGCGTGAGGGCCGCCGCGGACTAGACCCCAGACCCGGGCCCCCGTCCGGGATTAGCTCTTTGGGGGCGGGACAGGGCTTGGCGCTTCGGGTGCGAGGCCGGGAACATCCCGCGGAGATGCGAGTGGGTCGCATGTGATGAACTCTACCTAAGTAGAGACGGGCTGCTAACCGTCCGGGATCTGGTCGAGGGCCGCAAGAACAATATCGACTGACCGTACTCTCCTGGACACCGTCGGCGCAGCGGGTTAGCCGCAGACGGTTTCGAAGATCCGCAGGAAGTTACCGCCGAGGAAGCCGCGCACCTCGGTCTCACCGAGCTTGCCCGGCAGGGCTCGTGCGTCATCGTCTTCTCCGGTGACCATGAGCAACTCGCCGTCATCTGTCGTCGGGTGCTTGTGATGAGCCAGGGCTCCATCTCCGCGGAACTAACCGACGACCAGGTGACGGAGGACTGGCTGCTTTCTGCTTCGCAGCTGGGGACGTCCGCACGCACCTCGTCACCGGACCCTTAACGCAGATACCTGGTTCGCGCGCGGCGCAATGGTGCGCGGTGGGTTGAACCACTGCTCGTTCGGCCAAATCTGGATCTTTAAATGGGAGCGGCGGGGTGGCGGGGTACGGCGGGTCAGGGGGTCGGGGTTTTCTTGTGCACGGGGAGGTGGCGGGCCAGGAACTCCTCGGTGCGGTGCCAGGCGCGGGCGGCGGCTTCGGGCTGGTGGAACATGGGGGCCTTGCGGTTGTGGAAGGCGTGGCCGGCGTCTTCCTCGACGTGGATCTCGGCGTTGTCGCTGGCCTGGACGGCCGCCTCGACGCGGGCCACCTGGTCGCGCGCGATGTAGGGGTCGCTGCCGCCGAAGTGGAACTGGATCGGGGCGCTGATCTGCGCCAGCACCTCCGTCTGGTCGGGCACGCCGGAGCCGTAGAAGGAGACCACCGCGGCCAGGTCGGCGCGGGCGGCCAGGAAGAACGCGATCGTGCCGCCGAGGCAGAAGCCGATCACGCCCAGGCCGCCCTCGACCTCGGGCAGCCCGGCCAGGCGATCGAGCGCGGCGGCGGCGTCGGCCACGCCTTGTTCGGCATCGAACTGGGCGCCGAGTGCCAGCGACTCGTTCAGGCCCTGCTCGTTGTGTTCGGCGTTGTGGCCGGGCTTGAGGCGCCAGAACAGGTCGGGGGCCGCGGCCACGTAGCCGAGCGCGGCGAGGTCCTCGGCGACGGCCTGAATGTAGTCGCTTACGCCGAAGATCTCCTGGATCAGCAGGATGCCGGGGCCGTGCCCGGCCTCGGGCAGCCACACCGTCAGGTCGAAAGGCCCGTCCGGCGTGATTACGCTCTCAACGCGTGAGGACACGGTCACTCCCTCGATTTTTGTGCTGGACTTGTCAGGCAAGCAGATGCTAGCGCGCTCGGATCAAAGCGGGTGGGCTGGCGGGGTTGTCGAGCGGCGGGGGCTGTCTGACCATGGGGGTGGGACATGCTGAACATAGGGGTGTCGACATGCCGGTCGGGTCGATCGAAACCGAGATCCGGGACGGCTATTTCCGGCTGGCCAGGTCGGCCGCGGCGGTCCGCGGCGGGCACCGGCGCTGGGTTGACGGGCTTGCCGGGCAGGCCGGTGAGCTGTTCAGCCAGGTGGCGGGGCTGACGCTCGCGCATCCTTGGGCGCTGGGCGGGTTCTGCGACCCGGCCTGGGATGGCTACCAGCCCGACCCGGACACGCCGCCGCCTGAGGGGCTGCGCGTCGGCGTGCTGCGGCCCGGGCCCGGGCTGCCGCCGGTGCCCGCGGTGGCGCGGTTCGCGCGGCACGGGGGGCACCTGCTGATCGACGAGAGCGGGGATGCCGAACGGGCGCGGTCGCTGCTGCAGGCGGTCACGCTGCGGCTGGCCACCGCGACCGGGCCGGGCACGGTGCGGTTCGCGCTGGCCGATCCGGTCGGGCAGGGGCGGTACCTGAGCGCGTTCTTGCGGCTCCCGGGACAGCTGCGGATGGGCGGTGGCGTCGGGGGCGGGGCCGGGGCCGGGGTCGCGGCGAGCCCGGCGGAGATCGAGGCGCTGCTCGGGGGGCTGACCAGGCACGTGGTGGAGGTGACCCAGACCCGGCTGACGAACGTGTATGACTCGGTCGAGGACTACAACGCCGCCACTACCGGGGCCACGGTTCCGTACCACGTGCTGGCGCTGGCCGGGTTCCCGGCGGGGATCAGCGAGCGTTCCGGTGAGCTGCTGTCGGGGCTGGCCTTGCACGGGCCGCGGGCGGGGCTTTACATCGTGGCGACGCTGGATCTCGGGCGGTCGATGCCACCGGGGTTCGGGGCGGCGGGGCTGACCGTGCTCGGTGCCTCTGGTTCCGGTTTTTGCTGGGACGATCCGGAGCTGGGGGCGGGGGTGATCGAGCCGGACCAGATGCCGGCCGCGGTCCGGGCCAACCCGTGGCTGGATGCAGTGGGCGCGGCGGCGGGGTCCGCCGGGCGGGACCTGCCGTTCGGGCGTCTCGCGGTCGGGGTTTCGCGGCGCTGGGCCGGGGTGACCACGGACGGGCTTGACGTGCAGATCGGCGTGGACAGCAAGGGGGAACCGCAGCGCTTCGTGATGGGGGTGCGCGGGGTGCACCACGGGCTGGTCGGCGGGGACGTCCGGATGGGCAAGACCAACCTGCTGCACGTGCTGATCTGCCAGCTGGCGCTGGCGTACCCGCCGGAGGAGCTCGAGCTGTACCTGCTGGACTTCAAGGAGGTCGAGTTCGACGCGTACCTGACCGAGCGGCTGCCGCACGCGCGCGCGATCACGTCACGCACCGACCGCGAGTTCGGGCTGAGCATGCTGCGGCGATTCCACGACGAGATCAACAGGCGGGCACGGCTGTGCCGCGAGGCGCGGGTGACCGACCTGCCTGACTACCGGCACGAGACCGGGCAGCCGCTGCCGCGGGCGCTGGTGATCATGGACGAGTTCCAGGTGCTGTTCAGCCAGGAGGACCGGCTGGCGCGGGAGGCCGGGCAGCTGCTTGCGGACATCGCGAAGCGGGGAGCGGCGTTCGGGCTGCACCTGCTGCTCGCCACCCAGTCGCCTGGCGGGCCGCTCACCGCGTACCTGCGGCCGGTCTACGAGCAGATGGCGCTGCGGATCGCGCTTGGCTGCACGCAGCCTTCTGTGTCGCAGGCCATCCTCGGCGAGGGGAACGACGCGGCGACGCGGCTGATCAGGGCGGGGGACGCGATCTACAACGACAGGCGCGGCGAGGGCGCCAACCCGGTGATGCGGATCGCGATGCTGCCGACCAGGGAGCGGCTGGCGCTGATCGGGTCGATACGGGGGCTGGCAGGCGGTGTCGTGTATCCGCCCCCGGCGAGTTTTGATCCGGATGCGGCGGCGGACTTCGGGGCGCATCCTGCTTGCGCTTTGTTTGCGGGTCGGTGGCCTTCGGCTGGCTCGGGCGTTGCGGTCTCTGGCTCGGGCGTTGCGGTCTCTGGCTCGGGGCCGACGGTCTCTGGCTCGGGCTCGGCGGTGGAGGCGTGGCTTGGGGAGGCGATCGAGATCAAGCCTGCCACGACGGCGACGTTCGAGCGGTACGTGCGGTCCAACCTGCTGGTCGTGGGGGGCGAGGAGGGCGGGCACGGGCTGCTGCTCGCGGCCTTGCTCAGCGCGGCGGTGCAACGCTCCCCCGCTGCCGTGCGGTTCAGCATCGCGGAGTTCAGCAGGCCTTCGTCGTCCTTCCACGATTTCTTCGCCCCGGTGCTCCGGCTCCCCCATTCGGTGCGGTTCGCCAACGTGCACACTGCGGGGACCGAGCTGGAGGCACTTCTTGCCGAGCTGGACGCGCGGCTTGCCGGTTCTGCTTCCGCTTCGGGACCGGAGTGGTTCTTCCTCGTCGCGGGGCTGCACCGGTGGCATGAGCTGGTGACCGAGGGGGACTACGGCCGGCCGAGCGATACCTCGGTCCGGCTAGTCAGGCTGGCCGAGAAGGGGCCGGACGTGGGCATTCACGTGGTCGCCTGGGCCGACAGCTACGCCACCGCGGAGCGCGCGCTGCGGCGGGCCGGCCTCGGCCATTTCGGGCTGCGGGCGGTGCTGCGGGTGTTCTCGCCCGCTGAGAGCGACTCGCTGCTGGGGGTCTCGGCCGCCGCGGGCCTGGACGACGAGCGCGCGCTGTACCGGGACACCGAATGGCCCATCGAACAGGTCGAGAAGTTCAAGCCCTACTCAATCGCCTCGCTGCGGGCCTTCGCCCAGGCCGCCTTCCGGAGGTCAGCTTGACCGCGTCGCCCGATCGTGCCGTCTCGCCGTATCTGTCGCTGCGCCAGGCGGTGCGGCCTGCCATGTTCGCTTACCGGCTGCTGGCCGGGGACGCCGAGCGGGCGGGCCGGCTGGCCGCGGAGTGCGAGGACCTGCTGCACCTGACGCGGGACCTGCTGACCGCGGCCGGGCGGGCGCAACTGCTTGATGCCTCTCCTGGTTCGGACGGTTCCGTTGGCGTCTCCCCTGGCGTCTCCTTTGGCGCCGGGGCGGAGCGGCAGGCGGAGTTGCTTGAGGCCTACGCGGACGCGGCCATGGGGTGGGCCAAGGTGGTCGGCGGCCTGGCGGCGCTCGGCGGGACGCTGGTCGAGCGGGGCGACTGGGACGAGGTGCGCAGGCTGGCCGGCCTGCTGCAGGAGGCCGGAGAGGTGCGGGTGGCCACCGATCTTCGCATCCAGCTGGGCGGGGCCATCTGGGCGACGTACCGCGACCGGCTTGAGCGCATCACCAACACCATGCCGGCCGCCGAGATCGGCGGCGCCATCGCGGCGCTGCGGGCGGTGCTCCGGGAGGTGCCCGAGGACTACCCGGACCGGAACCGGGAAGTCAACCGCCTGCTGGCACCGCTGGCCGCCGCCATACACGCGGTCATGAAGAACCGTGGCATCGAGATGCCATACGACAGCAGGGTCGAGCACATCGCCACCGGCGGGGTCGCCAAGTACCCGGACATCGTCACGACAAGCCTCGATGAACTTTCCGCCGAATTCGAAGGCGCCTGCCGGTGAGGAGATCCCGATGGCCGGAGTTATCAACGATATTGACGCACTAGCGGAGTTCAGGGCACACCTCATGCAGTTCAACAGGGAACTTGAGGAGAACTTCGCGACCATCCGGGGTCATTGGCAGGAGCTCGGCGAGGTCTGGCGGGATGACATGTACCGGAAATTCGGTGAGGCGCTTGAGGAGGTCACGCCGGGGATCGAGCATTACCTGGCGGCGACCGAGGGGCAGGAGGCGCACCTCTCGGCGCTGATCGAGCGGCTGCGGGCGTACCTGGAAACGGGCCTCGCCACGAGCGGATCCGGGGGCGGCCAGCGGTCCGGCGGGGGCCAGCGGTCCGAGGGCGGCCAGCGATCCGAGGGCGGCCAGCGATCCGAGGGTAGCTAGCGGGGGGAGCCGACGTGACCAAGATCCACGCTGACATCGAGGCCCTCAGGGGGCTCCGTGAGACGCTGGCCAGGTTCCGGTACGACCAGCGGGACGCGCGTTACCGCGGTGAGGGTGAGATCGAGGTGACTCGCGGGGAGCTTGAGGCCAGGGCGTCTAGTGCGTTGGCCTGGCTGGAGCGGTGCCGGGTAGAGCTTGACGCCTGCCGGGAGGCTTCGGCTTCCTCGGGTGGCTCGGGTGCGTCGGCTTCCTCGGCTTCCTCGGCTTCCTCGGCTTCTTCGGACGACTGCTTGGGGTACGAACGGGCGGTGGCGGAGGCGCAGGAGCGGCTTGAGCGCGTCCGCCGGTGGCAGCAGCGGGTGGAGCAGGCGGCCAGCGTGTTCTACGGCGCCGCCATGGGGTTCCGTGACCTGCTGGAGAACGACCTGCCGCGGACCGAGGAGCAGCTGCTGGACATGATCACCAGCCTGGAGGCCGCGCGGCGCGTTCAGGCGGCCGGGTCTTGATCGGGTCGGCTGTGGGCCGCGCGGCGCGCCGGGGCGGCCGGACCTTGATCGGGTCGGGGGGCTTACGTGACAGAACTGCGGCCGGACGATGACGGCGACTATCAGCTCGGCCTGCTCGATGCCGCCTGGGATCAGGCGGCACTTCACTGGCGTGATGAGATGGCCAGAGATTTCGAGCGGTATCACTGGACGCCGCTGCGCCAGGAGTTCCGCTCCTACCTGGACGCCCTGGCCAGGCTGAGGGAGGTGCTTGAAGCAGCCGAGCGTGAGACGGAGTTCTGACGCGTTCGGGTCTATCTATGACGGAGCTTCGAAGGCTGGGAGTGGGCTTACCGGCTCCAGGTCGAACGGGTTGGCTGACATCCGGGCGCCTAGGTGGGACAGGCATGTGGTCGGATCCACCGCGGACAGGACCAGGGCGTCGAATGCCGGACGGTCGGCGGACACGCTGAGCAGGTGCGGGCGAGCCGGCTGGCCGGTGGCGGGGTCGACGGTGGCGACCCGGCCGTGGAATGCGACGGTTTCTACTACGCCTGACGGGGTGGCGCTGAAGACTTCGTGCAGCGTGCGCAGGGTGATGGAGGATATGAGCCGCTGGTAGCGCTGCCTGATCTCGCTGTCAGGGCGGGCTAGCGGTTCGATGACGTCCCGGGTCTTTAGGTAGCGGAACGCGCGCACCGTGGGCACGATGCGCGGTGGCGGGAACTCGAATTCGACCGTGACCTCTCGGTGCCCGGGGCGGTAGGTCGCCCGGTGCTCGCGCGGGAAGACCCCCGGGTACCTGGAGGCGTCGAGGATGCGGGCGACGAACCACTCCACCGCCTCGGACTCGCCGGCCGCGAACGACGACCGGCGGGCGGAGATGGCGGCGTTGTGTTCCGCCGCCTTCGCGCGTTCCTCGGTGACCCGGCGGTCGTGCTGGGCCTTGGCGGCCGTGAGGGCCTGCCGCCACTGCGATTCCTGTTTGCGATGCTCAGACTGGACAGCCTCGAAGCGGGCGCGTGCGGCCGCTAGCTGGGCCTTGTAGCGGGCGCCGCCGCCGAGGAGGCGGCGCAGCGCACCTGGCCGGACGGGAGCGTAGTTCTCCCAGGCCGGCGCGGGCCCGGGGAGGCCTGAGGGGGCGGGATCGAATCGAGGCGGGTCCGGGGAGACCATGAGGTCTTCGAAGCTCAGCGGAGCAAGGGACAGGACGCTGGTCAGCATCTCGTCCAGGATTCTGATCTGCCGCTGCAGCGCGGCGGTCTTGTCGGCGGCGGTCTTCAGGCCGGACTCCGGATGCTGGTCCTGTTCCTGCTCCTTGCCTGGCGGTTCCCGGCGCGGCGCGGCCTGGTGGCGCTCGCGTGGCGGAAGACTCCCGAGCTGAGCCAAAGCTGCCACACTCCCGATCTGTATCCGGACAGCTACTAAACGACGATATCCGGAGCCGGAGAGCAAGAAAAGATCTTGCCAGAGGCGGGTGCGGCGGGTAGCTCGGCGGCGCGGATCGATGCGGGTCTCGGCTTTGGCGGCGGCGCCGCTCGATGCGCATCTCGGCTCCGACGCCGGAGCGGCCCGGCGCCTAGGACTCGGTCGGTATCTGGCTGCGGCCGAGGATCCAGCCCTCGATGGTGGTGATCTCCGCATCGCCGGGTGGCTCGCCGGACGGGATGGTCCCGGTCACCACGGCGATCATGCCGAGCAGCCCGGCCACGGCGTCGAACTCGTCTTCCCCGTTCGGCCCGGCCGAGAAGCCTTCTTCGACGCGGCTCAGGACGCCGGGGTGCCAGCCGACGCCGAGCGATTCCGCCCAGCGCAACAGGCCCGGCACCCAGGTGCGTCGGTCTGCCTGCCGTCGCTTGCTCCAGCGCCCGACCTGGGCGACCGGGGGGCGGATGTACCTGTAGTACTCGCGCGGATAGGTCTCCGCGACCACGATGCGGCCGCCGCCGTCGAGCAGTCCTGGCAGCGGGCCGTCGAACGGCCACAGCGCGATCCCCGGCTCCCGCTGCCGCGCGGCGGTGAGCAGCCGCCATCCGGCGAGGGCTCCCTTGCCGACCTGCTTGCCGCCGAGCGTCCAGAACAGGGCCTCGGCGTCCGTTCCCTCGCAACGGCGCCGCAGTTCCTTGGCGGTCAGCCCGAGTGCGAGCTGCAGGTGCTCGCGCCTGGTTCCGCCTGGCTTATCCGGATAGAAGGGTCTGTGCAGGGTGATCTCATCGCGGTGGCGGGCGACGGCGGCGAACTCCTGCCACGGCGGTGAGCCGAAGCCGTCGAGGAACTCGGGGAAGGAAGAGATTCCCGCCGCCTTGGCGTAGGCGCCCGGGAGGCCGATGGGGAAGTCGAAGCCGACCATCGCCTGGCCGGGCGAGGCCGCCGCCCGGAGTTGCCCGAACAGATCGTCCTTCGGCCACTGGCCGTCCGGAGCAGGCGCGACCGAGACGACCAGGTAGCGGGCGCCGCCGCCGGGGAGAAGCCTGGCCATCGCCACCTGGCGCTTCCGGGGACCGGTCCCCCAGTCCGCGTGGGCTATGACCGCCGGCGCGGTCATGACTCGGCTCGATAGGCGTCCGGCATAGCCGCGATCAGGCTTCGGAGATCCCGTGACGGCCGGCGCCGGCGGCAAAGCGGGCGACACCGGCCGCCGCCTCGGCGGCGGTCAGGGCCGTCTGTCCGTGCGCGAACTCCGCGGCCAGCGCGGCCCTTTCATCGAGGCCTTCCTGGTCGAGCACGGAGGCGCGGTCGCTGCGCAGGCAGGTCTGCGGGAACCCGGCGATGCTGGCGGCCAGTTCCTGCGCGGCGGCCAGCGCCTGGCCGGGCGGCACGACGCGATTGGCCAGGCCGATCGCGGCCGCCTCGGCGGCACCGACCGGGCGGCCGGTGAGGATCATGTCCATCGCACGGCTGGTGCCGATCAGCCGGGGCAGCCGCACGGTGCCGCCGTCGATCAGCGGCACGCCCCAGCGCCGGCAGAAGACACCGAACACGGCGGTCTCGTCCGCGACCCGCAGGTCGCACCAGAGCGCCAGCTCCAGGCCGCCGGCCACGGCGTGACCTGCCACCGCCGCGATGACCGGCTTGGACAGCCGGAGCCGGCTCACGCCCATCGGTGCGTCACCTTCTGGGGCCACGCGGTTGCCGCGTTCGGTGCCGATCGCGGTGAGGTCGGCGCCGGAACAGAACGTACCGCCCTCGCCGTGCAGCACGGCGACCTCGGCGTCCGGATCGGCGTCGAAGGCGCGGAAGGCCGCGGCGAGCTGGGCGGCCGTGGGGCCGTCGACGGCGTTACGCCGCGCCGGCCGGTGCAGAAAGACGGTGGTGACCGCTCCCGACCGCTCCACCCGGACCGCCTGATCGGTCATCGCCGTGCTCCTCGATCCTCGGCTGACGGGGCCCTGCCTTTGCGGGCCGCCAGAGTCGTCCACACCGTACCCGCCCGGGCCGCGGGCGCCGCCTCGCCACCCGTGGCTGACCGCCGGACGCACGCCTGGCGTGTCGTCACCTCGATTGGACTACTTAAAATGCTACGTTTTCTATTAAGTGCGACAAACCACGTAGATGCGGCCGGAAGAACGCAGGAAGGTAGGAACCGTGACCGGAGATCCCCCCGTGCGGCGCCGTGTGGTGGGCGGCGCGCTGCGCCGGTACCGGGAGAACGTGGGTTACGCGCTCGAGGACGCCGCCCGGGTCCTCGAGTGCGACCGTTCCAAGATCAGCCGGATCGAGACCGGCCAGCGCGGTATCCGGCCCAAGGAACTGCGTGAACTGCTGACCGAGTACGGCGTGCCGCCGAGCGAGCAGCTCGCGCTGGTGTCCATCGCCAGCCGCGGCGGCCAGCACAGCTGGTGGCACCCCTACGCGGACACCTTGTCCGACGCCTACCTGGATTACGTGATCATGGAGTCGGCCGCCTCCGAGATCATGACCTACGAGGCGCAGCTCATACCCGACCTACTGCAAACCGATG
>Ga0209169_10000972_pt1 | contig 17695 bp, 13 predicted proteins | sample HubBroMetageWRM4_FD_188346 | JGI IMG/M metagenome (GOLD analysis project Ga0209169, IMG submission 188346) | Warmed soil microbial communities from the Hubbard Brook experimental Forest, New Hampshire - Hubbard Brook CCASE Soil Metagenome WRM 4... | ecosystem: Environmental > Terrestrial > Soil... | reverse complement strand
TTCGGAGATCGTTGGATTCTCGCCGGCAAGACCATCGCGCTGCATGTACCTTCCCCAGCCATTCGCGGCGAATGGAATGTGTTGCTGAACCGGGAGCATTCCGATTTCCGCGAGCCTAAGATCGAAAAACTCAAGCGCTTTGAGTTTGATCTGCGAATGTTCCGATAGGGCAGCGCTCTGACAGCAGAAAAAACGACCTCTTGAGAGTGGACTACGCGCTGGCTTTATCAAGCAGCGGCAACGGCTTTTCAGCTGGCGCAGATGTCTCCAGGTCCAGTTGCTCCTGTCCGCTGAGCGCGGACACTTTCCCGCGATAGCTTTTCAGGTGCCGCTGCGCAGTCTCGAAGGCCTGCTGCGCCTTCTCAAGATTCTTACCGACATTTTCAAACTGGTTCTGGAAGAAGTCGAACGACTTCTGTGCCTTGGCCAGTTCGGCGCGGCTCTTCTCGAAGCCCTTGGCTACTTCGTACCATTTGTGAACCAGCGAAATCGTATGCAGCGTCATCAGCAAGGTGTTGGGCGAGACCGGAAAGACATGCTGGTCGTTCATCCAGTCGCCCAGCTCGCGGTTGCGGATGACCTCCATATATAAGGTTTCGCTCGGCAGATACATCAGCGCGATGTCGGTCGTGCCATTTTCCGGCTGGATGTACTGCTGAATGCGCTTGGCTTCCGCCTTCATCACCCGCACCAGCGCCACCCGCGCCGCGTCAATCTCAGCCTTATCGTTGCTTTCAAACAACGCGATCACCTGCTCACGCGGAAATTTGGCGTCGATCGGCAACGTTCGATCGGGGAAATAAATGACGGCATCGGCGCGTCCCGGGCCCTCTCCCGGCGATGCTTGCAGCGCGAACATATGCGCGGGCAGGAAGTCGCCAAGCAGACGCTCCAGGCTGGCTTCGCCGAACTGGCCGCGGAGATGCGGAAGCTTGAGCAGATTGTTCAGATCGTTGATGGAGTGGCCGAGCGCGCCAACTTCGCGAAGCTGCTCTTCCGCGTTCTTCAAGTGCTGCTGAACTTTTTCGAACTGCGCAAATCCTTCCTTGATGTTCTGGTCGAGCTTCTGCTGCACCTGCTCGGTGATGGCCATCAGCTTCGAATCCACGCGATCGCGAATCGAATCGAGGCTTTGGGCGGTCTGCTGGTTCAGGCTCTGAAATTCGACTTTGAGTTGCTGCGTGGTGAGCAGCAGAGAACCTGCCATTTCGCTGCGACCATCACTTAAACTCCGGTTTTGCTCTTCCCTGCCCGCAGCAAGTTGCTGTTCGACCGAGTTGCGGATCTCTGAAAACCCTTGCTGGATGCGGTCTGTGACCTGCTGGCGGAGGTCCCCTTTAGTCTGCTCCAGCCGACTGGCCATGTCGGCAGTGCTGACACTGATCTTCTGGCCAAGGTCGGTATTGAACCTTTCGAGCTGGCCTGCAACTTCCGCTTTTACATCCACTTGCGAGGTGGCCGCAACGCGGCGCAGCAGTACGGCCGAGAACCCAAGCAGGACAAGGGTTCCGACCAGCACGGTAACCAGCAGGATGGTCTCCATGGTAAGTGGCTAGCCTGAATTCTAGAAGCTAGCGTCAGAGATGGAAAGCGGAACTTTACCGGCCGTCCCCGCGCCGCAACGTCAACCCCAAATTATGCGCAGGACGCAGCTGGTCTTATTGGCAATCGCGATGGCGATGTTGGCGGTAAGTCTCCGACTATGCGCCGCACAAACCACCCCACCATCTCTTGATAACAATAGCGACGTCAGCAACAAGCAGCCCACCCCCCGCTCGAACTCGGCGGCCGGAGCTTCCTCTGGCGAGGATGCCGCCGCCGAGAACGAGCTCCTAGCAGCCGCCAACAAAAGCCGCGAACTCGCCGGCGCGCCGCCGTTGCGCATGGAGGAAGGTTTGCGTGAAGCGGCGCGAGCCCATGCCCGGTGCATGGTTGAGAACGATCGTCTGGAGCACCAGTTGTCCGGTGAGCCGTCCCTGATGCAGCGAATTGCCCTGGTTAGTTCGCCGGATGGCGGATTGAAAATCGACCGCGCCGGCGAGAACATCGCTTATGCCAGCGACGCCGCGGTCGCGAATGATGCGCTGATGCGTTCTCCTCCTCACCGCGTGAACTTGCTCGATCGCCGATTCAACGTCGCCGGCATCGCCGCCATCTGGAGCAAAGGCCGGCTGTATGTGGTGCAGGATTTCGCGCACGAGGTTCCGTCGTACTCAGCACAGCAGAGCGGCAAATTAGTCAGCCGCGCGATTGGTGAGATACGTCAACAGGCAGGGCTTTCGGAGCTCGTCCAACTCACGCGGCCGGACCTCGACGCGGCTGCCTGCTCGCTATCGCGAGAGAGCCGCCCAAACGCTCACCTGCTCGACACCGCCTATGACAATAGAAATGCCAATCGAAAAACTATCACTTACACGCAGAGCCGTCCCGAAGTCCTGCCGCAAGCCGCGCTGAGCATGCTGCGCGATCCCGGCGTGCGCCAATTTGCGGTCGGCGCATGCTACGCGCGCAATGCGGCCTATCCGACGGGGATATATTGGGTTGCGATTCTGCTCTACTAACTGTACTTCGTCGGTTCCCTGGGATTCCGAGACCTTCGCGGCACGCGGACAGGAGTGCCCGCGCTACACAGGCCAATCGCGCAAGCCTCTGTGCTAACCTTCGAGCATCTGGCCTGCCCGTATGGACACTGTTCCGCGAATCCGCATCGGGACTGCCGGCTGGTCGTACAAAGACTGGGACGGGATTCTCTATCCGCCAGAAGTTACACGCAAGAAAATTCATCCCATAGAATTTCTGGCGCGATTCTTTGACGTCATAGAAATTAACACTTCTTTTTACGGGCACATTCGGCCGGAACTGGGCCGTCTGTGGTCGCGGAAGGCAGCGGCGGTCAATTCGAATTTTCTCTTTACCGCGAAGCTGCACCGGTCGTTTACGCATTCTCCGCTGGCGGTAATGGAACCAACCTCAGCGGCCAGCATCCGTCCGAATGAACAGGACGAACGGCTGGCCCGCGAAGGGCTGGACTCGCTGGCCGCGGAAGGCAAGCTGGGAGCGCTGCTTATCCAGTTCCCCGTTTCGTTCAAGAACACCAGCCTGAATCGCGAATACCTGGAGCAGTTGCTACGGCAGTTCATCGAGTATCCGCGTGTGGTCGAGGTGCGACACGAGAGCTGGAACAATCCCGAGACGCTCGCCGACTTCATGCGTCACAACATCGGCTTCTGCAACATCGATCAACCGCTGCTGGGGCGATCGCTCGCTCCCACTGAGCATGTAACGTCCGAGGTTGGATACGTCCGCCTGCACGGCCGCAACTACGAAAACTGGTTCGACGGCGGATCTGAGAGCGACAAGAGCAATCGCGATGACCGCTATAACTATCTTTACAAGCCCGCAGAGCTGGAGAAGTGGAAGGAAAAAATCGAGAGCATCGCGCAGCGCGCCGAGTCAACCTACGTGATCGCCAACAATCATTTTCAGGCGAAAGCCGCGGTAAATGCGCTGGAGCTGAGGCATCTGCTCGACGGGAAAAAAGTCCGTGCCCCGGAGACGCTAGTGCGCCACTACCCTGAACTCAGAGACATGGTGGCCGTCGAGGACGCGCGTGGAGATTATCCGCTTCTCGCTTGACACCGACGAATGGGTCGCTACGGATCGATTCTCTGCTTGCACCCCGACTCCGTCATTCACTTGACCGCAATCCATGCGGAGAGTCCCGTTGTCATTGAATATGAGCCCGTTGAAGCGCAGGACACTGTTGACGGAAATCGGGCCGGTGTTGAGTAGTTGTGTATTGCCATCCACGTAGACAACAACATTACTTGGATCAGCAATGAGACCCGCTTGTCCCTGTTGCACGGCGAGCTGCGGAAACAAATCGTAAGGAGCAAGAGTCACTCCGTAGGTGGTAAAGGCACCGTCGCTGGAAATCTCATTGACTGTTCCATTGATGGTCTGCGTCATCAGGGTGACGGTGGTCGCATCCGTCCATCCGTACCCGCATAGCGGGTTACCTCCCGGCGGAGCGACTGCCATGGAAAATGTGGAAACCCTTTGACCGGGAACCATGTTGGTGCCAGCGAAGCTCGGGACGAACGGGAGGCTCCCCAAATTGGCGAACTGGCCGGAGATCTGAAAAACGGTAGTGCTAGGGAAGGCGTAATACCCACCCTCGAACGATGGGGGAGTGTAGTAGCTACCTTGTTCCTGCTGTCCGAAGTTAATTAAACAAGGAGCATACTCATCCACGAACAGCACAGGTCCCGTCATCACATTCAGGGCGGCTTGATCGTAGACGGCGACGCGCGTGGCCAAGTGAGAGCCATCTGCTTGAATCGCCGCGTCGAGATCCACGAACATGCCCGCCGCCAGCGTGGAGAGGTCATTAACGCCCTGATAGACGGTGCTGCCGCTAGTGTCGACGCTCAATGTCTGGAGGTCGTCAAGCACCAGAGCGAAGCTGTTGTTAGCTGTGTCGATGGAAGAAACTTGTCCACCGAGGCTGAACTCTTTCCCATTATTAACGTTTGTGGGCTGCGCGGAGACGATGATCGGGTTGAGATTGAAGATCGGGGTTATGGAAAAGGTCCCGCCGTCTACGTAGCAGGTGCTGGGCAAGGTCGCCGATTGCGACACCTGTAAATCGAGCGCGAGGCCCATAGCTGTGCCCGTAATTGTGATCGGAGCCGATAGGTTGACCGTCACCGGAGTGGGTACATTCTCGTAGCCATAGAAACTTATAGCCAGGCCGCCCGACGGCGAAACTGTCTCGCAGTTGAACCATGAGTTCCCGATGGTGACCACGGCCGCAGTGTAGACACCCTGCGGAACGCTCGCCGTCAGCCATGGTTCGACCATACCGTTCGCATGAATAAAATCAGGACCGAGTTGCGGAGACGGGAGACTGACTGTCTCTCCGGCCTTATTGGTCAAGGCGATGGTGACGAAGTCGATGCCGAATTTGGATAGCTGATCGTTCGCACTGCTCGACAGCAGCAACGTAACCGAGGTGTTCCCGCTGAGTGGAGGCGTCCCACTCCCCGAGGCGCCGCAGCCCGCAGTAAATGCAGCCGCCAGGATAAGCGTGACGACCAATATAAAACGGGAGACCGGAGGAAGGGACGAGTTAGAAAAAAGCGATACTGATTTCATAAGCCATCTTGCCGAATGAGATTCATTGTACCCCGATTCCACAATCCCGAATCCCACATTTGGGCGGAAGGATACCCCGCTGAGTTACTGCGCAAACACCGAAGAGCTGACGCTTTGCGCTATGCTTTCAGAAAGAGATTCCGCGAACGATGAGTGAAACTGTCCCGGCGAAGAACGGCAATAGGTTGAAGCTCTGGCTCTCAGGTCGCATGGCCAAACTCCGGCGACGTGAGGACCAGGTCTTTCTGGCTCTGGCACTGGTGATCGGAGCATTGACCGGGCTGGCGGTCGTCGCCTTCATTCTGCTGACTGAACGATTGGGGATGCGGCTCTATCCAGCAGGTGGTGCTCCTTGGCGCCGGTTGCTGTTCCCGGTCGTCGGCTCGCTCAGCATCGGATACCTGCTCTATCGCTATTTTCCCAACGCGCGCGGCAGCGGCGTTCCACAGACCAAGGCGGCGTTGTTCGCGCGCGGAGGCCGCATCACTCTGCGCACCGTGTTCGGCAAGTTCTTCTGTACCTCAGCGACACTTGCCAGCGGGATCCCACTCGGACGCGAAGGGCCTTCGGTGCAAGTCGGTGCTGGCATCGCTTCCGTGCTCGGACGCCTGCTCCGACTGCGCACTGAACAGGTTAAGAATCTCATCCCGGTGGGAGCGGCGGCGGCGATCGCAGCCGCATTTAATACGCCTCTGGCCGCTGTCGTGTTTGCGCTCGAGGAGATCATGGGCGATCTCAACGCCCCAGTCATGGGCGCGGTCGTGCTCGCCTCGGCCACGGCGTGGATGGTCCTGCGGGTGTTCCTCGGCGATCATCCTCTCTTCAAAGTTCCGCAATACCAACTGGTTCATCCCGCGGAGTTTGCTGTCTATGCCGTGCTCGGCGTGGCAGGTGGTGTGATTTCAGCGATTTTCGTGAAGCTCCTACTGGCCATGCGGGCCCGCTTCCTACGCTTTCCGCAAAACACGGTCTGGTTCCAGCCCGTCGCCGGAGGCTTGCTGGTCGGGCTGATCGGCTGGTTCGTACCGCAGGTTATGAGCGTGGGCTACGGGTATGTTGGTGACGCGCTGAACGGAAGAATGGCGTTCCAGTTGATGGCGCTACTGGTGGTTTTGAAACTTCTCGCGGTGACCACCAGCTACGCTTCGGGCAACGCCGGCGGCATCTTCGGCCCGGCGCTATTCATCGGCGCCATGCTAGGAGGAACGGTTGGAACCGTGGCGCATCATTTGTTCCCCGCCTACACAGCGACGCCGGGGGCGTATGCGCTTGTCGGAATGGGCGCGGCCTTCGCCGGCATTGTGCGTGCTCCAATGACGTCGGTGCTGATGATTTTCGAGATGACGCAGGACTACGCGGTAATCGTTCCCCTGATGATTGCCAATATGGTGAGCCTCTTCATCGCGTCACGACTGCAGCACGAGCCCATCTACGAGGCGTTGGCGGTGCAAGATGGCGTACATCTTCCGACCGCGAAAACGCGCCAGCGCCATGGGCAGCGCCAGGTGATGAGCATCATGCAGCCTGCCAGCGGGACCGAGGGCCTGCCTGCCGAGATCACGGTTCAAGAGGCGACGGAAGAGGCTCGATCGAGTCCCAACCAAACCTGGCTGGTCACGGATCGACGAGGTGTGATTGGAGTGATCAACCAGTCGTGGCTGGAGCGCGAACTGGCGGAAGCCGCGGATAAGAAACTCGAAGAACGGGTCGATGCACTCGACTTTCCGCATGTCCACCCTGACCATGGGCTGGATCTGGCGCTGGAGCGCATGGGGACGAATCAGCTTGATTTCCTGCCGGTGGTGAGCCGCGCCAACGTGCACAAACTGGAAGGCATCGTGCGGCTGCCGGACGTGCTCGTTGCGTACGGCGTGAACCGGGCGTGAGCGCAGAATCCAATTTGCATTGACGTTCATCTATGCAGCATGGACCTCGATAGTTTTTATGTGGAACCGCGCTCTTCGCATTCCCTCTCCTCAAGTCAGCCGTCGGACAGCAACTTGCAGGACAACACAGTGCACACCGCGACCGGCGAATCCAGCGACGCCGGCTTGCTCGACTCCTACTCGCGGGCCGTCACAGCCGCGGTTGAAAGAGTCAGTCCGTCGGTCGTGAACATTGAAGTTCACCAGGCGTTGTCCCAACCCGCAGCACGAACTCGTTCGGGAGAGCCCCGCGAGCGCCGTGGAGGCGGCTCCGGCTTCGTATTCACGCCCGATGGATTGATCCTCACCAACAGCCACGTCGTGCACGACGCCACGCGGATCGAAGTGACGCTAGCGGATGGGCGGCGCGCTCCGGCGCACACCATCGGCGATGACCCGGCAACCGATCTTGCTGTCATTCGCGTCGATGCCTCCGGATTGCAGGTCGTTCCGCTGGGAGACTCGCAACAACTGCGGCCCGGTCAGATGGCAATTGCGATCGGTAATCCCTACGGCTTTCAGTCCACGGTGACGGCGGGCGTGATCAGCGCGCTGGGACGATCGCTGCGGTCATACTCAGGGCGGTTGATCGAAGATGTCATCCAGACCGACGCCGCCTTGAACCCGGGGAACTCCGGCGGCCCTCTGGTCGATTCGCGCGGACAGGTGATCGGAGTGAACACGGCGACGATTCTGCCGGCACAAGGAATCTGTTTCGCCATCGGAATCAATACCGCAAAATTCGTGGCCAGCCGCTTGCTGCGCGATGGACGAATCCGGCGCAGCTACATCGGTGTCTCGGCGCAGACGGTCCCGATTCATCGCCGCGTGGTGCGCTTCTATTCGCTGGAGCGAGAGACCGGCGTGGTCGTGGTTGGCATTGAAGACCGCAGCCCGGCGCGGACGGCCGGTTTGCGCGAGGGCGATGTGATCGTCGCGCTCGATGGCAAGCCGGTGGCCGGTGTGGATGACCTGCATCGTCTGCTGACTGACGCTCAAGTGGGTGCGCGGTGCGCGTTGACGGTCATTCGCCATACCGAACGGCTCATCCTACCGATCTTTCCCGAAGAAGCGCGGTAGTCGAGCCCGTACCTTGGTAGCTCCCATCGCATTGCACGCACAGGATTTCGTGTGTTAGCTTCGACTCGGAGAGTTCCACTTGCGACACACGGTTCCGGCTGGAATGGACCGCAAGGAGACTGACGTTTACCTGCGGCTCGATTCGGCGCGTCTTCCTCAGCATATCGCCATCATCATGGACGGAAACGGCCGCTGGGCCCGGCGCCGGCACCTGCCACGCGTCGCCGGACACCGCGCCGGCGTGGCCGCCGTGCGTTCCACGGTTGAAACCGCGGCGCGCATCGGCATTCCTGCGTTGACCCTCTACGCCTTCTCCGAGGAAAACTGGAAAAAGCGTCCGAAAACGGAAGTCGATTTCCTGATGCGCCTTTTGTGCCGCTACCTTCAGGCGGAAATCAAGACGCTCAACGAGAATAATATTCGTCTGCACTACATCGGACGCCTGGGTGAGTTGCCTCAGTCGGTACAGCGCGAAATGGCGGACGCGAGCGAAGCGACGTCGAAAAATACCGGCATGCTGCTGACGCTGGCGTTGAATTACAGTGCGCGCAGCGAGATCGTTGATGCCTTTCGTTCGCTAGCGGAAGCTGCGTCGCGCAACGGTGGTCTCGATCACATGACGGTTGACGAGCAACTGATCAGTGAACATCTCTACACGCGAGGGCTTCCCGATCCCGACTTAGTGGTTCGTACGAGCGGCGAGATGCGGCTGAGTAACTTCTTGCTCTGGCAACTTGCCTACGCGGAGATCTATGTGACGCAGACGCTGTGGCCTGACTTCCGCGGCGTGCAATTGCTCGAGGGCATCGAAGAATATCAGAAGCGCGACCGTCGCTACGGCGGCCTGGGGAAAGACGGTCATGCTCCGCAACCGGCAAAGCAGCGAGCCCACGCCGAGGCCAAGCGTTGATCAGGCAGGGTCGAACAACTTCGTTGGCGAACAGCACGTCAGTTGTTAGGCGAAGAATAACTCCCGCCCCATGATCACACGCATAGCAACCGCCGTAGTGTTGATCCCAATTGTTCTGCTGCTGGTGCTGAAGGCTCCACTCTATGTGCTTGCCCTTGTGGCCGGAGCCGTGGCCGTCGTAGCCATTGCCGAATTCTTGAAGCTGGTAACGCCTTACGGGGTCCAGGCGCGGGGCCCGGCCACATATGCTTTCGTCGCGCTCTTCTTCGTGTTCGTAATTCTCGCTTCCGCGAGTCGCACGCCCTTGGCCGAGACCGCAGCCATACTCTACGGAATCGCACTGGCGACGGCGCTCGCTCCTTTTATCTTTCTCAGCGCGGCCATGCGGCGTTCCGATCTAAGAACCGGCTACCCGGCGGCGGCAGCTTCGACATTCGCCTTCGGATATATCGCGATCCCAATGGCACTCCTGGTCGCGATCCGCCAACAACCCGCCGGCGCAATCTGGACTATCTACACCCTGCTCGCCGTATGGGCCGGAGACATCTTTGCGTACTTCGTGGGCAAGTCGACGGGGCGGCACCGCATGTCGCCGGAGATCAGCCCGAAGAAGACATGGGAAGGCGCGGTGGCCTCGATCGTGGCCAGCGTGGTCGTCGGCACGCTGTGGATGCAACATGCGCCTGCCATCAGTTCCGCTCTGCTGCGGATTGGGTTGATCGATCAACGCGACGGCATGTTCGGCCTGGAGCAGCCGCAACTGTGGCCCATCATTTTATTGTCAGCGGTGGTGAACATTGCGGCGCAGTTAGGCGATCTGGTCGAGTCGCTCATCAAGCGCGGCGCCGGAGTAAAAGATTCCGGCAGCATCCTCCCCGGCCACGGAGGCATGCTCGATCGCATCGACGCGATGCTCTTCGCCGTGCCGGTGGTGTGGGCTTATGGGGCGTGGCGGCTGATGCAGTAGAGAAGGGGCCTCTGTGTCAGGCCGCCTTATGCGTCGATTCAAGCACTGAGTTCATCCAGGTCTTGATCATTCTTGGTATCGGTTGCGACTCGCGGGATTCGGGCACAGATCCGCGTTCCACGAGACGGTTCGGATTCAATAGAGAGATGTCCTCCAACCAACCGCAGCCGCTCTCGCATGCTAATTAATCCCAGCCCCGCTACTCCCTTTACCGATTCCAAGTCGAATCCACGACCCGAGTCGGAAACGCACAGATCAATCCCACCGGCGTACCCTGAGAGTTCAACCTCGGCCTCGGTGGATCCGCTATGTTTCACGACGTTGCGCAATGCTTCTTGCGCGATCCGAAAGAGACAAAGAGTCACATCTTTCTGGACCGATGCCGGAATGTTGCTATAGAGGAACTGAACCGGAACCTTGTGCTGCGCAGAGAATTCTCCGCAGAAACCTTTCAACGAACTTACCAGGCCCAATGTGTCAAGCTTGGATGGGTGAAGCTGGTGAGACAGGCCATGGATGTCGGACGACACCTCGGTCGCTATTCCCGCAATGTCTTGCAATTGTTGTCGAGCCTCGAACGAAAGGCCGGGCAGCTCCTGCTGGAACTGATCAAGGCCGATTTGGAGCAGCGCCATCCGTTGACTCAAATCGTCGTGCAACTCGCGGGCAATTCGGGCTCGCTCTTCTTCATGTGCGGTGATCAGACGCCCGCTCATAGCGAATAGCGTCTCTTCTGATAACTTCCGTTCCGTGATGTCCTGGGTGGTCCCGCGAAGGTAGATGGGACGACCACTGGCGTCAGCCACGGCTTCACCTCGGCTGGTAACCCAAACTCTCGTTCCGTCTGCACGTATACCTTCCAAGTCCAACTCGTAGGAGGCTCCAGTCCGCAGCGCCCGCTCCACGCTTTGCTTCAATCGAGCCCAGCTTTCCGGAACGAAGAATTGTTCTTGATCTTTAAAGCAAGGTGGTGGGAGCCTGGGATCGTGTCTCGCGATGCGATAAAGCTCTGCCGACCAGGTCACCACGTCAGAGGCCGGGTCCCACTGCCAATTGCCGGTCTGAGCCAAGCGCTGAGCTTCATTCAACTCGCCGTCTCTCTGCCGCAAGGCGTGCGCCGCATCCCTGGTCTCCTCCACAACTGCCGCCAGAGCCATAAAAGGCGCCGCCGTGAAAAAGAGGAATAGCTGTAGCGACAACACATTGACGAACGGCCCCGGTCCAGTGAACGGACCTCGTCCGTGGATTGCGCCCCAAATCGAGACAAAGGCAATTGCAACCATCGAAGTACTGACCCCGGTCGATCCGAAACGCAAAGTGGACCACAGCAGCAGCGGCACCAGAGAATAAAGCACTGCCGGAGAGGTGCTGTTCACGGGAGCGGCGAAAGCAAGACGTCCAAGAACAACCAGGGCAACCAGCAGCACGGTTGCTTCTATGTAATGAGCACGCGGTTTATGGGCCCATGTTGGGGTTTCTCTCGCCCAACCTAGAATGGCGGGCATCAGAGTGAGGAATCCTATCGCCTCGGAAAAGTACGCCACCTTCCAACTCGCCCAATAGTGGCCGCTCGTGGAAAATGCGCCGAAGAACGCTCCCACGAAAGGAGCCAGAAACACCGCGTAGAGTGCATATTTAGCAAGGGCTTTCACACTATTCAGCCGGGGCACGCCGTCGAATACGCTGCTAAGACACAAAACGGCGGTGAGGACTTCCGCAGTAGTTGACAGGATGAACGAAACCAGGGAACGAATCGGCTCGCCCGCCTGCAGGTCGTAGAAGAAAAATCCAGCTACGCCGGCTGGCAGAATTACTGGCCAGAACCTTCGAGGAAGCAGCAACAGCACCGATGCCAGAAGCACGTTTCCCAGCCAGAGGGGCGAGACCATTTGCGGCCGCACGATCAGAGCCCCGCCTAGGGTCGCGACAAGGTAAGACACGGCAACCACGAGACCCGCCGCAATCACGAAGCGCTGTGGAGAATTCTGGTTCTCCATGCTCCACGATAAATGACTACGTTTGGCTTCGATGGCTTGACTCCGATGCAGCAGGACCGGTTGGCGGCTTAGTTCGGTGGCGAACCGAGAGCCGTTCCTGGGTCAGTGCAGAAGATGCTTCTATGTTACACGCTGGGCATGACTTTGCTGAACCTGGCTGTTTTCGGAAGCTGGCCCAACCCTTAAAAAACCTACAGGAGCGGCGCGTTGTGGTACCTCGCGGACCATCTACGAGGCCTGTCTTGCGATTCTCGGTTCCCGAAAGAGGCAAGCACCGCCAAAGTCTTTCGCGAGCCAATCGCATTTACAATCATCGGATGACCAATGGTCCCGAGCACAATGCAAAAGTCAGCTATGAAATGCAGGTCATCAGACGAATACGTTTCGCGTGCCGGATCGTCCTTCTCATCGCGGCTCTGACCTGTATTACCGTCGCGCAACCGCCATCTGAGATCCAGAACCTGGTATCGAGCGCGAACCTGGACGGCATGCGCTGGCCGAACTTCAGCGACTATCGCACGTGGCTTCAGAAGTTCTACGAACCGGCGGGCTATGCGCCTGCCTGGGTCCAGGGCTCTCAGCCGACACCTCAGGCTGCCGCGCTGATCGAGGTCTTTAAAGATGCCTGGAAGAAAGGGCTGAACCCAGAGGATTACGATGCTTCGCGGTGGCAGGAAAGAATCGAGGCGTTAAAAGGATCGTCGAATGCTCCCGCCGTGGCGCGTTTCGACGTGGCGCTCACCGTCTGCACTATGCGCTATGTGTCGGACCTGCACATTGGACGCATCAATCCTCAGCATTTCAAATTCGGCCTGAGCGTGGAGCAGAAGAAGTACGACCTGGCCCAGTTACTGCGCGATCGAATCGTTTCCGCTTCGAATCTGACGGGGGTGTTGAGTGGAGTCGAGCCTCCGTTTCCAGGCTATCGCCGTACAGAAGAGGCTCTCGCCACCTACATCGAACTGGCACGCGGCGACGACGGAGAGAAGCTTCCCGACGTGACCAAGCCCATAGATCCCGGCCAGTCGTACGCGGGCGTGCCGCGCCTGGCTCGTCTCCTGCGCCTGGTGGGCGACCTGCCGGCGGACGCAACCTTGTCCGCCGGTTCTCAAACCTACACTGCCGCCCTGGTGGATGCGGTCAAACGTTTCCAGCGTCGCCACGGACTTGATGACGACGGCCGCCTCGGCCCCGGCACCATAAAACAGCTGAATGTGCCGCTGCAAGATCGCGTCCTCCAACTGCAGCTCACTCTGGAGCGTTTTCGCTGGCTACCGAGCGAGTTCTCCGCGCCTCCGATCATCGTGAATATTCCAGACTTCCAGTTGCGCACCCTGGACGACAATAACAATGTCACCATGACCATGCGCGTGGTGGTTGGAAAATCGATGCGCACGCAAACGCCTGTCTTCTCGCGCGACATGACTTATGTTGTCCTGCGCCCTTACTGGAATGTCCCGCCCAGCATTTTACGCAGCGAGATTATTCCCAACATCCAGCGCGATCGTGGCTACCTTGCCCGCAAAAGATATGAGGTTGCAACGAACGATGGCAAGGTGGTCACCGACGGAGCCGTTTCCGATGAAGTGTTGGCGCAACTGCGGGCGGGAAAGCTAATGGTGCGCCAGAAACCCGGCCCGACCAACGCGTTGGGGCTAGTCAAGCTGATTTTTCCGAATGAGCACAATGTGTATCTTCACAGCACCCCCTCTCAGGAACTATTCTCGCGCTCCCGACGCGATTTCAGCCATGGCTGTATTCGCGTCGAGAAACCGGCCGAGCTCGCGGCATGGGCACTCCGCAACAATCCCGGCTGGACGCTCGCTCGAGTGCAGCAGGCGATGCAGAGCGGGAAGGACGATGTCACCGTGAGCTTGGTCAAGAAAGTTCCGGTTTTCATCGTATACGGTACGGCACTCGCCTACGAAAACGGCACCGTTCATTTCAGTGAGGATATTTACGGACACGATGCAAAGCTGGTGGCAGCGCTGGCCAAGGGTTATCCCTACCCTTAATCCGCCAGGTGACTACCAGCGCCGGACACGCCCCACATCAACATGCACGAAATCCGAAGCCGCGTAGTAGCCGACGCCGCCGCGATGTAGCGCGAGGGCAGCGTCCCTCACTTGCGCAGTAGGGATCCCGGGCACCCGTATATCAATCGCCATGGCCTGCATATGAAGGCTGTGAACCGCCACGCCGTGTCCATGAGTTCGGAGGAATTCGTTGCTCCATGGCGTGCGGTAACCACAGACAACGTCAATTTCAAGATTGGGATTTCCCAGCGAGGCCATCAAGTCGTGCAGGAGGTCGAATATTCGCGGATCGTACTCGTGAACCTCGCCGGTGCGATGGTCACGCAAATAATGGTTCAGGCGCGCCAGAGAGTCCTGATCATAACCCTGGCCCTCGCCATCGCGGTAGACGATGTTCAGACGCTCTCCGGTATGGGTGTGGAATAGGTTCAGGCGGTAGGGGCTGTTTGAAACGGGCAGCAGTTGGGGCTCGGCCGCAGTTCGGGAGGAGAACCCGCAGCCGAAGATCAGCGTTGACAGCAGTAAACTGTGAAGATTCTTTCTTGACCAGATCAAAGCAAAAGGCTCCGAAAACAGACTAGCCACCCCAGGGTGGCTGAAGCTTCATTATACCAAGGTGGCAGGACGATCTTCCCCAGCCGAGGCCGCTTTGCAGACCTCCAGTCCTCCGCCACCTGCTCCCTCCCTTACAATAGAAAGATCGCATGAAACGCATCGCCATCCTGGGTTCGACCGGCTCCATCGGCCGTAGCACTTTGAGTGTGGTCGAGAGCTATCCTGACCGCTTTCAGGTTTCGACGCTCGCGGCCGGCAACAACACCGAACTCGCCTTTGAGCAAGCCCTGCACTGGAAGCCGCGAGTCATCTCGCTGGCGGACGAAGCTGCCGCACAGACGCTACGCGACAAACTCCGCGGAGCAGGCCACTCCGAGATTGAGGTGGTCCATGGCTCCTCGGGCACGGTTCGGGTGGCGACCCACCCAGAAGTGGATTTCGTGGTCAGCGCCATTGTCGGCGTCTCCGGCCTGGAGGCGACTTACGAAGCGGTCCGCGCCGGCAAGACCGTCGGCTTGGCCAACAAGGAATGCCTGGTGGTGGCGGGCGAGTTGATTACTGCCGAGGCGCGGCGGCAGGGCAAGCCGCTGCTCCCGATTGACAGCGAGCATAACGCCATCCATCAGTGCCTGCGGGGCGGCCGAATGGACGAAGAAGTCAACGAGGTCGAGCGCATCTGGCTGACGGCTTCCGGCGGTCCGTTTCTGAATACCCCCAAGTCGGAATTTGCCTCAATTACAGTGCAACAGGCGCTCAATCATCCCACCTGGAAAATGGGGAAAAGGATCACCATCGACTCGGCAACATTGATGAATAAGGGGTTCGAGGTGATCGAGGCCTGCCGCCTGTTCCACGTTCCGCCCGAACGCGTGAAGGTCATGGTGCATCCCCAGTCCACCGTCCATTCCATGGTCGAATTCGTGGATGGCAGCATACTCGCCCAAATCTCCGTGACCGACATGCGCCTGCCCATTTTGTACGCGCTGACCTACCCGGAGCGCATCCCTTCTGACCTGCGTTTCTCATTAAGTGACTTACGGCATCTGGATTTCTCCCCCCCGGATGTGAGTAAATTTCCTTGTCTTCGTTTAGCTTACGAAGCAGCGGCCGCGGGGGGCACGAAGACCATCGCCCTGAACGCCGCCGATGAGGTCGCGGTGGCGGCGTTTCTGGAGGAGCAGATCGGGTTTGAAGACATTCCCCAGATCATTGAGAACGTGATGGCTGCAACGCCAGCCGCCCATTTGGAATCTATAGATAAGGTGCTTGCGCTGGATACCGAGGCCCGCCTTTTGGCAAGAGAAAAGGTGAAACAGTACAGCCAAAAGGGATCGCCCATCAGGGCCATTTCCTAACCGGAATTTTGGAGTAGTCTGAGGTAATATGCCGCAAATTTTGTCCATCCTTCATACCATTTTCGACATGGGGATCGTTCTCGGATTCCTCATCCTCATTCATGAGTTCGGCCACTACGCTGCCGCGAAGTTTTTCGGCGTCCGGGTGGAAGTCTTTTCCATCGGCTTCGGCAAACGTCTGCTGGGCTTTACCAAAGGCGGAACCGACTATCGCATCAGTGCGCTTCCGCTGGGCGGCTACGTGAAGATGTCAGGAGAAAACCCCATGGACGATCGCACCGGCGATCCGGGGGAGTTTCTGTCTCATCCACGCTGGCAGCGCTTCATCATCGCCTTGGCGGGGCCGACTATGAACATCGCGCTCGCTATCGGACTGCTCACCGGCGTGTACATGGCGCACTACGAATACCCCGCCGTGCTTGACGAACCGACGGTTGTGGGCTGGGTGAATCCCGACACTCCCGCTGAAAAAGCTGGAATCAAGAGTGGGGACAAAATTGTCCGCGTCGAAGACATCGAGAATCCGAATTGGGAGGAAGTGGACTCCAAGGTGATGCTCAGTCCGCATCAGCCTTTGAAATTCGGTATTCAGCGCGACGGCAAAGTCATCGACGAGGTGCTGGTTCCCGAGCCCATCGGATCCTATCAATACGGCGATATCGGTTGGGTGCCCAAAGAGTCCAGCACGGTCTTGACGCTGGTCGAGCCCGGAATGCCCGCCGACAAAGCTGGTATCAAGGTTGGGGATCAGATACTCACCGCCAATGGGCAGGACATTCCTCATCTGGGAGCTCTGATCCAGATGTTGAATCACACCAAGGATCAGCCACTGGTGCTGGGCGTCTTCCGCAATGGCCAGAAAGAAACTTTCACGGTGAAGCCGGCCCTCACTCCTCTCGGCTCTGGGCAGGAATCTGCATACCGCATCGGCGTCGCCAGCGTTCCGACCAAAGTTGTGAAGCTTAATTTTTCGGAAGCTCTGAAACAGTCTCTGTCGGAAAACAAGAAGAACTCTTTCCTGATTCTGGAGTTGCTGCGAAAGATGGCGCAGCGCAAAGTGTCCATGCGCCAGGTTGACGGTCCCATCGGCATCGGCCGCGACGTTGGCGAGGCCGCCCGCGAGGAAGGCTGGGGTCCGCTGCTGCGAATCACCGTCGCCATCAGCTTGAACCTCGGCATCATGAACCTGCTGCCTATTCCCATCCTGGATGGCGGCGTCATTCTGCTCCTGTTCATCGAGAGCCTGATGCAAAAAGAAATCAGCCTGCCCATCAAAGAACGCATTTATCAGGCAGCTTTCGTTTTCCTGGTGCTCTTCGCCGTGATGGTGATCTACAACGACCTCGTCAAGACACTGCCGGGGCTGACGCGGATGCCGTAGGTCTGCCACTGAAGTCCGAGAGAGCGACCCTGCCGCAATAACGGCTTGATGTCGCTCTTTTCCCATCCCTGGTTTAAAATAGATACCAAGCATGGCAGAAATTCAGCGTAGAAAAACCTTCACCGCCGCCATCGGTGGCGTGCGCGTGGGCAGCAATGCACCAGTCATGGTGCAGTCCATGACCAACACCGACACCGCAGACATTCCCGGCACCGTTAAGCAAGTCGCCGCTCTGGCGCGAGCCGGCAGCGAAGTGGTACGCGTCACTGTCAATCATGACGATGCCGCCAAAGCCATCCCGCACATCGTCGAAGGGCTCGAAAAGCAGGGCG
>Ga0209169_10000971_pt1 | contig 17702 bp, 14 predicted proteins | sample HubBroMetageWRM4_FD_188346 | JGI IMG/M metagenome (GOLD analysis project Ga0209169, IMG submission 188346) | Warmed soil microbial communities from the Hubbard Brook experimental Forest, New Hampshire - Hubbard Brook CCASE Soil Metagenome WRM 4... | ecosystem: Environmental > Terrestrial > Soil... | reverse complement strand
GTTTGGCCGAAGTGACCGCCGTCAATCCGCAGCCACACGTCCGTGAAGCCAAAAGACAATTCGTGCCTGCCCTCCATTTTCGTAAAATCAATCGAGCTGGTCCAGAATGTTTGCGGCACGATGTAACTGTTGTTCCCGCCAACGGCTCCAAGGGGCGCATAATTCCCACCACCGCTGAAGGATATCTGCGGGAAAGCCGGGGCAATTCCGTCAATGAATGACGGGAACCCGAGACTCGAGGTCGCGAAACCCAAACCCTGGCCAGTTGCCTGCTCGACGTGGCGATTCACCCCAAAATTCAGGTTCATGGTAAATGTGGGATTGAAAATGTGGTTCAGGCCGACGTTGACGCTGTAGCGATTGTTGGGATTGAGCAGTCCCGGGCCTCCCGGATCGTCAGGTCCGTAGAAGTCCGGCGTGTTTGTTTTCGTTTGGAACTTCTGCGAAAAGCGCGCGTAGAGCCGGTTGTTCTCGTCTATGTTGTAGTCCACGCGGCCCGAGTACTCGTTCGAATGCTCTGCGGCGGCTCCGGTTGGCGTAAAATTGGTTCCCGTCGGTCCCCCTGAAGTTGTAGGCCAGAAGTTCGCAGCCGCGATATTACCGGCAATCGTGTCCATAAGCGCCGCCGGAATCTTGTTCGTGACGCCAAGCCCAGTCGAGATGTTTCCGGAAACCGGGTCTCGAATGAATGCCGTGGTGCCGCTGCAAGTTACATGATTCCCGGTGACGGGATCAGTGCCCCCGCAGGTAACCTGCCGCGTGCTGAACGGATTGTAGACTTCCCCGTTGTAGACCGGCCTTCCAAGGTAATCGACTGCTGGAGCGTTCGTAGCGGGGTCAGTAGCTTGGCCTCCTAACAACGCTGAGAAGTCTCCGGTTCGTTCCGCGGTAGTAGGCAGTGTGTATGTGCCGGTTGATGGTGTGGATTGCCGCTCGCCTTCATAGTAGGCAAAGAAAAAGAGTTTGTTCTTCTTGATTGGGCCGCCAATCGTGCCGCCAAACTGATTGCGATTGAATGACGGCTGAGCTCCACTGTTGAAATAGTATCTCGCGTCGAGCGCACTGTTGGCGTAGAACTCCCAAGCATCTCCGTGGAAATCGTTGGTTCCCGACTTGGTGACGATGTTGACGACGTTGCCGCTGCTCCACCCATATTGGGCCGTGAACGCGTTGGTCATCACCTTCATTTCCTGCACGGCGTCCACCGACGGAACGTAGATCACTCCTCCCCAATCAACGCGTGTATCCCAGGTTCCGTCCAACAGATATTCCGCGGTGCCAAAGAAGGTGCCGCCGAAATTCAGAAAGGAAATATCCTGGTCGGCAGTCTGCGCCAGACCCGCCGCTCCCACCACTTGCTGTTCCGCAGCGTTGTTCACCGAGGAATTGATCAGCGTCAGGCTGATGACGCTGCGGAAGTTCAAAGGAAGGCCTTCGGTGAATCTGGCGGAGAGGTCTTGCGAAATATTCGCGTTGTCCGCGTTTACAAGTGGGGCTTGTGAAGTAACTTCGACGCTTTCGGTCAGCGCTCCTACGGTCAGGCGCACCTCTTGTTCAGCGCTCTGGCCGGCGGCCAGGGTGATGCCCTCTTGCCGATACTGCTTGAATCCCGCAATTCGCGTCTCCAAGGTGTAGACGCTCGGGGGCAGGAACGTAAAACTGTAGAGGCCGGTATCGCTGGTCGTGGTGGTGCGCGAAATCCCGAGGTCGGCGCTGGTAAGGGTCACGGTCGCGGCGTTAACAGCTAAGCCGGCGGGATCGACCACGCGACCGCTCAGCGTAGCCGTGAATGCGGCGGACGACTGACCGTAGAGTGGATTGCAGCACAGGAACAGAAGCACTAGAGCGCCAAGTAACAACCCAAGTTGCCGTGAACGATCGCTGCCTGACATTCGGAAACCCTCCTCGAAATTCTGGCTGACGCCAGGACTCCACCCCGTACGGCTCGAACAACCGGCCAAACTGTACTGTCCTGCGACGACCGCAGATGCATTTTCAGATTTTGCGTGAAAGCACTAGAACACCGTGCATTGGTGAGAGTTATAGAGAGTCGCGAGCACGCTGGCAACGGTTTTCAGGTAAAGGAACGGGGATAAGAGCGATAAGGCCATTAACTGGCGCTTAAGATACTCATTTCTCGTAACTTGCAAAGTGGGCTGGAATGACCGTAAAGCGGCCTGCAAGCGCGTTTTAGATTGCACGCTGGCCTAAAGCGCAGTAACATCCGTCGAAATCAACTTTTCATTGACAGAATTCTTTCGGAGTGTCGGTGTATTTCGACGTCACGGCGACGCACGTCACCGGGGGGTGGGGTGGGTAACATTGCAACCAGAGCAGGTAACGGAACACTGGACACCGTGTAGCGAACTAGAGAAGGGCGCAGTGGAGCAGCAACTCGAATTGCTGCTGGCTTCACCCTTATTCCATTCCAGCAAGAGATACCCGAGATTCCTGAGGTTTGTGGTTGCGCGAGCGTTGGCCGGCCAGACCGACCAACTCAAAGAGCGCATCCTGGGTGTGGAAATTTTCGACCGGCCAGCCGACTACGATACGAACACGGACCCTATCGTTCGAGTGACCGCAGCGGAAATTCGTAAGCGCATCGAACACTACTATCAGGACCACAAGCATAAGCACGAAATCCGGATGATTTTGCCTGCCGGATCTTACGCCCCACAATTTTACTGGCCCGGCCATCCGAGTGGTCCCCCGGCGGTGACCTCCCTCGCACTGCCGAATGACGCGTCGGAGGCCCTGAACGCACAGCCCGTCGCGACGCTGCCGGTGGTGCCACGATCGAGACGAACTTTTCTGGCACGCAGGGCACCGGCTGTCGCGCTGGCGGGACTGACGCTGGCCATTGCGGGGACGGCGCTGTGGCATGTAACCCGTCCGCCAGTCTTGAAACAATTTTGGGAGCCGTTCGTAAACTCGCCGAATCCGGTGCTCATATGTGTGGCCGACCAAAGCCAGTATTCCACGATAAGGCTGCGCGACGCCGCTGACCCCTCGCATGAAATCACTTTGCCGGACAAAATGGTCGCACTGATTATTGACGATGTAAGTCCCCTGGTGAACGTTGCGGCTCTGCTGCGCACTTACGGGAAGACTTCGCGCGTGCTCGCCGAGTCGAACACCACGCTGACTGATCTACGCCGGGCCCCTTCGATATTTATTGGAGCGTTCGATAATAGCTGGACGTTGCGCATGACCTCTGCTTTACGCTTCCACTTTGCCAACGATGCCGCGATGAACAAATTATGGATTGAGGACCGCAGCAATCCTGGAAATCACAATTGGATGATGGATCGTACCGTGCAACAAACCGGGACCTACTCGGATTACGCCATCGTGGCGCGCTTCGTTGACCCCAACATCGAGCAATTGGTGGTGGTGGGCGCGGGCATCGGCCGCGGCGGCACGGTGGCTGCCGGAGAATTTCTGGTGGACGAGCAGCGCATGGACGAGATGCTGAAGGTGGTACCGGTTGATTGGAAACGAAGGAACATCGAAATTGTTCTGGAAACGCAGGTTATTGGAGATCGTTCCGGCCCTCCGCACGTAAGCGCGGTGTACGTTTGGTAGTGGATACCAGCCAATGGAACTGATAAGACCGCGCGCTCGAATACGATAGAGTTTAGAAAATCCTTCTTCGTTGTGAACTTCGTCAGCAAAAGAAACAGCGGGTTGTTCTGGAGCGGCAAGCGCGCGTGAACGCTGGCCTCAGCCGATCATTCGTTCAATTGCGACGTGCATTGCGTATAAGATTGCCGGCCATACTTTCAGGGCGACCGGTAGCAACGCGAGTAGAAGCAGTGCTGCAGAACCGCAAGCGCGGAGCCACCGGAACGATTTATGCGGCGAGAATTGAACCGCATTGCCCGGCTCCATCCGCAATAAGCGGTCTACCCGCTCCTGTAGATTGCTGTCCCCAACTAGCGATAAGGAGAGGCGCGAACGTGGAACGACGCCCAACCGTGCAACCCGAATCAATGCTTGGGCAAGTTCGAGCGGTGCTTGGGCGTTCCCGCGTGTTGCGTCGTCGTCCGCGGACCACTCCGAAAGTTTCATCCACGCATGTTCCAGGCGTGCAAAGCAACGCGAGACCGGCAGCGCCTCAGGCGCCAGCAAAATAAGTAGTCGCTTCAGGTTATCGGCAGAAATTCGATGGGCCTTTTCATGAAGCAACGCCACCTGAAATTCTTCAGGCGAAAGGGCCGCTTGAACATCTCGCGAGAAAATCACGCGCGGGCGAAATATTCCGTACAACCCAAAAATCGGAGGGTCACCGCAAACCACTGCCGTTGGAGACGAATCTCTCGAGAGAGAGGTCGCACGCCGTGCGAGTTCAGCGGAGCGGGCGAACGCAGCCGAACGCATCAGCGTGTAAAAGGTTCGCCAGATCGAGACGCCCCAAATAGCCAGCCCGCAGAGCGCGGCTGCCGAGCACAGCAGATTCATACGCTCGGCGTACACGCGGGGCTCAAAAAGCAAATAGCTGGGGACGCATAGACCGGCCACTACCAGTAGCGAGAAAGAGACCGAAAAAAGACGGAGAAACAATAGGAAGCGAGCGCCCTGACGGGCGGGCATTCTTTCCGCGAACCGAATGGCGATCGGGGCCGCGGCATACGTGACGAATCCCAAGAAGCCATGAACCAGGAAGAAAGCGGCCGCGCAACATGCCAGCAGCTTCAAGGCGTACGGCAGAATCATTGGCGTCCTCGCCGGGAAAGCTCCTGTCGCCTCACTTGAATTTTATTTTCGAGAACGTCGAGAAGCGCTTCATCATGGTGGCCCAGCGCGTCCACCAACGTCGAAAATAACAACTCGCGCGAGGACCCGGAGCCATCCATGAATGCCATCACCAAATCTCCCGCGCGTCCCTGCTCCCATTGCTGGCGCGACAATTGCGGAGAATACAGAAATGCTCGCCCAACCCTGCGCCGGGCCAAGAGGGATTTCTTGTGCAAGCGTTCGAGGGTCGTCATCACAGTGGTATAGGCGAGCGGCCGATTGAGCCGCTGGCGAACGTCGCGGACGCTGCTTTCCCCAGCGTCCCAGAGAATTTCCATCAAGTTGAATTCCAGGTGGCCCAAGGCGGCAAACCAAGCTTCCGCCGGGTGCTTCGCGACTTGAGTTTTCGATAGGCGGAACATTGGTTTGCGCCGCAATCATACCAAACGCAGCAGCAGAAGAGAGCCCGGCCGGCTGGTGGTATCAGAAACTCAGCTTGGCGGAAAATTGAAACGAGCGTGCCGGAAGTTGGTTGGTGATGCCTGCCAGTGGCAAACCGAATCCGTTGGGGGCGGTCGCACCATTGCCGAACGTTCCGTTGTAACCCACAAAGTTGGGATGATTGAAAACGTTGAAAGCCTCCGCGCGCAGGTTGAGCTGAACGCGGTCGTTGCCAAGCGCGAAGGATCGCTCGACAAATGGATCGAAACTGTAGATGGGGCGGCCATGGCCTGCGTTTCGTCCCACCACAACTCCGTTGATCACCGGACGATCCGTCGTCGCGCCAGTGTCGCCGCTGTTCGTGGTTCCGGTCGTGAAGTTGTAGGGAAGGCCAGACGCCAGAGTTGCTACCCCGCCGACTCTGATTGTCCAAGGCGCGGTATAGAAGCCGCTGAGCACGAATCGATTGCGTTGATCGTATATCGCATTGCCTTTCTCTTGCGTGCCCGGAAAATTGGCATCGTTCGGGTTTTGGCTGGGAATGTCCGGATCCACGTTATCAATGGCGTGCGACCAGGTGTAGCTCGCCAGCATGGAGAATCCGTTGCTGAAACGATGACTCAGATTCAGGTCCAGCGCGTGATAAGAAGCGAATCCATCGTTCACATCGCTTTGAATCGTGCTGTAGGCCGGAGAGATGCCGTTCGCCGCGTCAAAGATCCACAGGGGGCGCGTGGCGTTGGCGGCATTCGCAGCGCACGCTGCGAGTGGTGTATTCGCGGTGTTGCCGATTGCGGGATTGGGGACGCATTGCTCGACGCCGGAACCGTTCGGCGCCGCGCCGCGAAACTGGTTCGGCGTGGCTCGCACAAACGGCGCCGGTGGATCTACATCCAACGGACGATTGATTTTCACGGTGTGCGCGCCAACGTAATCCGCGCTGGCCACCCAGCCTCTCCACAGTTCACGTTGCACGCCAAGAGTCCACTGCTCCGTATAGGGGTTCAACAAATTCGCAGGATAGCCAATCAATACCGACGTGGGGAAAAACTGGTGGAGAGACGTGTTTTGGCCCGGGCGGATGTAAAGGCTGCGCAGCGGCACCACGGCTCCTGGCGGGAATGAAGGCAGCGGTGCGTCCGAAACGCTCGCTGGGAAACCCACTTGGCCCGGCGTTGCAGTGTAATTGAAAACTCCGGTTGGCCCCGTCAGCGCATAATTAGCTTCGGAATTGTCCACGATCTGCGAATAGTAGATGCCGAAGCCTCCGCGTATTACGGTTCGCCCGTTCCCGTGCGGGTTGTAGGCAAAACCCACGCGCGGCGCGAAGTCTTTATTCGAGTCGGCAAAAGTCTGCCGCTCGTAGCGCAATCCGAGATTCAGTGTCAGGTTGGGCCGCACGCGATAATCGTCCTGCACGAAAAGAGAGCACAGCGTGTCGTCCACCGTGTAGTTTGCATTGCCGAAGCTCTGCGTATATTTCTGCACATTGCTGATGTCGTCCAGGAAGGCCGGACTCTCACACCCGGAGGCCGGGTCGCTGCACGGGTTATAGACGAACTGCCCGAGATAGATTGGACCACCAAACTCTTTGCTGTTGCCGCCGTTGTGCGCGTGAATCACGTCTCCGCCGAACGTCACGCTGTGGCGTCCGTGTACCGACGAAACCGTATCGTTTACTTCATATTGCCGGTTCAGCAGCAAAGCCGATTGCGAAGTGCCGGAGGTGAAAGTCCCGCAAGCGACTCCTCCTGCGCAGGCCGAGGTGATCGGCACAGAAAACTGCGTCCCGTTGACAACCGGGATAAATTGCGTGATGGGCGAAGCTAATTGGAACTGGAAACGAACTTCATTCAGCCAGGATCGGCTCAACTGCGCGGTTTCGCCGAGTTCTTCGGAATAAGTGCGCCGCTTGAAGACCCGGTCCACGCTCGGAAGACTGTTGCCCCCGACAATTCCGTTGGGATTGGTATCGTAGAAGCTGTCCACACCGCTTCGGAAAAAGAGATTGTTAGTGTTGTTGATCTGATGGTCGATGCGCAGCAACGCCAGCCACCCGCGATAGTGTCCCACGAAGATTCCCGGCTCCAGCGGAGATGTAATGGGAGAACCGCGGTTTTCCGAGCTGTATTCGCCGCTGCCGAAAAATTGCGTGCGGCCATTGCTTCCGATCGGCCCGGACAGCGAAGCCGCGGTCTGCCATAGCTCATCATTGGCGATGTCGTTGCCGCTGCTAGCCGTCCCCGGAGTGAACCCCGAAAGCGATGCGGACGTATCCGCAGGCCGCGACAATCCCAGAACATCGCCATGGAAATTCTGGCCGCCGCTTTTCGTGACAATGTTGACGACGCTGCCGGCCGTGAATCCGTATTCCGCCGAGAATGCATTGGTCAAGATCGTCATTTCCTCAACGGCATCGAGCGGCACGTTTGTGAAAATGGTCTGCCGCCCCCAGGCATCCACGGCATTGTTTCCGTCCACTTCGAACCAGGTCTGCCGGCGTCCCGTCCCGTTGGTGGTAAAAAGGTCTTCGTTCATGAAGACGTCGCCTTGATTGATGGCGGGACGATTGGCGGCATCCAGCAGGGGCAGATAGGTGATGCGCCGGTTGAGCAGAGGCGTTTCTTCCGCTTGCGTCGCGCTCAGATGATCGCCCAATTGCGGCTCGTCCGTGCGCACGCTGCCCACGGTGCCGGTCACCACGATCTCTTCCTTGCCCGCCGCGACGTTCAGTTGCAGGCGCAGGCTCGCCGTCGTACCGCCTGCCAAGGTGACGGCGGCAAGCTTTGCCTCCGCGAAGCCCTGCTTGTGCACTGAAATATCGTAGTGCCCGGCAACCGGCAATCCGGCCACCGAGAAACTTCCGGAATCGTCCGTGTGGGCCTGGCGTTTCAGTCCGCTGAGCGTATTCGTCAGCGTCACTTCCGCGTCCGCAACCGGCGCGTGGCTCTGGTCCTGAACGTCGCCGCGAACCGTTGCTGTATCAGGACTTTGGGCCCGCACCCCAACAGCACACAAGCCACCCACAGCAAGGAAAACTGAACAGAAAGCCATCCTTCTTCGCAATGCGATCATAAGGGTTAGAAAGCTAGCGTAGGCTGCAAACTACTACCATTGATAGTAGTTCGCCGTCAGCCCAAAAATCCGTGCAGCGTGTGCGATTTTCGCATATCATCGCGGGCCACAAGGAAAATGACGATCATGAGCAAATGGGTTATCGCGGCGCTGCTTATTTCCACTGCCGCAATCGCGGTCGCGCAACAATCCCACAATCAATATGAGCCGCCCAACGCGCCGGGCGCAGGACAGAAGGTGCTCGCGCAATTTGTAGGCGACTGGGACGTCGTCAAGTCGTTCTTCCCTGTGAACGGGGACCCGAAAGTGACGAAAGGCACATGCAAGCAGTACATGATCCAGGACGGCAAGTTTCTGCAGTCGGATTTCATCTTCTTCGAGTCGGACGGAACCAAGAGCACCGGGACCGGAATCTCCGGTTTCGATTCCAAAACGAATCGCTTCACCACAGTGTGGTACGACTCGCGGCAGACTGCGATGTCGATTCGCCAAAGCGACGGCACGTTCGACGGCCAGAACATCGTCCTGTGGGCTGCGCCTCTCGATCCCGATCGTCCTGGGCGCAAGACCGTCGCGCGCGCACACCTGGAAGACGACGGCCGAGTTCTGCTCCATCGCCATTTCGCGATCGATGACAAAGGGGCGGAACGGATGGTAATCGAGTTGCGGATGACGCGGAAGTAGCTGCCTTGGCTTGTCGAGGTTTTTGTTGGGCAGGTAAGGGTTTTAGGCTTCCAATTAGCGAATGGTATCGTCTTGCCGAAGACGGTAATGATAAGAGTCGTGAACAAGTTCGGACATAAGCTCGGGGCTCCCACCACGGTGAAGGATCGGCTTGCACAGCGACGCCACCTGTTGCTTCGGTTTGTAATTTCATCTCTGTTTTTTGGCTTGGTGTTTGGCGGGACGCCGGCGCGGGCACATGCTGAAAATTCGCCTGCTACTTCGCTTGGACCCGGCTTAACCTTTGCGTTCGCCGATTTCGACGGCGACCGCCGTCCGGATTTCGCCAGCATTCAAACTGGACAATACAGGGCCGGCAGTTCCGACTACTCGATTCAAATATGCTTTTCGGAGCTCGGACGACAATCGATTCACGTTGTTGCCCCCGTAGGCGGCCTGCTGATCGAGGCGCGGGACGTCGATGGAGATCAGACGATCGATCTGGTCGTCTCCACGGCTTGGCGCAAACAGCCCGTGGCGATATTTCTCAACGACGGCCACGGAAGTTTTTCGCGAGCGGAAGTCGCTGCATTTCCCGGAGCATTTAGCGAATGTGAGACAGATTTTGTTTCCGCGTCGGATCCGGCGACGGATGCTCTTGGCATTTCACCACAATCGGGTGCTGGCATTCGTCCGGAAGAAAACGATTCAGGAATTGACCGATCGCCGGCGAGTTTGATTTTTGCTTTGAGTGCGGGATTTCCTTCTGATTGCTTCCACACGTCTTACGCTGGGCGCGCTCCTCCTTCCGAAGTTCGTCACTCCTAATTATTTCGGCTTTCCGCTAAATCTTTCGCCGGTACGGGGGAGAACCAGGGAAGCCTCCACGACAGCAAGACTATCGGCGACTGTTTGTGCGCTGTTGCGCGATGCCAGTGAGAAAGGACTGGAGGAATGGGATGCCATTCGATGACCTCTCAGAGACGCTGAAAGACCTGGCGATTAAGGTCTACCTGGTGCAAATCCCTCCAGGTGAGGAACAGAGAGTCCGGGAATTGGTGAAAGAACTGAAAGCAATTCTGGACGTGGTGAGGCCGACTGACCGAAAGCCGATTCTATGAGATTGCGGGTGCAGACCGGTTCATCGGCATGAACGGATGGGAGCTTCATGCGAGCAAATGGAGTAACAGGCACGGCTTTGTCCGCGTGAAGACACATGCAGAAGCTGGACGTGATGCGGAGACGGGGGTGTGCCGGGAGGTAGACCATTGAAGAAACTACTAGAGGCGATTGCGATGGGGCTGGTGGACAAATCGGACGATGTTGAGGTCCGTGTGGTCGAAGGCAAACAAGTGACCGTGTTCGAATTGCGGGTCCATCCCGATGATGTCGGAAAAGTAATTGGGCGAAAAGGACGCACGGCTCAATCGATCCGTACTCTGCTGGGCGCGATGGGAATGAAAGAGCGGAAACGGTTCGTGCTGGAAATTCTTGAGTAGTGTTCACGTCGAAACCAATTCGCCGCGACAAAGGTGATGTCATGAGAAAGGCCGCAGCTATTTTTGCGCTTGTTGGTTCGTTGACCATTACGGCTCTGGCGAAGAAACACGATTCAGCAGGCAAAACCTACGACAAACAGGGCATCGCGATTGCCGTGCCGACTCATTACGTGTACACCCAGCGCGTGGATTCCATCGGCAGGCATTACGACTGGGCTTGTGACGCGGACGCGGGAAGCCTGAGTTGCACGGACAACCCCGTTACTTACCTGACGTATGTGAAGTTAGCGCCGGATGGACCGATATATTTCGCTTTGCGGTTTATTGACAAGCAGCATGACGCGTTCGCGCCAGCGGTGCTGGACAGCCTCGTTCAAGAAAAGGATACCCATTTCAATTATCGGGATTACATCACCACGCCAGAGGGCTTGCGCGTCATCTGCCTTCCGTACACGACTGCCGACAAAAAGGGAAAGGCGAAATCCGGAGAAACCTGCTACACGGTGGACACTAAAAACCCGCGACAGATCCGACCGTGAGTCGAAAGAAAATCACGAGCAGAACAGGGTGACGCGCAGCGGTCCAGCTCGCGCCTCTGCCATCGTTGTGATCCTGCGTGCGCTGCGCCGGATCGTCGCTAACGCCGACTTAAAAAGAATCATCGGCGCAGCGAAGGATATAGCAGCAATACACAGGAATGCCCTTCGACTCGCCTAGATGCGGGCTCGCTCAGGACAAAACTTCACACCGCGAAATTTTGGAGGCGGAGGGAGTTGAACTTCTTCCGCCTATTGACGCCGCGTAAGTTACTGATTCTACGTTCCGCGAGAAACACCAAGATCGCCCAAAACGCGCAAGACGGGTACGCGGCGGTTACGCGGAGTATCGTTGCATTTTTTGAGGAATTTTCTTCAGATTCGCACGCACGCGAAGCTCCGAAAAGGGGAACCCGTTCGCGGAGGAAATCCGCCTCGTGCGACGCGGCACTTGAGTTGCTCGCTCGGAACTGACTGTGACCAAAGATCACGACAAGAATTAGCTGTGAATCGCCTGTTTCAAAAGCACCAAAGCACCTCAGTTGACGCTCCAGGCGCAGACTTCTGTAACTTTGGCTAAATCCGAGGTCAGCTCCTTCGAGTCAAACTGAGCGACCGCAGGGTCGGCCTGCGAAGGCTTCCCAACGGCATAGGCATGCGCACTGTCGTTCGCGGAAGCAGAAAAGCACATCAGGATTTCCGGCACGATTATCATCAGATGAATTGAATAAATGTAAATTAACTTGACACGTCGAGTTGTTATCAGTACGGTTACTTCCCATTAAGGGTACCCATGGACTAGCCCAACCAGTGCGGAGGCTCCATATGGCCTGTTCACGTTCCAGGAAGTCATTTACAAATTTCCCCTTAATTGCCTTTGCGGCGGCCATCCCGCTCGTAGCTCTGAATCTCTCTGCGCAACAACCTGCTAAGGTGCCAGCTCCGCACCGGCCGATTCACCCAAGAGCTTCCGTTGCGCTATCGCAGAAGCCCGCCGTCGACAGGTCAATTGTAGGCGGATTCTGGACGATCGATGGAAATCGTAAAGCCACGATTTACCTGAAAAATGGTCTAGACAGCTCGCCCTTAACTGTTACCCCCGTCCTGTTTCTAAGCAATGGCGTACAATATCTGCTCGCGCCTATAACTCTCGAACCGGCAGGAACATCCGTGGTGAGCGTTAACGATGCGTTAGCGAGCCAAGGAATCGCGCCTTATGCGACTCTGTCGGGCTACGTCGAGGTGCGCTACAAATGGGCTTGGGACGCCGTTTGCGCAACCGTGGTCAGTGTTGATGCAATCCACAGCGTCATTTTCAACTATGGGCTGCACCCGTCCGATCCTACGGAAATAACGAACGCGGTGAGCCAGCCAAAAATGATTGAGGGCAAGAACGTGGCTGAAGGCATATGGTGGAAGCCCGAGCCGAACGTGACCGGGTTCGTATCCTTGTCAAATACATCGTCCGCTTTCTCAGAGGTTAGTGTAGTGAGTAGCGACGACCACAACAACGTGCTCGCGGAGCAAAGCGTTCAGATCGCTCCCCATGTGACGAAGATACTGAAATTAGACGAGCTTCAATCGATGCCCCGGGGTGCAGCGGGAGGACTCCGTATCTTATATTCGGGTCGAAGCGACGGGATATTTATTGGTGGCGGCCTGGAGGATCAAACAAGCGGCTATTCGGCGATTCTGCCGTTTCAACTGCATGCCTCCCCTGTGTCCAATACCACTGGCCTTCAGAGTTACGCGGAGGTGGGCCTAATGACGGGTGAGGCCGACCCCATGATGAATTTCCCTGCAGACACCGTTTTTGTACCCTTTTCAGTCGTCCGAAATGTCGGCGCGCAACCTCTGCAGGTGACTCCCAGCTTATACTGGATGCAGGGTGGGAGTTCACGTTCGGCTAATTTGCAGCCGTTTACGTTGCAGCCCTTGGAGACTCGGGCTCTCGACGTTTTGAGCCTGCAGAAGCTAGCCGGTCTGGGTGGATTCAACGGCAGCATTAACCTGATTCTCGACGCACAAGGCGAGTCGCCCTCCTTGCTCATGTCGGGCGGCAGCGTAGACACAAAGAATAACTATGTTTTTCAAGTCCCTCCGCGAGCCGTGGGAGAGAGCGCGTCGAAAACGCTTTCTTATTGGAGTACCGCAAACGGCGATGACACCATGGTGACGGTTTGGAATCCCGCCGACGAATCCCAAGATTACATCTTCACATTACTTTATGCCGGGGGGCGTCATCGAACGCCAATTCACTTGAGTGGGCGGGCAACCCAGAGCTTCAACATATCCGAAATCATACAGAGCCAGACCCCGGACCCGGAAGGGAATGTCATTCCACTGACAGTACACGAAGGAAGCGCCAGGATTTCTGGATCTCAGGCAGACAACGAAGGGATTCTGGTGGTTTTCGATGCAGGCACGTATAACGTTCGAAAGGCAACCTGCAGTGCTTATTGTATTACGTGCAATGGGTACGTTTACGGAGCAGTTGTCACTACACCATTTTCCTTACTGATCGGAAAGACGTCCCAACTCTCTCTGACGTCAGTATGGAATACCGGCTATTCCTATTATTTTCCTGCAAGCTGGAGCAGTACGAAGACAACTGTGGCTACCGTTGGATCTGCCAGCTCGCCGGGCTTGGTGACTGGGGTTGGTGTTGGGTCCACGGACATATACGCCAACGCTACGGAGAACGACTATCTCTATGAGCCTAACGTCTGTAGCATCAATCCTACGTGCACGGAAGTGGGTCCCCCCGGCGGGGCAGGCCCCGGCAACGTCACTCCCACAGTTACCATCGGCTCGTTCTCGCAAAACCCGATCCTCAAGGGAAATACGGCCACTGTCACTGTCACTGTAAGCCCGTCCGAAAGTAGTATTTCCTTAACGATCGCGAGCAGTGGGACCGGGGGAGCCACCTTTGGGCAAGGTGGTGGCACGACAACATCGATCTCAGCGACGACAACGATCGACATTTACGGCAGCGCAGCGAGCACTTACGTGGGCGACCTGACGCTCTCTGCGAGTTACAATGGAACGACGCTCACAGACGTGCCTTTCAGCGTTACGAGTGGAGCGTGTACGCTCGGCAATGAAAGCGATAGTGGCTCGGGGCAAAAAGCATGTCCCAGTACTGCTACTCTCCAATCTTCCTACACCCTCTCACAGTATTGTTCCACATGCACAGTGACATGCTCCAGCGTGCATACGGACGGTAAATGGACCCCCAGCCAGTGCACGTCCGTGGCTAACCACCTCAGCGGGTCGCTCACGGGCACAGTGACGACTTCCGCGACCGGCACGTTCGCGGCTAGTGATTGCAACTGGCACTATGCCTACTTCGTAACCACAGTGACAAACGCGCAAAACGTTCTTACGAGCAATACGGGCGCGAGCATCGGGCTGAAGTGTGCTTCCTCTCCGGGCGGCAGTCCTTGCCCGTGAGAGTTGAGGAGCAGGTATGCGAGAAAGACTTAGAATCGTCCAATACGTGCTAGCGACGCTGCTCTTAATCGTTTGTGGCAAGCTATCCGAGGCCCAGCAGTTCGAGCCCCCTCAGATCACGGCAGTCGAGCCAAGCTCTGTCGCGACGACGCCAGGAGCGAGAGTCATGGTTATTGGCGCGCACTTCTCGCCAGACTCCCTCGTTTACTTTGGCGGACTTCAGGCTCGTGAGGTAACCTTCGTCAATGCTTCAGCGCTGCAGGCCGTGACCCCGTACCTACGACCGGGAACCTACAAACTCGATTTGAAATCTGGCGAAGCAATAGTCCACTCTGATGTCGCTTTCACAGCCCTGCCCGCGTCTGTCGATTCCGATATCGATCGGGCCGAAAGGTTGGCGCGAAACGACCAAGCCAAAGCCGCCATCGGAATCTTTACCAGCATCGCCACGACTTACCCGGATTATGACGTTCGGGCGTATGCCCACTATCGCGCTGGACAAATCTATCTGGCACTGGGGGATTACTGGAGGGCAGGGGAGGAAGGCGCGTTGGTCTGGGACAAAAAAGTGAGCATGGGGGCGCAGACCTCGTGGCGATATCGCTTACTTTATGACGAAACGTCCTATTCGATTTCGGAAAGCAACGATCAAGATACGGACCTTAGGATAGCCGATAGTTCAGTCAAAATGGACGTTACCGAGAATCCAGAGTTGCGCTTCTGGCGGGCGCTGGTGAACGCTCGTTTCGGCAAGATGACGCAGGCGAAGGCGGACCTGAAGTTCATTCTTGTGGCAGAGCCCGAGAATCCCTCCTACCGTGCACTAGCTGCGTACATCGGCGTGCTCGCGGGTGACGAGACGCAGCTTGAAGCTTTTCGTGGTCAACAGGTGAGCGATGCACGCGCTCTCGGCCTCCTAGGACAGGCTGCTTATATGATTGGCGACCATGATGGTGCGCAGGTATGGTGGGCGGCGGAAGGGAAAATCGGCATCGCAGAAGCCAAGCTGGACTGCGCGGCGGGTCGAAAGCACGTGAAATACGGTCAGACTCGCGTTGGAACTGCCCTCATTGCGGAGTGCGCTAACGTCATGCCAGACTCCCGGGAAGGAAAGGAAGCAAAGCAGCAACTCGCCGATTTGGCGAGCGCGCATTGAGCCTATGTCCGTCCGACTGTTCAGTATGGCTTCCCGGGCGCGGCGGTGCTTCGCGTTCATCGCCTGCATATGTTTCGCAGCACTGCCGACTATGCCCGCTGATCGACGATACGTGGACCTCGTGCAGCGCTGGAATAATATAAGCCTGCAAGGCGTGCGGGATTCGAAGATGGGGGCGCCGATGGCGGCTCGGGCGTTGGCGATTCTGCACACCTGCATGTTTGACGCTTGGGCAGCCTACGATGAGCGCGCTGTCGGAACGCAATTCCGCGATGCTCTTCGGCGTCCGCCAAATGAACGCACGAACAGCAATAAGGAGCGCGCCGTCAGCTATGCCGCATATCGCGCCCTCTCCGACGTCCTTCCCACAGACACGGACACGCTCTACAAGCCCCTGATGGAGCAACTCGGTTTCGATCCAAACGACAATTCGACCGACATCGAAACACCAACTGGCATCGGAAATGTCGCCTGCACCGCCGTGCTCGAATTCCGGCATCACGACAAGTCCAATCAGTTGGGCGATCTCGCACAGGGCGCTTATTCCGATTGGAGCGGTTACAAGCCAGCGAATATACCGGGCGCGGTTCCGTCGCGAGTCGCCCCAACAAATCCAGATCACTGGCAACCTCTGACCTATTTGGATAGTCACGGAAACCTCGTGGTGCAGAAGTTTGCCGGGCCGCATTGGTGTTATGTAACACCCTTTGCCTTAAGCAAGGGTGAGGAATTCCGCACGGTGCTGGAACCGGGCCCCGCGAGGTATGGAAGCCGAGAGTATCAACGGCAGGCAGACGACGTGATTGCGCTGAGTGCCGCCTTGACAGATCGACAAAAAATGATTGCGGAATACTGGTCGGACGGACCTAACACGGACCAGCCGCCTGGTCACTGGGTACGGTTGGCGCAGTTTGTCTCTGCGCGCGACCACCACACCCTCGACGATGACGTGAAGATGTTCTTTGCCCTTTCTAACGCTATGCTCGACGCCGGCATCGCCGCCTGGGACGCCAAACGAGCCTACGACTCGGTGCGTCCCGTAACGGCAATAACGGTGCTCTATAGTGGCAAAACGATTCGCGCTTGGGGCGGACCGGGCAAAGGTTCGGTGGAAATGGATGGTGCGGAATGGAAACCCTATCAGCTCGCCACATCGCCCACGCCGCCGTTTCCCGAATACGTGTCGGGTCACAGCACGTATAGCGCGGCGGCAGCGCGCGTTCTCGAGCGATGGACTGGCGGCGAACACTTTGGATATTCGGTCACGTTGCCTGTGGGTAGCTCGCTGATCGAACCAGGAATTACGCCGAAGCAAACAGTGGTGTTGAACTGGGAAACGTTTCAGGATGCCGCGGAGGAGGCGGGAATGTCTCGTCGATACGGCGGTATTCATTTCGCTCGCGCAGATCTCGCGGGACGCCGTTTAGGCCACCTTGTTGCCGACCGTGCCTGGACCAAATCCCAAGCATATTTCGACGGCACTGCTATACCTGCCTTCTTTGACCACCCCGCTGCTACCACCTCCCGTTGAACAGCGCGGCGGCTTCGATCCCCCCGACGCCGTTTCAGTCACCCTAGGTGCATTCGTAGCCGAACAGATAGTGGCAATCGCCCCGACAACTTCTTTCACGTACCCACGAACTCTCCGATGATTCCAGAAACTTTAGCGCCTCCCCAACTATAGGCAGAGCTCTACGGGGTTGCTCGTCCCTTTCTAGACGCCCGGTGCTTACAAATATCTCGTATAGTCAGCGGACCGCGGTCAGGTGCCAGCCCGCGGAAGCAGCAGGATCAAGAACTTTCCAACAAGTGGATTTCACGGCGTTCGGCGTGAGTCGGGATGGGCCGAGAACCTGACAAGGTTTACAGGCTCTCGCGGCCTGCCAATTCCCAAAAAACGGCACGGCTAGCTGTGGGAAGGTTACGCAGAAGTTACGCGGAAGATCTCGTGCTTCTAACTAGCTGTAAACAAATAAGAAAAAATGGTGGAGGCGGGGGGAGTTGAACCCCCGTCCGAGAAACCTTGCAACACGAAGCCTACATGCTTATCCCGTTCCGTTGGTTTCGCTGCTAGTGCTCAGAACAGGCAAGACGCGCTAGCAACTAGTCCGATGATCTCGCTGCCGCATTGCGGACCGAAAC
>Ga0209169_10000970_pt1 | contig 17710 bp, 11 predicted proteins | sample HubBroMetageWRM4_FD_188346 | JGI IMG/M metagenome (GOLD analysis project Ga0209169, IMG submission 188346) | Warmed soil microbial communities from the Hubbard Brook experimental Forest, New Hampshire - Hubbard Brook CCASE Soil Metagenome WRM 4... | ecosystem: Environmental > Terrestrial > Soil... | reverse complement strand
ACGCTGCCTGCTTTTCGTTCCTTCGGTCCTGGCGCCCAGCGAAAATAATTGCTTGATCAACCCCATGCACGCGGACTACAAAAAACTCAAAGTTCGAGAACTCGAACCGCTCAGCTACGACGTCCGCATGTTTCGCAAACGCCATCGCCGGAAATGACCGATAAAGACATTACTATCGCATCGCCCTGACCACTACCGGCCGCCGCAACACCGTCTCCAGCAAATATCGTTCCGCGGCGACGCGCTGCGCCGTCGGACTTCCCTCCGTATAACCCTCCGCCACGATGACCAATGCCTCATTCTTTCCCAGCGCCACTGCTTTGCGCGGAAGCCCATTCGCGCGCCCGCCGCTCTTCGAGGCACCCTCCGGATCTTCAATCATCACCCGCCGTACGTGCCCATCGTGCGCCGAATCCAGAGCATTGGCCAGCCGCAGAATCGCCGCCAGCCGAATGACGATCTTCTGCTCATCCGGCAGCAAATCGCGCAAACGCTTGTGGCTGCGCGTCGGCAACGCACCCGCATGAAAGCGCGCGATCACCGCGGCACGCTGCATATCTTTTTCATTCCAGCCCAGCGGCGTCCCGTGCTTCTGAATCAGATCCAGCGATTCCTTGTGATGTCCCTTGTCGCCCTTGGACTTGCCGACATCATGCAGCAGTGCAGCCGCATACAAGCTGGCCCGCGAGTCACCGCTGTCCCCGTTCGCGCCCGCCGCCGAACCAAACAACCCAGTCTTCTCCAGACCGTCATAAAGCTCCAACGCCAGTCGCGCCACACGCTCCGAATGCGCGAAGTCCGGATCGAGCGCCCGCGCCCACAACTTCATCCGCTGCGTGGCAATCTGCCCAATCTGTTTTCCCTGCGGCAATCCCGCGCGCCACACATTCCACAACGAGTTCGGACCGACCGTCCTCTCCCGATACTCGTCAATCCGCTTGGTCCGCTCTTTCAGAATCCGCTCGTGCCACCGCTGCCGCGAGTTTTCGTCGGGAAAAACGCGGCAGCCGAGCGCCGTCGCCCACAGCACATCCAGATCGTGGACTTCTCCCAGCAAATCCTGCATGTGCTTCAGATCGCCGCTCCACGCCTTGTGCTCCACCGGAAGAAAATTTTCGACGATATAGCGAAAGCGCTTAATGCCGATGCGCAGCGTATGAAACGCAACCTGCGACCGGTTTCGCAGCGCCCGCACATGCAACTCACGCGCAGCCGTCCAACGCTCCAACGCAAGATGTTTGTACACCGCGCTTCCCGGACGAATGTGCGTCGCCCGCTGCGGCAAGGTCTTCGCCCATCGCCGCCATTCTTTCTGATCAAATTCCCCCAAAGCCGTGCGGGCTTCTTTCTTCTCGTTGCTCTCGCGCTCTCGCAGAATCTGAAGCAGCCCCTGCGCCGCCCGGTCGAGTCCGAAATTGTGGCCGGCGGCGATCCCGCTGCTCTGCACAGCCGCGGCGCCAGATTCATCCCCACCTGCATCGCCCGTCGTAGGCGCCTCCGCCAGAAGCTCCGGCACAACCTTCGGGTGCAGCTTCTCGATCCACTCCATCATGATCTGCACATCGCGCAGGGCGCCCAATCGCTGAAACAGTTTCCTCCCAGCCTTCTTCATCGCCTTCCAGTCCGGGTCGGGATCGATCGCCATCACCCCGTCGGCCATCGAACGGCAGCGCCGCAGCGACACCCGCAGGTCATGCACCGGATCGGCGCTGAAGTCCGCCGCCACGTCTCCGCACTCCACCAGCACCTGAAACATCCAGTAGCGCAGGCCGGTCGTCTTGGAAGCAGTTTTCATGAATTTTCCAATGTATCTTAGCCCACACAGTGATAAAGCACGATTGTCACCCTGAGCGGCACACTCTTTGTGCCGCGTTGTTTTGCGACCCCATAATCGCGCGTCTGCCTCGCTTCCTTCTCAACACTCCCTGCAGCACAAAATTCTTCCACCCTCGCCCCACCCGCGCTACACTAGAAGAGCTCTCGCTGTTCTCCCGCCTCCCTTCCCTTTCCAGCCCCAGAATGCGCAGATGTCGCATTGTCTGTGCAATCTGGCGCGGTGCCCGGCAAAGGCATACAAGATATAGTGTTATATCTCTTGACCCAGGCAGGATTTCGCCGTTACAGTAGCTTCATTCTGTGCCCGCCCTCCCAGCCCAGGGTAAGAAATGTGTGATCCGCGTTTCTCATGCAGCTCGTTCCCATGCCCGGGAATCTGCTTGGTAAACACGCATCTGAACCGAAACAGGCCGATGTTTCTGAGGAGTCGACGTTGCTCAAACTGAAAAAGCTGCAGATTCTGGGATTCAAGTCGTTCTGCGACCGCACCGAACTCAAGTTTCACGGGGATGGCGTCGCCGCCATCATCGGCCCGAACGGCTGCGGGAAGTCGAACATCTCCGACGCCATTTCCTGGGTGCTCGGCGAGCAATCGGCCAAGACCTTGCGCGGTGCGCGGATGGAAGACGTCATCTTCGCCGGCACGCGCGACCGCAAGCCCACCGGCATGGCCGAAGTGTCCCTGACTTTGATCGATCCCGAAATTTACGGTGGCGGCGATGCCGCCGCACCCACCGAAATCGATATTCAGGAAGAGATGCCGCAGGAAGCCGCGCACGTCGCCGATAACTGGGACGAAGCCTCGATTCGCGCCCGCGCCGCCGAAGCCACCGAACAGGCCGTCGAAGACGCGCAGCCCGGCCGCACCGAAGAAGTCGAAGTCTCACGCTCGAAAGTAAATACGAACGCCGTTGCCTTCCCCGAAGACGAACCGATCTTCGCCCTGCCCGCGCACAACGTGATCGCGCCAGCCAACTCCGCATCCGTTGGCACCGCCGCACCGCACGTAATCTTGAAGATTCGCCGCCGCAAATTTAATCAGCAGCAGTTCCGTTCCGGAGAAATCGTCGTCACCCGCCGCCTCTTCCGCTCCGGCGACAGCGAATATCTCCTCAACGGCAAACTCTGCCGCCTGCGCGATATTCAGGAACTTTTCATGGGCACCGGCCTCGGCCCCGAGTCCTACGCGCTCATCGAGCAGGGACGCATCGGCCAGATTCTCAGCAGCCGCCCCACCGACCGCCGCGCCATTCTCGAAGAGGCTGCCGGCATCACAAAATTCAAGACAAAGAAGCGCCTCGCCGAAGCCCGCCTCGAAGATGCCAAGCTCAACCTCGCCCGCGTCAACGACATCTTCGAAGAAGTTACGCGCCAGATGAATTCGTTGAAGCGGCAGGCGTCGAAAGCCGAGCGCTACGCCAAACTGCGCGAGGAGATGCGCGCCAAGCTGCGCATTGTGCTCGCCAGTAAATTCGCGGCCATCGAGCAGGAAAGCGCCGAAATCGAGGCACAACTTAACGCGCTCGTGGAAGAGATGCAGCAGCGCAGTGAAGCCGTCCAGCAGTTGGAAGGCGAACACAATGAGCGCACCCAGCGCGGCTACACCATCGAAGCGGAGCTCCGCGAAAACCGCGACCGCATCAGCCAGATAGCACTCGAAATCGATCGCGCCCAGGCCCGCCGCCGCCATAACGAAGAGCGCTGCGCCGAATTGGTCGTCCGCGCCGCATCCGCCGAGGCCGAACTCGCCCAGGCGCGTCATCGTCTGACCGCGCTCGAATCCGAGCAGGAATCCAATCGTCAGATTCTCGAATCCGCCGCCGCCGACCTGGCCGCCGCGCAAAGTGATCTCGCACTCTGCCAGCAGGACGCGGCCACAGCCGCCGCTCGCCTCGCCGAAATCGAACACCAGCAGGAAGAATCTCGCGTCCTCATCTTCGACGCCGTTTCCGCCGCCTCACGCGTACGCAACCAACTCGCGCAAGCTGAAGAACGTCTCGCCGGAGCCGATCGCGAGTCGCAACGTCTCCAGGCCGAAATCTCCAACGCCAATCTTCAAATCGAGGCATTCGGCGGCCAGCGGGGCCAGCAAGCCCTCGAGTTCGAAAACGTCTCCCAGCGCGTCACCGGAGTCACGGAAGAAATCGGCCAGCTTCGCCGCCTCATCGAGTCCAAAAAGCAGGAAGAGTCTCAGTCCAAGATCAATCTCGACGTTCTCCGCGCCGAATACGCCACCGCGCTCGGCAAGAAAGGCTCGCTCGAAGCCGTCATCGCCGAGCACGGATACTCCACCGAATCCGTGCGCCGTCTCTTCCAGTCTGGCGTGATGCAAAGCGGCCTCGCGCCCGTCGGCGTACTCGCCGACTTTCTTGAAGTCGAGCCCAAGTACGAGCGTGTGGTCGAAGATTTTCTCCGCGACGAACTCAACTACATCGTCGTCAAATCCTGGGACGCCGCCGACGAAGGCCTGCGCATGTTGCGCACCGACGTCGATGGCCGCGCCACGTTCCTCGTGCATCCGGAAGATGCCCAGGCCAAATTTTCTTTCGTGCTCGACGAAGCCGCGCACTGCGCTCCGCCCGCCGCGCAGATTCTTCCTCTCAAAAACACCATTCGCGTGCTCGATGGCTTCGGCAAATCGCTGGAAGTGATTCTGCCCAAGCTGCGTGACGGCTACATCGTTCCCGAGTCCGGCATCGCCCGCGGCCTCGCGCTTGAAAATCCGGACGCATTTTTCCTCTCGCAGGCCGGCGAATGCTTCCACAACGTCACCGTCACCGGCGGCAAGCAGCGCTCCGAGGGCCCGCTCTCCATGAAGCGCGAGCTGCGCGAAGTCATGCGCCAGCTCGAAGATCTCGAGCGCGGCTTGAATAGTGAAGAAATGCGCGTACTCACCCTCGGCCGCGAAATCAAAGAGCTCGCTTCCCTGCTTGACCGCCTCGAAGGCGAAAAGCGCGAAGCCGAGAATCAGGCCATGACCTCGCGCCACATGCTGCAGCAACTCGATTCGGAGATGACCCGCATCGGCGAACGCCTGCGCATCTGCCAGCTCGAACTCGCCCGCCTCGCCACTGAACGCACCGCGCAGCAGGAAATCATCTCGGCGCGTCAATCCGAGATCACCGGACTCGACGAACGCCGCATACAGATCGAACAGCAGATCGCATCCGCCCAGGAATCGCTCACCGCGCTTCGCCAGCGGCGTGAAGAATCGGCCCAAACTACGTCCCAACACGCCGCCCGCGTGGCCACGCTCGAAGAGCGGCATCGTTCCGCTGCGGGCGTGCTACAGCGCATCGACGCACTCTTCACCGAAATGGGGGGGCGCGTGCAAGCGCTGGCCGCCCAGATTGAAGGCGCAGCCGCGGAAAAATTGCAGCGCGAAAGCGAGAACGAACAACTCACGCAGCACGCCGCCGACCTCGAAGCCGAACGCAACGCCGCTCAGGCGCGCGAAGGACTGCTTCAGTTCGAAACCGAACAACTTCGCGCCCGCCTCGCCGAAATCGACGAAGCCCTGCGCGAAAGCCGCACGCTGCTCGATCAGGCTCGCGACCGCCGCGGCGATCTCTCTGCGGCCGCGGCCAAGCTGCAATCCGACGCGCAGTACATGTCCGAAACTTGCCTCAACGAACTCGGCATCGAACACACCGTTCTTCGTGCCGATACCACTCTCGTGCCCGTTTCGGGTGATGAGCTTACGAATGAAGATCAGCTCTACCGCGACATGCGCACCAAGCTCGACGGCATGGGTCCGGTCAACATGATGGCCCTCGATGAGTACAAAGAATCGGTCGAGCGGCACACCTTCCTCGACACGCAGCGCCAGGACCTCATCTCGTCCATCGAAAACACCACGGCCACCATCAAGGAAATCGATCAGATCTCGCGGCAGAAATTCGAAGAAGCCTTCCACAAGATCAACGAAAACTTCCAGGCCACATTCAAGAAACTCTTCGGTGGCGGCCAGGGATTCATGAAGCTCACCGACGAAGAAAACAGCGCCGAAAGCGGCATCGACGTCGTCGCTTCGCCTCCCGGCAAGCGCCTGCAAAGTGTCCTGCTGCTCTCCGGCGGCGAAAAAGCGCTCACCGCGCTCGCTCTGCTCGTCGGCATCTTCCAGTACGCGCCGAGCCCGTTCTGCATCCTCGACGAAGTCGACGCCCCGCTCGACGAAGCCAACGTCGGCCGCTTCACCGATCTCGTCAAAGAGATGAGCGTGCAAACACAATTCGTCCTGATCACCCACAGCAAAAAGACGATGAGCATCGCCCCAGTCCTCTACGGCGTAACCATGCAGGAGCCCGGAGTCTCGAAGCTGGTGTCTGTCCGCTTCGGCGTGCAATAGCAGAGTGGAACGCAATGGCTTCTAAGGCAAAATACGTGGCGTCATCCCGAAGACCCGCGTCTTTACCAGCGGGGCGAGGGATCTCCCCTGCAACCAAATTGCCCTTAGTTCAATGGCAAATCGAAGAGACGATTAAGGCCATCGCAGAAGCAGACCGCGGAGACTTCGCCGCCGACGAAGATGTGAAACTATTATTTAAGAAGTGGCTTCGACCCACCCGTTAACGTAACCGCAAAACCCAATCCCTCCCCGTTATCCACCACCGTCCTCAGCTTTTCCACAATCGCCCCCGCTCAAAACCCGCGCCCCACACAGCTTCCCGCTCGATCCTCTACTGTCAATATTTTTCAATCACGTGCGCCTGACTCGCGGACATTTCTCCGCGCTCAGAATCGTTGACAATTATTTCTGAGCAGCTAGAATACCCATCGCTCCTTACCTGTAAAATTTCCAACATGAGCCCTGAACTTTTGGATTCCGTCCTCTTACAAACTGCATTCTCCGATCTCCACCTTCACGCCAGCGGAAAAGTGCGCGACGTCTACACCGTCGACGAAAAGCAGTTGCTGTTTGTCGCCACCGACCGCATCTCCGCCTTCGACTACATTCTCGCGACCGGCATCCCTCACAAGGGATCCGTCCTTACCCAGATTTCTCTTTTCTGGTTCAATTTTCTCGCCGACGTTGTTCCCAACCACCTCATCACCGCCAACGTCGATCAGTATCCCGCCGCCGTCCGCAAATACGCCGACCAGCTCCGCGGACGCTCCATGCTCGTCGAGCGCGCCGAAATGTTCCCCGTCGAGTGCGTCGTTCGCGGCTACATCTCAGGCTCGGCGTGGAAGGAATACAAAGCCTCCGGCAAAGTCTGCGGCATCGAGCTGCCCACCGGCCTGCGCGAGTCCGACCAACTTCCCGAGCCGATTTTCACTCCGGCCACCAAAGCCGTAACCGGCCACGACGAAAACATTTCTTTCGACGAGATGTGCAAAATCGTCGGCATCGAAACCGCCAGCACGTTGCGCGATCTCACGCTGCGCGTTTATAAGAAGGCCGCAGCTTACGCGCGCCAGCGCGGCATCATCATCGCCGACACCAAGTTCGAATTCGGACGCACGTCCAAGGGCATCACCCTGGCCGACGAAGTCCTCACTCCGGATTCATCCCGCTTCTGGCCCGCCGACAAGTACGCGTCCGGTCAGGCGCAGGAGTCGTACGACAAGCAATATGTTCGGGATTACCTCGAGCAAATTCGCTGGAATAAACAACCCCCAGCGCCCGCGCTTCCGGTAGAGGTTGCGCGGCGAACCAGCGAAAAATATCTCGAGGCCTACCTCCAGCTCACGGGGCACAAGCTGGATGTGTAGGGAGATCTGCCGAAAGATGTTGATAGCGGTGTCTGAAAAGATGTCCAGAGTCCGTGGGTGTGGTGCATGACGCTCGCTGACTGGCTGATTTGTGCAGTACTGCTTCTGAATGTGATCACCGCGGCCATACAGGGCTTTTTTTCTGAAGCCCTCACCATGGCCGGGCTGGTCGTGGGCTATATCGTGGCGGCGTGGCGCTATCACGGCTTCGCCGAGTGGCTGGAACAGTATTTGAAGAATCCGTGGTTGGCTGAGATTCTCGCTTTCCTCATTATTTTCTTTGCCATCGTGATTCTGTTCGGCATCGCCGCCAGAATCGCGCGCTGGGTAATGAGGAAGTCCGGTCTCAGCGGCCTCGACCGTTTCCTGGGCGCGCTATTGGGCCTGCTGAAGGGCGCACTGATGGTGGCCGTGATCCTGATGGGCATGACAGCTTTCGAGCCGACCTCAAAGCTGTTGCAGAACTCGCAGCTGGCGCCGTATTTCCTGGTCGCGGGAAATGCAGCCAAGTGGATGGCTCCTGCCGAACTGCGCATGCGCTTTGATCAGGGTCTCGCGTTGCTCCATCAGACTCAGCCGAAGCCTGCAGCAGCGTCGCCGGCGAAATAGGTCGGGGCGTAGTGAAAAAATTCATTTCGAGAGAGACGCAACGTGAGAGATCAACTGGAAGCGCTCGTCCTGCAGATGTACAAAAGCAACATCCTCTATGACGAGGGTGTGCGTGAGTTCAAGAAACGCTTCATCCTGACCGTACTCCAGGAAAACAAGGGCAACCAGTGCCGCGCCGCGCGCGAACTGGGCATGCACCGCAACACGCTCAGCCGCACCATCACCGAACTCAAAATCGATGTCCGCCAGCTCCGCGACGGGGTCAAACGCCCCGTCCGCAGCGCCCGCCCCGTCGGCATGGAAAAGAAATTCGTCCGCTAGAAATTAGGATGAACCTGCAAGGACAGCCGCCCTCCGGCTGTCCTGCGGCGCGCCTTCCACGCGTCAAATCAAGATAGCGGGAACCCCACGCTTCCGATCTGGCTTACCAACCCGACTCACATCAGTCTAAGGTGTGGGAAACGTTTGTCTTTGTCTTGGGAGGATCATGCTGAGAGCACGGGGAGTGGTTCAACTCTGCGCAGTTTCATTTTTGTTGGGCACGGTGGTCTGCGGGGCGCAGAGTGTCGCGCCGATCAAGGTCGCGCCGATCAAGATGGATGCCGCAGCCGAAGCGCGCCTTGGAAAAGATATTCCGGCGCTGATGGAGAAGGCGGGAGTGCCGGGGCTTTCGGTGGCCGTGATCCGAAAAGGCAAGACGGTGTGGACGGCGAGCTACGGCGTCCGCAGTGAGACCACCAAGGCGGCGGTGAATGGCGACACGATGTTCAACGTCGGGTCGCTGAGCAAGTGCGTGTTTGCCTATGGCGTGCTGAAGCTGGTGGATGCAGGGAAATTGAAGTTGGATGAGCCGATCGCGCCATATCTGGCGAAGGAATTCCTGGTCAACGATCCGCGCTTCGACAAGATCACGCCGCGGATTGTACTGAGCCATCGCACTGGATTTCCGAATTGGCCGGCGGACGGTAAGCCGCTGGAGATTCATTTCACGCCGGGAGAGAAGTTCAGCTACTCGGGCGCGGGCATGGTTTTGTTGCAGAAGGCGGTCGAGAAAATTACGGGCAAGCCGCTGAATGACTACATGCAGGAGGCGGTCTTTGCGCCCCTTGGGATGAAGCACAGCAGCTATGTGTGGAATGCGGCGCTGGAAAATGATATCGCGTATGGGCACGACGTCAGCGGAGCGCCGGTGGATTTGTTCAAGGCGAATGAAGCGAATGCGGCGGCGAGTCTGATGACGACGGCAGAGGATTACGCGAAGTTTCTGGACGCCGTCCTCGATGGAAAGGGATTGAAGCCGGAGACGCTGCGCGAGATGGAGAATCCGCAGATTGCCGTCGATACGGGCTGCACGAACTGTGTGGAAGGAACGGGAACGGGGAAATTGTCGACCTCGGTCTTTTGGGGATTAGGCGTCGGCATTGAGAATACGGCGGACGGCGAGTCTCTCTGGCACTGGGGCGATAACGGAGTGTTCAAGGCGTTTTTTGTCGTGCGTCCGGCGACGAAGTCGGGCGTGGTGTACATGACCAACAGCGAAAACGGGCTGGCAATCGCGCGTCAGATTTTGGCGGAGACGCTTGGCGGCGAGCAGCCGGCGTTTGATTGGCTGAAGTATGACAACTACGACTCGCCTGCGCTCGGCTTTACGCGAACCGCTCTGAAAGATGGCGCAGCTGTCGCGCTGGAGAAATTTTCAGCGGAGTTGGCTAGCGGAAAAATTTCCGAAGGAACGATAAATACGACGGGATACCAGTTGATGGGAAGGAAGAAAATTGACGATGCCATCCTGTTGTTCCGGAAGAATGTGGAGCTGCATCCGGAATCATGGAATGTGTATGACAGTCTGGGCGAGGCGTACATGAATCATGGGGATAAGGATTTGGCGGTGAAGAATTATGAGAAGTCGGTGGAGTTGAATCCGAAGAATGAGAATGGTGTGGCAACGTTGAAGAAGTTGGCCGAGAAGTAACTTCAGAGAATCTTGATCTCTCGCAGGGGAGATCCCTCCGCCCGCCGGTGAAAACGCGGTCATTCCGGACAACCTCGCGCAGCAATTCCCTTCCTTCTTAGTTTTCCACAGGGCTGTGTAACGAATTGCATCTTTTGCGCACTATCCTCCCGATGCTTGTACGGGTGCGCGTAGTAGACCGGCGTGCCCGAACCCAGGGGTAATCCAAAAATCAGTTTCGTCGGAGGACGGATATGAAGGCTCTAGGTACACGTGTGCGGATCGGGCTTGGACTAATTGCGATGTTCTGCGGCGGTGGCGTGGTAGCGGCGCAGACGTCGAATGACGCGGCGCCGGTGACGGCGTCGGGCTCGAATGGGGCTGTGGTTCCACAGCTGGTGAAGTACAGCGGCGTTCTGACGGATGCCCAGGGAAATGCACTGAGCGGTGTGGTGGGTGTGACATTCAGTATGTATCAGGAGCAGACGGGCGGCGCGGCGCTCTGGTCGGAAATTCAGAATGTGCAGATGAGCAAAGATGGTCATTACACGGTGACGTTGGGCTCGACGACCAGCGAAGGGCTGCCGCAGGATGTGTTTGCCAACGGCGAAGCGCGGTGGTTGGGCGTGCAGGTGGATGGTCAGGCGGAAAAGGCTCGCGTGCTGCTGGCAGCAGTACCCTATGCATTGAAGGCGCGCGATGCCGAAACGATTGGCGGATTGCCGGCATCGGCGTTCATGCTGGCCAATGGCGGATCGTCGAATTTGAATGGAACGGCGAAGACGGCCGATGCGAAGGTCTCGGCGAATGTTAGTAAGAGTTCGGCGACGCCGGCGAATCCTGCGGTTACGGGCAAGGGCGTCGTGGACTACATTCCGATGTGGGATACCACCAGCGACATCGTCGATTCGGTGATCTTCCAGAAGACTTCGGAGATCGGCATTGGCACGACGGCTCCGGCAGCGACCTTGGACGTGAACGGAAAGTCCGACGTGCGCGACACGTTGACTTTGTTTCCGAAGAGCACCGACAACACGCTGGCGGTGAGCGGAACCACGTTCAAAATCAACAGCACCGGCGCGGTGACATTCGTCAGCGGCCAGACGTTTCCGGGTGCGGGGACGATTACCGGCGTGACGACCGCGGCCGGAAGCGGATTGAGCGGCGGCGGAACGACTGGAACTCTGTCGCTGAAAGTGCCGGCGGCCGGAATCACGAACGCGATGCTGGCGAGTTCGAAAATTACGCTGAGCGCGAGCACCGCGGGCGGACTTACCGTACCAGGGGCGATGACGCTGGGCGACTCCTACACGATCGGCCTGAAGGCTTGCAGTTCGAAGCAAGTGCTGCAATACAACGGGACGGCATGGGCCTGCGCTGCTGCGGGCACAGGAACCGTGACCAGTGTAGCGAGTGGATCTGGATTGACCGGCGGTCCGATTACGGGCAGCGGGACCTTGAGCATCGCGAACGCGGGCGTGACCAATGCGATGCTGGCGCATCCCACGATTACACTGACCACGGGCAGCGGCTTGAACGGTCCGGGGACGATGACGCTGGGTAACAGCTACAATCTCGCCCTCACCACGAGCTGCGCAACCAATCAGGTCTTGCAGTGGAATGGCAGCAAGTGGGCTTGCTCGAGCGCGGGCTCGGGAACCGTGACCAGCGTGGCCAGTGGAACGGGGCTGACGGGCGGTCCGATCACCGGCAGCGGGACGCTGAGCATCAACACGACGGTGATTCCGCAACTCGCCGCTGAAAATGTTTTCACCAACACGCAAATCATCAATGAGACCGCCGGAGATGGACTCGACATTACGGCCAACAATGGCTATGGCCTCTTTGTGGAGAGCGCGGGGCTTGATGGCATTGTCGGCTACGGAAATTACGACGGCGGGTTCTTTAGCGGCACGGACGCGGGCACGTATTCGGAATCGCAGTCAACCAACGCTTTCCAGGCGGCGGCCTATGGATCCCAATACGGCTCGTCCGGCGAAGGGATTGGCGTGTATGGATGGAGCGCGAGCAACGTCGGAATCGGCGTCTATGGCGTGGGGGAAACGAGCAGCGCTACCGGGGCGAATACGGATTCCGGCTACTATCCCATGGGAGTCTGGGGCGATAGCGGCGCGCAGTTTGGCTTCGGAGCTTTTGGTTCGGCGGACGATGGCTGGGCCTTCGTGGGCTACAACAACAGTCCCTCGGGCTTCGCGACCATCTGGCTGGAGAATCAGGAGACCACGGCTAGCGACGATCCAGTGCTGTTTACCTATGGCTACGGTTACGGCGGCGAGTGTACGGCCGACGTGAGCGGCAACCTGGGCTGCACTGGTTCGGTGAGTGCGGTGGCTGCGATTGCGGGCGGATCGAAGAAAGTGGCTCTGAACGGCATCGCGTCGCCGGAGCACTGGTTCGAAGACGCCGGCAGCGGGCAGTTGTCGAGTGGAGAAGCGGTGATCAACATCGAATCCATCTACGGAGAAACGGTGAACACGGGCATGGACTATCACGTGTTCCTGACTCCGAACGGCGATTGCAAAGGCCTGTACGTTGCACAGAAGTCGGCTACGTCGTTTGTGGTGCGGGAACTCGGTGGAGGGACGTCGAGCATCGCGTTCGACTACCGCATCATGGCGAAGCGGCGCGGATTCGAGGAGGCGCGGCTGACGGACAGGACGAAGGTGTTCAGCCTGAAGAACCGTCCGATTAAGGCCGCAGGAAAACCGGCGAACCATGCACCCAATCCGCAGGATGTACGCAAGCAGATGGAGCAGCATGCCAAGCCGCACTCGATAGGGACGTTGGCCAAGAAGTAGTGTTCGAGTTGTTTCCTTGGGGAACCCCGTTCAGGCTCTTGCCTGAACGGGGATTTTTATTTCCCACCTGGTCGGGATGGCTTCTGCGCAAGGGTGGGGCGATCGCAAACGGGAAGGGCACAAGTTTACTCGTGCCGTTTAAGTGCAAAAAAGTTGCGCTTTAGCGCCCCGTCCGCACCTTCAAACAAAAATCTGCAGAGTACGGGTTACGCCTTCTGCGAAATCTTTTTCTGGAGTGATCAGGCTGAGAATCAGGTAGCCATCGGAGGGAAAGTCGTAGAAGTGGCTGGGGTGAACGAGGACGGATTTTTCTTCGACGAGATGAATGACGCGGTCTTCGTCGGATTGAGTAACCGGAATGCGAAGGACAGCGTACCATCCGCCCTCGACGTCGAGGCGGGAACAGATTTTCTGCGCGGCCAGTTGGCGGTCGAGTTCGTGGAGATTTTTCGTCACGCGATCCAGCAGTTGCGACTGAATGGTCTTGCGTTGTTCGAGCAATGTAGGCATCGCCCACTGGATCGGAGCATTCATCGAAAGATAAGTGTCGGCGATGACTTCCAGGCGCGCGGTCGCCTCTACGACGGTCGCCTCGGGCCCGGTGACCACGGTCCACGCCACTTTCATTTGCGGCAGTGCCGAGATTTTTGAGAGCCCGCTCAGAGTAAAAGTGAGAGCGTCGCGGTTCCCCGCAAAGGTGCCGAAGCTGTCGTCATTCGTTGGCACTTGAGTCAAACGATAGTCAAGAAATACTTCATCGACGATCAGCGCCAGATTGTGGTCGCGGCAAAACTGGTTGAGCTGCGAAACCTCGCCGGACTTCACATACGACCCCGTTGGGTTGTTGGGGTGAACTAGAACAACGGCGCGAGTGCGTGGAGTCACGGCGCGATCGAGCGAGTGGAAATCGATTTGCCATCCGTGATCGTAGAGAAGCGGGTAGGGGATGAGGCGAACGTCCTGCAGGTCGGCGAGAAATTCGAAAAGAGGATAGCTCGGCTTGGGCACCAGGATTTCGTCTCCGGCATTGCAGAGAAGCCGGAATACATAGGAGTAGCCCTCGCTGGTGCTGGCGGTCAGGATAATGCGGTCGGGATCAATGCTAGCGGCGTGCTCGGCGCGGTAATAAGCAGCGACAGACGCGCGCGCTTCGAGCAATCCTTTGGCCTGCGGATCGTAGTCGAGGGAGCTAGGCGACGCGAGCGCGGAGAGGATGGTCCCGTCGTCGTATTCCAGGCCGACGCGCGTCGGGTTGGAAGCGGTTAAATCAAGAATTTGTTTTCCGCTGGCGCGGGCCTGTTCGAGTGCTTGGGTTAGGCGGTTGTGGGCGAGCTTCCAGTTGGTACGCGTCGAAAACATGCTGGGATGATTTTATGCGTTGTCCGTCCCATGCTATTTAGCTTCAAAATCTAAATTTTATGAGCTGGGAAAATGTCGAGGCGGGGCGTCGCGCCACACGTCTTGTTCAACGCGGAAGGTTTCAGGGGTGGGCCAGTCGCGGATGCCGACGGCCGGGCATACCAGCGTCTTGCCGCTCGACCGCAGCAACTGGCGCAGCGTCTGCACACCGTAAAACAGTCCCTGGCCGCTGTTGGCGGCGACGATGAGGTGTTCATCGTCAGAGAACAGGATGTAGCCTTCTTCGCCCACCTGCTGATCGGCGGCGAGTCCGTTGCGCGCCAGAAATTTTCGCACCCATTTGTCGTCGAGGCGGGCCAGGACGATCGACCCCTCTTGCGCCTTGGCTTCGGGCTTCATGCTGATGATTTCGAGCTGCAGGCCGGAGCGGTCGGCGACCTCTTCGGCGAGCGTTTCGGCGGCGATGCGGTCTTCCGATTGATGGCCGAGCTGGACGTAGATTTTAGTTTTGGCGCTGACGTGGAATGCGCCTTCGTGCAGATGGAGTTCTTTCGGCGCGGGCTCAAGCTTAAGGGTGCGGCCGCCGTCGTCGATGATCGCCATCGCCGACGCCGAGGCACACGCCAATAGAGCAGGGAGAATCCAACGCAACCGCTTCTTCATTGTCATCCAGACCCGAGACCACGAAAGCCCTTAGCCTGCCATATTGTACTCGTGAGTATGAATGCTGTGGGATTGTCAGTTTGGGTCGGGATGCGGAGGAGCCCACCCCGCCGCAAAGAACGCGACGAGGGTGGGGCAACCGCGCCTTAACCTTGACGGCTGGCTATTTGGCGAAGCCTTCTTTATTTACGACGTAGGGCATTTTGCTGATGTCGCCGTTGTAGTTGCCTTCCAGCATATCGATCAGGCCCTGAACGCAGCGTCCGGCCATGCCTTTATCGGGATCGGTGGAGAGGCGAGTGGTGTTGGCCGCGCTGGCAAAGTGGGGCATCAGCCGGCACCGGTCGGCGATGGCGGGATCGCGCAATGGAGAGTCGGCGGGCAAGGGTTCCTTTTCGTAAACGTCGAGAGCCGCGCCGGCGATCCAGTTTTCCCGCAGGGCGCGCACCAGGGCATTAGGGTCGACGACCGGTCCGCGCGAAGTATTGACCACGTAGGCTGTGGGCTTCATGAGCCGCAGCGTCTGCTCGTTGAAAAGATGGTGCGTGGGCGTGGAGCTCTCGCCGGGGCGAATCAAGGGCACATGAATGCTGACGAAATCGGCTTCGCGGAGCGCCTGCTCGAAAGGAACGTACTTGATCCAGTTTTTTTCGCGGGTAAGGCCGCGGGCGTGGCGCAGGTCGTTGATCTCTTGGATCGTTTTGACGAAGGCGTGATTTTCGTACGCCGGGTCATAACAAAGAATATTCATGTCGAAGCCGGAACATTTTTTGATGAAGGCAAGGCCAATACGCCCGGTGCCGATGACGGCGACAGTTTTGCCCGTAACTTCGTCGCCCAGGAAAGGCAGGAAAGGATGCCAATAGTCCCACTGGTTGTCGCGCGTGAGGTGCTCGGCGGGCCACATTTTGCGGGCCAGCGTGCCCAGCATGAAGAAAGCAAATTCAGCGGTAGCTTCGGTGAGCACGTCGGCAGTGTGGCTGAAAGGAACTTTGTAGCGGTTAGCGTCGGCGCGATTGATGTTGTCGAAGCCAACGGCATCCTGGGCGACGGCTTTGAGCGTGCCTTTTCCGGCCTCAAAGATTTCCGCGTCGATGGCATCGCGCAGGGTGGTGATGAGTCCGTCGATGCCGGATTTCACCTTCTCGATGATCAGGCTCTTGGGCGGCGCCGTCGGTTGAGGATAGACCTCGAGATCATAGCCGCGCTGGCGCAGCAGGTTGAGGGCGGCGTCCCCAATGTTGCAGGTGGCGAAAACACGGAATTTTTTGGCCATGGAGGGTTACTCGGGATTGGTATCAAGAGGGACGTTAGAAAATATCACATTGGAGATGGGACGAGGGATTCAAGTCTTAATCCTACTCAATTTACTCTTAATACCCTGCTGTCATCCTGAGCGTAGCCGTTTTTCAGGCGTAGCGAAGGATCTCCCGCTGAACCGCCCCATCGCGCCAGCCAAACTGAGCCACTACCCAGCCCCCCGGCCTACGAAAACTGCGTAGGATGGGCTCTCGGGATTTCATCTTGATTTCAGACCGCGCGTCGATAACCGGAGCGAGGCTCGGGGGCGTCTCCAGACGCCAGCAGGCCGGCGATGTTGCGGAGGCTTTCCCAGGCAGCGTCGTTGAGCGAGGGTTCGGCGCTGACCAGGTCGCGGATCATCTCCCACGCGGCCATGTTGAGCGCGCCTTCAGGCGGCAGCCCCATGGCCAGCGAGACGGCGCACTGCGGGCAGAAGCAGATTCTTTGCGCCGACGATTTTTGCCGCGGACGAATGCCGACCGTCTGCGCGAACATATAAACCGCGACGGATTTGTCTCCCGATTGAATTTCGCGCCGGCAGCGTAGGCAGAATATTGATTGCAAGAGTGCCTTCCTTATTTATGGACGAAGTTTGCCGCGTGAATACTCTCCAATAGCGCTGTGCGCTGGCGCAAGTACGCAGGAAGATTCCGGTGTTTCGCGGGCCCTAAAACTCGCACGCGGTAGGAACAGCCGTGGAAGAGCGGCGCTTCAGCGCCGCGTTAAGCGAAAAATAGAGGGGCTTCAGCCCCCGCGCTACGCCCTGTCATCCTGAGCGAAGCGTGAAGTTCGCAACGCGAACTTTACGCGAAGTCGAAGGATCCCATGCCCTCCGGCAGCACCACAAACCCAACAAGGCATTTCTAAAAATAACCATCCCTACTTCTTAAACAAATTATCAAACGCCGCCCGCGCATCATTCGGACGCGGCCCCGCCGCGACCGGCGTCGACGTCTCCTTCTCCCGCGTCACGCGCATGTCATACGACGGGCACTCATTCCTCACATCCTTCTTCGCGACCCGCACCGCCACCGGCTGCATGCACTCAAACCGGCTTCCCGGATCGAAATACGTACACTGCTTGCACGAGTGCAACTCAAACGCGCACTTCGGACACTTCCCGTCCGCCGTCATCCCCTGCAATACCGTCCCACACTGCGAGCACCGCGAAACATCCCGCGTCCCCGCCATATTCACCGGACGCGGCCCAAACGTCGTATCCCGCTTCGAAGGCGGAGCCTGTTTCTCCGCTCCCAGAATTTTGCGCGACAAATCCCGGGACCGATTCTCGCGCTCCCTGTCCCCCGGATCGCGCTCCTTCCGCTCGCCCCCGGAATCGCGATCCTGATACCCATGTTGTCGATATTTAGCCAAGAAGAACCTCCCCAAGCTGCCAAGCATTCTCTCCCCGTCGATACTCCTCCGGCAAGTATCAACAAACGGGAAGGGCACGACT
>Ga0209169_10000969_pt1 | contig 17722 bp, 16 predicted proteins | sample HubBroMetageWRM4_FD_188346 | JGI IMG/M metagenome (GOLD analysis project Ga0209169, IMG submission 188346) | Warmed soil microbial communities from the Hubbard Brook experimental Forest, New Hampshire - Hubbard Brook CCASE Soil Metagenome WRM 4... | ecosystem: Environmental > Terrestrial > Soil... | reverse complement strand
TCCCGACATCGTCGCCCCGGTGCAGGATTCCTGGCGGGAGAAGGGGGCCGAACTGCACTTCGGCACGACCCTGCAGGGCTTCCTTGGCGAAGGCTCGGTCCGTGCGGTCGCCACGTCGGCCGGCGAGATCGAGTGTGACCTCGCGGTCGTCTGCACCAAGAAGGAGGCGAATACCCGCGTCGCCAGGGCCGCCGGGGTGCGGACCGGATCGGCGGACGGGGTCATCGTCGACGAGCGGATGCACACCTCGGCGCCGGACGTCTGGGCGGCCGGTGACTGCATCGAGGTGCCGCACAGCGTGACCGACATCCCGGTGCAGGGCCTTTCCGGCAGCCACGCCTACGCGCAGGGCAAGGTGGCGGGCACCAACGCTGCGGGCGGGCAGCGCAAGTACCAGCCGGTGAGCGTGCCGTGGGGGATGATGGCAGGCGACTGGATGATCGGCGGCGTCTCGTTCAGCGAGACGCTCGCGACCGCGCTCGGCATACCGCACGTCGTGGGCGTCGCCGAGGGGATATCCCGGGCCCGCTATTACCCCGGGGTGGAGAAGGTCAGGGTCAAGCTGCTGGCCGATCCCGGGTCGCTCGCGCTCATCGGCGCGCAGATGGTGGGCCGCGAGGGGATCAAGGAGCGCGCGGACTTCCTCGCCATGGCGGTCAGGATCGGGATCACCGTCAACGAGCTTGCCACGATGGAGAACGTCTACTCCCCCCCGATCGGGGCGCTGAACGAGCCGATCGCGGTCGCGGCGCAGAACCTGCTGTCTGGACTGAGGTCCTGAGGTGTCGTTCTCCCGCTGGCTCAGAGCCAGGTCTGAGCACTACCTGATGATCGCCGCGCAGCACAAGATCGCTGCCAAGTACCAGGTCACGCCGCCGCCGCGGCCCCGCGGCCGGGATATCTTCTGGCTGCGCATCTACGTTCCCGCCTACCGGGCGGTGCCCTGGCACATCCGGTCCTTCGTGATGCGGCGCATGCCGGGCAGCCATCGCATGACGTGGACGAGAACGCAGCGTCCACACGGGCAGGCCCGCTTATCTGTTGGCAATCAACTCTGCAGGAGGTTCCAATGCCGATCACCATTGAGTCGCCGCGCGGCGAGGCTGGCGTGGACTCGCTCTACGACACCCAGGAGAAGGTCTTCGACGACATCCGGGCCAACCCGGGGGAGAAGGCGTTCGTCTTCATCCACTCCGTCCCCTTCGAGGGCTCGGTATCCCTGGTCAACCTGCTCACCTCCACCCGGCTGGTGCGCAAGGGCTTCGACGTGTCGATCATCCTGTACGGCCCGGCGGTGCTGCTTGCCTCCAGGCACCGCGGCTACCCGACCATCGGCACCGAGGGTTTCCCCGGCAACCTGGCGGTGAACCGGCAGATCGAGACCCTGCTCAAGGAGGGCGCGACGGTCTATGCCTGCCGCTTCGCCATGGGCGCCCTGTACGGCTTCCGCGAGGAGGACCTGATCGACGGGGTAAAGGCGTTCAACCCGCTGGACGTCCTGGACTCCGCGCTCACCGCGTGGCGGGCCGGTGCCTTCCAGCTCAACACCTGGACCGTGTGACGTCTGCCGTAGTGCCGGCCGCGGCGACCTGATCGCCCGGCCGGCCACGACCACGACGACTACGAGTGACCACCACCGGCGGCTCGGGCCGCCCGCAGGCTGACAACGCGGGCGGCTCCGGCGGCCATCCCCCAACCAACAGCGCGGGCGGCTCCGAGCGCCACGCCCATACCACCAGCGTGCTGGCCCGGTGGGAGGGCGGCTGGCGGTGCCGGGTCGAGGCCGGCGACTTCGAGCTGATCGTCGACGAACCCGAAAGCGCGGGCGGCACCGGGACCGGCCCGATGCCGACCGAGTACCTGCTGGCCGCGATGGCCTCCTGCTACGCGCTCGCGCTTGCCTGGGCGGCCGCCAAGCGCGGTGTCACCCTCCCTGGCCTGGCCGTCACCGCCACCGGCAGCTACGACGGCCCCCGCTTCTGCAGGCTGCAGCTGAGCGTCGACTCCGAAGCACCGCCCGCCGTGATCGAGCCCCTCATCGAGCCCGCCCTCCGCGTCTGCTACGTCTCCAACACGCTAGCCGCCTCCCCCCCGATCGAGGTCACCGTCGCCCCGGCCGCCCCGGCCGCCCCGGCCGCCCCAGCTGACAGCGGGCCATAAGCTCAACCACAGGTCAGCCGAGCGGCGAACTCGCGGCGTGCTGAACCCTTCGAACACGCCTGGGCTCCCTCTCGGGAGCCAGGTGAACCTCCGGTGTGGCTATCGCTAGCATGCCTGGCTTGCCCAGCGTTGCCAGGTCGCGGGAAACTGGCATCTACCTATGCGGGAAACAGGTATTCTAGTATGCGGGAAACAGGTACTCTTGGGTAGGTGAGGGACCTGTACGTGCCCAGGATCGTTGATGGGTTGCTCGATGAGCTACTCGTCTCCTTTCCGGCCATCTCGCTGGTGGGGCCTCGGGCAGCGGGCAAGACCACTACGGCGGTCCGGCGCGGCGGCACGGTCTTGCGCCTGGACCGGCCGGAGGTTCGCCAGTCGGTAGCGGCCTCGCCCGACGCGATGCTCGCGGGGTTGCGCCCGCCGGTCATCCTGGACGAGTGGCAGGAGGTACCGGAACTGCTCGGCGCGGTCAAGCGGTCAGTGGATGAGGATCCTTCGCCAGGCCGCTACATCCTGACCGGGTCCGTCCGCGCGGAACTGGAGAACCGGGTCTGGCCGGGCACTGGCCGCCTTCTGCAGGTCCCCATGTACGGGATGTCGGTCCGCGAGGTCCACGGACGAGCCGACCGAGCACCATTCATCGACAGGGTCATAGACGGCGGGCCGGATGCGGTCACTGCACCGGATGACGCGCTCAGCGTGCGTGACTATCTGGACCTGATGCTCGCCGGGAGCTTCCCCGAGCCGTCACTACGTATGACACCTACCGCGCGACGGCGATGGTTCGCCGGCTACGTCGAGCAGATGATCACTCGCGACGTGCCTGCGGTGGCCCCCCGCCGGGATCCGGAACTGCTGCGCCGTTACCTATCCGTCCTAGCGGTGAACACCGCCGGCATCGCAGCCGAGTCAACGCTGTGGTCCGCTGCCGGGATCAACGCCAAGACCGCCCAGGCCTATCAGATGCTCTTCCAGCGGATGTTCGTCTTGGACTTGGTTCCCGCATGGTTCTCCAACCGGATCAAGAGGCTCGTCAAAGCCCCCAAGCGCTACCTAGTCGACCCGGCGCTCGTCACGGCGGTACTAGGTCTCGGCAGAGACGCAATCCTGTACGGCCCTGACATGCTGGGCCGCCTCCTCGACACCTTCGTCGCCGCGCAACTGCGGGCCGAACTCGCCGCAAGCAGCAACGACCCGCGCCTGTACCACGTACGCGAAGAGCAGGGACGCCGGGAAGTGGACCTACTTATCGAGACAGCCAGCGGGCAGCTGATCGGGATCGAGATCAAGGCCTCCGCCACCGTCACGGCCTCCGACGCACGCCACCTGGCCTGGCTCCGTGACCAGACCGGCGACGCATTCGCTGCCGGGATCGTCCTGCACACCGGCCCATATGTCTTCCCCGTCAGCGACCGCATCGTCGCCGCGCCTATGTCCACGCTTTGGTCATAGCTCATTGCCTGTCAGTGCAGGTACTCCAGGAGTTCTATGTCCAGGCAACCCGCGCGAGCCGCCCGGACGCCATCGGCCACCGGCAGGCGGTCCTGCTGATCGAGTCGTTCCGGCGCTTCCGTGTGCAGGACATCACGAGCGAGATCATGATGGCGGCCCTGGACGCCCGTCAGCGCTTCCAGCTCTCATACTGGGACGCCGCGATCATCGAGGCATCTCGCGCGATGGGCTGTACGCAAGTCCTGTCCGAAGACCTCAACGACGGCCAGGACTACGGCGGCGTCCGGGTCGCAAATCCGTTCCGCTGAGCACTCGACGGTGTTCCGTGCTGTCGGCGCGCACCACTGCTCGTTCGGGATAAAGAAAGGTTTTTCCTGGTCAGCGGTGGGTTCACCCTGGCTGGGACCCTGACCCGGTCAGGCGGCGGTCCAGGTCGGCAAGCGCGTCGGCGAAGCAGGCCAGCGGCGCTTCCGCCACGCCCGCGCCGACCTGGCCGGTGCCGTCGGTGCGGTGCAGGATGCCGGTGGTCACCGCGGGGGTGGTGCCGAGTTCCACCACCTTGCGGACGTCGACCCCGAGCGGGGATCCGGTGTTGTCGAGCACCGGGATCTTGAACCGGCTTGACCGGCCCGCGCACACCGCACCGAGCCGCTCGGTGAGCTCGGCCGCCGCGCGCATCTGGCCGCCGAGCAGCTGGGCCACGGCGGGGGAGCCAGCGGCGGTGGCGGCGCCGAGACCGGACAGCTCGAGCACAGCGCTGTCGCCGATGTCCCTGGCGCTTGTCTGCGGCCCCTGGCCGGGGTAGTAGAGCGCGTGCCCGACCTCCGGCGCCTCGGCGAGGAACCACCGGTCCGAGCCCGCCAGCCTGATGCCGAACGTGGTCCCGTTCCGCGACATGGAGGTCACGATCGAGGAGTCCGGGACCTGTGCCGCCCATTCGGTCAGCGACCTGGCCGCGCCCATGGCCAGGGTCAGGAAGAACAGGTGGTTGCCGGACAGGAAGCGGGCGAAGGCGGCGCCGTCCGCGCCGTCCAGCTCGACCAGGTGCGGCAGCCACGCCCGGATCAGCAGGTTCGTCGCGGCCTGGGTGCGGACGTGCACGTCGTCGCCCATGGCGACGGCCTGCGCGGCCAGCGCCAGCACGTCAAGCGGCCCGGTGCGGGCCAGGATCCGCCCGATCACCGGGGCGGCCACGTCGCGGAGGAAGACCAGCCTGTCCACCGCGGCCTGGCTCGAGCAGCCGAACCACGCCACCTCGCCGGGACCCTGCGATATCGGCGCGTACGCGGTCGTCCCGCCAGCCCCGTTGGTCATTACGTACAGCGGCGCGCTCGCGCCGAGCGCGGTCGCCATCGGCACCACCACCCGGTGGGCGTTGGCCGGGCTGAGCCCGATCTCGCCACGGTCCAGCCGTGCGCCCGCCTGCTCAGGGCTGTCCGCCCACCCTTCCGCCACCGCCGCGGCCTGCATCGACCGGCGCAGCGGATCGGGCGCGTCGGCGTAGCCGATGGCGGGCCCGCAGTGCAGCAGGGTCATCTCCGCCAGCCCCGGCGCCGCGAGCGCCACCGTGGTAAGGCCGGTCAGCAGCGGGATGCCCTGGTCGAGCCTGCGCAGGACCTCGGCGTTTGCCGCATCGATCCGCTCGGCATAGATCCCGTAGAGCCTGCCGAGCGCGGCGACCGCGGCGGGCTGGCCGCCGGCCGGCACCCGCCAGTCAACCGAGAGGACCGGTGCCCCCTGCTCCATGATCGCGTCGGCGAACAGCGGCAGGCCGACGTTGATCACGCCGACGCTGTCCGGCAGGGACAGCGGCGTGCTGGCGGGCTGGGTCATGGTGTGCTCCGTCCCGCGGGTCGCCGCCCGGCACCGTCTGTGCCCACGTCGTCTAGGTCCGCGCCCTCCGGGTCTGCCCCGTCCAGGCCGTCCCCGTCCAGGCCGTCCCCGTCCAGGCCGGCCCCGTCCAGGCCGGCCCCGTCCAGGCCGGCCCCGTGCAGGCCGGCGCCTCGGCGGGCGGCGGCCACCAGCGCGTCCTCGGCGGCCTGGTAGGTGTCCCGCCAGCGCCTGGCCTCGTCGGCCAGCTCGCGTGCCTGTGCCGCGACGTCGTCGGCCATCCTGATCACCTCGCCGGGGGCGGCACCGCCGAGCGTGGTCCGGCTCGCCACGATCTGCCACGGGTCAAGTACCGCGGATAGGTCGCGCCCGGTCAGCCCCAGCGGCCGCCCGGTGATCTCGGTTGCGGACGCGTCCAGCCGCGCTCCGTCGATGTCACCGCCGCGCAGCCCGTCGGCGCTCGCCTGCCTGACCGCGTGGCCGACCACCCGGTAGGCGCTGCGGTAATCGATCTCGCAGGTCTGCATGATGTACTCGGCGAGGTCGGTGGCCTGGGAGAATCCCTCGTCGAGCGCGGCACGCATCCTGGCGGCGTTCACCTCGAGCGTGCGTACCACCCCGCTGGTCAGCCGGGTGGTCCGCAGCGCGAGGTCGAGCGCCCTCGGCACCTCGCCGTAGGCGAAGATCAGGTTGTCGCTGCGTGCGGACGGGGTCTTGGCCACCGCGAACAGCCCGGCCAGCCTGCCGGTCAGGGTCCCGGCCGCCCCCCTGATGATGGACAGCGCGTACGGGTTGCGCTTCTGCGGCATGAGCACGCTGGCCCGGCTGTAACCGTCGGCCAGCGTCACGTAGTCGAACTCCTGGCTCGCCCAGATCTCCAGGTCCTCGGCCAGCTTGGACTGGGTCATGACCAGGCCTGCCGCCGCGCCGACCATGTCGAACAGCCCGTCCACCTGCCACATCGCGTCCCTGGTGTGCACGGCGACGCTGCGGAATCCCAGCAGGGCGGCGACCTGCGTGCGGTCGTCGCGCAGCCGGGTGCCGTTCACGCAGCCCGCCCCGCCCGGGCTCGCGTCGGCCCACGCCATGGCGTCGTTCAGCCGCCGGCCCCCGCGCAGCACCGGGAACGCGAAGGACAGCAGGTAGTGGCCGAACGTCGATGGCTGCGCGTGCTGCAGGTACGTCTGGTCGGCCATCAGCGTGGCGGCGTGCTCACGGGAGCGGTCCGCGAGTTCGGTCGCCAGCGCGGCGGCCGCCTCGATCAGCCGGGCAAGGTCATCGCGCAGCCGAAGCCTGAAGGCGACCCGCACTGCCTCCCGCCGCGGGCGGCCCGCGTGCAGCCAGCCCGCCACGTCTCCGGCCCGGCTAACGAAGTACCGCTCTCGCGAGTTGTATGGCTCGCCGTTGGCCGGGTCGTAGGGGAAGCCGCTCGCCGGGATCCGCATCGTCTCAAGCAGCAGGGCGAGCAGCCGGCGGGCCGCCTCCGGCGGGATGACCCCGGCCCTGGCCAGGTCGAGCAGATGGGCGAGATCGGCCAGGTTCATGCCGTGGTGCAGGATCGGGGCGTCGGCGTTCTCCAGCTCGAACCCGGCCTCGATAAGTTCGGCCGCCGGCGGCCCCACCGGCGGCCCGGCCGCCGACCGGGATCCCCCGCCCGCACTGCCCGCTGGCTGAGACCCCGCGCCCGTCACCCGCGTACCTCCGCTGCCAGGGCGACCGTGTCCAGTTGGCCCCCTGTGTGCCAGAACACCACGGCGCCGCTCCCCTCGTACCTGGGCAGCAGCGCCAGCGTCTTTGCAGTGTATACAGGATCCACCATCAGTCCCTCCGTCCGCATCGCCCGCTCAGCCATCGCCGTGCCCTCCGCCGATGCAAGGCCATGGCCCGGTCCGCGGGCATCGGCCAGCACCACGTCCTCCGGCCCGATTCCGGCGGTCCCGGTCCCGGCCGGTGCGATCTCCGTCAGCCCGGTCCGGGCCAGCGCGCGGGTGGGCCAGGCGGCCCGCCACCCCGACTGGTCGATGACGCCCAGGCATTCCCCGGCCAGCGTGAGCACCCGCGCCGCCACCTGTTCGGGCGGCCGGCTGACCGACCCTCCCACCAGCGCCCACGCCCTGCCAAGCAGCACGTTTCCGGCCACCAGGCCGGCCAGGGTGCCGCCGGAGCCGACCGCCACCACCACCCGCCCGGCGTCGATGCCCTGGGCCTCGAGCTGCTCGTGCAGCTCGGCCGCGGCCAGCGCGTAGCCGACCGCGCCGATCGCGGTGGCGCCGCCCCGCGGGATCAGGTAAGGCCGGCGGCCGGCCGCGGCCAGCTCGGCCGCCGCCTCGGGCAGTCCGGCGTCAACGCTCTCCCGCTCGGGTGCGCCGGTCCAGCGGACCGTGGCGCCCCAGGACATGGCCAAGGCCAGGGCAGGGCCCGGCGCTCCGGGGTTCCCGGCGATCACCAGTTCGCACCGCAGCCCGGCTCGCAGCGCGGCGGCAGCCGTCGCGGCGCAGAAATTCGAGCCCGCCGCGCCGCCGGTGACCAGCGTGTCCGCGCCGTCGGCGATGGCCGCCGCTAGCAGGAACTCCAGCGGCCGCGCCTTGTTGCCGGCGAAGGCGAAGCCGGTGAGATCGTCCCGCTTGACGTAGAGCGCGCCGATCCCCAGCTCCGCTGCCAGCCGGGGCGCGCCGGTCAGCGGCGTGGGCAGCGCCGCGAGCCGGATCCGGGCGGGGCCTGCCGGGAGGCGGGTCCGGGCGGGGCCTGCCGTCACGGCCACTCCAGCGGCTCGGCCGCCCGGGCGGCGCGGGCACGCTCGACCACCAGGTCGGCCATCGCCTGGCACGAACCGGTGTCCGGCTGTGCGGTCAGCTCCGCGGCCTCGGCCGGGCCGAACAGCCCGGCGTCCACAAGCACCCGGCCTGCGGTCCGCCCGTCCGCCCCGGCGAAGGCCTCCTGCAGGCGCTGCTGCGCCTGGCGAGCGCCCATCCGGGTCGCAAGCCGGGCCAGGACCCGCTCGCTGACCGGGTACCCGCCGTCACGCTCCAGGTTCTGCCGCATCGCCGCGGCGTCGACCGTCAGGCCCGACAGCAGGCCGATCGCCGTCTGCAAGGCCGCGGCGGCCAGCAGGCAGGCCTCGGGCAACGCCACCCATTCGGCCTTCCAGCCGCGGCCGTCCCGCTCGTGCTGCTGGGCGAGCCCCTCGGTCATCACGGCCGCGCTCGCCCGGACCAGCCGGGCCAGGGTGTCGAGGTGCTCGCTGGCCTCCGGGTTGCGCTTGTGCGGCATGGTGATGCTGCCGACCGTGCCGGCCGGGGCGGCCTCGGCAAGCTCACCGATCTCCGGCCGCTGCAGCTCGTACACCTCGCCGCCTATCCGCGCTAGGGTGCCGCAGATCAGCGCGAGGAGCTGGGCGAACTCGGCGCCCCTATCGCGGGCGGTAAGCCAGGAGATGCCCGGATCGGCCAGCCCGAGCTCGGCGCAGAACCTGGCCCGGACCGCCAGGCCGAGCTCCCCGTAGAACACCAGGCTGCCCACGCCGCCGCCGAGTTGCCCGACCAGCCACCTGGGCGCGCCCTCGCGAAGCCGGTCCAGGTGGCGGCGGACCTCGTCGGCCCAGGAGGCCGCCTTCCAGCCGAACGTCACCGGGCTGCCGGGCTGGCCATGGGTGCGGCCCGCCATCACGGTAGAGCGGTGCTCGACGGCAAGTTCCAGCAGCAGTTCCTCGATCCGCCGCAGGTCCCGCCACACGATCCCGCCGATACGCCGCAGCGCCAGGGCGGTCCAGGTGTCGGTGATGTCCTGGACGGTGGCCCCGGTGTAGACGTGCTCGCGGGCTTCCTCGGGCAGCACCTCCTGCAGGGCACGGATCAGGCCCAGCATGGAGTGGGAGGTCAGCCGGGTCTGCTCGGCCGCGTAGCCGAGGTCGAGCCGGTCGGGCCGCGCGTGCTCGGCGATCTGGCAGGCGGCGCTGGCGGGGATCACGCCGGCCGCGGCCTGGGCGCGGGCCAGGGCCACGATCACCTCCAGCCACCCCCGCAGCCTGCCCTCCTCACCGAGCACCTGCCTGGCTTCGGCTGTTCCCCACAGGTGCTGGTAGAGGGGTGAGTCCGTGATTCTGGTGTTCATTGCTGGGCCAGGGTGACCGGATCGGAGGGACATGTGGGCTGCGCCACCGCCAGCGCCAGCTGCAGTCCCTCCCTGATCTGCGCCAGGCTGGCACCCCAGGGCACCACCACCAGGTTCCCTTCGCGGCTGACCCTGTCCTCGAGCAGGCAGCATTTGGTGAGCACCGGGCCGGTTCGCAGGGACGGATCGCGCTCGGCCAGGTGCCGCGGGCACATGTCCACCATCGGCACGTCGTCTCCGTAGAACCAGTCGTGGATCGCCCGGGACCGGGCGCACCCGACGAGCGTCCACGGCTCGCGTTCGGGAACCTGGTCCAGGTAGGAGACGGGAGTCTCGCCCCGCGGCTCATCGGCCTGCCCGGCCCGGCAGGGGAACAGGTAGTGTGCCGCGGGCCGGGTCGCGGCCAGCGCCCCCAGGTCCACCAGGCACGGGACGAGTTCCACCGGCGGCAGCTCCTCGGCCAGCTCGAGCACGCGCTCGAGCTGGTCCGCCAGCTTGGGCGGCCATGGCGGCACCACCTCGAGCACCCGGATCCTGATCGGCGCCGGGTCGAGGATGAAGCTCACGTGACCGTAGCGGCCGTGCACGATCACGCACCGGGCGCCGGGAGCGTGCTGCGCGGCCACCCTGGCCAGCTGGGTGGGCACGCCGGTGTCCGTGTCGGGCGCGTCGACGACCGCGGTCTCGTCCGGCCGCGCGATCACCGTGACCGCCGTGACCGGGGAAAACAGCGGCCCCTCCGATTCCTTGCCGACCTCGACCACGGCACTGGCGCCGCCGTGATGCGCCACCAGGTAGCGGGTCCGGCGGTAAACGACCCGGCCGAGCAGGTAGCCGCGAAGGCTCTCCTCGTCCAGCGCCACCGGCACGTCCGCGACGCTCACGTTGCGGTACTGAGAGGGAACCAGGTTCACGAGCTACGCGCCGACCGCACCGGTCGCCCCGCTCGTCCCGCCCGCTCCGCCCGCGAATCCGGTGCCCACGCCTGGTAGGTGTCGGCGCGCAGCGACAGCCGCAGGGTCTCCAGCCCGAGCACATGGGCCGGGTCCACGTTGGCCAGGTTCACGTCCGGGCCGAACCGGCGCACGAACCATGCCTGCTGGTCCTCCCGCGGGGCCTCGAAGACGAGGAATTCCGGGTCGGCCACCGACACAAGCTCGGCTATCACGTCCTCGCGCACCGCGCCGGCTGCGTCGTAGATACCGACCGTGCCGCTGGCGCGGCCCTCCGCCAGCACCCAGGTCGCGCCGGCCTCGAGGTCGCCGGAGACCTCCTGCGCCCACTGCCCGGGCGTCAGCTGCGCGCCCGGGTCCTTGCTGCCCACCTCGGCGAGGACGATGAAGTGCTCCGCGGCCTCGGCGATCAGCTCGCGCTTGGTGGCGTGGTCCATGGCCACGGTGCCAGTCGACACCTCGACGCAGGGAAAGCCGCAGCTGCGCGCCCAGTCGAGGAACTCAAGCGCCCGCCCCTGTGCCCAGGCGATCTCCAGCAGCGTCCCGCCCGGCGAGGCGAGCACCCCGTGCCCGGCCAGCAGCTCGAGCTTGGCCGCCAGGTTGGGGTCCAGGTAGGAGATGCCCCAGCCCAGCTTCCACACGTCCACGTAGGGTTCGCTCGTTGCCAGCAGGTCAGCAGCGTGCGCCAGCGGTATGCCCCGGTCAAGTACGTGGGTGATGCCGCTGCTGCGCGGCTTGCTGGCCCTGATCGGCAGGTCGAGGAAGTCAGGACCCGGCATGAACGCTATAATAGATATGCCTACACTTTAGTGCAAGGATGGGGCTCATGGCAGACGTGAGGGACCGGCCTTGGAGGTGCGGGTGCCAGCCGATCTGCCCGCCCTGATCCGGCGCGTGCGGACGCATCCTGGCGTCCTTGCCAAGGCTGAGATCGGGCTGGTCAGCCAGGTTTTCGGGGACACCGATTGGATAGCGGGACCGGGCGACGACGGAGCGGTCGTGCCGGTGGCCGGGGCTTGCCTTGTGGTGGGCGGCGAGGCGATCCTGCCCTCGTTCGTGGCCGCCGATCCGCACGGCGCGGGCGTCGCGGCCGTGACCACCAACCTCAACGACCTGGCGGCGATGGGTGCCTGGCCGCTCGGCCTGGTGGACACGGTGACCGGCCCGCGTTCTGTCATCCAGCGGGTGCTCGAGGGCATGCGCTGGGCGGCCGGGCTCTACCAGGTGCCGGTGGTGGGAGGTCACCTGACCGTCACCGAGGGACCGCCGGGGCTTTCGGCCTTCGGCTTCGGCCGGACCGACCGCCCGCTGTCCGCCCGCTTCGCCGAGCCCGGCCAGTCGCTGGTGGTCGCCTGCTGCGTGGACGGGCGGATGCGGGCGGATTTCCCCTTCTTCCCGTCGTTCGACGAGCGCGGAGAGCGGCTCGCCGGGGATGTCCGGCTGCTCGCCGAGGGTGCCTCCGCCGGCTGGGTGGCGGCGGCCAAGGACGTGAGCATGGCGGGCCTGGTCGGGTCGCTGGCGATGCTGCTTGAGTGCAACGGGCTCGGCGTGACCCTCGACCTCGGCGCACTGCCCGTCCCGGCCGGGGTGAGCCTGGAGCAGTGGATCTGCTGCTTCCCTTGTTTCGCGTTCCTGCTGTGCGTCCCGTCCGGCCGGGAGGGGGAGTGCCTGCGCGCCTTCGCGGACCGCGACCTGGCCGCCGAGGTTGCCGGCACCCTGGACGACACCGGCCAGCTGAGGCTCCGCCTGGCCGGCCAGGCGGCCACCGCGTTCGACCTCAGCACGGAATCGATCACGAACCTGGCCCGGCCGTCCGGGCCCGCGGCAGGCTGAGGCCGGTCACCGGTCCTGCTGCGTCAGGCCGATCAGCATGCGCTGGTGGGGGATGCCCGCGTAGGTCACGAGCCCGCCGGCCGGCCGCCACCCCAGCCACTCGAAGAACCGTACGTTCGCGGGCTGGACGTAGGCCTCCATCTCCTGCCCGCCGCGCCGGCCCGCCGTGGCGACGGCGAACCGCACCAGGGGAGCGCCCAGGCCCTGGTGGCGGTGGCCGTCCAGCACCGCAAGCCGGTCGCCCTTCCACCGCCCCGGCGTCCCGGCCAGCGGATACAGCCGCACCGTTCCGCAGATGACCCCGTCGGCGAGGCCGACGACGTGCACCGTCGCCGGGTCATCGTCGTGGGCGTCCCTGTCCTGCCCCGCGCCTGAGCCGCCCGCGTCGCCCGCGCTCGCGTCGCCCGCGCTCGCGTCGCCGAACAGGCCCTGCTCGACGACGAAGACCTGGTGCCTGATCCGGAAATGCGTCGCCCGCTCCTGCGCCGTGGATACGGCGCGGCAGGTCAGCCTGGCCATCACGGCCGACGTACGAGCGGTCGGCGTCGGCGGGCTAGCGGTTGGAAAGGAGCGGGAGGTGGGTTCGGCCATCTGCGTCGGAGCTCCCCTCGAGCAGGCTCATCGCCGAGCACGCCTGGCACCGGGCGCACCCGGCGGCCACGCCGTGCGCGCCGAGCCCGCGCGCGGTGAGGTAGGGCACGACCCGGCGGTAGATCGTCTCGCAGTATTCCGGCGGCGGGGCCACCAGGTCCTCCATCAGGCTGCCCACCGTCGGGCGCAGCGGCACCACGAACGGGTACACGCCCATGTCGATCGCGCGCCGGCAGCCGGCCACGGTCAGCTCCGGGTCCTCGCCCATGCCGAGGATCACGTAGGTGGATACCTGGCCCTCCCCGAAGGCGGCCACCGCCCGCTCCCAGGCGCGGAAGTACCCGTCGATCCCGGTGCGCGCCTTGGCGGGCGCGATCCGGGCCAGCACCCGCGGATCAAAGGTCTCGACGTGGATGCCGACCGAACTAATCCCCATGTCACGGACCCGGTCGATGACCGCCAGGTCCGCCGGCGGCTCGAACTGCACCTCGACCGGCAGGCCTGTCGCCTCGTGCACGGCCTGGCCGCAGCGGGCCACGTAGAGCGCGCCCTTATCCGGCGTGGCGGTGGTGCCCGTGGTGAGGGTCGCGTCGACCGCGCCGTCGAGTTCCTTGGCCGCCACGGCGACCTCGGCCAGCATCTGCGGCGTCTTCTTGGCGATGGTGCGGCCGTTCGCCAGCGTCACCCCGATGCCGCAGAACGCGCACTGGTCGGCGTTGCCCCAGTAGGCGCAGGTCTGGATCACCGTGCTCGCCAGCGAATCGAGGTGCAGCAGGGCGATCTGCCAGTACGGGATGCCGTCCGCCGTGGACATGTCGTAGAAGCGGGGCCGCTGGAACGGCTCGGCCGAAGCCAGCCGCTCGCCCTCCAGGTAGACCGCCCAGCCGTCGTCCTCGGCGCGCAGCACGTACGGCGAGTCCCGCACGTACTCGGCGCTGGTGGGCACGGTGGCGGCGAACCCGTCGATCCAGAGCATGCCGGCGTCGGCGGGTCCCGCCCCGCCCTGGCGGGACTCGAGCGGCACCTCCACCCGCAGGCCGTGCCCCTGCAACTCGGTGATGAGGTGCGCCAGGCCAGGGTCAGCCCGAAGGCCAGGCCCGGCCGATCCGGTCCCGGCCGGTCTGCTGCCCGGTCCGTTCCTGCCCGGCTGGCTGGACCGGGCCGGGATATCAGCCATGACTCCTCCCATGCCCAATCCGCGCCTGTCGTCCTCGCATCTGTTTGATGCGATACGAACGTTCACCATCCTTGATAAACCTAACGGACCGGTCAAGGCAAGTGCTCCGCGTACTTTGCCGCCGCCCGTACCCCGGCCGCACCTGCGGCACCGCCACCGCGGCCCGCGGCGACCGCGATCAGGCCGGCGGCGACTCGCCCGCCTGGTCCCTGGCCTGGCGAAGCGCCGTCGCGAACTCGTCGGGATCGAGATAGCTGCCGACCGGGTCCCCGATCTGCAGCGCGCCGGTGACCAGGTCGATCTGGCCGCGGTCGAGGCGGTGCACGGCGCGGCTCAGGGTCTCGTCGGGTTCGATCGAGACGAGCACCGCCCGGCCGCTGCCGACCTCGGCCTCGATCCGCTGGTACGGGACGTAGGGCAGCCGCTGGGGCGATCCGGTTTCCTCCACCACGGCCCAGGACCGGCCCTCGTCACGGGCCCGGGCCAGGGCGGCCAGCCGGTCGCTGGCGGCCAGCGATGCCACCAGTTCGCGGTAACGCATCGCGCACGCGGCGGCCGCCACCAGGTCCGGCCGGATCTCGGCGTCCGCCCCATCGGCCAGTTCGGCCGCCGCGAGGTCGCCCCCGCGCTCGTTCGCCGCCAGCAAGGCGGGCAGGTCTGGGCAGGTCTCCCGCAGGCGGCCGAGCAGCCGCTGGATCATGCTGACCGACCGCTGGTACAGGTCGGGCCTGGCCATCACCAGCGGGAAGAGCCTGGCCTCGGCCTCGTCCCAGGAGCGCAGTACGGCCCGCGGCACATCACGCCCGCCGGCAGCGTCGCGACCCGCGAACCCGGACCCTGCCATTGCACCTCTCGTGCGTCGCGTTTACTATTCTAAACGAGTCGTCACCTATACGACTCATACCAACTCTATCTCGCCGAGTCGATGAGCAGGATCCTCATGACCAGGACTGCGGTTGTGGCCCTCGGTGGCAACGCCCTTACCCGGGCGGGCCAGTCGGGGACGTATGACGAGATGCTGGCGAACGCGGCGGCGATGGCGTCGGCCATCAACGACGTGATCGAAGCAGGCTGGCGCGTAGTGATCGTACATGGCAACGGTCCGCAGGTCGGGAACCTGGCCCTGCAGCAGGAGGCCACCGCAATCGTGCCCGCACAGCCGCTGGCGCTGCTCGGCGCGATGACCCAGGGCCAGCTGGGCAGCCTCATCGCCCGCGCGGTCGACCTGCTGCGCGGCCCGGGGACGGCCGCCGCGCTGATCACCCACGTCACCGTCGATCCAGGCGACCCTGCGTTCGGCTCCCCGTCCAAGCCGATCGGCCCGTTCTTCGAGCCGGCCGATGCCCAGCGGCTTGCGAAGGCCAGGGGCTGGGTCGTCCAGCCGGACTCCGGCCGCGGTTATCGCAGGGTGGTGGCCTCGCCCGAGCCGGTCGGCGTGATCGAGATCGACGCCTTGCGTGCCCTGGTCGACGCGGGCCTTCTCGTCATCGCCGGCGGTGGCGGCGGAATCCCGGTGACCGCCTCGTCGATATGCGCCTGCGTCGACGCGGTCATCGACAAGGACCGCGCGGCCGGGCTGATCGCCCGCCTGCTCGGGGCGCAGGCGCTGCTGCTCGTCACGGCGGTTGACCGGGTCATGCTCGACTACGGCAAGCCGACGCAGACCGAGCTCAGCACCATCACGGCCGCCGAGGCCGCCCGCCACCTCGCCGAAGGCCAGTTCCCGCCGGGCAGCATGGGCCCCAAGATCGAGGCGGCGCTGCGCTTCCTTGCCGACGGCGGCGAACTCGCCGCGATCACCTCGCCCGGCCTGCTGGCGGCCACGCTCAACGGCGAAGCGCGATCGGGCACGCGCATCGAACTCAGCCCGGCGCAGGCCCGGGTGCAGGCCCCGGCCCCGGCGAAGGCTCCGGTCAACGCCTCGGTCAGCACCGCGGTCGACGCCCCGGTGAAGGCCTCGGTGGAGCACGGCAGGTGAGCGCCAGCCGGATGCAGGTCTTCCCTGGCACGTACCGGGATTCGCTGCTGCTGCTCAGTGCCACCCGGGCGATGGAGGACGGCACCGGGGTGAGCTGGGCCAGCGCCGCGATGGCCACCCCGGCCGCCGTGGATGACCTGGCGGGCCGCGGGTTCCCGCCCGGCGACCTGGCAGGCGCCGATGCCAACGCGCTGGTGCTTGCGGTCGATGCCGCCGACGACGGCACCGCGGGCCAGGCCCTGGAGCGCGGCCGCAGCGCGCTGTTCGCCGCGCCAGGCTCGTCCCGCGGGGAACGCGGGGAACGCGAGGCAACCAGCCAGTCGCGGCCGCGCACCGTAGCCGAGGCGGCGGCGAGACTGCCGGACGCGAACGTGGCGGTGGTGTCGGTGCCAGGGCCCTATGCCGCGATCGCCGCGCACTCGGCCCTGTCCGCCGGCCTGCACGTGCTGCTGTTCAGCGACAACGTGCCGCTTGCCGAGGAAGTGGAGCTGAAGCGGCGGGCCAGCGGCCTGGGCCTGCTGCTGATGGGCCCCGGGGCGGGCACGGCCGTGCTCGCCGGGGTCGGCCTCGGGTTCGCCAACGCGGTGACCTCCGGCCCGGTCGGAGTGGTCGCCGCCGCCGGGACCGGCGCCCAGGAGGTGATGTGCCTGCTGGACCACTGGGGGATCGGCGTCTCCCAGGTGATCGGCGTCGGCGGCCGGGACCTGTCCGCCGACGTCGGCGGTCTGATGGCACGGGACGCCGTCAGGTACCTGGACGCCGATCCGGCTACCGAGGTCATCCTGCTCGTCTCCAAGCCCCCCGACGCCGACGTGGCCCGGTCGGTGATCGGCGCCAGCCGGGGCACTCCCGTGGTCGCGGCCTGCCTCGGCATGTCCGCTCCCGACGGCATGATCGCCGGCGCGCCGCTGGCCGCCACGCTTGAGCAGGGAGCCTTGCTGGCCGCGGGCATCCTCGGCCGAAAGGTGCCTGACCAGGCCCAGGGCCTGGCCGGAGCCGTCGAGCAGGCCGCCAGGCAGATCGGCGCCACCAGGACCGCGGTGCGCGGCTTCTTCACCGGCGGCACCCTGTGCTACGAGGCTCAGGTCGTGCTGGGCCGGGCGCTCGGGCCGGTCTACTCCAACATCCCGCTGCACAAGGACCTCGCGCTGCCCGCGCCCGCCGGGGCGCACATCTGCCTGGATCTCGGCGAGGAGGAGTACACGAGCGGGCGCCCGCACCCGATGATCGACCCGGCCGCACGCCGGGAGATCCTCCAGGAGCAGGCGTTCGGCGACGACATCGCGGCCGTCCTGCTCGATGTCGTCATCGGCTACGGCTCACATCCCGACCCCGCCGGGGCGATCGCCGGAACCTGCGCGGACATCGTGGCAGGCGGAGCCGCCGTGATCGCCTACGTGCTGGGTGCCCGCGCCGACCCGCAGGGCCTGGACCGCCAGCGCGACACGCTGCGGGAGGCGGGTGCGATCGTCGCCGCGAGCGCCGCCGAGGCGGCGCGGATAGCCGCCGCGGTCGCCGCCAGAAACCCCGCCCCGGCCACGTCAGGACCCTGGTGACCCCGCCGGTGCCCGCCGGGACGCCGGTGCCCGCCGGGACGCCGGTGCCGGTCGCCCTGGTCACCTACTCCGCCAAGCCGCG
>Ga0209169_10000968_pt1 | contig 17724 bp, 11 predicted proteins | sample HubBroMetageWRM4_FD_188346 | JGI IMG/M metagenome (GOLD analysis project Ga0209169, IMG submission 188346) | Warmed soil microbial communities from the Hubbard Brook experimental Forest, New Hampshire - Hubbard Brook CCASE Soil Metagenome WRM 4... | ecosystem: Environmental > Terrestrial > Soil... | reverse complement strand
TCAGAAGTTCCGCCAGGCTGCGCGACTTGGCCATTTCGATGTAACCGAAAGACTCCTCCGCTCCGTCCGGCCTTTCCGCGCGGATCAGGCAGAGCTCCACCAGGCTCTCGTAGACTTCCAGGCGGTTTTTCATGAACGCGATCTTCAGTTCTTCGCCGTGCAGGCTGCTGCGCAAAGTCTCCAGCGATTCGCGCGCCCGCTGGCAGGAATCGTAGGCGCCGGCGAGGTCTCCGGAAGCCTGCTGAATTTGTCCCATCAGAAAATGCGCCTGGTAGTGCAGCACGGGAGCTTCCAGGCGAGCCAAGCGTTCGATCGCGCGCGCCGACTCCGCATGGGCGGCCTCAAGTTCCCCGGTTCGCAGCGAAAGGCGCGCGAGCAGCAGGTGGCAAAGCACGGCCTTGCTCGGCAGGAAGGAGCCATCGAAAAACTGCGCCGCGCCCGCACACAGCCGCCGCGCTTCGAACAGCCGGCCTTCATTGTAAAGAACCACGGCTTGGTACAAATCCATCAACCAGGGCCAGACCAGGTTTTTCTCGGTCACAAATTTCGCGCGCGCCTGGGCGAATAATTCCAGCGAGCCCAGCGCTTTTCCCAGCTGACTGCACGCCATGGCTTCATAAGCCTGGCATTTGGCTTCCTCGTACCCCATTCCCAGTTTCTGGAAACGCAAATAACCTTCGTGTGCGGTCTCTTTCGCTTCGCTGCTCAGATTGAGCTCCAGATAAATCTCCGAAAGGTCCAGATAGCACAGCGCCAGCACGTGCGCATCCCCGTTTTTCTCGCACTCTTCGCGCGTGGCGCGCAGCATTTCGATCGCCCGGCTGTATTCGCCCCGCAGATAATAAAGGTAAGCGATGTTGTAATCGCTTTGCGTCACCAGCAGCGTCATGCCGTGGCTCACGCACATTTCCCGGGCGCGTTGGTAGGTCGCGAGCGCGCGGGGAAAATCATTCAGCGTAATCAGGCACACCGCCATGTTGTAGAGCGCTACCGCCAGCCCCTCGGAATCGCGAAAGGGCAGCAGCATTTCGTAGGCGCGTTCATAGCAAGCCAGGCCTTCCTCGAAACGGTCCTGCCGGTGGTAGATATTTCCGACATTGATCTCCACATGCGCCCAGCGTTTGTCGTCGCCCAAGTTCCGGAAGATTTTCTTGGCGTCTTGCGCGGCCGCAAATGCCTGATCGTATCGCCCCAGCAGGATAAACGGTTGAATCGAGGGAATCAGCGTGCGGGCTTCTTCCTCTGCGTTGCCCATTTCGCGAAAAATGCCCAACGCTTCGGCGTGAAAATCCAGCGCCTGCTGATTTTCTCCCAGCATGTACAGCGCGTTGGCTTTCGATCGCAGGCTGCGCCCCAGCGCCGCCTGATTACGCAAACGCCGCGCGATGAGCACGCTCGATTCCGCCAGAGAAAGCGCCTGGCGCGCGTTTTCGCGTAATTTGCCGCGCACCAGGTCATTGAGCTGCTGCACCACCGCGTCTTGCAACAGCCGCGGGTGCGCCGCAATGAATTTGTTGCGGCTGGATTCGGCGGGCAGATCAGCCAACTCGCGCAGTAACTTCTGGGATAGCGGATCCTTCTTGTTTTCCGGTTTCACGCGAATCCCGCTTCCAGCAGGCGTTTGCGCAGCCGTTCCAGGCAGCGTTGCCGGATGAAGCCGATCGAGCCCACCGCAATCCCCAGCTTTGCGGCAATTTCCTGATACGGCCGCACCGGCTCGTCATAAAAAAGCATGCGCACCAATTCCTGGCAGCGCGGCGGCAGCTCCGCCATCGCCTGGCGCAAAAGTTGCTCGTCTTCGGCTTCCTGCAGGATTTCCTGCGCGCGAGAAGGCGTGCTCGTCTGGAATTCCTTGGCAGAGGGGTCCATCACTTCGGTGCGCTGTTGCTGCTGCTTCCGGTGAAAACATTTGTGCGCGGTAATCTGCATGATCCATTTCGGCAGCGCCTTCACTTCGCGCAATTGCGGCAGTTGAGACAACAGATCCAGGCACACCGCCTGAAAAATGTCCGTCGCATCGTCCGTGGAGAAGCCGTATTTTACGGGGATCGAAAAAATGAGGTTCTTGTACTTGAAGATCAGCGCGCGCCAGGCCTCTTCACTGCCGCCCAGGCATTCACTGACCAGCCGCGCGTCCGGCCATGCCGCGCGCACGTCATCTAAGGCCGGAATTGGTCGGGCAGCGATGCGGCTCAGGCTGGGCATTTATTGTACGTACAGCTGTTCGATATTCCACAGCGCGTAAGGAACTAAAATCGCCGGACGGAAATTTCCCACGCGATTGGCGGCCCCCACCAAAATATTGGGGCTCACCAGGCAAATCACCGGCAGTTCCTCGGCCACGATTTCCTGCACCCGGTCGTACAAACTCTTGCGCTTGGCGTAGTCGAGCGTGACCAGTTGCTGCTCCATCAGGCGATCCATCTCCGATTCCCACGGCGTCGCCGCTTTTTCCTGGCGCGGGTGCCACAGATGAGTTTCGCCGCTCGACAGCCACACGTTCATCTCCGACGTCGGATCGGCGTCGCCGCTCACTAGCCCCATCACAGCGGCCTCATAGTTGTGCGTATTGAGCAGCCGGTCCACCATGGCGCGGAATTCCAGCGGCACCACCTGCACCGTCATTCCCAGTTGGCTCAAATCATCTTGCAGCAGCGTCGCGATTTTCGTGCGCTGCGCGTTCGAGGAACTGGTAAGGATGGAAAATGCGACCTGGTTGCCGTGCGGATCGAGCAGCGCGCCATCGCTCTTCCAGGAAAACCCCGCAGACCGTAGCAGCTCGCGTGCGCGCTCGGGCGATCGCGCCGGATGGGCAATCTTGCCGTCCAGCCATAACTTGTTTCCCGGCGTCACCTGGTCCCAGATCGGTGTCGCGCGTCCGCTATAAACCAAGCGAACGATTCCTTCGCGATCGATCGCCGCCGACACGGCCTGCCGGAAGCGCAAGTCCTGAAACCAAGCCTGCTTCTTGGCAATTTCCGGGAGCCCACTTGCGGTCAAATCGTTCATATTGAAAAAGAGAAAATTGTATTCCAGGCCAGCTCCCAGATCGTCCAGGTGGTAGCCCTTCACCCCTTGCTGCTTCTGCAGCACCGCGAAATTCTCCGCGCTGAACCGGCTGAGCACGTCCGTATCCCCGGACTGAAAGCGAATCACCTGCGCGTCCTCGCTGGGCACGAATAAAAACACCACTTCATTCAAATACGGCAATTGGTTTCCGGCGCGGTCCGCCTTCCAATAGTATGGATTGCGCTCCAGCACCACGCGTTGCCCGGCGACGTATTCCTTCAAACGAAATGGGCCAAGCCCGGCGAACTCGCCGGGCGGCATGGAAAGACTCCAGGCTTGGGAAAGGCCGCCGGCGCGGTAACCGCTTTGCAAAAGATGGCGCGGCAGAATGGCAACGCTGTCGAACAACCGTTCGGCCGCGGCATATGGCTGCGCCAATTCAAAGCGGACTGCATAGTCATCCACTTTCACGACGATAATGGGCTTTCCGCCCACGACGAGCAGATCCCGCTGCGAAGAGTCAACCTTTTCGTCGAGATAAACCTGGAAACTGAAAATCACATCGTCGGCGTTGAACGGTTCGCCATCGGAAAAGCGCACTCCGCGGCGAAGTTGCAGCGTATATTGCCGCCCGTCGCGCGAAACGCTCCAGGATTTTGCCAGCGCAGGTTCGGTCTTGAGCGAGCCGCGATTGATGTGAATCAGATCGGCCGTCATGGCGCGAATCACGTCGCGCGAAGGCTCATCAAGCGCCAGCGCCGGATTCAAAGTCTTCGGTTCCGAGCGCAAAGCGATCACCAGTCTGCCCCCCGCATGCCCCGGAGCTCCGTCTACGATCATCCGCTCTTCGCCCGCCTGCAAGGAAACACCGTGCGCGGCCGAGCAGGCGCACCAAATCGCCACCATCAGTACAAGCGACACCCGCGACAGCCCCATTCTCCTCATGTACCAACTCTTAGCAGAGATTTACTTGATTTTACAGTGGCACAGATTTGTGAAGTTCCTGCAGTGCATCGGCGGCGGCGTAAAATACGACCAGGAGCGGGATCAAAAGCAGCGCAGGCAGAAACATCCACCAGTACGAAGCAAGCACCGAGTACTGCTCCAGAGACGATAGCAGCGCGCCCCAGCTGGGCATCGGCTCGCCAACTCCCAGTCCCAGAAACGTGAGCGTTACCTCGGCCATCACATACTGCGGAACCAGCAGCGTGATCTGCGTCAGCAGCACCGCATAGGTCTGCGGAAGCACGTGCCGGCGCAGCAGATATGCGTCGGAAGCTCCGAAGCCGCGCGCCGCGAGGACGAAATTGCGTTCTTTCGCGCTGAGCACGACGCCGCGAATCAGCCGCGCAGGGCGCGCCCAGCCAATCAGCCCCATCACCGAGATCAGCAGCAGAAAAACCTGCCATTGCGAGATGTGCAGCGGCAATGCAGCGCGCACCGCGAACAAGAGATAAAGCCACGGCAAGGCCAGAAACAATTCTCCGCCGCGCATCAGCAGGTCATCAATCCATCCGCCGTAATACCCGGCAATTCCTCCGGTGACAGTGCCCAGCGAAACCGAAAGAATGGCGGCAATCAGCCCGGCGAGCAGCGAAATTTGTCCGCCATAAAGAAATCGTGAAAATTGGTCACGGCCATAGCCATCGGAGCCCATCAGAAATATTCGCCCGGGCTCTGCAACCCCGAAAAGACGCACGCGCGCACTGACGAGGCCCGCGATCTTGTAGGGAGCGCCGCGAACCAACCAGCGTATGGCAAACGTCTGCTTCGAATCCGGGGCGCCACTTGCAGCGTCAGCGCCCGAACCTGGCTGTCCATACACGAAGGGGCGAATGTGGAACGTTCCGCCAGCATCCACAAAATGAATTGCAGTGGGCGGCGCAAATGGTGCGTCGCGGTCCTGCGCGGCGAAATCGTAGGGAGCAAAAAAGCCGGCGAACAACACGACGCTTGAAAACGCCGCCAGCACCACGACCGCCCATGCGAGTTTTTGGCGTTGTGTCAGCACGTCAGTCCATCCGAATCCGCGGATCCGTCGCAAAAAGCATTGCGTCGGCGAGGAGATTTCCAGCCACCAGCAAAACAGCCGACAACATCACCGCGCCCACCACAACGTAAACATCTTTCGCCAGAATCGCATCGACCAGCAAAGGCCCAATTCCCGGCCAGCTCAACACCATTTCCACCAGCAAAGACGCGCTGAGCATCGCCGCAATCGAATAGCCGAAAAGCGTGATCAAGGGACTGGCGGCTACTGGCAATGCGTAACGCAGCAAGACGCGGCGTTCGGAAATTCCATGTGCGCGCGCGGCGCGCACAAAGGGAGCGTCCAGCACTTCGATCATCGCCGAGCGCACGTGCCGCAGCAGCGGCGGCAAGGTCGCCAGCACCAGCCCGACACAAGGCAAGAACAAATGAACCGCCAGGTCCTTCCATTTTCCGCCCAGGCCCAGGTCCTCGGATCCCGCCGACATCATGCCGCCGGTGGGAAACCATCCGGTGCGCACCGCCAGCAGCAGCAACGCGAGAAACAACACCAGGTCCGGCACCGTCAGCAGCGAAGAGGTCAGCATTGCGCCGGCGCGGTCGCTCCATTTTCCGCGGTGCGCCGCGCTGCCTATTCCGAGCAGAATCGCGAGCAACCATGCCAGCAGCAGCGAAGTTCCGGTCAAGAGCAACGTATTGCGCGCGCGCACGGCCAAAAGCGGTCCCACCGGAGTGCCGTATGCGAAAGAAATGCCGAAGTCGCCATGCGAAACAGAATGCAGCCAATGCTCGTAACGAATCGGCAAAGGCTCATCGAGCCCGTATTGCGAGCGCAGCGCGGCAACGGTATGCGCGGAAATTTGCGGATTCAAGCGAATCGGAGTGAAGAAATCGCCCGGCGCCAGCTGCAGGATCGCAAACGAAAAAATCGAGACCGCAAACAGCAGCAATATCGAGTGCAGCAGCCGTCGCGCCAGATACCTCATGCCGCCCTACGCCGACCGCTCGAGCAGGATCGATTCGACCGACCGAACGCTTGCGAGCAGTTCCTTGGTATAGAAATGTTCGGGCGAAGCAAATAGTTTGCCCGCAGTCTGGCATTCCACAATCCTGCCCTGGTACATCACCGCAACGTCGTCGGCAAATTCAGAAACCAGGCGCAGATCGTGCGAGATGTGCAGAAAACTCAGCGCATGAGCCGCCTGCAACTGCGCCAGCAATTTCAAGATCAGAGCCTGGTTCGCCGCGTCCAGGTTCGATAGCGCTTCGTCCAGAATCAGCAGACGTGGCCCGAGCGCCAGCGCCCTGGCGATCGCGAGGCGCTGCCGTTGCCCGCCGCTGAATTCAAGCGGCCGTTTGCGCTCCCACGCAGGGTCCAGGCCCACTTGCTCCATCAACCGCAAGACCCGCAAGCGCCGCTGCGCTCCCGTCCCCTCGCCCTGAATCAACAGCGGCTCGGCGATCACCTCGCCGGCCGTCAACCGCGGATTTAGCGCCGACGACGGATCCTGAAAAATCAGCTGCACCTGGCGCCGCATCGCAAAGAGTTCCTTCCGGCTGCGCGCGAGCGAATTCTTACCGCCCAATTCGATCTCTCCCGCGCTCGGGCGTTCCAGCAGAGCGATCGATCGCGCGAGACTGGATTTTCCGGCGCCGGACTCTCCCACCACCGCCAGCGTCTTGCCCGGAAAAATCGCGAGCGAAACATCCTGAAACGCGGTAACCGCAATCTTCTTGCGCGAAAAAGGGCGGCGTTGCAGGTATTGCTTGCTCAAGCCGCAAACGCGCAAAACAGCCTGGTCTCGGCAAAGCGTCGATGGCGTCCCCAGATTCATCCTGTTTCCTTGTCTCACTCGCATCCCGACGCAAAATACATCTACGTCGCCATCTCGAGATCCATTTCTTGAGCGACGCTCGCCGGCCCCGGGCTCCGCAGCATCGCCCGCGTGCAATCATGCGCAGGATTTAGGTACAGCTGCTCGAACGTCCCTTGCTCGACGATCCGGCCATTCGCCATCACCATCAGCCGGTCTGCAAGCGTCGCCTGCACTTCCGGCGCATGGCTGATCAGCAGAATCGAAATGCGCAATTCACGCTGCAATTTGCGCAACAGCGCCAGAATTTCGCCCTGGCTGCGCGCATCGAGCGAAGCGGCAGGTTCGTCGGCAATCAGCAGAGCCGGTTTACATGCCAGCGCCTGCGCCAGCACCACGCGCTGCCGCTGCCCTCCACTCAACTGGTGCGGATAGGCCGAAAAAATCCGCTGCGAATCAGCAAGGCCTACGAGCTGCAATGCCATTTCCGCTTCCGCGCGGCAGCGTTTCCATTTCCCATCGTTGTGCGCGTGAATCACTTCGGCCACCTGATCTCTTACGTTCATCAGCGGGCTCAGCGCGAGCTCTGGTTCCTGGAACCCGAGCGAAATTCCCGCACCGCGAATGGCGCGCAACGCGCGCCGGTCCTTGGTCAGCAACTCCTCCCCGCGAAACTGGATGGAGCCCCAGACGTCAGCCTGCTCCTCCGCAAGCAGCCCGAGCGAAGCCAGAGCAATGCTCGTCTTTCCGCATCCGGATTCGCCCATCAGCCCCAATACTTCGCCCTCGGCGATTTCAAAATTCACATTTTGCACCGCGTGGTGCCGGCTCAAGCGAGCGCCGCGATAGGCGATATTCAAGTCTTGAACTCGAAGCAGAACTTGCATCAGATCCAATCCATCCTGCGCGTCTTCCGCGCCGAGCGAAGGCCCGTGACCGCGAGACGGAATCACAGCCGAGGCGAGCTGTGTCCAGGCTTCCCTTATTAAGGTAGGAGCGCGCAACGCAAGTGTCGATAGGCCGCGGACGGCGGATAGCCCTGTAAGTTACTGGTACTAAGGTACTAACGCGAACTCAATCCCTGAAGAACATGCTCCGGCCCATCGAGAACCAGCAAAGGGCACCCGCCCGCCCCTCGCAAAGGAAAAACCCGGCGTCATCCAGCCAGATTCACGGCAGCCTCATTTGACGATCGCCGCTCCTCGAGCGGCGAACTGATCCAGAATCTGGTCAAGTTCTTCGGCGCGGATGGGCTTGGCCAAATAGCCATCCATGCCGGCCGCCAGGCAAAGTTCCTGATCGCCCTTCATCGCGTGCGCCGTCAAAGCGACGATCGGCTGATGCCGACCGGTAAGTTTTTCCTTTTCTCGAATCCGCGCGGTCGCTTCCATGCCGTTCATCTCCGGCATCTGAATATCCATCAGCAGCAGGTCGTAGTTGCCCTTCTCCAGCGCGGCCAGAGCTTCGCGCCCATTTGCCGCAAGCACCACGCGATGACCTCTTTTTTCGAGCAAGCGCGTCGTCAGCCGTTGATTCACCAGGTTGTCTTCGGCCAGCAGTATGCGCAGAGTTTCGCCGGCAGCCTGCGGATCTTTCACCGAGGAAAGTGTGACCAGCGGAATCGCGCTGTGCTGCTCACGCGCGCCCACCACCCGCGCAATCGCCTCGCGCAATTCCGAAAGCCTGATCGGTTTCAGCAAATAGGCGGAGACGCCCAACCCCTTGCAACGCGCTGCGTCTCCGCGAGACTCCGACGAAGTGAGCATCATGATGGTGGCAGTCGACAATTCCGGCATCTGGCGGATTCGCTCGATCAGCTTGAAACCGTCCATTCCCGGCATGTGCATGTCGGTGAGGATCAGCGCATAGGGTTCGCGGGCCTTTCCCGCGGCACAAAGCTCCGCCAGAGCTTCATCTCCGCTTTCTACCGACTTCGCTTGCATGTCCCAGCGCTTCAGCATCCCTTCCAGAATCCGGCGATTCGTGGCGTTATCATCGGCGACCAGCACTTTGATCCTGCGCAGAATTTCGGGCGCGGCGGGGGTTTCGATCGGCGTTTGTCCGCCGGCGTGCTTGAACTGCACCGTGAAATGGAATTGTGTTCCCCGGCCCATTTCACTTTCCACCCAGATCTTGCCGTCCATCATGTTCACCAGGCGCGCGGAAATGGTCAGACCCAAGCCAGTCCCTCCGTACTTGCGCGTCGTGGATGTATCGGCTTGAGTGAATGGATCAAATATCAGTTTTTGCTTTTCCGCCGGGATTCCGATCCCCGTGTCGGATACCGTGAAGCGCAGCAGGCGATCGTCGCCACCTTGGATCTCCAATTGGACGCTCAGTGCCACTTCGCCTTTATCCGTGAATTTGATGGCATTACCCACCAGGTTCGCCAGCACCTGCCGCAGGCGGATGGAATCGCCTTCCACCACTTCCGGCACATCGGGCGCAATCTCGCACAGAAGCTCCAATCCCTTTTCGTCGGCGCGCAATGCCAGCGTCTTCAGCGTCGTTTCCAGGCAATCGCGTAAATTGAAATCCACCGCTTCCAGGTCAATCTTGCCGGCTTCGATCTTGGAGAAATCCAGAATGTCGTTGATCACGGTGAGCAGCGAATCCGACGACATCTTGACCGTTTCCAGATACTCCCGTTGCTCGGCGGTTAGGTCGGTGTCCAGCGCCAGATCCGTCATGCCGATGACGCCGTTCAGCGGCGTGCGAATTTCATGGCTCATGTTGGCCAGAAATTCGCTTTTGGCCCGGCTGGCTGCCTCGGCGGCTTCCCGGGCTTGCTGCGTCGCCCGCTCTGCTTTCCGGCGCCCGGTGATGTCTCGGCCCACGCCGACGATTCCGGTTACCTCTCCGCGGTTATCCAGCAGCGGAACCTTGGTAGTCAGCAGAAAAATTTTGTCGCCCTTCTCATTGATGGATTCTTCTTCGCGATCGAAGAGCGGTTGCTTGGTGCGCATCACGTTCTGGTCGTCTTGCAAATAAGCGTCCGCAAGCTCTTTCCCGTAAAAATCGTGGTCCGTCTTTCCCAGCAATTGTTCCTGGCCCCGCACGCCGACCGAACGAGCCAGCGACGCATTGCCCACCACGAAGCGGGATTCCACGTCTTTCACATACATAAAGTCGGGCATGTTATCAATCAGCGCGCGCAATATGCGGCGTTCCTCGTGCAGCGCGTCCTCGGCTCGCTCCCTCTCGTTTGCCTCATCCTGCAATTCCTGCGTCCGTTCCTTCACGCGGACTTCTAGCCCGCTGTTAGAGCCCTGCAGAGCCGCATCGCGATCGCGCACGCGATCGAGCATTTGATTGAATGACCGAATCACCTGCGCGATTTCATCCGACCCGCGCGGAACCGCTCGCAGCGTGTAGTTTTCCTCCTGCGAGACCCGCCCGGCCACGTCCGCCAGTTCCAGCAGCGGCCCGGTAATGACGCGCAGAAATCTTGCCGAGATCATAAACGTCACGAAAATGGAAACAAGCAACACCAGGCTTGCGATCTGGGCAAACTCCCACATGGTGGCGTGAAATCCGCTCAAGTCGGATACGATCGCGATCGACCCGGTTTTTTCGCCGTTCAATGAGACTGCGCGGAAAAGCGTAAATGACTCTGCGCCAAAATAGGCGCCATCGGCACGCCATGCGGGCATCTTGAAATTACGGTCCAGCTTTGCGCGGCGGTATTCGGCGAAGATGTTTCCGTGGCTGTCGTAGAGGCACGCGCCCAGGATTTGATGGTCCGCCTGTAATGCTCCCAGCATGACCCGCGCGGTTTTCTGATCATCGAATGCCAGCGACGCCGCCGTATTCGCGCCCAAAGTGTCGGCCAGAGTGGAAAGCTCTCTGGCGATATCCGCGCGAAAGGTGGCGCGTTCGTAGATTCCAAATCCCACCGAAGCCAGCACCAGCGCGAACAAGCTCGCAGATAGCACCAGCAGAGCCAGCTTTCTTTGTATCGATGCGCTCTCAAAGAGCATTTGCTTCCTCGTTACTCGTGGTTCCCGATTACCGTCTTGGCCAGCAGCAGCAGGCGCGAACTAATCCTCAGTTTGGCCTGCTCGGCTGCTTGCACATTGATTTCAAACCGCACTTTGTTCTCCACCAGGCAGAAGCCGATCATTCCCCCTTGCTCGACGAACCCGTCCGACTCCCCCACGGTCAAGATCGGCCCGGCCTTCAGCTCCCCGAGCACCCGGCTCAGCCGCGCCGCATCGCGCCTGCCGACAAAAAGCACCTGGCAGCCTTGAAAGCCCTCCGCCGGCTTTAGGTGCAACACGCGCAGCGGCCGGCTTCCCACGGATTTTCCCGCCAGCGTCACTTCAAGATCGCCGCGAAAGGGATCCTCGCCCAGCATGCACAGAGTCAGCGGATCACCCTGGTTTCCCGGCTCGCCCGCCGGCCACTCCACCAGCTGCACAAAATGGAAAAGAAACGCCGCCTTCACGTGATATTCACCGGCTTGCGATTGCGCCTGCGCGACGCGCGCCGGGCCCGCGAAGACCACGCTTGCCAAGATGGCAAGAATCGGGAGCAGCCAAACGACAAGCGCGCGACTGCGCAGGCCGCCACGTTTCGCCGCCGCGCGGCCGGTCCTCCTGCTTCGGTGTTCGTTAGCTAGCCGCTGCACAGAATTTCCTTGTTCAGAATCGCCAAGTCAACTTCACGTATCCGCTGCGTTTCATGTAATTGCTGAAACCGGTTCCTCCCGTGTTTAAAAACTCGATGTGGTGATCTTGTGCAAGATTCTCTCCGACCAGGCTCGCCGATAGGTGCTCCCGCAGGTGCCAGCTAATCTGCGAATCGATTCGGGTGTAGGACGCGACGGCTGGATTCGCTAGCCGCCCCACGAAATTCGCGCTCGCGTCCCACGCCAGATTGTGGCCCAGAGCCAGATGCGAACCCAGGCGCGCCCATTGACGCGGACTGCTGCCCTCGCCCGCTGCAACCGATGTCGTGTCCTGGCTGGAAGGATCCAAATGCAGGTGGATTCCCTCGAAAGCGTAGGCGGGAGTCAGCGTCCAGCGGCTGGTGACTTTCCAGGTGGCAAACGCCTCGATCCCGTGCGTTTCGCCGCGCATCAGGTTTTCGTAATTGAGCGGCAAGATGATGTGCGGAGGCGGCGGGGCCGTCTCGGGAAAAGATGGCTCGGGCTCTGAGGTTTGCAGCTGACTGTAGGAATTGTAATAGGCGGTGAGATTCACTGACAGACGGTCCTGCGCCTGGATCCGGTACCCGGCTTCGTAATTGATCTCGCGCTCGTCTTGAAACGCGGGATTGCCCACAATTCGGATCAGGACCGGCGGGCCGCCGGGCGGAACAAAACCGTTCACCGTGAGTTGTGAAGCGGTATCAATCTCCGAGGGCGTGCGCAGCGCCCGGGAAATCGCCGCCCACACCATTTGCCGCTCCTGCAAAGCCCAGGTGGCGCGCAACGTGGGCATCACCCCGAACCCGGTGAAGTAATTGTGCTCGATCTTCGTGCCCACGATGAGCGACAAACGCTGCGGAATCAGCGCGACTTCGTCCTGCACGAACGCGCTAAAAAGTTGCGTGTTCAAATCCGGCGGATTGAGCGAAAAAAACAGGTTGCCGTCGGTCGTGGACGAAGAATAGCGGTAGCCGACTCCCCAGACCACATCCTGGCGCGAGCCCCATTGAAAGTGATGCGCGAAATCCAAATCGAGCGTGTTGCGCGTTTCGCGCAGGACATCATTGCGACGGTAACGATCGAAGGAGACCTGCAGCGATGTGTCGGACCGCTCCGATTGGCGATGAATCCAATCCGCTTGAACATATCCACCGGTCGTATTCGATTCGCTGAATTCGGCCTGCACGGCTGGCGAAGCGATCGAATTCACCGCGCCGCCGATGTCGCCGGTGCGCGAACTATAGATGTCGCCGGTAACGGCCAAGTCATCTTTCGCGGAAAGCTTGCTATCAACGCGAAATCCGCCGCGCAGTACATGCCAGCCATCGCCTCCATTTGGGCCCGCGAGCCCCGGCAGATGGTCTTGATTGAAATACTTGGCGAATACGCGATAGTCGGTGCTCTTGCCGGCAGTTCCGCCGTACTGCAAAGTGCCGAATCCCTGGTCCAGGTTTCCCACTCCCGCTACAACCAATCCTCCGTGACTTTCGGAAGCTTTGCTCGTGATGATGTTAATGACGCCATCGACCGCGTTCGCTCCCCATGTCGCTCCGCCCGGGCCGCGTATCACTTCAATTCGCTCGATGTCTTCCAGCGGAACGTCCAGCACATCCCAGAAAGTCCCCGAAAACGTCGGCAGGTAGACGATGCGCCCGTCCAGCATCACCAGCAGCTTGTTGCTGAATTCTCCGTCAAATCCCCGCACGCTAATCGCCCAGATGTTGGCATTGATCTGGGCAACATTTACGCCCGGCACCATGCGCAGCAAGTCAGGAATGTTGTTCGCGCCCGAGCGGCGAATGTCCTCCTGCGTGATCACGAAAATGGCCGCGGCCGTCTGCGATACTTTTTGCTCCTTCTTGGAAACCGAAGTCACCTCCACGTTCATCAAGTCTTCGACGCTCAGCTTCGAGAGATCCTCAGGCGGATTCTGCGCCCGCGCGGAAATTGCGAATGACAGTGCGAGCAGCACAACGCCGCCGCGCGCCCAAAGCCTTCCCGTCCCGAGTTTCACCGCGTTGCTCTCCACCGGTTCGGCAGAGCCGGCGCGCGGGGGCTCGACCGCAAGTTTCGCACTGCGTGAATTGTGCCGTCCGGCTCTGGTTTTCATCACGGTTCATCCTGGCTCGCTCTGATTTCGTAGTCACCGCAACGGCTAAGCTGTCGCAGCTCTAGGATCCGCACTTTGTCGCCGTAGCTCTTGCGGGCACGCCGCTAACCGCCTCTGAGTCCCGCATTTACCACCGCCCAAAGGAGTGCGGCGACACCATGCGCGCAGTGGTGCGTAGGGGCCAAGCCTTTGTCGAAGGGGGTTAAATCTTGGGAAGTTCGAGCGCTAGCACAGCTCTAGCAAGCGCCCAAAGCGAGAGGTGATCCCAGGTCCGGCTGCTTCAGAACTACTGCTTCGTTTTTATCACTTCCGCAAAGCCCATAAGGTTAGAACTCGGATCGCCGTGACGTATGCGCCACGCCCCGTGCGCCCATCCATCCAATTCGGACGCCGTGCATACAGGTGCAACCGCGTCCGCACTCGCGACGGCTCAACCGTCTGGCGGCAGCCCCGCCCGCCGCCGGGCAGGCGCACAGTCCACGAAAAAGGATAGAATCGTCGGGCTCCTGTTTGAGCGTTTGGGAGGTTTATCAATGGCCGCGCGTTTCCGGCAAATATTTGTCCTACTGCTGTCAATTCTGCACGTGACGTTTTCGCCCGTTTCTTCCGCGCAGCAGCAGCCCGCGGCCGCGCCCGCGCCGTTGCAACTCACTTTGAAACAAACCGTGCAGCTCGCGCTCAAGCAAAATCCCCAGCGCGTTATCGCTCAGCTTCTGGTTTCCGAAAGCGATCGCAATAGTCAGATCGCCCGTTCGGCTCTGCTTCCTCACGCTGGCATCGCGGCTTCCGGCTCGCTCAACCAATACAACGTGCAAAGCATCGAGCGCGCAGCCAAGCCCGCACACCTCGGCCCGTTTCAGATCATCGAAGCTGGCCCCAATTTTTCGCAATCGATCCTGAACTTCCAGGAAATTCGCGGGTACCAGATCGGCCGCGAAGGCACCCATCAGGCGCGCGCCGACGAACAAACCACGCGCGAAATTGTGGTGAATGCCGTCGTGGACCAATACCTCCAGATTCTTCGCGCCCTGGCCACGCGCGACGCCGCAAACGCCCGTGTCGCGCTCGCCCAGCGCCTCTACGAGCAGGCCGCCGAACTGCAAAAAACCGGCATCGGACTGAATATAGACACGGTGCGAGCCAACGTTGAACTGCAGAACGAGCGCCAGAATCTGATTGATGCCGAAACGCTCACCCACACCACCAAGTACGGCTTGGCCGCACTCCTCGATCTGCCTAGAGACCAGGATCTGGAGGTCGCCGACCACCTCGACTTCTACGATCTCCCCGCCCTGGAAAAAGAAACTCTGCTCAACCAGGCGTTAACCTTGCGCCCGGAGATTCGTTCGCTCAATTCGCAGCAGCGCATCGCTAAGTTGACGACGGATGCGGCAGGCGAGCAGCGTCTTCCGCAAATCGATTTCTCCGGATTCTGGTTCTATCAGGGATCCCGCTTTAACAATGGCATTCCGGCTTACACCTACGAGCTCTCCCTGCAATTTCCGCTTTTCACCGGCGGACGCATCCGCGCCGAAGAAGCCCGCGCCAGGCTGGAAGAACAGCGCGTCGGGGAAACTCGCCGCCAGCTGGAAGCGCAAATCGTAGATGAAGTAAAATCCGCCCTCGATGAACTGACGGCCGCGCGGAATTCGGTGGACGTCGCGAATTTGGGACTTAAGCTGGCTCAGGAGGAAGTTGCGCAGGCGCAGCGCCGCTTTGCGGCCGGAGTCACCACCAACGTCGAAGTCATCACCGCGCAGGACGCTCTGGCTCGCGCCAGCGACAATCAAATCGGCGCTCTGTATCAATTCAATGTGTCTCGCGCATCACTCGCCCGCTCGACCGGCGAGATCGAAGCCATGTATACGAAGTGAAAGGTGAACCGGACCATGAGCTCCACGCCAACGCCGCCAACGCCGCAACCCGCCGCAGCCGCTCCGGCTGCCGCGCCGCAGGCTCCGCAACCATCTTTTTCCTTGCGCCACTGGCTGCAAAATCTGCATCCCATCGCGAAGGGAGCTTTGCTCGTCGTCCTTATCGCGCTTGCAGTCGCGTGGTACATATTCAACGGCCGCGTCACGACCGACGACGCCCAAGTGGATTGCCACATCACCGCCATCGCTCCGCAAGTTCCCGGCTACGTCGTCGACCTGCTCATCAATGACAATACTCCGGTCAAGGCAGGAGATCTGTTGGTGCAGGTCGATCCCCGGGAATATGAAGCCGAAGTGGCGCAGGCGAAAGCGAACCTGGAGTTCGCCGAAGCCCAGGCAAACTCCGCACAAATCCAAATCGGCCTGACGCGCGCAACCACCTCTCACAGCACCAGCGGAGCCGCCCATCAGAAGGAATCCGATGCCGCAGATTACATCAGTTCTCAGGCGCAACTGGAACAGTCCGCCACCGCGAATCTCCAGGTTGCCGAGGCTAACGTCGCTGCCAAGCGCGCCACCAACGATCGCGCCCAAAGCGATCTAGCCCGTTACAAACCTTTGCTCGGCACCGACGACGTCTCCAAATATCAATTTGACGCCGTGGACGCCACCGCACGCGTTTCGAAAAGCGACCTCGCCGCTGCCGAACAGCAGCTTTCCGCCGCGCAGCAAGCAGTGCTGATTGCCCGCGCCAACGCGCGTTCCGCCCAGGCTCGGGTTTCGCGCTCCGAATCTCAATTCATGGAGACCAAAGCTCGCGAGCAACAAGTCCCCATCGCCGAAGCTACCTACAAATCGGCGCTAGCCACCGTCGAACGCGCCAAAGCAACGCTGCAACAAGCCGAGCTGAATCTAGCCTACACGCACATCACCGCCCCCATCACCGGACAAGTCACCCAGAAGTCGGTGGACCTGGGCCAGTACGTTTCGCCCGGGCAATTGCTTTTCACCATCGTCCCTCTCGACCAGATCTACGTCACCGCGAATTTCAAGGAGACGCAACTGGAAAACGTCGCACCCGGTCAGAAAGTTCGCATTCACGTGGATACCTACCGCGAAGAGTTCGAAGGCCGGGTCGATTCCATCGCTGGAGCTGCCGGTTCGCGGCAAGCCTTGCTGCCCCCGCAAAACGCCACGGGAAATTTCATCAAAGTCGTGCAGCGTATTCCGGTGAAAATTCTGGTGACGCCAAACAAGAATCCGAATCTCGTGCTGCGGCCCGGCATGAATGTGGAAGCGACGATTTACACTCGCTCCCGGTGAACAAGCGCAATGAGCTATTTAAGCAGTAGTGACCCAGAATCCTGGGAACTCGAAGAGGAGCGGTTCCTCGGCAGCATTCTGTCGACCATGTCGTACGGGCGCCGCATGGCCATGCTCCTGACCGTTGGCATGGTTGCCGCCATCGAAATATCCAACCGCCTCTCCATCAACGTGTTCCTCCCGGACATGCAGGGCAACGTAGGCGCCAGCTCCGATGAAATCAGCTGGGTGATCATTCTTTATAACGTGGGCTACCTCTGCTCCATAGCACTGGCGTACTGGATGACGCGCGTTATAGGCACCAAGCGTCATTTGCTGTTGAGCATCGCAATCTATGCCGTGGGGGCGCTGGGCTGCGTGCTGAGCACAGGGAGTCTCACGCAACTGCTGGCTGCACGCTTAATTATGGGATTCGGCGGCGGCGCGTTTCTGGTGCGCGTCGTCATTCTCTCTGGGGTGCTGTTTCCCGGCAAAGCGCGAATCGCGGCGGTCACCCGGCTTTACCTGGTTCTTTCTGCCTTTGAGGTCCCGTATCCCGCCGTCATGGGATGGATCACCGATACGTTTCACTGGAATTATGCCTTCCTGATTGATTTTCCCTTTCTGGCAATCGGCGCTTTTCTTATCTGGAAAATTGTTCCACCAGGCCGTTTGTTTCAGCGCAAGAAAGAAAGCCACGTCGATGTGTGGGGCGCGTTTCTGCTAATTGCCTCGCTTGCCTGCCTGGAAACTGCCACCAGCCGCGGCGAGCGCGATCTTTGGCTGCAGTCGAACTGGATTGCTACCGTTCTGGTCGCCTCTGCCATTTTCTTTATCGCGTTTCTCTGGTGGGACTACCGCCCCGAAAACACGGTGCCTGTGCTTCATTTGCGCATGATCGTTCGGAACGCATCCTTGCGCACCTTCTTTCTGGTGATCTTGATCGTGGGAGCATTCTTCGGCGCCGGGCTATAT
>Ga0209169_10000967_pt1 | contig 17728 bp, 13 predicted proteins | sample HubBroMetageWRM4_FD_188346 | JGI IMG/M metagenome (GOLD analysis project Ga0209169, IMG submission 188346) | Warmed soil microbial communities from the Hubbard Brook experimental Forest, New Hampshire - Hubbard Brook CCASE Soil Metagenome WRM 4... | ecosystem: Environmental > Terrestrial > Soil... | reverse complement strand
AAATTCTGCAACCGCCAGCGTCTGAGTTCCTTCGGAGTGGGAATGATCCGCGCCCCGCATTTGGGGCAATGCGTCACCTGCGACGGGACGGTGAGGCTTCATGCGCTCGTTTTACCAGAACACAGGAGCATCGAACAGCGCTCAGCCGCGGCCGGTGTTCGGGCTGGCGCTTCGCGGTGCTGGCCCGTTTTTGAGAGCGCCCGCGAGACGGGGCTGTTCGAACTGATTCAAGGACGCCTCAGGAATCTCAGGTAGAACGCTGCGAACACTAAGACGATCCCAATATTCACTGTCAGCCGTTCCCAGAATCGGTTTCTCAAGAACACGAAATCTACACCGACTATGACGGCTGCCATCGCCACCACATAAAACAGGATAGCTACCTGTCTGCCCATTTTCAGTCCTGGTTCAATCGTAAATGTACGTCTTCCAGCGCGTCTGGGCGAGCCCTCGGAAATCGGCGAGACTAATGGTTTTTGGCTGAGGGCGATGTGAAAGGGCACCGTTTCGATTCTCGACCGAGAGAATCGGATATAAGGCAGCTGGTGATGGCTGAATCTAAGCTTCTCCGGCGCCCTCCGGTCGAAGAAAATGCGGGCATCCCTGGACTTCACCGCTGAATCGTTATTGAGAGGTCAAGCTGAGCTGCCACTCGCTTGGGACGCTCAGCACAAGTTCCTCGGCTTTCTCACCCAGGACTGATCGAAGCCTAAGACTCAGGAATCTAGTTTTCTCTCCAGAAGCTCTGGTTTCATCCCGGGCTGTCGTTTAGGCGAAGACGCGGGTTAAATGTGAGCTGTGACGGAGCCTCGCCGAAGATCGTCGCCCTCGATGTTAATGACGCTCGGCGAACTGAACAGCGGTCGCAGTGATGCAACCCGGGGCTTCACCCGGCTGGGCATCGTCGGCCCCATATCAACCTTCATCTGTCAATTTCAAGTCAGTATTTTTCGACATTCGATTCCCGGGTAACCGGCTGTTCTTGATTCATTTCTACTGACTGATGTTTGCATTCTTTGTTCTCCTTGTCACGTTACTCAGTGAGAGAGTGGTATTGGATTTAAACAAACATTTCACCGAGTTTGCGACGCGAGTACCATGGTGCGCAATTGGACCTTGGTTCATTGCACCAAAGTGCACTGTACTAAGGTACATAGGACCTTCGTCCAATAGAACTCCACGTTGGATCGGGCGCAGCATTGAGTTGCAGACTCAGAGGAACGGATCGGAGAAGGATATCGCTGACATCAAGGGGGGCGACTATCTTGCTGGTTTCGCCTTGGATTCCAAACTACTCGTTGCTCTACGACTCCAGATGCAAGTTGTGGCGGATGGACAGTTTATGAGTAGCTTAATGAATTGTTCGAGCTGTGGTTTCGAGAGTTCGGAAGGCGTGAAGTTCTGCTCTGAATGCGGAACTGCACTTTATCGCAGCTGCGCGCAATGCGGCGCGGATAGTGCCCCTAGTGCAAAGTTCTGCGGTGACTGCGGCGCTTCGCTAAACACGGCCGTCGAGCCTCCAGTCACCGAGACACGGAACGTCCGGGAGCGAGAGGTCGCTGGCGAACGTCGGCATTTGACGGTTCTGTTCTGCGATCTGGTCGGTTCGACCGAAATTTCTGCGCAGCTTGATCCCGAGGAATGGCGCGAGATCGAGGCGGACTATCATCACGCTGCTGCGGAAGCGATTACGCATTTCGGCGGCTACGTGGCGAAATATCTTGGTGATGGCATCATGGCCTATTTTGGGTGGCCGGAGGCACACGACAACAACGCCGAACGGGCTGCGCGCGCTGGACTCGCAATAGTTGATGCGGTGGGCGCCCTCAACTTACGCGACGGGCAACGCAGCCGCCCGAAGCTCTCAGTCCGCATCGGTATCGATACCGGCCACGTCGTGATCGGCGAAGGTGGCGGCGGCGAAGCGGAAGTCTTCGGCGATGCTGCCAACATCGCTGCGCGAGTGCAGTCGGCGTCCGATCCGGATGCGGTGATTGTCACGCCGGCGGTTAATCGGCTGGTTTCTGGTCTGTTCGTGGTAGAGGAGCGCGGCGCTCACCAACTTAAGGGAATCGCCGAACCGGTCGATCTGTATCAAATCATGCGGCTGAGCAGTGTGCGGAATCGTCTGGCTGCGTCGATGGTACACGGTCTTACGCCATTTGTTGGACGTGACGATGAAACGCGGTTCTTATGGAGTCGTTGGGAACGAGCGAGCGACGGGCAGGGGCAGGTGGTGTTGATCTCGGGTGAGGCGGGCATCGGCAAATCGCGTCTGGTGCGCCAGTTTCGTAAGCAGCTGGCAGAGACCCCGCATCTCTGGCTCGAGTGCGCCGGCTCGCCGTATTTCCAGAACACGCCCTTCTATCCAATCGCTGACATGCTTCAGCAAGGTTTCGCGCAACGCGGCGATGGATCGGACCCTGCCAAGCTGAGCGAGTTGGAACGAGATCTGGTACGGGCGGGATTGAAGCTGGCTGAAGCCGTGCCGCTTATCGCTCCAATGCTGAATCTCTCAGTGGACGAGAAGTATCCGCCGCTCATGCTCTCTCCCGAGCAACAACGCAAACGTCTCCTGACGACACTCGCTGCTTGGTTTTTCGGCGCGGGGCAATCGGTTGCGATGGCCGTCGAAGATTTACATTGGTTCGACGCATCGTCGCTGGAGCTCATGCAATTGCTCATAGAGCAAGCCGCCACGGCCCGCGTGATGTTGGTTTGCACTGCCCGCCCTGAGTTTCGCGCGCCTTGGTCACTACGGACGCATCACGCACAATTCACACTGAACCGCTTGAGCACTACTCATGTGCGCGAGTTGGTGGCGAGCGTCGTGGCGCACAGCGCGCTCTCGGTCGAGACGATCGAAAAAGTGGTCGAGCGCACCGGCGGAGTGCCTTTGTTCGTCGAGGAGCTAACCCGCGCCGTGCTTGAGAAGGGCGGCGCGACGCATGCGCTGCACGAGATTCCGGCCAATCTCCATGACTCGCTGATGGCGCGGCTGGACCGCTTGGGGCCGGCCAAAGAGGTCGCGCAGATAGCCTCTGTTATCGGGCGAGAATTTTCCTATGAACTGCTCCTCGCGGTCTCGGCGATACCAGCAGATGACTTGCAAGCGGCGCTGTTGAAGTTGGCTGACGCAGAGCTGATCTATACGACCGGCATTCCACCTACGGCGAACTATACATTCAAGCACGCACTGATCCAGGACGCAGCGTACGGTGCGCTGCTCAAAAGCAAACGAAAGCAAGTGCACGGCCGGGTGGCGCGGGTGCTTGAGATGCAATCCGGGCGCTCTACGGAGACACAACCTGAAATCCTGGCCCATCACTACTCGGAGGCAGGGAATGTCGCTCTCGCAATCTCCTATTGGCATAAGGCGGGTCAGAGAGCTTCGCAGGGCTCGGCTAGTAACGAGGCCGTTGCTCATCTAAGCAGGGGGCTTGAGTTGATCGAAAGGTCGCCAGACACGCCGGAACGATCTGGGATTGAACTTGCTTTGCTGACGACTCTTGGTCCGGTCCTCATTGCCACCAAAGGCTACGCAGCTCCGGAAGTGGGCGAAGTATACGATCGAGCGCGAGAATTATGTCGGCGTGTAGAGAACTCCCCGCAATTACCTATAGTCATCTTCGGACTATTTGCCTTTTATGTCGTACGCGCTGATCACGAAAAGGCTCTCGCCCTTGGAAAGGATCTTCTCAGTTTGGCCGAGCGTGCGCAGGACCGGGCTCTCTTAGTGCAGGCTCACAATGCGCTAGGGTTGGTCCTTTTTTTTCGGGGTGATTTTGCAGCCGCGCGCGACCGCCTGGAGCAGTCTCTCGCCCTATATGACGTTGAACAGCATCGCTCGCTGGCCTTTTCCTATGCGGGACAGGACCCCGGGGTAACTTCCACCGTCTTTTCGGCGTGGGTCTCGCAGACTGCTGGCTATCCAGAACAAGCTCTCAAGAGAAGCCACGATGCGCTCGATTTGGCCCAATTGCTCGCTCATCCGTACAGCCTGGTCTACGCGCGAGGTATTGCGGCCGCGTTCCACCAGTATCGGAAAGAGGAGGATTCAACTCGGGACTTGGCGGACGCGAGCTTAAGCTTAGCGACTGAGCACGGATTTCCATTCTGGTCAGGCTTTCAAACCATCCTGCTGGGCTGGGCATTGGTTAAACAAGGGAAAGCGGACGAGGGAATAGCGCAGATGAGCCGTGGAATGGAGGCGTACTGGGCGACAGGCGCAGAGCTGCTTCGACCTTACCTTCTTGGCTTGTTCGCCGAGGCATTGGTGGAAGGAGGATCGATAGAGCGGGGGCTCCGTTTGGTTGCGGAGGCCTTGGAGGCTGTCAAGAAAACCGAGGAGCGCTTCTACGAGGCAGAACTCTACCGGAAAAAAGGAGAGCTATTATTCCGATCTTACGGCGAAGGTTCAGAGCTAATTGATTCCGCAGAGCCTCGCTCTTGTGAGATAGAGAGATGCTTTCTAACGGCGATCAGCGTCGCGAGTCGACAACAAGCGAAATGGTTCGAGCTCCTGGCGGCGACGAGCCTTGCACGTCTCTGGCAGCGCCAAGGCAGAAAGGAGAAAGCTCAGATGGTCCTTTCAAATGCCTACAGTTGGTTCACTGAAGGCTTCGACACTGTCGACATGAAGGACGCAAAATTGTTACTCGATTTACTAAACGAATAATCCATTCTCCGGCTCGTTTGAATCTGTCAGAGTCACCGTCGCAGCAAACCTGACGCCGAGGCTCTTCTCGAGCGAAAAAGTTCTTTACGATATCGGAGACAACGAGCTACGATCGAGAGTAATTCGATGCGTTGCTCAAACTGTGGGATCGAGAGTTCGGAAAGCAGAAGGTTTTGCTCTGAATGCGGAACCCTGCTTCCTCGCTGCTGTCCGCGTTGCGGTGCGGACAATGCACCCACCGCGAAGTTCTGCGGTGAATGCGGCGCTCAGCTCAGCGAGCCCGTTCTCGCCCCATCGCCTGCGACACCCTCTGCCCAATCGCGAGACGCCGATGGCGAGCGACGACACCTGACGGTCATGTTTTGCGATTTGGTCGGCTCTACAGAGATTTCCAAGCGGCTTGATCCCGAGGAGTGGCGCGAAATCGAAGCTGACTATCTTCACGCTGCCGCGGAAGCAATTGAGCGCTTCGACGGCTTCGTAGCGAAGTATCTCGGCAACGGCTTGCTTGCCTATTTCGGATGGCCTGAGGCCCACGACAACGACGCTGAGCGGGCGGCGCGCGCAGGGCTTGCAATCCTCGAAGGCGTAGCCGTGCTCAACCAGAAGCGCGACGAGCAAGATGACCATCCGACACTGTCAGCGCGCATTGGAATTGATAGCGGCACGGTCGTGATAGGTAGAGGTGCGGGTACCGAATCAGAAGTCTTTGGCGATACCGCCAACATTGCAGCGCGAGTACATTCGACCGCCGACGCTGACACCGTGATTGTCAGCGCTGCCGCCAATCGGCTCATGTCTGGCCTGTTCGCGGTCGAGGAGCGCGGTGCTCATCAGCTCAAGGGAATCGCGCAGCCCGTTGAGTTGTACAGAATCGTCAGGCTGAGCGGTGCACGGAGCAGACTGGCCGCTTCAGCCGTGCGTGGTCTCACGGCATTCGTGGGGCGCACGCATGAGATGGGCCTCTTGTGGAACCGCTGGCAGCGCGCGAGTGAACGCGAGGGACAGGCAGTGTTCCTCGTAGGCGAAGCGGGGATCGGCAAGTCGCGCTTCGTGGCGCAATTTCGAGAGCGGCTGGCAGGCACTCCGCATACCTGGAACGAGTGCTCCGGCGCATCGTATTTCCAGAACACGCCCTTCTACCCCATCACAGACATGCTTCAGCATGGCTTTGCTCAGCGCGGGCACGAAACGGATGAGGAGAAGCTGGGCGAGTTGGAAAGAGTTCTCGAACTAGCTGGATTGAAACCTGCCGACGCGGTGCCACTCGTTGCTCCGATGCTGAATATCCCGGTCGGGGAGAGGTATCCGCGGCTAACGCTTTCGCCTGACCAGACGCGCAAACGACTGCTAGCGACCTTGGCTGGATGGCTGTTTGGAGTAGCGCGGACACAGCCAGCAGTGATGGCATTCGAAGACCTGCATTGGTTCGACGCCTCCACCCTGGAGCTGATTCAATTACTGATCGAACAGGGGGCGACCAGCCCGCTGCTGGTGTTGTACACGGCGCGACCGGAGTTTCAGCCGCCATGGACGTCGCGCACGCATCACACGCACTTGACCCTGAATCGACTGACCGCTCGCGAAGCGCGCGAGTTAGTGGGACAGGTGTTGGCCACCAGCGCACTTTCGGACGAAACCGTTGACCATGTGATCGAGCGCACTGGCGGAGTGCCGCTGTTTGTCGAGGAGTTGACGCGTGCGGTGCTTGAAAGGGCCGATGCCAAGCCCACTGCACGAGAGATTCCCGCTACCCTACATGACTCGCTGATGGCGCGGTTGGACCGGCTCGGGCCGGCAAAAGAGGTTGCGCAGATCGCCTCAATCATCGGACGCGAATTCTCTTACGAGTTGCTCCAGGTCGTCTCTCCGATGAAGGAAGACGACTTACAGTCGGCGCTGGCAAGGCTCGGCGATGCCGAATTGATTCATGCTCGCGGCATCCCGCCCGATGCGAACTATACGTTCAGACACGCGCTGATTCAGGACGCAGCATACGAAGCGCTGCTGAAAAGCCGACGGCGCCAGCTTCATCGACGAGTTGCGGTCGCCATGACAGAGACATTTCCTGTGCTGGCCGAGACTCAACTCGAGGTCATCGCGCGGCACTGGACCGAAGCCGGCGAGAGAGAAAAGGCTGTCGCTGCGTGGCGGAATGCCGGGGACGACGCGTCCAAGCGGTACGCGTTCAAAGAGGCGGAAAATGCGCACCGACACGGACTCGATTTGATCAGAGCGCAGGCGGACTCGCGCGAGCGCGATGCACAAGAACTCGAGCTTATGAATCGGCTCATACCAGTGCTCCAGTTGGCGAAAGGATGGGCCGCGCCCGAAGCCGCCGAAGCGATCGCCTATGCTCGGTCTCTAGCAGAAAAAACTGACAATTTTGGACAACTGCTGCTACAGGTGATTGGTGCTTTTGTCAGTGCCGTTAGTCGAGGCGACTTGCCCGCGGCGAGTTCGCTCGCTGCACAGATATCCGATCTGGCCGTACGAGAGGGCAGTCCCGCTGTTCTGGGTCTCGCCCATGTGGGTGAGATTACCACACGCTATTTCGGTGGAGACCTAAGCGGCGCCGAAGGACATTTTTTGGCCGGGGCTGGGTTGTTCCAGATCGGTGGCGAAAGATTTGTGACCACAGTGGCCTCGGGATTCGGTTTTGGGAGCCACGTGGCCTGGATGCTGGGGTGCGCGGACACGGCGCGCGACAGAATCCACCAGGCGATTGCAGGAGCGGAGGCTCTGAAGAGTCCTTTTGAACTGGCATACGCTCAGTATTTGGCGGCGATGCTGCATCTCTTCATGAGGGAATTTGCCGAAGCAAAAACTTCTGCACAGAAATCCATCGCGCTATCAGACGAGTATGGAATTCGGCAATACTCTGCCGGCTCTCGAGTCTTTCTCGGGCTGACGGAGGCCGCCTTGGGCCATCCAGCGGAAGGGATACCCGTCATCGACTTGGGTCTGGTAGGCCTGAACGAAAGTGGTGCCCTGGCAGCGATGACTCTGTATCTTAGTTGGTTCGCGCTGGCGCAGTCGCTCGATGGCCAGGTCCCGGACGCCCTTGGTACGATCGAGAAAGCACTACAAGTAAACCCAGCAGAAGTCGCTTGGAGGCCCGAAGCCAAAAGAATCCGCGGGGAACTGAGGCTCGGACTTCGTCAGACTGATGGCGCGGAATCTGATTTCCGCGATGCGATCTTACTCGCAAAGAAGATCGGCGCAAAAGCCTGGGAATTGCGCGCTGCGATGAGCCTCGTGCGGATGCTTATAGGGCGAGGCGATCTCGCCGAAGCGCGTGACTTGCTAACTCCCCTCTACACAAGCTTCACCGAGGGCTTCGACACCGCCGATTTGAACGATGCCAAGGTCCTACTCGACGAGCTAGGCCACTAAGCTCAAGCTTGTCGAGCGCGGTGGGGAGTTGAGCGAAGCGGTCCCCGTCGATCTGGACATCGCAAGGGATCCTTCTTTTTTCAATCGGCTTTGCTTGCTGGCCGGACGTGCAACTGGTCCGCTATTCGCACGAGTTCAGCAAGTGATTTCGCGTCCATTTTGATCATCACGCGGGCCCTCTGCACTTTGATGGTCTGTTCGCTTGTCCCCAGCTGCACGCTCGCCTGGTCTTGATTCAAAGCTAAGATACTTTTATAAATATGGAACTATGAAAAAGTCAGTGGTGATTGGCGCACTCAGTGCGCTAGCACAGGAGACCCGGCTCGAAATATTTCGTCTGCTGGTAGAGAAGGGCCCCGCAGGACTGCCGGCGGGCGAGATTGGCACGCGGCTCGGGCAGCCCTCGCCCACGATGTCATTTCACCTGAATCAGCTCAGATTCGCGGGCCTGGTCAGGTCGCGGCGCGAGAGCCGCTCAATCATCTACAGCGCCAACTTCAAGGCGATGAACGATCTGCTCGCCTACCTCACCGAGAACTGCTGCGGCGGGCGACCCGAACTGTGCGCACCCGAGGCCGCGCCCGCCTGTGGGACGGAATGCGCACCCGGTCAGACAACCGTCGCGTCAAAGAAGAGTCGGAGGGCATCGGTATGAAGCGATTTCACGCTCACGTCAGAGTCGGCGATCTGGAGTCGTCGGTGCGTTTTTATTCGACGCTGTTCGGAACCGAGCCGGCCGTGCTCAAAGCCGACTATGCGAAGTGGATGCTCGTCGATCCGCCCGTCAATTTTGCGATCACTGCAGGATCGAAGGTGCCTGGTCTCGATCATCTCGGGCTGCAGGTCGAATCGGATGAAGACCTCGCGCTAATCGCAGGACGGCTCGACGCCGCGGGTCAGACGGTCGTCAAGCAGGAAAACGCGGCGTGCTGCTACGCCCGAGGCAACAAAGGCTGGGTGTCTGATCCAAGCGGCATATCGTGGGAAACGTTTCACACGCTGGGCGAGAACACCGTGTACGGCAACGACGTCGCGCCGAGTCCTGTCGCATCGAAACCGCTCGAGGCCGCTTCGTGCTGCGCGCCGGCGCCGTCCTCAACGAGTGCCTGCTGCGGCGCAGTGAAAGCGCAATAACACGCGGCAACCGTCGACGGACGATCTTGCTGTGGCCAATCGCGAATACAATGTTTTTTTCTATGCACAGGAAACTCCGCACGCAGCGTGATGGCAGAATGCGCCATCAATCGATGGGGCAAGGGGAAGTTCAAGGGCTTCAGCGCGGGGAGTCATCCGAAGGGCGCGATCCATCCGCTGACGCTCGAGCTGTTGAAAGAGCTGAATTACGAAACGAAAGGCTTGCGGTCGAAAAGCTGGGACGAATTTGCCGCGCCGGATAGCGTTCCGCTCGACTTCGTTTTCACCGTCTGCGATCAGGCCGCGGCCGAGGAGTGCCCATTTTGGCCGGGCCAGCCAATCACCGCGCACTGGGGAGTCGCCGATCCGGCGGCCTTCGTCGGCACCGACGATGAGAAGCGTCGCTTCTTTTTCCGTGTCTATCGCGAGTTGGAAAATCGCATCAAGATTTTCTCGAGCTTGAGAATCGAAGCGCTCGACAGTTTCGCTCTCCAGCAGCGGGTCAAGGAAATCGGCAAGGTCAAACTTCCGGAGGGCAGCGAGGGGTAGCCCGATGAGCGCGACGTTGTCGATCATGCCGACGCCGGGTTCGCGCCGGCTGTCATTCCTCGATCGCTACTTCACACTGTGGATTTTCCTCGCGATGGCGGCCGGGGTTGCGCTTGGCGCGATCTTTCCGGGCGTGAAGGCAGCCTTCGACCGCATGAGCGTCGGCACGACGTCGGTGCCAATCGCCATCGGCCTCATCCTCATGATGTACCCGCCGCTGGCGAAGGTGAACTACGACGAGTTGGGCGACGTTTTTCGCAACGTGAAGATTCTCGCGTTGTCGCTGGTACAGAACTGGATCATTGGTCCGATCCTGATGTTCGCGCTGGCGGTGATCTTTCTGCGCGATCGACCCCAGTACATGGTCGGGCTAATCATGATCGGGCTCGCGCGATGTATCGCGATGGTGATCGTGTGGAACGATCTGGCCAACGGCGACGCCGACTACTGCGCGGGGCTGGTGGCATTCAACTCGATTTTCCAGGTGCTGTTCTTTTCGGTTTACGCGTACGTGTTCATTACCGTCCTGCCGCGATGGCTCGGTCTTGGCGGCACGATCGTGCACATTACGATCGGGCGGATAGCTGAGAGCGTCGGCATCTACCTGGGACTCCCGTTCGTCGCCGGCCTCCTGACCTGGAAAGTCCTGACGACGCTGAAGGGGAAGGCTTGGTATCGGGAACGCTTCATTCCGAGGATTAGTCCACTGACCCTGACCTTCCTGCTGTTCACCATCGTTGTCATGTTCTCGATAAAAGGCGCTGCGATAGTGCGGATGCCGCTCGACGTGGTGCGTATCGCGATCCCGCTGTTGCTTTATTTCGGCATCATGTTCGCCGTGTCCTTCGTACTCAGCAGCAGGGTCGGCGCGAGTTACCCGCAATGCGCGACGTTGTCGTTCACCGCGGCGTCGAACAACTTCGAGCTGGCGATAGCGGTCGCTGTGGCGACCTTCGGCATCGACAGCGGCGCAGCTTTCGCCGCAGTGATCGGCCCGCTTATCGAGGTCCCGGTAATGATCGGATTGGTGGACGTCGCACGCTGGGCGCAGCGCAGTTATTTCCGAGGAGGCGGCCACGGGACCACCGCTAGTGGAGTTGACCAAACACCATCGCCATCGATCGGGTCCGTGTTCCAGAAACAACGCCGCTCTAGTTGATAGGAACGACTATGCGTGAACGCCGCTTCGGTGCCAATCGCTTGACAGGTTGACGAGTAGAGTGCTGCTCCGTTGCCCGGTTTATGGCGTCGGATGAGCCTCAAAACGGTTTCTCTGTTCTCCGAAGAAGATTCCCTGATATCCAGTCCGGAGGTTCGTAAGGGCTTACCCTGTTCTGCGGATTGAATTCCCTGTTACCTCAAAAACATCCCTGTTCCGTCAAAATGGTTCCCTCTTCCGTTGATGCGGGAATTTGCTGAAAAGACCCTTTCCGACTATGCATAATTCGGCAGTCTAGAAGCATCTCCCACTCGAAAAAGAAGAAAAGATTGACAAGGGGCCGGCGTCGCACGGGCGCCGGTCCCTTCAAAGTTCGTCCGAGGGTTCTTAGACTTTATTCCCTTTCGAACCCTCGGATACTCTATCTAAGATACGTTTGAACACTGTCCCAGAGTTTGATGCGGCTTACGATGGCCAACTCCGCCGCGGAGGCCGCCTGTTTCCAACTGCTTTCGTCCTGCCCGGCCAGGGTGATCAGCATCTCTCGCGCCCAAGGGCCGTGGCTATCACCATCTAGTTCAATATGCCGTTTGAGGTAGTAGGCAAAGAACGGCACTTCGACCGCCCCATGGTCCCAGAGCTCGAGTAGCCGCTCGAACATGTCGGGAATTACATCCTCACGGCCGAAGAAAAAATAGGCCGCGACCTCGACTACTGAGCCGTGAATTGCACAGTTCAAGGTTCCCTCCACGAAATCGATTACGCTGGGAGGGACCTCAAGTTGTCTGAGCGCGATTGGCCATTGCTCGCCGCGGGCCATCTTTTGCACGAAGCTTCTCACCACCTGAGTATCGGCGCCTATCTCATCCATCGCGCGGAGATACAACTCGAAGTGGCTCGCCGGCTTCTGATCTGGACCCAGGTCGCTTTCTTCGCCGAGCACGACTTCATTCGCGAATCGGGCGATCTGAGCGCTGGCTGGCGGCATCCAGGGCAGCCGCTGGATGGTCACTTCACTTTGCAGCCGCTTCACCAGCGACATGAAATCCCAGACCGCGAAAACATGAAGCTGCATGAAATCGCGCAATCGATCTCGCGAGTTGACCGCATCGTAAAGCGGATGGTGAATCAGCGCGTGCCGAAGCGGTGCGATCCGTTTTTGTACCTGCTCGAACTTCACTTGCCCAAACAGTTGGTCGCGCGTTAGGAGGGGTGCTGGTCTAACCGGAGTCTGATGATTATTGCTGAAGTAATGAGGTTCTTGATGCATTCGATCGTTGGTCGTCAATGACATTCTCCTTTGTACGTAAGCAAGGCGGTCTGCTGCAGTCTGTGGTGCGTGCGATGCCCACTGACAGGCACCTTAACTTCGTTGGTTTAGGTTTCCGAAAAATATCGAATATGTGACAATTCGACTGCAGCCTTTCAGGCGTGAGAAATCGACGCACAAAACCAAGTTCACCTCCGGACATCGATTGAGACCTTTGAATACGTGTAGCGTGCTTCCAATCGCACAACGCATGTCTGAGAACAGACTTTGGAAAAATTCAAAAGGCTCGCCACATACGATCTGTTGAACAGACAATTTCTGAGACTTTGCATTTTGAATTGCCGTGCTCAGAGGTAGCGGGCATTGATGCTGTGACGCGCACTTTCACAGGATAGGACTCGACAGGTGAGAGAAAATTCTCGCGATTGAGGGGAAAAGACAGTTGGGAACAAAACTAGCGCGCCCGCAGTTGGAACCTAATGGGGAATGAAGAGTGACAGTCGTCTACATAATCGAGTAGCGGCCAGACTCGTTCTCTGCGTGAGAGAAAACTATCGAAACCCTTAGGTTGGGATAGTACGAGGCGGATCATTTGGAAGCCTTACGCGGTTTTTATCTATCGATGCGGACGTGCTGGGTCGGTTTGATACGCTCTCGGCGTTTTGATGATAGGTGATTGAATTGATAGCTAGTCAGAAAAGCAAGCAGCCGTTCAATGGAGATGCAAAACAGTGCCAAATCCAATTTCAGTGACAGCATATGATCCATCGCCAAGTGATCCGCGCATTTCGGCGGCGCTCACCGCGAGCAAGCTCCTTGGGAGATGATGCGCGCCGTGGATTATCGCGGGGTCGAATCGCTGACGGCTTCCGATATTTTGGTCAGTGCGCCAATCAACATGGTCGTCGACCTCAAGGCAAACCAGATCAGCTATGAGTCGGCTGCCGAGGAAGTGATCGATTTTGTCGGGGTGCGCGGCGATATGGTCGTGATCATGGGCGAAGAGATACTCCGTCCTAACAAGGACGCGCCCTATTGCAGGGAAAACCGTACATCGTAGACGGCCATCCCGAAGAAGTCGCGGACGTGATGCTATTTCTCGCGTCGGACTAGAGAAAATCGTCCCGCGGTCGCTGCTTCTACAGACGTATGGCTGATTATCAAGGAACAGCTTCGCGACTTTCGTCAATGCGCCGACTGGCCAAAAGGGGCTTAAATTTCAAACTAGGACACTACCCGATTTCTGGTACTGTCTTAGTTTGCGGCTGAGTGCCTGAATTCGAAAAATTGCGAGTGTCTTAGTTTGCCGTGGGCACAGCCGACGGTGCTGGAGTTCGAAGTACCTCATCCGAAGATTTACAGAAGCCCGGAAGCTCGTGCACCCATATCGGATTTCTCCCGGGCGCGTGCGCGTCCAGTTCGTCGGGATTCATATCGTAACGGTGAATCCGCTCTCGCGAGAGGGCGTCTTCGCATTTCTGCTTTGTACTGAAACTTCCAGCCCATTCATTGAAACCGTGCCGGTCAGGGCTTGTGTCCAAGAACAGAATCCAAAACAGAAGCGCGAGCGCGGCTGCGCGGCGGGACTTCATGGAGTGTATACTCTCAAGCACCCACCTCGACCGCCAGACCTTTCGTGTCGCACGTTCCTACTCAGCTGGTACGCGAAGGCTGCGCCGCCAGTAACAATCAGTCTGGCGGAATTTGCCAAGCGCACCGGACTCAGTATCGAGGAAGTAAAGCACCTAGCGGTATGCAGCGCCGGCTGATCGGGATTGATCCAGTACCGATGACTATTTTGTAGTTTTCGACGAGCATCGCGCGCGTAACGGCGTGTGAGAAACGCTCTCGAACGATCACTTGCTGGTTGGGTTCGTTACGATGCCCGCGAACAGAAGCGCCTTGGTATGCCTCTCGCCGATCGCAAAGAAGAACGGGTGATCGACAATCATTTTGAACGGTGGAGGCGGTGGAGGATATACCTTTGCCGCTAGCTCAATACCGACGCTGGTGGCAGCGGCCGCTTCGGTGCCTTCTTCATCGACCTTGACGTAGGTCTTATGCTCGACGTCGCCGACATAAAGACCAGGAGGAGGCTGATGGATGAGCGAGAAATCCGCTTTTCTCGCGTCGAATGCGACCGCCATTCCCATATTGATGAGCGCGTCGTTGAGCTGCTTCGCGTAGGTTGTTTCGAATTTCGGTAGCACGATTTCTCCTTCCCGGAAGCTGAGTTTGTTGGTCCATTCGCGCCAGTGCGATTCATCGAGTGACCGCAGCAAGTCAGCCAGACCGCCCTTGCCGCGCGGCGGAAGTACGTACATCTGAAAGTGCGCGTTGCCGTAAAGCAGAGCGATAGCCTGAAGGGTATCGGTCTCGAAGTATTGATATTCTCCGTTCTGGACCATCATCGGAACCTCGACATCGGCCGGAGAGGCGCCCTGCAAGTGGAAGGGGCGAGGCTTAGTCGCGTTCTTGATGAAAGGACGCTGCCATCGCCCTTTGAAGTAAACCGCATCGGTCAGTATCAGCCGGGTGTTGGGATCGGGAGATTTGACAATCGTCGGAATCTTGCCGTGAGTGCTGCGATTGACCCAGTCGTTGATCTTCTCAGCTGCGCGATCGGGATCGGTTGAGAAATCAACCGACTCGACGGGCGCCGCGTAGAAGCCATGAGTCACTTTCACAAACTCAGGGTTGATCGGAAAGCCCGACCGAGCCCATAGCGCGTTCGCGGTTTCCATCTGGACTGAGTGATCCGCTTTCTCGACAGCCTCGATCATCTGCAGATAGTTCCCGTTGATCCGTTTGTCACTCATCCCGGAAAGCGCAAGTGTCCTGCCCATCTCGGCCTTGGTGTCGCCGGCCGCGCCGTTGTACGTCATCGCTAGCGCGATCGACACGCTGTAGGGCGAGATGATCACATTGCCGGAGCTGCCGTTCGCGAGCGCGCTGAGCAGACGGAATCCGAAATCATTCAGTCCGATGGAAATGTCGGCGGTGGGTGACGCTGCCGGGAATGACTGATCTGATCGGGCGATGCAGGCGACGCCAAGCCATGTGCAAAACATAGCGGCGAACACGGTCCCGAACTTGAGTTTTGCGTTCAGCGGCTCGCGATTACGCGCTACCGGCCTCGCGGGCCGATCGAATGACCGCGCCCGTCGCGACTGTGCGATGTGAGCGGGGGCGGCACCTTTCGACCCAGTGTTGCGGATATTTACGAAATCCACGTCTTCGGTAATCAGGTCCACGGCAAGGTCCTCATTGCGGGTATTGAAGGCCATATACACTGTTGATCGACGGAGCGGCATTTCCTTGCGTATGCGGACACGACATGGCTGCGAAGATCCCCGGGGCGAAGTATGTCGAGCTCCCTGATGAGGATCATCTGCTCCAGGCCCTCACTCCTGATTTGCTGGACCTTCTTTTGAACAAGATCGAAGAATTCATTACCGGCGTGCGCCATCGTGCGGACCCGGACCGAGCCCTCGCCACCATAATGTTCACCGACATGGTACGCTCCACCGAGCCCGTACCCGAGATGGGCGACTCCAGATGGCTGGAGTTGCTCAACGACTGCCACGCGGTGGTGCGAAATGAGCTGACCGCGTTCCGTGGCCGCGAGGAAGACGGCGGGCGACGGCCTGCTCGCCAATCCAAAATGCAATGGGCTGAAATTTTTGCCTTCAATTTGCATGTCGCGAGCGTTTTAGTTTCAAGAGTTTTTCTCGGACATGCGTTGTGCGATTGGAAGCACACTGGACGCATTCAAAGGTCTCAATTGATGTCGGCAAGTGAACCTTAGTTTTGTACGTCGATTTCTTACGCCAAAAGGCTGATAGGCCTACCTATCGACTCGGCAGGAACTCTGGAGTCAAACACGAGACTTTTAACGGCAACTAAATTTGAGCGCAACAACGCAGAGCATGAGTGAGAAAATTGAAAACGACAATCTTTAAAAACAAGATCTTCACGTGAAGAGCGTCAACTGCAAATAGTCAGTCGCCGTTTGTCCAACGATCTGACTATTCTGCTAATACTACTTTACAGTTAGCGCTACTGCCGCGCAGGGCCTGTTGAGTAGTATTTGTTTCGGGCTACCTGCCTAATCTTCCTGTCAAACCAGCGAAAGTCCGTTCGTGGCCCGCGAGAGTCGAGACGGAGTTTTTGTGCAAGTTCCATCGGACTTCTCGACGGCTCGGGAACGATCCGCATCCACCATGTGTTGACCCCAAGAACCAGCTCCAATTGTTTTCGCACTGGTTTGAAATATGGAGGAAACGCAAAATGCAGCTAAGTTGGATAGGCACACAACCCGAAATCGCCTGAGGTTTTTGGCGCTTTCGATTCTCACGTTCGCTGTGGCGACGATGACGTCCCAGCTCCGCTCGCACCGTCGCCGAGTCAGTTTCGTCGTTCAAGGTCGTCAATCTGGTTGGCAGCATGGGAACTGAGTGAATACCGGCGTCACGTGGTTGTGCACCGATTCTTCACGCCGGATGCTTAGCCCGAAACCAGCCATGGCCTAATTCTCTCGAATTGAGGAGATACTACCTAATGTCACTTAACAGATTCGTAACCGCCGCTTCCTTCGCATTAGTAATTGCCGGGGTTTCCATTGCGGTCCCTGCGGGCGCCCAGGTGAAGCCCGGAGATGTGATCACTCCCGACAATGCGTCAAAAGTCGAGGGACTGGTCAGTCCCGGAAACTTCATGCTCGTCAGGCAAGGAATGATCATGAAGATAGTCCCGACCGGCTACCTTGACTGGCCGCCGCCTTACAAGGCTGCCACCGAACGGTCTTCGCCACAGGTCACTCTCGGTGCAAACGGCGATCTCAACAATTACATTGCCGGCCTGCCGTTTCCGCTGATCGATACCAACGATCCGCAGGCGGCGACCAAGATCATGTGGAACTTCGCTTATCGTCCGCTCCACACCGACGACCTCGATGCGCGCGACGTCGAAGTTGTGAGTCGTAAAGCTGGCTCAGCGGACGAGATCGAACATTTCACATTCGGGCATCTGGGTTTCTACAACTCGGTCGGGCGCACGGAGGTTGCTCCGACGCCGACCGACCCTGACGTCTTCAAGAGCAACATCAGCTCTCGTTCCGGCGCCTATCCGGTTCTGGAGCCTGCCGAACTGCGAGGCGAAGGTATCGTAAGGCAGCGCTTCGATACTCCGGGAGTCGAAGACGACGCATGGGAATACAGCTCGGCGTCGCGTAAGTTGCGGCGCTTGCCCGCTGTTTCTCTCTCGGACACCTTTGGAGTTTCGAAGACCGGCGCTTCCAGCAGCGGAAGCAGCTTTTCCGCAGCCATGGTTAATGCAGGCAGTACGACCTATGCCTCGACCTGGGATCCCGATTCGGCATTCGGGTTTTCCGCAAAAATTGAGGACTACACATATCGGCTGCTAGGCGAGCGTCCAATGCTTGCATCGGTAGAGGCAGAGAACTCTCCCGCACAGCCATGCGCCAGCGACGGCGGCCGTACGGTTTGCCCGGAGAACTGGGAGATGCGCAACCTTTATGTGA
>Ga0209169_10000966_pt1 | contig 17728 bp, 17 predicted proteins | sample HubBroMetageWRM4_FD_188346 | JGI IMG/M metagenome (GOLD analysis project Ga0209169, IMG submission 188346) | Warmed soil microbial communities from the Hubbard Brook experimental Forest, New Hampshire - Hubbard Brook CCASE Soil Metagenome WRM 4... | ecosystem: Environmental > Terrestrial > Soil... | reverse complement strand
CATCCCCCGCTGCGGCTCAGCCACCAGCTACGGCTCAAGTATCCGTCGCGGCGCCAGCGCCCTCAGCTGCTGCAACGGCGCCAGAGCGGCCGGCGCCGGTCGCAACTCTGCGTCCGGCGATCGAGGACTGACGCTTCCGCTTATTCCAGATCGAGCCGGAACGGTGTGCCTTCGGTCGCTAGAATCCCGCGGCCGATGGTCTCGATTGCGGCGACCATGCGGCCCTCGCGGCCGAGCAGCCGATCAGCTAGCGACACGATCCTGATGTTTGGCGTGGCCGTCGGCGAGGCGAGCCGCAGCGCTTGTGCAATGCTGTCCTCGTTTCGATGCGGATTAAGCGCACAAACGCTGGCAAAGGCGCTTGCGGTCGAGCGGCTTATTCCGGCGTAACAATGCACAACGAGTGGGGCGCTGCGGTCCCATCGACGCACGAAACGCAGAAGATCGGCGACGTGCTGCTCGTCCGGCATGACGTAACCGTCAAGCGGAGAAGAGATGTCGTGTAATCGAAGCCAGAGATGGTTTTCGGCGATAATCGCCGGAGGCCGTTCAACTGCCGTCTCGTCCCCGATCAGGGAAACGACGTGCAGCGCGCCGGTCTCTTCAACGGTTTCGTGCAGGCGCGCGAGAGAGCAAACGTGAATCATAGGAGCTAGTTTCGCGGGCGAATGATTTAGCGATTTTCGCGGTGGGGATTTGACGTCTACTCACTAGTCAGAATCTTGAATCGTTCGATATAACGCGCCTCTGCGATCTCGGCTGGCCACGGCTTGAGGTAATCCCGTTCCATGGCCGCCGCAATGATCGGCGGCCGACCAAAAAACCGCCGCGCCTCGGCGGCGGTAAACCCCGCAAGCCGCGTGGCCTCCAAATATGCTGCGGACCGGTCGGATATCTTTATGAGCTGTTCCAATTCCGGAACGTTTCTTATCGGGAGCCCGAAGCGCCTGTGAATGGCCTCCAGGAGCCGCCGCTCGACCGCCTTGTAAGCATCGCCGATAACCACTTTGAACGGCGAGATCATGTCACCGATTACATATTCAGCGGAATCGTGCACCAGCACCGCGAGCCGCCGGCTTCGGTCGAGCCGCGGCACCTGACCGCGCGCCAGCGCCTCGACCAGAAGGCAATGCTGCGCGACCGAAAAGATATGCGCCCCGCTGGTCTGTCCGTTCCAGCGCGCCACGCGTGCGAGTCCGTGGGCGATGTCCTCGATCTCGATGTCGAGAGGTGAGGGGTCCAGCAGATCAAGCCGCCGCCCAGAGAGCATCCGCTGCCAAGCGCGCGCATGCTCAAGACGAGGCGTCGCAGATTTGGCGCGATGAGTGGCGGCTGGCACGGCCTGAAGTCTACCGCACCTTGCCGCCTAGCGGCAAAGTGCGGGTCGATTTCCGGCGCGGCGTTCGGGTTACGCCGCCGCTTTCTTCCCCCACAACCGCGCGGTAGCGATATCCGCGCCCTCGCGCAGGGTCTTGAGCTTTAGCCAGACGACGTCCTCGGCGACCCATTCCCAGCCGGCGAAAGTGCCAAAACCGCAGTCGACGCCGGCAATAACCCGCTCACGATCGCCGATCGCCGCCACCGCGGTCTCGATGCGTTGTGCGACGACTTCCGGATGTTCGACCAGGTTGATCTTGGAATCGATCACGCCCGGAATAAGGATCATGTTGTCGGGGAATTTGTGCTTCTTTAGCGCGGCGTATTCGTGTTGGCGGCGCGCGTTGGCGAACTCGATGGAGAGCGCGCCAACTTTGGCCTGATAGAAAGCTTGCAGCAGCGGTTCGAGCCCGATGTCGAAGATATGCGGGCCTTCCCAGTTGCCCCAGCAGATATGCAGCCGGATGCGGTCGCGCGGCAGTCCCTCGATCGCCTTGTTGATCGAAGCGATGTGCAGCTCCGTGAGCTTGACGAATTCGGCGTCGGTTTTGTCCTGGAACAAGAGAACGCGTTCCATGGCCAAGTCGGGTGCATCGAGCTGCAAAATATAGCCGGCATCGACAACTGATTTGTATTCGTAGTGCAGCTCGCGCGCGATGGCGTTGAGATAGTCCTCGTAGGTCTTGTAATGGGCGTTAAGCATCGTCGTCGCGACAATGCCCGGCGAGGGTTCGGCAAAGAACATTTCCGTGAAGGGTGGCTTGATCGCGTCGGCATGGCGCTTGAAACGCGCCAGCTCGATTTTGATCGCCTCCTTGTCGGTGTATTTGATGTCGGCGATCGCTTCCGGACAGCCGAAAACCTTTCCGGTCTTCGGAAGACGCGACATGAATTTCTGGGTAAATAGCGGGAGCTGAACCCACTCCTGGCCGAACGGCCGCTTGGATTCGCCGCCAAAGCCGGTCATGCGTTTGGGCAGGTAGGTTTGAAAGCCGACGCGGCCCTGCTCGCCGTCGTTGGCGACGCTAACGCCGGCCCAGCGCTGCTTCTCCATGACATAAGCGACGCGGTCATCGATCATTTTGTCGAGTTTGGCCTTATCGACCTTCTCGCCGGCCTCATCGGCAATCAGCAAGTCGTTAAGCTCGGCACCGCGCGGCAAACTGCCGGTATGGGTCGTTAGAATGTGATCGGTGCTCTTTTTCATAGCTCCCCTCCCAAATGGAGTTTTGACCGGCTGAACGCCGATGCGCTGCTTTAATGCGAAGGCCGCATTATGCCAGCCTAGTCTTGCGCGGCGCAAGTCGAAGGGATTTTTGGGTCGGCAGTGGTGTCGAGATGAGAGTTGCCGGTCGCTTCAAATAAGCTCTGATCAGGCGAGTAGTCCTTCGCCGCCCAAACAGATGTCCCAGCCCACTGTAAAAAGGGCTGCGGCCCACGATTAATGACGTAACATTTTTGTGCGATTCCAGCGATGCCGGCGCGTGCTCAGACCTTGGCACCCGCCGCGAAAGCAGAGTATTGTTTGGCTGCACAACGTCATCTCGGCAGTTTCGGCTAATAAGCCGCGCGCCATCCCTAAATCGGGTGAAGCGAAGAGCGGACGAGATGAAAATGGGAGGAGTTTATGCTGTCACCACGCAGTCTAACGTTTGGCGTATCGACGCTCGCCTTGGCTTTGGCCGTGGCTACGTTCGGTTATGCCGACATCATGAAGGTCAAGCTACATCCTGATAAAAAGGGAACCGTCGCCGACTTCCAGCCGATGGCGAAATTCTGCGGCACCAAGCCGCTCAAAGTCGCGCTATCGGACGGTTGGGGCGGCAATTATTGGCGCCACATCCAGCGCGTCGAGTTCGAGGATGAGGCTTCGAAGTGCAAGAACATAACTGACGTCAAATACACGGACGGTGAGTTCAAGCCCGAAAAGCAGATCGCGGATATTGAGGGCCTAATCGCGCAGAAGTACGACGTAATTGTCGCCTTCCTCGACACCGGCCCTGCGATCCTGAAAGCGACGCGCGAAGCGACCCAAGCCGGCATTGCGACAATTCCGTTCTCGACCGGCGAAGCCTTCCCGGGTCTCGGCAAGGACTACATCGATCGCGTTACTGAAAGCCAGGCCGAGGTCGGCGCACAGGCCGCGGAATGGTTGGCGAAGACGCTCAATGGCAAGGGCAACATCATCATGTTCGGCGGCACGCCGGGCAATCCGATGACGGCGGCTCAAGTTACCGGTTGGAAGCCGGTTTTCGCCAAGTATCCGGGCATCAAGGTTCTGGAAGCCGAACCGGTGCCGACGATGTGGGATCCGGCGGTAGCGCAGCAAAAGACCGCGGCGCTGATTGCCAAGTACCCGCAGATCGACGGCATCTATAGCGAGACCGTCGGCCCGATCCGTGCGTTCGTCGCGGCCGGCAAACCGATCCCGGCATATGTCGGCCAGTCGCTCATGGATCTGAGCTGCATTACCGCCGAACATCCGGAAATGAAGATGATGAGCATCGATGCCCATACTTGGATGGTGCGCAACGCCCTGCGTAAGGCGGTGGCCGCTGCCCAAGGCATGGACAACGACGAGCCGAGCCTGATCACGCTGCCGTTCTCCGAGGATACGACTTCGAAGGATCCAAAATTGGCACTGAAGTGCGACAAGTCGGCGCCCATGGATTCGATCCCGTCTTCGATGTTGACGAAGGAGCTGCAGGTTAAGGCGCTGGGCGGCAAGTAAACACTCGGCTTTATCCGTACTAATCGCCCGGTCCCCGCAGGGGGTCCGGGCGATCTTTTGCCGGCGTCACGCGCCTGCCCGCAGCGTGTTGTTGTTTGATGCCCAAAGTTTCGCTAGTGCATGTTCCTCTCCGCCAGACGGACGGGATGCGGCGATGTTGAAGTCGGGCTAAGGGTCGGCCGAAGCGCGGCGAGCCACGGCAGAGTAGCGCGGGACCGGCGGCAGGTTGCCGAGAGCGCGCGTGGGCAGGGGCGGGAATGACAGCATGGATTGAGTATCGAACGATTACGCTACGCCTGCCGTGGCCCAGTAGACATTTGACCGATCTGTCGCTGGCGGCAAAGGCCCTGATCGCCACGGCGCTGCTGGTTTTGATCGGCGGCATCGCGGCGCCTAGCACCGTCAGTGTCGCTGCGATTCTTTCGACCCTGCCGTATTTTGCGATTTTGGCGGTCGCTTCCATTGGACAACATCTCGTCATCCAGCAGCGCGGGCTCGATCTGTCGACGGCCGGCATCATGTCGTTTGTTGCTGTGGTTGTGACCAAGCTTCCCGATTCGTCCACCGATCCAGCGGTGGTGATCTTTTTTATTGTCGCGGGTCTTGCGGTCGGTGCGGCAATCGGCGCCATTACCGGCTTCATCGTCACCTTGCTGCACGTTCCGTCGCTGGTCACCACCATCGGCATGAACGCCATTTTGTTTGGTTTGACCTATTACGTTTCAACCGGTGCTTCGGTTCAGTCGCCGGCCATGATGGTCACATTCTTTGTCGGACAGTTTCTGTTTGTGCCGACCATGGTGTGGGTCCTGTTGTTGGTTGCGGGAGCCACGGTATTTGTTCTCACTTTCACCACGGTCGGACGCCGTTTCATCGCCGTCGGCGTCAATCCACCGGCCGCACATGCCGTAGGCGTGCCGCTCAAGGTTTACAGTATCCTGACCTATGCGGTCGCCGGCCTGATGTACGCCATCGCGGCTATTATGCTTTCAGGCTATCTGGTTTCGCCCACGGTGTTGTGTGGTCTGCCGTATCTGCTCGGCACCATCGCTGCGGTGGTTGTCGGCGGCAACCCGCTCGGCGGCCTGACTAAAGGAAGCGTGGTTGCTACCGTGGTTGGCGCCTTCTTTCTTACTTACCTGGCGCAACTGGTCACCGCACTCGGCTTCGGCGGGTCTGCCGAGGACCTGGCCGACGCGATCATCGTGCTGGGTGGCGTTGCGCTTCCGGAAATTACCCGGCGGCTCCGCTATGCATAGTATCCCGGACAAACTCGAGCCGGGCATCACCGTCCACGTCCCGGTTATGACTCTTGCCGGCATTCGCAAGAGCTTCGGTCCGGTTCAAGCGCTCAAGGGCGTCGATCTCCTGATCATGCCGGGTGAGATCCACGCCGTCGTCGGCGAAAATGGCGCCGGCAAATCGACGCTGATTGGCATTGCCGCCGGCGTGCTCCAGGCGGACGCCGGCGCAATCTATTACGCCGGTAAGTACGTCGACGCACCGAATCCCCGGCGAATGCGCGAGGACGGCATCTCGGTCGTTTATCAACACCCCGCTTTGGCGGACGATCTGACCGTTTTGGAAAACTTGCAGCTTGCGGCGCCGGCGCTGGCAGATGCCGGCGGCCAGGTTGGAGCCGAGCGCATCCTGCAGCGGATTGCCACCCCTGAACTGCTGATGCCGCTCAATAAGAGAGTAGGCGAGCTCTCGCTGGCGCAGCGGCACATCGTCGAGCTCGCGCGTGCGCTTGCCACCAATCCGAAAGTGCTTTTTCTCGACGAGCCGACCGAGCCGCTGCAGCAGGCCGACGTGCGCAAGCTGTTCGACTTGATCGAGGAGTTGAAGCGGGACGGCGTCGCTATCGTTTATGTTTCACATCGGCTGCATGAAGTCGATGAACTGGCCGATCGCATCTCGGTGATGCGCGACGGCGACATTATTGATAGCCGGCCCGCACAGTCGATTACGGCGGCCGAGATCGTGGCGCTGATCGCGGGCCGCCCGCTCGGCCAGATTTTTCCGGCCAAGGCAAAATTCGTCGGCGCGCCTCTACTCGATGTCCGCGGACTCAGCGGGCGCGGCTTCGACCAGGTGGACCTTGTTGTGCGCGCCGGCGAAATCGTCGGGCTTGCCGGAATTGAGGGCGAAGGTCAGCGCGAGTTCATCCGAGCCGCTGCTGGCGTAGATCGGCGCAGCGGCGGCGAAGTAAGTGTCGCGCGTCAGAAAGTCTCCGGCGATAGTCCCGGAGCCTTTCGCCAGGCCGGCATCGGGTTCATCAGCGATGACCGCCACACCGAAGGTGTGTTTCTCAATCTGGCATTGCGGGAAAATTTAAGCCTCGGTTTTCTCGAATCGGTCTCACGATACTGGGTGATCGATAGGGGCCGCGAGGCACAGCGCGCCAGGAACATCACCGATGATTTGCGCATCCGCGCCGCCTCCATCGAATCCACGCTTAACGAACTTTCCGGCGGCAATCAGCAAAAGACGCTGTTTGGACGGGAGATTTCCTCGCGGCCGTCGGTGCTATTGGTGGATGAGCCGACCAAGGGCGTGGATATCGGTGCCCGCAGCGAAATCTACCAGCGGCTTCGCGCGTCCGCAGAGCAGGGCATGGCGGTACTGGTCTCGTCCTCCGACGGAATTGAGCTCGAGGGCATTTGCGACCGGGTGCTGATATTCGCGCGCGGACGCATCGTCAACGAGCTCGCGGGTGGGGAAGTTACCGACGCTGCGATTACGCGGGCAAATCTCACCGCCACAGTGTCGCGCGCGAGCAAAACCGTTGTTGCAAGGAGCGAAGGCGCTTGGCGCAGATTTTATTCCGGCGATCATTTTCCTGCGCTCATTTTGGCGGTGTTGACCCTGATTATTCTCGGCGGCACGCAGGCGCTGAACGGCTATTTTCTTTCCGCGTTCAGCATCAAGAGCATACTGACGTTTCTCAGCATCTTGACGTTTCTATCCTGCGCGCAGCTGGCGACAGTGCTGGTCGGCAGTATCGATCTTTCCATCGGCCCGCTCGCAGGATTCTGCGTGGTGCTAGCGTCCTTTCTGGCACCTGACGGTGTCGAAACCGGCCCACTGGCGGCCGGCGTGCTGCTGATCGTCTTGTTTACTTCGGCGTTCGGGTTTTTGCAGGGGCTGTTGATCACGTCGCTGCGCCTTCCGGCCATCGTCGTCACGATCGCAACTTTCATCGGATTGCAGGGACTCTCGCTGCTGCTGCGTCCGGTCGCAGCCGGCACGATCGATGACGCGATTTCCGATATCGCGCAATTTCCAATCGGCTTGGTCCCGGCAGGTCTGGCCCTGGCATTAGCGATGGTGGTGAGCGCCGAGTGGCTGCTGTTTCGGACCGCGTTCGGCAGAAGTTTCCGCGCGGTCGGCTCGAGCGCGCTGGCGAGCCATCGTTTGGGAATCGACAGCCGGCGCCTGACTTGGCTCGCCTTTGTCATCTCGGGATTTCTCACCGGTATCGGCGGCCTTATGCTGGCCGGCCAAGTCGGTATCGGCTCGCCGTCGACCGGCACCGATTACACCTTGATGAGCATCACGGTGGTGGTCTTAGGCGGCGCCAGCGTGGCCGGCGGCCGCGGTTCGTTCATCAGCACGTTCTTTGGCGCGGCTCTGGTGCAAGCGACCTCAAGCGCGTCTTCCTTTATCGATGCCAATTCCTCGGTGCATTACGCGGTCATTGGCACGCTTACTCTGGTTGCGGCGATCTTTTTCAGTGTCGCACGGCGCCGTGCTGCAAACGCTTAGCTTCGCTCCGGCGTAGCTTTCTGGTCGGTGCGTTTTCGCTTTCGAGCGGGCCGCTGTACGGCAGCGTGGCGGTAACAGCTCACCAGATGATCGTTGACCATGCCGACCGCCTGCATAAAGGCGTAGACAATGGTCGGACCGCAGAACTTGAAGCCCCGCTGCGCAAGTTCTTTGGACATCGCCCGCGATGTCGCGGTTTCGGCGGGAATTTGACGGACGGTGCGATAGTTGTTGATCTTCGGTTTGCCGTCGACGAAATCCCAAAGCAGCTTCGAGAAACCCGGACCGTCCTCCATGGCCTTGAGCCAGGCTTTGGCAGAGAGGACAGTGCCTTCGATTTTCGCGCGGTTGCGGACAATGCCGGCGTCCTGCATCAATCGCTCGATCTTGGCCGGGCGGTAACGCGCGATTTTCTCAGGTGAGAACTCGTCGAAGGCACGGCGAAAGTTCTCGCGCTTGCGCAGGATCGTGATCCAGGACAAGCCGGCCTGAAAGCCGTCGAGTACAAGCTTCTCGTAAAGCGCGCGATCGTCGAATTCGGGTAGGCCCCATTCCTCGTCGTGATAGGCGATATAAAGCGCATCGTCCTTTGGCCATGGACAACGGACGAGATTGGACTGTCCGCTCATTCGGCAGCTTTCACGGTGTCGGGCACCGCAAAATGCGCCCAGTCGGGCTTGAGCGGTTCCACGGCGACGCCGGCGGCGACGAGCGGCTCGCCCTCTCTTAGCGCTTCGGCCATCCGGTCGATCCGCAACAGCGCGAGGCCAAGACCCGCGCTCGCCGAGCCCATGGTGCCGATTTGACGTCGGCCTGAAGTGATCGGCTCTCCGGGTTGCGGGCTGGCGCCGTGATAACGGACGGGCATGACCCGCGTGCGAGCGATTCCTCTATGCTCCATGCGGGAAACCACCTCTTGGCCGACGTAACAGCCTTTGGTGAAATCGACGCCGCCGAGCTGATCCATGTCGGCCTCATGGGGGAAGGCATCGCCGTATTTGAAATCCGCACCGCCGCGCGGAATAGCTAGAGCAATGCGGTGGGTTTCATATTCACCGGCGTCAACGACAATCGCGCCAATCTCGGCTGCGGCATCAGCCGCGCGGTGGGGCGGCAGCATGACGCGCAACCCGAGCCCGCCCAACCGCGGATCGAGATAGGCCAGGCCGAGAGCCGTCGTTCCGGTACCATCCCATGCAGCCAACACGCCGAGCACCTCCGAGAGATTCTCGATGATGACCCGCGAACGCAGCTTGTAGAGGTTGAGCTTACTAACCAAAGGGTCGGCGATATTAGCCGGCACGTCAAAGAAAAACCCGCCGCCAGCCTGCGGTGGCGCTTCAACGATAATGAAATCGGTGAAGATTTTGCCTTGCGGCGACAACAGCGCACCGAAACGGGCCGTTCCGGGCGTAAGTGTGAGAACGTTGGCGGTGAGAAGGTCGTGTAGGAAAGTGCGCGCGTCGTCGCCGGCAACCTTGACCACGCCGCGGTCCGGCAGAAGGGCGGCTTTCATTCGAGCTGACGTTTCGGCCATGTCGCCAAGCTAAGGCGCGGCCTGGCTAGGCTCAAGGGCGCGGATAGGCGAAACTGTTACTGCCGGGACAATTCGACGGAAAACTCGCCGTTGCTGATGCGCGGGGCGAGGCCCGCGGCGTAGCGCGCGGTGGCATCTTCGCCGTATGTGGAGATTAGTTCGGCGAGTGCGAGAAACAGCGCTGTCTGCGCCAAGCAATCGCCCTCAATCCCCTGGTGTTGCGCTTCGGTCCAGGCGTCTTGCAAATAAGTGAGCGCGAGCCGCTTCTGGTCCTCATCGGCGACGGTGCCCCGTGCCGCCAAACTCGACGTTACAAAACTCATTGGAATTCACAGATCGCCGCAGCCCGGCGCCATCCCTGCCCAGAGCAATGACGTTAGCACGCCAAGATTGTCCGCAAGCTTGAACCTCAGGGAAGGGTTAATGCGACTAGTGGTCCGATCCTGACATTCGCACCCGGTTCGGTGTGCGTTCATGCGAACGTTAGAATCAAAGGACCACTAGCAAATATCAATCGCAGTGGAGCTTTGGATTTGGCATTCGCTCAGGAGCTAGCCGCTTGGCAAGAGCGAATGTCAAATCCGCTCCGCTGGTGGCTCAATTGGCGTAGCGGGCGGTGATTTCGCGCGCGATTTTGGCGCCTTCCTCGAGGTAACGCCTAATGGCGAAATCGGCGGCCGGAGTGCAGGTCCGATAGCTCTGCTCGAACGCGCGATAGCCCCGATTAAAGCTCGCGATCATCTGCTCGTGCCGTTCTCCGCCCGGCGCTTCGGCATCGATCAGAGATTGCGCTTCCATGCGCCATTTCTGGCCTTCGTTGGAGCCGCAAATGCCGCGCAGGAAATGCAACGAGCCGAGGATCTCCGAAAGTCGCTGCAAGTCTCGATCGTAGGGGACCGGACCCGGTGGAGTTGGAGGCGCACTTTGAGCTTGCCCCGGAGGCTGGCCGGAGGGCTGCGCCCTCGGCTGGACCTGAGGCTGCGGCTTCGGCGGGCTCACCGGCGAAATCAGAGTCTGGGCGCGCGCAGACCCGGCGGCGAAGCAAAACGAAAGTGAAAGCGCGATGAGAATTCGCAGCATGTGATCTGGTTCAATGATAATGATCGAACGGTGCGCCACCAAGTCCAAAGCTGCGGCGTGATTGAGGTCGTTGCTTACGAGCTCGCAGCCATCTTCTCCCAAGCGGTGGTTACGATCTCGGCCAATCCCTCGGTCGTTGCAAGGCCGGAAAGCTCCGACGGCTTAAGCCATCGCGCCTCGGCCAGTTCCTCGTTCAGCCTTATTTCGCCGGCAAGCCAACGTGCGGCGAACGGCAAAATCACGAAATGCCGCTCGACACGTCCGTTCGCGTCGCGGCCGATGACTTGGCGGTAGCCCACAAGCGTCAGCGGTTCGATTTCAAGACCGGTCTCCTCGCGGACCTCGCGTATCGCCGCCTCGGCAAGCGTCTCGCCGAGTTCGACGACGCCCCCGGGAAGCGTGTAGAGACCTGCAGCCGGCGGCTGCGCGCGCCGGACAATGAGCAAGCGGCTGTCTCGGAAGATGGCGGCGCTCACCGCAACATACGGCCGTGCCGGATACGTTCGCTGTTGCGTGCTGACGCCGGTCAATAACGCCCCCCGATCATCACAGAAAAGAACATCTACGACTCATTAGCGGCCGCCCGTTTTCGCCCACGAAGTTACCACGCGGTAGGCTGCCGTCATCCTGGTGTGCGCGACATCTTCCCAAGGCGCGTCGATTAACATTGGGCAACAACACCTTCAGCTTTCAGCCATAGCGGATTTGCGAGGGTGTCGATGTCTCTGAATCTGATTGGAGGAGTTGTCGTGACTAGACTAAGAATGACTGCCATAGCGCTGGGATTGCTTGGCTCAAGCTTCGCAATCGGCCAGGCATCGGCGGCAATGCCGGTGAGTGGATTGGCGGCTGCCGAAAAACAAATCTCGACCAACGTCGAAGACGTGCGGTGGGTACCAGGCCACCGTTGGCATGGCCATCACTGGGGATGGCACCACCCGGGTTGGCATCGTTGGAGAGCGCACCGCTGGCATCATCGGGGCTGGCACCCTTGGCATCATTGGGAATCGCACCCGTGGCACGAATGGCAATGGCACCCATGGCATCGGTGGCACGAGCGGGAATGGCACCCGTGGCATCGATGGCACCGCTGGGATCGTTGATAATGCATTGCTGAGCGGCTCGCTGCCAAAAGCGCTGCATTAAGCGAATCTGCCACGGCCAGGCAAAACCTGGCCGTGGACCGGCTAGAGAACCTTGCCGGGGTTGAGAATATTGTTTGGATCGAGCAGGTGTTTGATCTTGCGCATGAGGTCGAGCGCGACCGGGTCTTTCACGCTCGGCAGCAGATCGCGCTTCATGACGCCTACGCCGTGCTCGGCAGAGATCGAACCGCCAAACTTTTTCACGACCGCAAAAACCGCAGCGTTCACCTCGTTCCAGCGCGCGAGAAACTCCGCACGGTCGGCGCCGACCGGCTGGCTCACATTGTAGTGGATATTGCCATCGCCAAGATGACCGAACGGCACCGGGCGGGCCTCGGGAAGAAGCGCTGCGACCGCGGCGTTTGCCTCGGCAATGAAATCCGGCACTGCGGCGACCGGCACAGAAACGTCGTGCTTGATCGAGCCGCCCTCATGGCGCTGCACTTCTCCGAACATTTCGCGCAGCCGCCAAAACGCCTTTGCTTGTTCGAGACTGTCAGCGATGGCCGCGTCGAGGACGAGACCGCGGTTGAGCCCCTCAGTGAGTATCTCCTCGAGCAACTCCCGCAAGCCGGTTTTGCTTTGCGACGACAGTTCGAGGAGGACGTACCAGGGATAGAGCTTCTGCAGCGGATCGCGGCACCCCGCGGCGTGGCGTAGGACCATTTCGATCCCCAAGCGCGTCATCAGCTCGAAGCTGGTAACGCCGCCGGCGGCGCGGTCATTAGCAATCGCAAACAGGGCGAGGGCGGCTTGCGCGCTCGGCAAGCCAAGGAAAGCAGTCTCAACCGCGCGCGGCCGCGGCACCAGGCGCAAGACGGCCGCCGTGATCACTCCCAAAGTCCCTTCGGCGCCGACAAACAGGTTTTTCAGATCGTAGCCGGTATTGTCCTTTTTCAGTTTGTTGAGGTTGTCGAGAATGCGCCCGTCGGCAAGCACGACCTCGACGCCGAGCACGTGAGATCGGGCGACGCCGTACGCGAGCGCGGCGGTGCCGCCGGCGTTGGTCGACAGATTGCCGCCTATCGTGCAGCTGCCTTCCGACGGCAGCAATTGGGGATAAAGCCGATCAACCGCTGCCGCGGCTTCGCGCGCGCGCTGCAAAGTTACGCCGGCTTCGCAGGTTAGCGTGTTCGAACCGGGATCGACTTCACGAACGCGATCTAGCCGCGTCAGCGAAAGAACGATCTCGTTGTTGAACGCGATCTGTCCGCCGACCAGGCCAGTATTGCCGCCCTGCGGCACGATGGGGGTCGAAGTCTCGTTGGCAAGCTTGAGAATCTGCGACACCTCGGCAACCGTACCTGGCCGCAGCACCATCGGCGTATGCCCGCGGTAGAGATCCCGCATTTCAACGACATAGGGCGTCTGGGCTTGCGGATCGGTAATGGCGTACTTCTCGCCGACAATCGCGGCGAAACGCGCGAGTAGGGCGGCCGGAGCCGAGGGTAATTTATCAAGCATCGGCCGCTCGCCGCGAAGGATTCGAATGAAAGCGGCGGAAAATCACGGCGCCTTCGTCGGGCGCGGCGCCGCTGCGCGAGCGAGCCGGTCGTTGATGGCCTCGCCAAGACCGTCGGCGGGTATGGGCATGATCGCGATGCTGCTGGCGCCCAATGCATCGAGTGCGCGCAAGTGCGAAAATAGATTGGCGGCAGCTTCGATGAGATCGCCTCGTGCAGAGAGATTCAGCACTTTTTCCGCCGTCTTGCTGCCCGTCGGAAGCTCCTTGCCGAACGCAAGCAGGACCTCTCCGGGAGCAACCCGACCGGCGTCGAGGCGCAAGCGTGTGCGCGGCGCGTAATGCGACGGAAGCATTCCGGGCGCGAGCGGTGCGTGCTTGCCGTCGACGAAGCCGGATGGGGCGTAGGCGAGTTTTTGCCCCAATACTTGTTCGATGGCCGCCCGAGGCACGCCGCCGGGCCGCAGCAAGATCGGCTCTTCGAGGCAGGCGATGATGGTCGATTCCACGCCGACTGGAGTGGGGCCGCCATCGACGATCAGGTCGATGCGCCCGGCTAAATCCGCCTGCACGTGTTCGGCGCGCGTCGGCGAAACATGGCCGGAGCGATTTGCCGACGGCGCGACCACCGGCTTGCCAAAGCTCGCCAGAATGTTTCTGGCGACCTCGTGGTCGGGGATGCGGACCGCGATGGTATCGAGGCCGGCGGTGGCAAGCTCGGCCACGCGGCACCTGGCAGCCTTGGGCAAGACCATGGTGAGAGGGCCCGGCCAAAACGCTTTGGCCAGTCGCGCGGCCTTGGCGTTGAGCTTGCCGAGCGCCTGCGCCGACTTCAGATCAACCACATGGGCGATAAGCGGATTGAACGCGGGGCGCCCCTTGGCCTCATAAAGACGGGCCACAGCGCGGCCGTTGGTAGCGTCCGCGCCAAGCCCGTAGACGGTTTCCGTCGGGAACGCGACCAAGCCGCCGGCGGCAAGCAGGCGCGTCGCCTCCTCGATCGCAGCAGCGCCAGCCTTGAGCACGGGTGTTTTCAGCGGGACTGTCATCACATTCCTACTCCGCTTAAATAGCGGAAATGGCGGCTGCTTGCAGCCCCGCAGGGCGACTTGTATAAGCCCCGCCTTGTATCGGAGTGTAGCGCAGCCTGGTAGCGCACCTCGTTCGGGACGAGGGGGTCGCAGGTTCAAATCCTGCCACTCCGACCAATCGCCGCGCTCCTCAGCGGGCGGGTGGCGGATGCGGCTTATCGGCAACTGACCCGCGATCTAAAGTAGGCCGTCACATGCCGCAGAACATCACCACCGGCTTCCGCGCCTTAGTCGATGCCGCAGAACGTGAAATCGAAACACTGCCGATCGAGGAGGCTTTGAGCCTTCACGGCAAGGAAGACGTGGTTTTTGTCGATATCCGCGATATCCGTGAACTCGATCGCGAAGGAAGGATGCCCGGCGCGTTTCACTGCCCGCGCGGCATGCTCGAATTCTGGATCGACCCTGCGAGCCCTTACCACAAAAAGATTTTTGCCGAGGACAAGCGCTTTGTCTTCTTTTGCGGCGGCGGCTGGCGTTCCGCGCTCGCGGCACAAACGGCGGCGCGAATGGGTTTGCGTCCGGTAGCGCACATTGCGGGTGGATTTGGCGCCTGGCAGAAGGCCGAAGGGCCTATTGAAATGCGAACCGGTGATAAGCCCGCGTCGCCAGAGACGAAAAGCTAACGCGCGTTAGCGCCTTCCGACTGCTTGGCGTAATTACAAATATCGCGATTTTATATCGGCCGTCGTTTCGACACCGATCAGATTGAAGTTGGCCACGAGCCAAGCGTCCATGCGTTCGCGGCCGAGGTCAAAAAGGTGCGTCAGGAATTTCCAATCGGCGTTCATTTTGCTCGAGCCTGACAGTTCCCTGATAATATCTTCGGCTTCGAGCGAGTGAATGAACATTCGTTTGCCGCCGGCGAGTTTGCCTTCGTCGATGAGCTGAGTGACGTAAGCCACCGCGCGCATTTCCCGCATCAGTGACGAATTAAAGCTGATCTCTTGCATACGGTTGAGGATCGCGCGGGAGGTGGTCGGGAGTTCGGGACGTTCGGTTGGCGTCAGGTGAACCAAAAGCACGTCCGGCGCTTGGCAGCCATAGATCACGGGAAAAATGGCTGGATTGCCCATGAACCCGCCATCCCAATACGCGTCGCCGTCGATTACCGGCGCCCGCATCATGAATGGCAGACAAGCCGAAGCAAGCACGTGTTCGGCGGTGATGTCTTTATTGGTGAAGACTCCGACCTTCCCGGTGCGCACATTGGTCGCGCACAGGAAAACTTTAATCACTTGTTGTGTGCGCACCCGTTCGAAGTCGACCACTTCGTTGAGCAAATCCCGCATCGGGTTCATGTCGAACGGATTGAGCTGATAGGGCGACATGAAGCGGCTAATCATGTCGACCATGACGTAGCCCGGCGAGTGTTCAAGGCCGAAATTTGGATTCATCTTGTCAAAGAACGAGGGCGCAATGATGCTGGTCGATGTCGTATCCGACATCTTCTTCCAGAAGGTATGCAGCAACTCCTTCGCCCCGGCGCGACCGTTTCGCGCCAGCCCGTCGGCGAGCAGGACGGCATTCACGCCGCCGGCGCTTGTCGCGGTGACGCCGTCGAAACCTATCCGTTCATCATCGAGCAAGCGATCGATCGCGCCCCACGTAAACGCGCCGTGACTGCCGCCGCCCTGGAGCGCCAAATTGAGGATTTTCTCCCCGGCAAGCGGGGCGCTCGCCTTAAGTTCAGCGGACTTAGGTTGTGCGGTCATGACTAGCCCCCACGAAATCTCTATTAGGCCAATTCCTTGGCGACAACTTTAGCACCACCTTGTTAAAGGCACTATTGCCAATTCGGGCCCCCAGCGGGGTACTCGGGAGGGCGGCGCGGACCAGAAAACACGCTGATTCAACGAGCTGGCGTCGGCGCAAGTCCGATCCGGCTTCCAGACTGTACAGATGCGGTTAACCGAAATTGCGGGTCCGCGTCATTTCAGTTTGCGAATGAGTTGGGTCTTTTCGTGCAAGGTGTCTCTTACATAAAGCAAGTTGACAGCGGCGAAGATGACGACCGCCATTGGGGCGGCAAAAATGATGGCGACCGTGCCGAACAGATAAGTCAGCCCGGCGATGCCAAGAAGCATAACGGCGGGGGGAATCGAGACCATGCGGTTTTGCACGAGCGGCGCGATGATCTGTCCCTCGATCTGATGAATGATCAAATAAGCCACCACCGTCCACAACGTGAGCTCTGGGCTTTTGGTGAGCGCGACCAGGATTGCGGGGATAGCGGCGAGGATCGGTCCGAGATAGGGAATGAATTCGCCGATTCCGGCGATAAGGCCGAGCGCCAGCGAAGACGGGACGCCGATCAGCCAGACGGCAAACGTCACCAGCGCCCCGATCAACACCATCTCTATGAGTTGCCCAAGGAGCCAAAGCCGCAATGCTTCGCCGACACCGTCGATGATGTCGGCGGCGCGGGCGTGATTGGGCGGCGGAAACAACCAGATGAGGCCCTTTCGATAAAGCCTCGGCTGTGCCGCCAGATATATCCCGCTGATGATCATGATAATCAGAGCTTCGAGAAAGCTCGTACTCACCCGCAATACGCCGGAAAGGACGCCGGTGACGGAAATACTGTCACCGGAGAAGTGCTGAAGAAGGAAATTGCCGAATTCCGACCCGCGCAGGGTGGATTGTATTTCGGTGCTCGCGGAAGTGGCCCGTTGCAGGACGTCCTGAAATTCACCGGTAAGGCGAGTGCCGAATAGATAGCCGGTGCCGCCGATGACGAACAACACAAGCAGTCCGGAAACCAAAAGCGCTAGCCACTCAGGCATCGATAGCCAGCGCATGAACGGCTGTGCCCCGAGCCGCAGCAGCATCGCAAGAATGATGGCGCCGAATATGACGAGGATGAGATCGAACAAATACCAGATCAAAAGGGGAATGAGGGCCACCGCAACCACGAGCAGCGCCAGTTTCAACGTCTCGCCATAGGCTTTGGTGGTCACAACACTCTCCGGCCGTTGGTCGCAAAAATGCGGTAGCCGTTGCCACTATAGCGCACTAATCGAGGCTCCCGTAGCAGGCAAGGCGTGGAGAAAAGCACTTCCGTTCTCGCGGCGCGGTTTTTCGCGTCCGAGTTTTGCTAGTCAAAAAGACCAAGCCACGAAGCGACCGGCGCGGAGTGATAGAAGCCGTTTCGTCTACGAAACGCCTCTTATCGACTCGCCCCCGGCAAAAAATAAAAGGATAGCGGAACGCCGGCAGACGCATTTGTCTTCATGCCCGCACGCAAGCGGCGTGCGGGACGCGCCACGGAGAAAGCGGCTTGCGCCGCCCTCCGCTTGCGGGCGCGCTCGCCTGCCGGCATTCCACTTACGGTTCTCGCCAGCGGGACTTTCGTCCCGAAGGCTCAGCGTCGGGCCAGGCTTCCCGAAAGGCGGCATAGAGAAGCGGACATAGCCGCACACGCCACCTGTTCGGTCACAGCGATGCACCTCGCGCGCCGGTCGTAATGCCGGCAGGCATGATGCCCGAGCCGCCCGGGAGCGGAGTGTATCTTTCCACCCGCGGGTGCCGCACTCG
>Ga0209169_10000965_pt1 | contig 17731 bp, 16 predicted proteins | sample HubBroMetageWRM4_FD_188346 | JGI IMG/M metagenome (GOLD analysis project Ga0209169, IMG submission 188346) | Warmed soil microbial communities from the Hubbard Brook experimental Forest, New Hampshire - Hubbard Brook CCASE Soil Metagenome WRM 4... | ecosystem: Environmental > Terrestrial > Soil... | reverse complement strand
GAAATGTCCGGTCACCGTATCAAACGCCGCGATCGTTCCACCAAACCGGTTGCCGATCAGCAAATCGTGGCTGAAGAATCCGAAATCCTGCGGAGCCAATGCCACTCCCCACGGAGCTTGCAGCCACGGCCCATCCTCCAGCCGCAAAATTAGTCTGCCGCCCGCGGTGAACACATCCACAAACCCGCACTGCTCCCCGCAACTGTCATCCGCGGCAGTCTTGGTGGAATTCTGTTTCGCATAAGCCACCACCACCGTCGCCCCCACAGCTTGCACATTGTAAGGAGCAAATTCGCGCGGAATCCGCTCGTCGTTAAATAATTCTTCGGAGATCCTCACGCGCTTGTAGTTCTTGTCGAACACCTCAATGCGGTTCTGGCTGAAATTCGCGGCCAGCAAAAAATGATCGCCATCTTTTTCCACCCACGTCAGCCCCGTGAACACCGCGCCGTTCTTCGATTCGTCCACTTTGTTCACGGCCAGCGACTGCCCCACCCCCGCGCTGTTCGGCGTGATCGGCGTGAACGGCGGACCCCAACCAGAAATCGTCCCGTTCTTCGTCGCGAAAATAAACGCCGCCGGATTATTCGCGGCCAAAGCAAAATCAGTCGTGCCATTGAAAATGATGCCCGTCGGGCTCGACGGACCTTTCACTCCAGCCGCGTTTGGAACCGTCACCACCAGCGGCGTTATCGCGCCTGCGCCGTTGTACAAAGTCGAAGTGCCGGTCCCCGCGTTATTCACCCACCAAGGACTCGCCGCGCCGCGCGCCAGGCCCCAGGCGTTCTTCAGATTCGGGTCGATCGTTACCGCTGTTCCGTCGGCATTGTCCGGCTGCGCAATATCCGAAACCAAATTCTCCTGCGTATAATGTTGCGCAAACGCCGTCACCGGCAGCATCGCCAGCACACCGCCCGCCAGAAAAGCCTTCATTGATCTTGCGGAAATTCTCATTGCTCGTGCCTCCTTAAGTGGACGATAAATAGAACGATAGAAATTCGGCTGGAACGGCGTCTGGGCCGGACCATGACGAAGCGCATCTGCCGGATGGCTGGGGGATCCTAGATACGCCGTGCGGAGGCTACAACGGCTCGAAGGTCAGCTTTGTTTTGCCGCGGTCACAAGCTCGTAAACAATTTGTCCACGCCGCCACGCGAAGAATGGACAACTTTAAATCGCGCGTTTACGAACGACGCTGCCCCTGGCAGAATGCGCTTTGCGGGCCCTTCCGGAGCGATACGGCCCCAGCAAGGCTTCCAGCGCGCGGCGAATCCATGCGGCCAGCGGGCCTTTGCGATAGACGGCCCAGTCCAGCATGGCGCCGCCGTTGACCTGCTGCACCAACCGCGCCAGCGCCACCGTGTCGCAAGGCCCCAATTCGCGCGCCGCGATGGCTTCGTCCAACAGCTTTTCAGTTTCATCGCGCGTGGTCACAAACTGCCGCAGCAGCACCGCGCGAAATTCCGGATCGCTCAGGTCAATTTGCAGGTACGCCAGAAAGTTAGCCATGGACTCAGGCGTCGCGGCAAATCCGCTGAACTCTACAAATAATTCAACGAGTGTCTTCAGCGGCGAGCCGTATTTCGCGCGCGCCGCCGCGAATTGTCCGGAGACGTCCGCGGTCCACGCTTTGCAGTTGGCCAGCAGCAACTCGCGCTTGGTGCCGAAGCGCTGGATGATCGTGGCTGGAACCACCCCGGCTTCTTTGGCGACGTCGGCGAGCGTAAGCTCCACCGGGCTGCGGCGTTGCATCACACGCGCGGCAGCGGCCAATATTTCTGCGTCGGAGGTTTGGCGTGGCCGGGGCGACATTTTCTAGTGGGCCGCTCAGCGTGCGGCCGGCATAAGAATAGCTGAATAGCCGTTTATTATCCACTGGACATTACTGAATGATCGTTTATTATTGAAGTGGCGCTTCCCCAGCGAGCTCCGCATTGCGCCACGCTCCGGATGCCAGCCCGCAACCCTGCGAAAAGATAGGAGGGAAAAATGAACGCCGGCCAATTCAAAGCATCGCTCGCTGACCCAGCCCCATCGGCGGATCTGCCTTCCCCCCTCGCAGCTCTGTGGTGGGATGCCAAGGGCGATTGGTCGCAAGCGCACTCGCTCGTTGACGAACTGGAAACCGTGGATGGCATGGCCGTCCACGCCTACCTGCACCGCAAAGAAGGCTCCAACTCCAACGCCGATTACTGGTACCACCGTGCCGGCCGCAACTTTCAGCGCCCGACGCTCGACGCCGAGTGGACCGCTCTCGTCGAAGGCCTGCTTTCCCGAGCTGCGAAGGCATGAGGAACGCCTGCTAAAGTGCCCAAGAAAATCCCACCGACAATCCTCAAGAAAACTCTCTCAGGCAAAATAGCGCTCGTGGCCGGAGCAACTCGCGGCGCAGGCCGTGGAATTGCTGTCGCGCTAGGCGAAGCCGGCGCAACGGTTTACTGCACCGGTCGTAGTTCCAGAAAACAGGCCCACGGTGAGCCACCCACGCCCGGCCGCCCTGAAACAATCGAAGAAACCGCAGAACGGGTCACCGCGGCAGGTGGGCGCGGCATTGCCGTAAGGGTTGACCACACCGAACCTGCCGAGGTGCGCAAACTGATCGCGCGCATCAAGCTTGAGCACAAGGGCCTGGACATTCTGGTGAACGACGTCTGGGGCGGCGACCCACTCACCGAATTCGGCAAGCCCTTTTGGAAAGTAAATCTCGATAACGGCCTGCGCATGCTAAAACAGGCCATCCATTCGCACATCATCACTTCCCACTACGCCATTCCGCTGATGTTCGGCCGCCGCGCGCCCATCCTTTTCGAAATCACCGATGGCGATGCCTTTTACTACCGCGGAAACATTTTCTACGATCTCGTTAAAATTTCCGTAATTCGCTTGGCCTTCGCCATGGCTCGCGAACTGCGCAAACGTGACATCGTTTCCGTCGCGCTCACTCCAGGCTTCCTGCGTTCCGAAGCTGTGCTCGAGCATTTCGGTGTTAGCGAAGCCAATTGGAAAGACGTGGGCCAAAAAAAGAAGAAAAACTCAAAAGACCAGAACGACAGCGCCGATGATTTCATGGTTTCCGAATCCCCACGCTTCATCGGCCGTGCAGTCGTAGCGCTCGCCACAGATCCACGTGTAAAAAGGAAAACCGGGCGTGTCTTCAGTTCCTGGGCGCTCGCCCGCGAATACCACTTCACCGACCTCGACGGCTCCCAACCCCACTGGGGCAACCATGCCAAAAATAAATACGGAAAATACAAAACCTGCGACGAGCAGTTCTATTCCTACTGGGTCCCCGGCCTCGTCGAGCTGATTTTCCCCGACTGGTTCTGATACCCGCTCGAACAAAATCTGCTTCACACATTGTCCTCTCGCAAGCAGTCACTAGGGCCTTTCCTGTACAGCGATTTTCCCCGCAGCATGTCGAAATTCCCTTCCATCCGCGCCGCGTAACCCTCCTGCGGTCTCCCCCAACTCGTTGAATCATATTCACTTTCGTTTTTACCTGGTCCGTTTGGCAGGGAGGTTGCACCTTCCAAAATGGGTGACACATTCACCGCAGGAGGGCAGTCGCATGAAACAGTCACATTTTCACTTGAAGACCTGGCTCGCAGTGTCAGCTTTGACGGGTTTTTTGTGCCTTGGCACGCCCGTAATCGCGCAATCCGCGTCCGCTCAGAATACTCCAGCTCTTCAAGGCGACGACGCTACCCGCCAGGAACTCGCGAACTTCAATCAGTTCCTGGACAGCCATCCCGAACTGTCCGACCAGCTTCGCAAGGATCCTTCGCTCGTCAACAACGATGATTATGTGAAGCAGCATCCTGCTCTGCAAACTTATTTGCAGGATCATCCGGCCGTGCAACAGCAGATCAAGAGTGATCCGAACGCCTTCATGCGTGAGGAATCCCGTTACGATCGCCGTCAAGACGAACGTGATCGCGATCGCGACATCAACCGTCAGGAACTGGCGCGCTTCAATCAATTCCTAGACACTCATCGCGAAACGGCCCAGCAACTCCGCAAGGATCCTTCGTTGGTCGACAATGAAGAATTCGTGAAGAGCCATCCCGCGCTGCAATCCTATCTGCGGGAACATCCGGAACTTCGCGCGCAGCTAAAACAAGATCCGAACTCCTTCATGCACCAGGAAGAGCGTTACGATAGCCGCGAAGGCGATCGCGACCGTGGCATCAACCGCGAGGAACTGGCGCGCTTTAATCAGTTCCTCGATACCCACCGCGAAACCGCCGAGCAGCTTCGCAAGGATCCATCCTTGGTAGACAACCAGGAGTACGTGCGGAACCATCCTGAGCTGCAGGCCTACCTGCAGCAGCATCCGGAGCTTAGCGCGCAGCTAAAACAGGACCCGAATGCCTTCATGCATCAGGAGGCTCGGTATGATCGCCGTCAGGACGATCGCGATCGCGACGTCAACCGCCAGGAATTGGCGCACTTCGATCAATTTCTGGATAGCCACCGCGAAACAGCCGAGCAACTCCGCAAGGATCCTTCGCTCGTAGATAACGAAGAATTCGTGCACAACCATCCAGCGCTGCAGACGTATCTGCAGGACCATCCGGAACTTCGCGCGCAGATCAAGGCAAACCCCAACGCCTTCATGCAGCAGGAAGCCCGTTATGCTCGTTACGATAACCGCGAAGATGGCATGAATCGTGATGCCACCGGTCACCGTCAAGCCGCCAGCTTCGGCGAATTCCTCGGCGGCCATTCGGAGATCTCACAGCGCCTCTCGGAAGATCCCACCCTGGTGAAGAATCAGGAGTACATGGAAAACCATCCTGAACTTCAGCAGTATCTGACCGCTCATCCCGAAGTGAAACAGGAACTCATGGCGAATCCGCAGACCTTCGTCAAGTCCGCGCAGCAGTTCAGCACCACCAGCAACACTGCGCCGGGTGTGAAGACTCCAATCCCGGATCCCGCCAAACCGAAGCAGTAAGCAACGACGCCTCGAGGATGGGAAGGCCGCGCAACCGGCCTTCCCGTTCACGAGCGGCTTTTTTATTTATGCGCGGCCACGCTGCGCGCTCGCTTCAGCCCGCTATCAAGTTTTCAGCGGGTCAGTGTTAGGCAGCGAATCCAGTTTAGGAGGAACCATGAACGCTAAAACCGCTAAGTCAGCTCTAGTTCTAACGATCATCCTGCTGGCCGCAATCCCCCTCAGCGCCGGCGGCAATAAAAAAAAGGATCCCGAAAGGGCCATGCTCGAGAGAATGGAAGCGGTCCCTTGCGGCGCGAAAGAAAAAGGCGTGACGGGCTTGGGCACCGTGTGGGCGTCGGCAGGTATCACCCATGTCAATTCCGATGAAAAGCTTTGCCCGCAGTACGAGGTAGTTACCGACGACATGGAATATCACATCCGTCCGACCGACACCAAACATCCCATCGTTTTGCCCGTCGGTAAAGAAATCGTCTTCAAGATCAAGAAGGACCGCATGTACCTGAGAGTCGCCGACGGTGATCAAAAAATGCTCACCTACGCAGTCGTCGCCGAGAAACCGGCAAATTCAGATGCCGACGCGCAAAATTCCGCGCCCAAGCCGGACAGGCCTTAAGCCCGGTCGCCGTAGTCCGCGCCCGCTTTCGGTATTTGTCCCCGGCGTTACTGGTTTGGGCTAGGGGCGCTGCTTGTGAATCGCGCTGTAGCGCGATTCATCCTGAGATCCCGCGGCGCGGGAGCGAAGGGCTGCGCCCCCGCTTGCCCAGCCGTTCACCTGACCGTGTCGTCCCGTAGGGGCACGGCTTGTCGTGCCCGCTGCACCCGTTTCGGGCTCGTCAACTTCTTCGCGCTCGCCGCAATGAATTCAGGTGCCCAAGAATTTTCGGACAGGTAGTACGAGTTCTCTACCATGTCCGTCCTTTCGCCCAGCTGTATTCGCATCGTCTCTGTATTAGCGTAAAACGGTAACTAAAATATGAAATCACGCCCACATTCGCGAACTTCGGCCTCCTTGGCGACCTGTCGAAGGGAACGTCGAAGCACACGTCCCAGCGTGGCGATTGCCCTGAGCGCTAGCGAGTTGAGCCCAGAAGGCTGTCTCATACGGCCCGCTCAAGAAGCGCGAGCGGCGGAGCACCAATTACCAATCCGGATTCACCAATCACGGATCCAAGATTTTCTAATCGGTCGTCGCCAATTATTAGAAATCCGCTTAAATTCCTCGCAACAAACGAGAAAACTTTTTCTAAGCGGTGGTTTTTCCGCCTTTTTGGCGCATCCACGGCATCTCGCAAGAGCAATCCCGCCTGCGCGCTGTTGTATTCTCGAAGCGGCGGCCGCGCTTCAGGGACTCCTGTCGGCTGACAGGCCAGGGATCACCCAACACCCATCGCGATTCACTCCGTTTGCGCACGCGCCGAACCTCTGCGAAACTAGGTCCATGCGAAAACTACCCAACATTGCGACAAGCCTATTGGCAACCACTCTCATCTTCGCTGGAACTGCGGCAGCGCGGCAGTCTTCGGCGGCAAATCCATCCACGAATCCACCAGCGGCTGGCGCGCCGGCTACGACGGACAATTCCACTCCCGCACCAAAGCCTGCGACAACTGCGAAGCCCGCTGCGAAACCTGCCGCGACTTCGGCCAGCAAGACGCAGACCGGCACTTCGTCGCAGACTGCGCCAAAGCCTGCGAGTTCCGGACAGAGTTCTACGGCGGCGAAGTCTTCAACGGGCGCGGCGACGCAGCATCACGCTGCTGCGGCTCCCCTGGTGCTCAAGACTGACAAGGACAAGCAGAGCTACGCGATTGGAATGAACATCGGCAAGAGCATCCACCGAGACGGCGTGGACGTGGATCCCAACATTTTGCTGCGCGGCATGAAAGATGCCTTAGCCGGCGGCAAGACCGTGTTGACCGAGGACGAAGCCAAAGCGGTGATGCTGAGTTTGCAGACCGAAGTGCACAAGCAGCAGGCGGAAAAAGCCCAGCTTGCCGGAGAGGCCAACAAAAAGGCAGGCGACGCGTTTCTGGCGGCTAACAAAACGAAAGAAGGCGTCGTGACGCTGCCCAGCGGCCTGCAATACAAAATCCTGACCCAAGGCACCGGCCCGAAACCCGCCGCGACCGATACCGTGGTCTGCAACTATAAAGGCACGCTGCTCGACAACACCGAATTCGACAGCTCTTATTCGCGCAAGGAGCCGTTGACGATTCCGGTGTCGGGCGTAATTAAGGGCTGGACCGAAGCGCTGCAACTAATGCCGGTGGGATCGAAGTGGCAATTATTTATTCCGTCGGATCTGGCCTACGGGCCGCAAGCCAAGGGCCCCATCGCTGCGAATTCCACGCTGATTTTTGAAGTTGAGTTGCTTTCGATTCAGGACAAGAAAGAACCCGCGAAATAGTTTGCGGAAAACCAAATAGCGCTGTCATTCCGATCCCACGAAAACGGGAGAGGAGTCTGCTTCTTTCCCGGTGCTGGCAGCGACGCGCGGAACGCGACGCTAGGCTGGGACTTTTGCTTCCCGCAGGAAGCGGGCGGCTTCTTCCGGCGGCGTGGGGTTGATGTAAAAGCCGGTGCCCCATTCGAAGCCGGCGACTTTGGTCAGCTTCGGCATCATTTCGATGTGCCAGTGGTAGTGGTCGTTGATTTCTTCGCCGATCGGCGAGGTATGGATCACGTAGTTGTAAGATGGGAATGCGAGCGCGGCGTCCAGGCGGCCCAGAAAATCGTGCAGCAGGCGCGCCAGATGCGCGTAGTACGGCGCGGGCATATTTTCGAACGAAGAACTATGCTGCCGCGGCAGAATCCAGGTCTCGAAAGGAAAGCGCGGGGCGTAGGGGGCGAGGGCGATGAAATGATCGCTTTCGATAATCATCCGCGAGCCGGTTTCGATTTCCTGGCGGATCATGTCGCAAAAAATGCAGCGCTCTTTTTGTTCGTAGTAGCGCTTGGCGCTGTCCACTTCCTCGCGCACGCGATTCGGCACGATGGGCAGCGCGATCAGCTGCGAGTGAGTATGTTCGACGGTGGCCCCGGCCGGCTCGCCATGATTTTTGAAAAGTAGTATGTAGCGGAAGCGGCGATCGTTTTTCAGATCAAGCATGCGGTCGCGATAAGCCCACAGAACTTCTTCCACGCCCTTTTCGTTGATCAGCGCGAGCGTCTTCTGGTGATCCGGCGATTCGATGATCACTTCGTGCGCGCCCACTCCATTCATGCGGTCGAAGAGTCCTTCGCCTTCGCGGTCCAATCCGCCTTCGATACCCAGCGCGGGAAACTTGTTGGGCACCACGCGCACCGTCCATCCCGGAGTGTCTTTGCCGCCGCCGTTGCGCCCGTAGGCGAGAATCTCCTTCGGCGTCTTGCCTTCATTGCCCGGGCAAAACGGGCAGACCGCTGGGTTGCCTTTGATGTGCACACTTTCGCGCACGAAATCCATCGGCCGCTTCCCCCGGTCGGTGGAGATGATGACCCAGCGCCCGGTGATAGGGTCCTTGCGAAGCTCCGGCAAAACTTCCTCCTGGTTAGCGCGCCCGAACATTCTACTACGGCCGATGCGCGGTGGGGCGGGTTGCTGCAAACGACATGTCAAAGACAGAGGCAATGGAGCCGGCGTCCCGCCGGCGCTACGAAAGTCAAAGGCGCCGCCTTTGCGCGTGCGTCATCTACCGGTCGGATGCTGCTGCTGGCCAGCGTTGAATGCGCCCTTGTGCAGGCGGACCACGGGCTTTTTGCCGGGACGCGTTTCGATGGCCAGGACGTCGAAGCGGCAGGCGGCTTTTTCAATGCGGCGCGCGCGCAAAAACTGGCCGGCTATGCGGGAAAGGTTGCGGCGCTTTTCCCAGTTCACCGCCTCTTCGGGCGTCAGCGGCACCGGCCGTGATGTTGACACGCACTCGACGACAGTGCGCGTTTTTACTTCCACCAAGGTTAGGGTCGCGCCGTCGAAACCGACCCTATCAGTGTCGCCGTTCATACCTGGCGAAGTGAAATTGCGGGCGACGAGAATGTAGCCGTGGCGGCGGAGCGACCAGTAAGCGTAAGTTTCGCCGTGGACGCCGGTCTGACGCGCGCGATTTTTGGCGGAATCCGCGTCGTGGCTGGACGAAGACGGTGCGGATGGAGTTGCGCCGAGACCTTTGCGTGCGGCGAAGTTCACGATCGCGAACATGAAACGAGCTAGCACTGGTGGAAAACCTACTTCACTACTTCGAGTTCCCATTCGACGGTCTTGCCGCGAATGACGAAGCACAAATAATACTCCCAGAATTTGCGGAACCAGCGGAAATGATTTATCAGGAATTGAAAGCCGAGGGCGCGCCAGATACGCAGCATGGTGACGTGCACGCGGCGTTCGCGGAATTGGGCCGGGGCGTAGTAATCGTATTCGGCGGGCTTCTCGCTGAAAAACCAAAGCGAAAAACTGGACAGATGCCAGCGGTGGGCGGGGCTGCAGTAGGAGGCGTGATCAGTGTAGTGCGGAGTCATGATCACGACGCGCGCGCCTGGTTTTGCTACGCGATGCGCTTCGGCGAGGACGCGAAAGATGTCGTCCACTTCTTCGATCATGTGGATGAGGCGGACTTCGTCGAAGGTGCTGTCGGCAAAAGGCGTGCGCGTCCAATCGCAGAGCACGTCGGCCTGGCCCGCCGCGCTCATATCAATGCCGATAGAGCCGGGATATTTTTTTCTACCGCAGCCGACGTCGAGGATGCGTGGTTTGGGATTAGCTGGCATGGTTGAATGCGCAGTCGCGGTTTGTGTGGATTGCCGCGCTCACTTTTTGCGGCCTCCGACCCACATCATGGGCGTCCACTCGCCCGCAGTGTCGAGCACTTGGAGTCCAGCCGATTCACATTGTTGCACGGCTTCGTCGGGGCGGATGGAGCGGCCCTGCCAGGTGTCGAGATAGCGCAAGCGGATGAATGGAATTTTGAATTTTCGCGCCTTTTTATCGCGATCACGATAGCGGTCTGGGAATCCAGCTTCGAGCATTAGGCGGCCGAGGGGCAACGCCCAGAGGCCTTTCATGTGCAGGCGAAAAACTCCGCCGGGGCGCAGGACGCGGGCGGCTTCCTGGAAATAATTGAAGATAGCGCGCTTGTCCGGGACGTGCTGGAAGACGGCGAAGGACCAAACGAAATCCACGCTGTCGCTGGGGATGCCGGCGAGGTCGCCGCCGGAGACGGCTTGGAATTGCGCGCGCGGGAGATTGTAACTGGAAGCCTTGTGAATCATTTCCGGAGAGACGTCAACCCCGATGTATTTGGCGAAATCCTGGGACATCCAGCGGGCGATCCGTCCAATACCGCAGCCAATTTCGAGGGCGGTTTTCGCGCCCGGGTCGAAAGACATTTTTTTGAGGAATGGAGTCACGTAGTGATCGTAGTCGGTTTTGCCGGAGGCGAAGAAGGCGTCTTCCTCGTTGGGAACGTCGGGCCAATTGATGTAGGCGCGAGCATTTTCGCGCGCGCGGATGTCCCAGTCGCGGCGGATGGCGTCGAGCCAGGATTTTTCGGTGTTTGGTGATGCGTTTGTCACACGATGTCCCAGTGTTTTATTCGCGGCGCGAGCGGCGAAGTCACTTGATGACCTCGAAGGTGAATTCCATCAGCTTTCCGCGGATCACGAAGCTCAGGTAATGCTCCCAGAATTGGCGGAAGAAGCGGCTGCGGTTCACGAGGAACTCGAAGCCAAAAGCGCGCCAGAGATTCAGGAGGCGGAGGTTGAGATTCACCTCGCGCATGCGCACCTTGGTGTACCACATATCGCGGCCGTGCATTCCGCCGGGATAAAAATATAGAAACGAGTAGGTATTCAGGTGCCAGCGATGGGTGGGGTCGCGGAAAGAGCTGAAATCCGTGTAATGGGGAGTGGCGATGAAAATGGTGCCGCCCGGTTTGGTGACGCGATGAAATTCTTCCATGGTGGCGATGATGTCCGCCACGTGCTCAATGATGTGCTCGGCGCGAAGATGATCGAAAGAATTATCGCGAAACGGCAAGCCGCCATGGTCCAGATGGCAGAGGACATCGGCGGCGGTGGATGGATTCATATCGAGGCCAATGGAGCCGGGATATTTCGTCGGCCCGCAGCCTACGTCGAGAATGCGCGGCAAAGCAGCTCCTGCGGAAGATTTTGCAGCCAATTTTCAGTTTCTCACGAACACAAAAAGGGATGCGGCAAACAAAATAGCACAGGCTTGCTGGTGCAGGCCTGTGCTATTTGCAATGCGGTTGAACGCATGCCAAGGTGCGGCGCAAGAGATCCTTCGGCCGGCTGGAGGCAAAGGCGCCGGCCTCAGGATGACGATGCTCGTCCGATCGTCACATGGAGCGTTCGATTTCGGTGATGCACGCGTCCACTGTGCGGACGGCGAATTCGGCCTGCTCTTCGTCAATCAGCAGCGGAGGGCAGAAGCGCAGGGTGGTGTCGCCCGAGCCTAGTATCAGCAGGCCTTTGTGGAAGGCCATCTGCACGAGGCGATTGCGCAGATCGGGGGCGCGTTCTTTGGTTTTTTGGTCGCGGACGATTTCGATGCCGATCATCAAGCCCTTGCCGCGAACTTCGCCAACAATTTTGTGGCGAGTGGTCCAATCGGTGGTCAAGCCCTTGATGAATTCTCCCATTTGCGCGGCGTTCGCGATGTAATTCCGTTCGAGCAGGCCGATGGTAGCGAGAGACGCCGCAATGCAAACCGGATTGCCGCCGAAAGTGGAAGCGTGCGCGCCGGGAGTCCAATTCATGACGCTGGCGCGGGCAATGATGGCGCTGAGCGGCATGCCAGAGGCAATTCCCTTCGCGGTGCAGATGATGTCTGGCTCGATGCCGGAGTGATCGGAGGCCCACCACTTGCCGGTGCGTCCCATGCCAGATTGCACTTCATCGGCGACGAACATGATGCCGTGCTTGCGGCAAATGCGTTGCAGGCCTTGCAGGAATTCCGCGGGCGCGGGCAGATAGCCGCCTTCACCCTGTACCGGCTCGATGAAAATTCCGGCGACTTCGTCGGGATCCACGCGGCGGCGGAAGAGTTCGTTTTCGAGATAGGAGAGGCAGTCGGCGGAAGCATGTTCGGGGCGAATTCCGTACGTGCCGCGATAGGTGTCTGGATAGGGCATGTGGAAGACGCCGGAGAGAAGCGTGCCGAATCCTTTGCGCTGAACGGCGCGGCTGGCGGTGAGTGAAAGCGCGCCCATGGTGCGGCCGTGGAAGGCGCCGTGAAAGGCGATCAGTTTGTCGCGCTTGGTGTGAAATTTCACCAGCTTGATGGCTGCTTCGATGGCTTCGGCGCCGGAATTTCCGAAATAAACGCGCTTGGGTTCTTTGCCTGGCGCGATGGCGGCTAGCTTTTCGGCGAGCTCGACCATGCTCGGATAATAAAAATCCGTGCCGGACATATGAATCAGCTCGGCGGCCTGCTTCTGGATGGCGGCGACGACTTCGGGATGGCAATGGCCGGTGGCGACCACGGCGATGCCGGCGGCGAAATCGAGAAAGGTGTTGCCGTCAACATCTTCCACCGTTGCGCCGCGGCCGAACTTGGCGACGAGAGGATAGTCGCGGGTATACGAGGGCGAGACTACATGATGGTCGCGCTCGACGAGTTTCTTGGCTTTGGGGCCGGGCAATTCGGTAACGAGGTGCGGCAACTTCGAATCAACTTTCGCGTCCGTCACATGCATTACATCCTCCAGAAATGAATTTTGAAATCAGCGCGCACACCGGTTCCGGCCGGGGGCATGCTGAAAAACGAAAGTTGGAGGGGCTTACTTAATCAACGCCGTAGAGATTCGGGCGCTCGTGAGAGGGCTGGCTGTGCAACGAGAGATCGAGTTTTGCGGAGATGGTCATTTGTACTTCCAACGCACAGAGCCGTCACGCGTGTCCTCCACGATGATACCAGAATTGAGGAGTTCCTGGCGGATTTCATCGGAGCGTTTGAAGTCGCGGCGTTTTTTGGCGGCGTTGCGTTCGGCGATGAGCTGCTCTATTTTTTCTGGAGTCCAGCGGGACTGTTCGGGGCCAAAGCCAAGGTCGCGAAGTTTTTCATCGTCATCATCGGCGAGGACGGCGAGAATGGCGTCAAATTTTTCCATGGTGGCGAGGACGATGGGCGCATCTTGCTGGAGAAATTCGCCGCGATCCATGGCAGTGTTGACGTCGCGCACCAGATCAAAGATGGCGGCGAGCGAGAAAGCCGTGTTCAGATCGTCCGCAAGGCCGGCATCGAAATCGGCCAGGGCTTTTTCGGCGCGCTTGGCGATTTGCGGATTGGACCCTGCGGCGAACTGTTCGGTTTTCAGACGCGCTACGAAATTGCGCAGGCGTTCGACGGAATTGGCGGCCTGCTTCAAGCTATCGGCCGTGAAATTAAGCTGACGGCGGTACGGCACCGAGAGCAGCAGATAGCGGATGGACGACGGCTTGGTGCCTTTGGCGAAGAGATCGCGCAACGTGAAGAAATTGCCGAGTGATTTCGACATCTTTTCGCCGTCGACGATCAAGTGTTCGGCATGCAGCCAGATTTTGACGAAGGGCTTCCCGGTGGCGGGTTCGCTTTCGGCGATTTCGTTTTCGTGATGGGGGAAGGCTAGATCAATACCGCCGGTGTGAATGTCCAGAGTTTCGCCTAGGTATTTCATGGCCATGGCGGCGCATTCGATGTGCCAGCCGGGCCGGCCGGGGCCGATGCTCGTCTCCCAGAAATGTTCACCGGGTTTGGGAGCTTTCCAGAGAGCGAAATCGCGGGCGTCGTCTTTTTCGTAGCGATCATTATCCACGCGAGCGCCGGCTTTCATTCCGCCGAGATCAATTTTCGAAAGCTTGCCGTAATCCGGAAATTTGGCGATGCGGTAGTAGATGGAACCTTCGCTCGGGTAAGTGAGGCCCTTTTCTTGCAGGCGGGAGATGAGCGCGACCATGTCCTCGATATGGTCGGTGGCGCGCACGGTCTCCTCGGGTTGTTGTAGATGCAGCGCGTTCATATCTTCGAAGAAGGCCTGCACGTATTTTTCGGTGTACTCGCGGATGGAGACGCCGGCAGAGGCGGCGTTCTGGATGATGCGATCGTCAACGTCAGTGAGGTTCATTACCTGCAGGACCTGGAGACCGCGGGAGAGCAGGAAGCGGCGGAGTACGTCCTGGAAGACAAAAGTACGAAAATTGCCGATATGCGCATAATCGTAGACCGTGGGGCCGCAGCTGTAGATGCGGACTTCGCCCTTGTGGAGGGGCTGGAGGGTCTCAAGGCGGCCCGAAAGCGTGTTGTGGAGGCGTATGTCTGTCATTTTCAGCGCTATGGCAAGAGGACGATTGTAGCTGAGGGGCGGGTTTGGGGCAAAGGGCGGAATGGAAATGCGATTGCAGATAGGCAATACGGGTGGACGGGCGCGGGTCGATTGCGCCGGGCGAGCCGCTACGAGAGCTTTGTTTCAAGTGGGTCCAGGAGCCCACAGAGGGCCCTTGGTACCTACGGTACTTTTGTACCATTTTCAAAAAGATGTGCTCAGTTAGTCTATAGGGAGAAATGAGGGCTCGCGGCCGGGAATCGGCGCGTGGTTGCAATGGGGAACATATGAGAAAAGCTATGTTGCTGATGGGGATTTTGGTTCTAGCGGGGACGGCGAGCGCACAGATCGGCGGGTCGATCAATAATCTGGGCGGCATAAACAGTTCAGGGAGCCTGAATGGTGCGGCGGGGAGTAATGCAGGGGCGACGGCGCCGCTATCGCGTCCGAGCACGCCCCCGGCCGTCGCGGATTCCGTCGTGAATCTAAATTCGAAAAATCCCGGGCCGTTTGTCCCATCCACGTTCACCAGTTACGGCGAGGCGCTGGAGTTGGGCAAACTGGAAGCTTCGTTGAAGCCGATGACGCTGGCGGATGCGGCGCGGGTGGCGCAAGAGCAAAAGAAGAATGCGAGCAAGAAGAACGTGATCGTGCTGGAAAAGAACGACGACGGTAAATTGGTGATTGCGCCGACGGCGAAGCAGTAGCTGCGGCGCCGACGGGCGAAGAAAAGCGGATCGCTCGCCGGCGTTCGCGAGTTCGGGATGACAAAGCGCTTTTTGCGTGTGGCGTCAGGGGAGAAGTTGGACGCGGCGACTGGCGATGGTGCAGTCGCCTTCACCGAACGGAGTAGCGGTTAGCGGGCGAGATTTCAGTAGGAACATGCCCTCGAGTGGGAGGCCGTAGGTTACGTCGAGGACATAAACTTCCACGGGCTTTCCCACCGGCAGAGTAAAGCTGAGCTCCACGCCTTTCGCGGGCATCGCGTAAAAATCATAGGCATACCAGTTGTTCTGATCTTGGCGAACTTTTTCGGTTTGCGGTTGCACGGGTTCGTCCGCCGCTTGAACCGAGTCTATGCGCGAGCTGGGCGGAAACATCACCAGAGCTTCGGAGGCGCCGCGTTCAGAACGAAGCAGAGTGCGGTAGCGGCGCTTTGAGGGAAGCTCGGTGGACTCCAGGATCGTGAAGGTCGGTGGGGCGACTTCGACGTGCGGGGCGGCGGCAAAAAATGCGGCGTCTGGAATCCACGGGAAGGCGCCCGATTCCTGGGCGCGAAAATTGGTGGCGAGGCGAATCGGTTCGGGTAAGTGAGTGGAGGCGGGATAGACGACCCATTGCGAATTGCCGGAGTCCGCTTCCTGAACGTATTGCAGATTGACGTGCTCGGGAGCTTTGGCGGAAAACGCGGGGACGACGATGGCGGCGAAGGATGCGAGCAGCATGGTGGCGGCGGCAAGCCAGGGCAAGGCGAGGAGTGAGAGGCCGCGTGCGCGTTGTACGTCGGCGAAGAGCGGCGCGAGCGGGCTAAGCAGCACACCGACCAGCACGGCGATTATTGGCAGCGCTCGGCCGCCGAATCCTTGATGGAGCATCAGCGCCAGAGGAAAACCGACGAGCGCGGAAACGGCCAGCGGGAGAATGGCCGCGAGCGATGAAGATTTCGGTCGGAAAATCAGCAGCAATCCGGCGAGTGCTGCGGCGCAGGTCGCGGCAAGGAGGACGTAACTGATGCCGGGCATTCGCGCGGCGAGGATGATGGACAGCGAGGCCCACCAAATCCATGTGCCGGACCAGAGGCCGGAAAATCCGGCGCGCGAGGCAAAGCGCAGCGCGGCGAAAGACAGCAGCGCGATGGCGAGAGACCAGAAAGCGGCTTGCGCGGGATTAGGATGCGCCGTCCAGAGGACGGGCATGGCGCCGGCTTTGCGCAAAATGTAGCTGAGAAGAAACGCGAAAATAGCGACGGCGATGATGGAGATTGGCCAGGCGAGAAATCCCCAGAGAAATTCCGGGCCGGTGAGGCGTGTTTTGTAGAACAGCCATGTGATTTCCAGCAACAGGAGAAATCCGGCGGACAAGGCGATCGCGAGGGTGCGCGTGGCGGGCCAGCGAATCGTCCAGCTGCCCAGGAGATCGAAATAGACAGCTTCGGATTTGGGAGGATTGGAAATGTCGGCGCTGGCGAATGCTTGGAGAGCACTGAGCGCGTTATCGCCGTGATGTTGGAGAGTGGCGGGATCGGCATTTCCGAAATTGTCGCGTGGCGTGTGGTAATGAACTACGTCGCGAATGTTGGCGAAGTTGAGGCCTTGGTATCCGGCGGCTTTGAAGACTGTGAAATCGGTATCGTTAGGGATTTGTTTGTAGGCGGTGTAGAAAACAGAGCTGGTTACGGGATGCGCGGCGTGTTGCGCGAACAGACGCACAGCCCACTCGTTGGCGTCGCCGGTTTCGAACATCAGGCTGGGACCGGAAGTGCCGCGACTGTCAACGTTGACGACGGCGCGAACTTCTTTGGCCCAGGGATGTTGATTGACGAAGACACGCGCGCCGAGAAGGCCGGCTTCTTCGCCGTCGTCGATTAAGAAGATGATGGAGTGACGCGGATGCGGGAGCGACTTACAGATGCGCGCGATTTCGAGGACTGCGGCGGCGCCGGCACCGTCGTCGAAAGCGCCGGGACCGGCGGGAACGGAATCGTAATGCGCGGCTAGCAGGACTGTGGGGCCTGCTGGCTCTGCGCCATCGAGACGTGCCAGGACATTTTGGACCGTGCCGCAGTCGCCTTGTTCGTCGCAAGCGAAACCGGTTTGTACCGTTGGCAAGTAACCGGCGCTTGAGAATTCATCGAGGACGCGGCCGCGGACTACTTCGTTTTGCGCGCTACCCGTGGGATGCGGGACGCCGTCGCCGACGAGGCGATTGAGAATGTCACGGGCGCGCGAGGCGGAAAACTCTGTGGAGGGGGCGCCGGCGGGCTTTGGCGAGGGCGGCCGCAAACCTTCGAAGGAAAGAAAAAAGATGGCTGCGAGAATGAATAGTACGGCGAACGCGTGATTGGAAGTTGGTTCCGGATCCTGAGGCAAGCGCGCCTCCTGCTGGCAGGATGCTAAGTTGAGGATGGTTGTAAGTCAATGAGGAAGAAAGTGATGGAGGCGGATGATGAGTGATAAGTGACAAGTGATGAACGGCTTGGGGATGGTGGTCGGCCGCGTGGCCGGCGGGTCTTGGGGAAAAAGGCAGTGGCTAGTGTGGAGTGGCTGGTGGCTAGCAAAGCCTCCAGATTCCACGTACTGCAGGGTGGGTGCGGTTGGCGATTGAGCACTACTGGCTGCGCAGAATCTGGAAAAGCGGGCTTTACACTGGTGGCGGCGCGTGCTACTTTTTATTCCCGTAACCGCCGTCCCGGAAGCGCCAGGCGGAAGGGCCCTTGATTATTGACCCTCCAGCGTTTTTGTCTCGAAATACCTCC
>Ga0209169_10000964_pt1 | contig 17737 bp, 16 predicted proteins | sample HubBroMetageWRM4_FD_188346 | JGI IMG/M metagenome (GOLD analysis project Ga0209169, IMG submission 188346) | Warmed soil microbial communities from the Hubbard Brook experimental Forest, New Hampshire - Hubbard Brook CCASE Soil Metagenome WRM 4... | ecosystem: Environmental > Terrestrial > Soil... | reverse complement strand
CGGACGCAACCGACGGCGCGACGCAGGCCACCGCCAGCATTGACCCCCAAACAAGATGGCGTCGCATCCTCATACCCGCTTCTCTGCCCTAAACATTAGCCCAACCAGGTCTGCAACGAAAGAGGCTTTTGTGGTTACAGAAGAAAAAATTGGTACAAAAAGAATCCCGCCCCGGCACAGGACCGGAGCGGGGATACGAGGTGAGAAGCAACCAGCTCTGTTACTTTGAGGCCACCTGGGGAGTGAACGAAACGCCGCGCAACACTTCGCCCGAGTTCGCTGCGTCGAAGGTCGAGAAGCTCTCTCCCGGGGGAAGGCTGGTCGCGCTCAGCTGATCGTTGATAACCATCAGCATGTTCGGATCGGCACCCTCGTCGCCGCCTCCACTCACCGTGGAGGTGATCGCGTAGATGGTCACCGTGCCGTCGCCATTAACCACGCCGGTCAGGTTGCGCAGGCCGTCGGTTCCAGGAGCCCACGGCAATCCCGTCGCCGGGTTATTGCCAGTCGGATAATTCGCGACGGTGTACGGTACGCCCAGATTCAATCCTGACTGAATCACATACGCCATGTTCCACTGCCCCGAAGTCGAATCGAAGATCCATTTCTGCAGTCCCGACAGCGGGTTCGACGCAGCCTTGGTGTACTGCCCGTTGGCGTAGGTATTGTCGCCATCGCCCTCATCGGCGACGTAGAGCGTGGTCGAGTTCGCAAACCAGACGCCGAACGGAAACGACGTCTTCGACTTCAACGCAACGGGAAATCCGTTCAGAATGCACATATTGTTCGGATCGAGTCCTTTGGTCTGAAGCAGCGTCGGATCGTAAGCCAAAGGAGCGGTCGGCAAAGTTGCATTCGTCGGCGGCACGCCAACGCCGTTGCTGTCGTTACAAATCGTCAGCGTCGGGTCGAGGAAGTAAACGGTGTTGACGCCGTTGCTGCCGCTTCCCTTAGTGAAGTACAGGACATTGTTGAAGATCGTCAGGCCGCGAAAATTATCGTCTTTGCCGATCTTGTCCTGCGGCTGGCCGATCTGGGTCACGTTAAAGCTACCGACTGGGGTGGGCTGTTGCGGCTGCTGCGAGACTAACGGCTGCATCAGGGGATTGATGATCTGCGCACCCGCCCCAATGATGATGCCGTCGGGCTGGGGGTTCGAGCCGTTACCGGCATTGCCGGCTGTATAGAAGAAGTTCGCGCCGTTGGAATTGTTCAGGATGGCGGCGCGACCGTTATTACCGCTGTAGGCGTTGGTCTCGGTGAAGTTGAAGTTGCCGTTCACGTCGACCTGGGCCACCGCGCGATAGTAGCTGCGACCCACCGGATTCGTGGGATCGACGTCCTGGTTAGTGTTGGAGTTGGAAACATCAACGTCGTCGATGGGAGCGACATATCCCATGAAGGTCAGATACTGACCATCCGTCGAAAGGTTCAGCGCCACCTCCGACTTTGAGGAGAAGCTGGTGACCATCTGGTCTCCGAGCAGCACGCGTCCCACGTGGTTGCTGTTGGGAACCTCCAGCGAATTCACCAGCGACCCGGCCGTGGTGAACTGGTCGAGCACAATCATGGAAGAAACGCCGAAGCTCGGGTCGACCAGGACATTGTTAAACACGGTGGGATAGGTGCCATCGTTGGTTGCCGGCCCGGAGCAGCCTCCCTGGGTAGCGATGCAGTTGGGCGGCAGCATCTGACCAACCTTCACATTCACATTATTGGGATTGGGATCATACACGCTGCGGCTGACCACAAGGTTGCCGGGCGAAAAGTAAGTTTGTGCAGAAGCAGTGAGTGCACTGCCGGCCAACGTGGCAGAGATTAACAAGAGCGCTCGCAGGCGGTCTTGTTTCGTCAGCATATTCGCTGTCACAGAAACTCTCCTTAAGTTTTTCTCGATGAGCTGAACCCGTTGACAATCCTGGGTTCTACCCTATGTTGGCAGCTGCATGTTGCGCTGGCGTTGCAGAGATATCACGAAGCGATGAATGCTGTCGCATTCAAAACTCAATGTTTGAACAAATCCGCGCAAGCTCGAGGACCGGCTATTCGAGCAGTTGTGCGACTGCGGCCTCAACGTGGATTTTCGTAGTGTCGAGTAGCGGGACGCCCGCGGCGGTGTCTTCCTTCAGGATCACGGGCAGCTCTGTACCGGCAAGCAGAATAGCTTCGATTTGATCTTCCGACTTCATTCGCGCAATGATTCGCTCCAACCCCACACGTGTATCCGACAGCGCTAAGCCCTTGAGCAGTTCATTGACGTACTTGTCGTGGATGTAGGCGACCTCGTCCGGCTTCGGATTAACCAGAGCGATGCCATTTCGAGAAAACACATCGGGATAGAACTTTGCCTGCATGGTGAAGCGAGTTCCCAGCAGACCGATTCGCGCGATGCCTTTCGCCCGGACCTCGGCAGACGCAGCTTCCACAATGCTGATCAGTGGTAGCGATGTTCGAGCCTGCACCTGATCGAAAACCAAGTGCGGTGTGTTGGCGCTGATGATCCCGAAATCCGCTCCGCCATCGGCTAACTTGCTTACTGCTTCGGCAAGATAGTCGGCAAGCTGATCCAGTTGATCGGCCTCCAGGAAAGCCAGACCACGATAAACATCGACACTCTTAATGAGGATCGACGGAAGTGCCTTGTCGCCCGCCCGCTTCTGGTAGCTGGAGATGAGCAGGCGATAATACTCGATGGTTGATTCCGGACCAAGGCCGCCGACAACTCCGAGTGTCTTCATATCGCTTCCTAGCCGCCGTTATGGTTGCGCCGCGTCGACTCTCAGCAGCCAGCCGCTTCCGCCGGAGATATGGATCCTGCGATCTGACTCCAGGGTTATCTCACCGTTAGGCGCCGCGTTTCCTGTGTGCGAGACCTTCAAGTCTTCGAATCCGTACACGCCACAAGCAGAAGGAGAGAACAGCCACAAAGCCTGCGTCTGTTCGCTTTCTCCCGTGCAACCTCGTTTGCCGGCGGGAACCAGTTTAGCCGTTACCGCTCCGTAGTCAGTCGTGCTGCCCACAACAGCTCCGTCTGCAACCACTTCCCCACTGCCGCGAAACACGCCCGCTCCGCCAATCTGAATTGTGTTCCAGTCGCTCTCCGAAGTCCCATAGTCGTCAATCGAGTTCGTTGGCATCTGCGCTTCGAAAACCTGGCCCATCGAGGCGAGCGCACGCAGGTGGGTTCGTAAGGCAACAGTACGGCCCTTCAACTCAAGTTGATCGAAGACAAAAGAAATGCGGGACGACGCTCCGTTCTCGCCCGGGCTGCTGGCAGTCACCCGGCCCAACAGCCGTGTCCTTCTCGGTATAACCATGCCATCCGAGACACGGACGTCTTGCATAATCTCGCCGGATATCACCTTCCCTGGCTTATCGTGTTGCGAGTCGAGCGTGGTGTGCAGCATCACCGGAAGAACCGTTCCGGCCGGGAGCTGCTGGGCACAGCTCAGAGCCGCGCAACTACTCAGAGCAAATAGCAGGATCAAGACTCGTCGGCAAACCATCGGCGCTGCCCTCTTTAGTATTGGATGACGCAATGGCCGCCAGAAGTGAATTTTAGTATGCCTGATCGCTCCAGAATCAGCGCTCGGAGACCCGCCCCAGCAAGCTGCTGCCCATGTGATCTACACAGTACTCGCCAACGCCGAGCCTTCGGAGAACTTTGTTCAATAGCCAGAACAGTAGGATGACGAGGACAATGCCCGCAACCAGCACGAGCATCAGTAACATTGAGCTCTGCATTTTCTCGGGAACTTTCCGCTGCCCTTGCTGAAATAGTCTACAGAGACGCCGGACGAACTAGTCTCTGGACACGTTGTGAGATTGAGCCATCGGTTTTACAAAACTTAACCCTGCGTTACCAGAGTTTACCGACAACTTGTCGGATGCGGGGTTTGAACATTTGACAGACGAACTGTCGAGAAGGAGAAGATTGAGAATGAAGAACAAGTTTTTAGGCGTTGCATTGCTGGCCTTGACCCTCTGCGGTACTGGAGCACTTTCTTATGCGCAGGGCGGTCCGGCCGAGTGGGGTGGACACGGTGGCGGATTTCACGGCATGGCGACCCTGCTGAATCTGACCTCAGCTCAGAAGCAGCAGATTAAGACGCTCGCGCAGGCCCAGCGTGCTACAAACGCTCCGCTGCACCAGCAACTCCAGCAGATTCGGCTTTCCATGCTGAATGCCACTGCCAGCGGCGCCTTCAACCAGGCGACGATCCAGCAGCTTGCCACCCAGAAGGCGCAGATTATGGCCCAGCTTGAGGTGCAGCGCGCATCGCTGAAGAGCCAGATTTACAACCAGGTGCTGACGTCGCAGCAGAAGGCGACGGTGGATCAGATGCGGCAGAACGAGATTGCCCAGATCAACGAGCATATACAGAACTCGTCCGGCGCAGCCCCGGCGCAGCAGTAACGCTCTTGCAGATTTCGAGGGCTTCTTAATCGGGTCGGAAGCTCTCGTAGTGAAGCGGTCCGCCGCAACGGGCCGCTTTTGCTTTTGAAGCCGCTGTTCGGGGAGTCGCTCTTCGCCTCTCGCTTTTGGCCAGATGCTATTGAATTGTCATCCCGACCGACGCCTTCAGGCGGAGTGGAGGGAGCTGCGGTTGGCCTGCAGCGAATCCAAGTCCCGCAGAGCAAGGCATCTTCCACGCGAGCTCTGGCGAAAAGCGAAGAGCCAAAAGCGGAGAGGCGGTCTTCACCGCCCCGCCAGCCCCAACTCCCCCGCCACGCTGTTCATCGCCTCGATGCAGAAGGTGATGTGCTCATCGAGATCAACTCCAAGGGCAGCGGCACCATTGACGATGTCCTCCCGGCTTACTGAGCGCGCGAAGGCTTTGTCCTTCATCCGCTTTCGGACTGACTTGGCATCGACCTCGGCCAGGGACTTGTTCGGCTTGATCAAGGCCGTCGCCGTAATAAACCCGGCCAACTCATCGCAGGCGAACAGCGCCTTCTCCATCGGCGACTCGCGCGTCACGCCCGTGTATTCGGCGTGCGACATGATCGCCCGCCGCACCTCCTCCGAGTAGCCACGTTCCTTCAGGATCTCGTTGCCTTTGTACGGATGCTCCTCTGCGCTCGGATATTTCTCGTAATCGAAGTCATGAATGAGTCCAACCGTGCCCCATTGCTCTTCGTCGCCGCCGAACTTACGAGCATAGGCGCGCATGCACGCTTCCACAGCCAAAGCATGCTTGCGTAAACTTTCTGACTGGGTGAACTCAGTTAGTAAACACCACGCGTCGGCCCGACTCATTCCGAGTTTCTCCTGAAATTGCCGGTTTTCTTCCGGTGCTTTAGGCAGAGGTTCGTGAATCTCCGAGTTTCATCCTCGTTTTCCACCGACAACCTACTTGACACGATGATATCAATCCCGCAAAGTACGCATAAGTTGTTGTGCCTTGCTCTGGCACTCCTCGAACCTGAATGGCTACCACTCTCGCACCCGTCGATTCTCGGGAAGTGGTCAGATGCGACGATTGCCATCTTGTCCAGTTCAAAACCGCCAATAATCTTTGCCGTCGGTGCCGTGCGTCACTGGATGAGGACGAGCCTGAGCCAATCCTCGCTCCAGTACTGCCGATGGTGGAAGCGGAGCACACCAGCCGCTCCGAGGTACAAGTAGCCAAAGCGATCCGCAGTCTGCGTCAGCGCTCTGGCCTGAGCCAGCGTCAGCTGGCGCTGCGGATGGGCGTGCCACGTACGTACGTCTCGAAGATCGAGAACGAGAAGGCTACGCCTACTCTGTCGTCGCTCGCTCGCCTGGCGAACGCATTGGAAGTCACCGTGCCCGACCTGCTGCACGAATGCGGGCCTTCACGGGAAGAGGAGATCAAAGACTTGCTGGCTGATCCGTTCATCGCCGAGCTGGTGGAATTCACCTCCAAGCTGAACACCATGCAGCTATCAAGCGTCCTCGCGCAAGTCCGCGACATGGTAATGCATCCGCGGCGCGGAGCTTAAGAACCAGGGCTCTTTCACGACCATCGGTCCACCTCCAACACACCACGCCGAGGCGACTTCGCCTCGGCATTTTTCTGCCCGATCCCCTTACCAACCTGAGCGGCTACCATTGCCCGGGTCCTGCTTCTAGCCGGCGAAAAGAATCCAGCGCCAAATCCGCCGGTTGGGTATACATTGTTGAACCAGAACTTGAGTTCTCGTTACCGTTAATTCCCTACCGCGAGCAAGATCATGCCAATCACCCGCAATCGTGTTCTCACCCGTGAAGAGCGGCGGCAGATTGGCCGCCGGGCGCGCACCCAGGCCAGCCGCATCGGACAGGCGGAGTGGAATCCCTCCGCCCGCAATTTCGACCTCGTCGAACTGTTACTAGCTTCAGAAGAAGGCCGCGTCTCGGATTTGCTGTCCATCAAGCATCAGAGGATGTGCCTGACGCCATTCTCGTTCTATCGCGGCGCGGTGCCCCTGATGGCAGCCGACCTTGCACTTCATCCGCGGACCGAGATCATCACGCAACTCTGCGGCGACGCTCACGTACACAACTTGGGCTCCTACGCCGCACCCGACGGCCGGGTCATCTTCGACCTCAACGATTTTGACGAGACCATCCAGGGGCCGTTCGAATGGGACGTGAAGCGCATGGCCGCCAGTCTCGTACTCGCCGGACGCACCGCCGGCGACAGTGACCGGCAATGCAAGGACGCGGTGCTGCAGTTCGTCGCCAGCTATCGCGACTCCATGCGCCAGTTCTCCCAGATGGCGGTCCTCGATCTGGCGCGGTTCCAGGTGACGCGCTTTGCCAGGAAGTCGCCTGTAGCTATGGTTCTGCAAAAGGCCGAGCGCATCACGAATCAGAAGAGCTTCTCGAAGCTGACGGTCGAACGCGAAGGCAAGCACTACTTGCGCGAACAGAAGCCGCTCCAGTTTGCCGCACCGCCTAGCGTCACATCCAAGGTAAAGCAGGCCATTCACGATTACTCACTGACTTTGCTTCCCGAACGCCGTCACTTCTTCGACCAGTATCACGTCGAGCACGTCGGATTTCGCGTTGTCGGCTGCGGTAGCGTGGGCATGCGCGACTACGTTGCACTCATGCTCGGCGGAGGACCAGACGACCCCCTCTTCCTCCAGGTCAAGCAGGCCACAAAGTCGGCCTATGCTCCTTATCTTCCTGACGCACGCGTTCCCGCGAATCAAGGCGAGCGCGTCGCCGAGGGCCAACGCGCCATGCAGATGCAGTCGGACATCTTCCTCGGCTGGACTTCGATGGGTGACCGCGACTACCTCGTTCGCCAGCTACGCGATCACAAGGCGAGCATTGAAGACGACGAACTGAAGGGCGAAGGGCTGGCGGAATATGCGCGGGTTTGCGGAGAGTTGCTGGCCAAAGGCCACGCGCGCGCTGGCGATCCGTGCGTGATATATGGCTATATGGGCAACAGTCCAAAATTCGATCGCGGGATTGCCAGGTTCGCCATGGTTTACGCCAACCAAGCCGATACAGACTTCGAGAAGTTCAAACGAGCGATGCGCAGTAAATCGCAGGCCAAACCGAAAGCAAAAACCGCCAGCGCCGGCAAGTGAGGTAGTTCAAACAACTTGGCGCTACGTTTCTCGGCGGTGCTCTTCACAGGCGGCGGAACGAAATCAGCTCCCAAGCGCTCTCCGGCGTCGACGTCTGCTGGCGCACGATGTAGAGATTGCCGTCGTCGGCCTGAAGCTTGTACAACACTGCGTCAGGCTCGTACCAGCGATCGATTACAGCTTCCACCAGATACTCCCGCCCGTCCAGCCTAAACCGTACCGGGCGCTCATCACCCGTGCGCCCGGAGTAGCATTCCACTTCCAACTTCATCGATCACTCAAGTCCGATCTTTTGCGCCCCATCGACCAGAGGAGGCCTGACCCAACCGCGCGGCGCATTGTCTACGGGGAACTCGGGCTCCGGCAAATCTGTCCGGCGCGTCATGATAATCGTCCATTGATGCCCGCGCACACTTGGCGGGAGCGGCGCACAAATCCTTAAACCCATCTCGTGAGCCTTGTCGATCAACCATTGCCTGTCAAAGATCACGGCAGCGGTTGGGTCATGATAGGAGACATAGAGCGCATTGCACACCTCCTGCATCATGGGGAATTCCTGTTTCTCGAAAAGAAACCACGAGGTGTAGAGAAATCCGTTCTGGTCGATAATCCGCGCGCACTCGCGCAGATAAAAGATTGCCTGTTCCTCGGTGACATGAGTGAACACGGAATGCGCAATCACCAGACTGAACTCCGAATCGCCCACAGGAAACGGCGCAACCCCTGGACTTCCCGGCTTCGGATTGAACGTCAGATTGAAAACGTCGTGGTAGAAAAAGTCGAAGTTGGTCGCCGCCGGATGCAGGTTTCGCTGGCACCAGCGAATCAGGCCAGGGTGAAGATCGATTCCCACGTATCGCCTGGGTTGGGGCTTTTGCAAAATCAACTGTCGCGCCAGGCGTCCACATCCGCAGCCGAAGTCGAAGACTCTGTCGTAGACTGCGGGGCCAAATTGGAAGTCCAGATAACCGAAAATCAGCTTCCCTTCGGAATTTTCAAAATGCATTTGCTCGGTGGTTCCAATGAGCTTGCGCATCTCGACCGGCGGATACGGCAGCGCATCGAGACTAATGGGCGCGAGGGCCGGTTCTTCCTGGACGGGGCTCACCGGTGCATCCTGTTTCAACGCGCTCTGCGCACGCGCATCATGAATTGCGGCCGGTGACTTCGCCGGCTGACTCTTGCCAGGCAGTAGCTTATCTGCCAGGAAACGCAGCACGCGATGGACGCCCGGTAGCTTCTTAATGCCGTTGTTCAGGCGATCGACCAGGCGGTAGCGGAGCTCATGGTGCGTCGTCGCCGCGCCTTCCTGCGCAGCCGACGACTGTTCTTCATCAGGGTACAAAGCTTTACCTCTTATTTAGTTTCTCAAACTCTCGTGCTATCCCAAAATCCTCCTCTACCGTCAATTCCATAAGGGTACAGTCCACTACTCGAAGCTCGTTTCGTTTCTTTGCAACCCCCTGCCGCGTATGCTACTTTCAAGGTTGATTCGAGGTACGCTTTGCGCGCACAAGTGCCTGTTGGGCTAAACCGCAAAGAGGCCGAGATATACTCCCGCCTCGATCCGGAACGCCTGCCCCACCACATCGCCATCATCATGGACGGCAACGGCCGCTGGGCCAAACGCCGCCACCTGCCCCGCATTGCGGGACATCGTTCCGGTGTGGCCGCCGTGCGCTCGACGGTCGAGACCGCTGCGCGCCTGAACATTCCTGCCCTGACGCTCTATTCCTTCTCGGCCGAGAACTGGAAACGCCCCAAAACCGAGATCCAGTTCCTCATGAACCTGCTCCGCCGCTATCTGAAGATGGAGCTGCCCACGCTGATGGAGAACAATATCCGCCTGCAGTACATCGGGCGGCAGCATGAGCTTCCGCAGGAGGTACAGGAGCGCATGTCGTGGGCGCGCGAGGTTACCGAGCGTAACACCGGCATGGTGTTGACGCTGGCGCTGAACTACGGCTCGCGCACCGAGCTGGTCGACTGCTTCAAAGCGCTGGTCAGCGAAGCTTCGCGCAACGGCGGCGTCGAGCACCTGGACATCGACGAACGCTCCATCGCGAAACACCTCTACACCAGCGGACTTCCTGAACTCGATCTGGTCATCCGCACCAGCGGCGAGATGCGGCTCAGCAATTTCCTGTTGTGGCAGGCCGCCTACGCCGAGATCTACGTCACCGAGACGCTGTGGCCCGACTTCCGTGGCACCAGTCTGCTGGAAGCAATTGAGGCTTTTCAGAAGCGCGAGCGCCGCTTCGGAGGCCTGATCGAAAACAACGGACACCTTTCGTGAAGCGCATTCTCACCGCTGTCATCCTGGTTCCCATCGTTGTACTGGCCCTCTTCCGGGCGCCACTGTGGCTGTTCGCGCTTTTGGTGCTGGGGGTGGCGCTACTGGCTTGTTATCTGCCGGCGCGACGCGCCGCCGGAATCGATCCGCTCATCGCGCTGAAGTACGAGTAGCACACCAACCCGAAGTAATGCCTTTGGCCCGAAATTTCCGTTAGAATCGCACCGGCGGTACGCACGGGGGTGCGATGCCACACGATTTGAATTCGTATATCTTGCTGAAGCTGTTGCTGGCGGCGTTTCTGGGCGGCCTGGTGGGGCTGGAACGCCAACTGCGCCGCAAGCCGGCCGGCATCCGCACCAACTTGATGATCTGCTTCGGCGCGGCGCTCTTCACCATCATTTCGTATGAGATGGCCGGCGAAGTCACCGGCGATCACACCCGCATCGCCGCGCAGATAATTCCCGGGATCGGGTTCATCGGCGCGGGCGTGGTGATTCGCGAGCGTGGCGCGGTGATGGGAATTACCAGCGCCGCGACCATCTTCGTGATGGCCAGCATCGGCATGGCCGTGGGTGCGGATATGATCAAGACCGCCATTTTTGCCACGCTGATGGTCCTGGCGGCGCTAATCGGAATTGGCTTTCTCGAGGACCGCTTCGGTTTGCAGACGCGGCTAATGACGTTTGAATTGGCGGTGCCGGTGGCGCACGCGGATCTGTTGGCGCCCTGCCATCGCATCGTGGAGGAAGCCAAAATCGAAGCGCGGCGATGGCAGACTCACAAACACGATGAGTGTTCGTTCGTCGAATTTGAGGCAGAGCTAACGCACCCGCAGGAAAGGGAATTGCTCACGAAATTTGCCGCGCTGAACGCGAAAGTGGAGGTCCGGCCCGTGCGGAGCTGAAAAATGGCGCGCTCGAACTTCCCGGGCGTTCGTGGGTTCGGCAATGCTCGCGCCGCGCGATATCTGCTTTGTTTTTAGCCAACCAAACACGCGTTTTCTGAATCCGAGTTGACGCATGTCCGAGGGGATGCTATCAATTCTGACGGGGTTTACGGCGCAGTTCGCATCGCTTCGACTGCCTCTTTACCGTAGGTCGCGCCTCATCGAATAAATAAAACGCGTCCCTGTGAGTGGGACGCGAGTAGATACCAGATCGACAAATATCAGCGCCGATTCGCACGAAATTCAGCGGAGGGATCGATTGATGCATTTGCGGTGGACCACGTTCGGGATGCTCACGTTGCTGGCCAGCCTGGTAGCCGGTTGCGGGGGTTCCTCCTCGCAAACGCAACCCAACGCGACGCCGATCATCACGAATCTCGCACCCGCCAGCATCACCGCCGGCAGCCAGACCTTTACGCTGTTCGTTTCGGGCACGGGGTTCATCAACAGTTCCGCGGGCGTGACCACGGCTTATTGGAATGGATCGCCGCGCTCGGGAATCGTGAACGTCAATACCAATCAGATTGCGCTGACTGTTTTGGCTTCCGACGTGGCCGCCCCGGGAATTGCGCAGATTACCGCTTCAAATCCGGCGCCGGGCGGTGGTTTGAGCCAAAATGCCGCGACCTTCAATATCGATCCGGTGGTCCCAGCGACTCCGCTGATCAGCAGCATTAGTCCGGGGACGGCCGTCCCGGGCGGCAACACGTTTACGCTCACCGTGAATGGTTCGAATTTCGTGGCGCCACAGCCCCAGCCGGGGACGCCTTGCACCCCGGCCAACCCGACACCGAATCCCCAGCTCCTGGGCACGATGATCGCATTTAACGGCAGTCCGGTCTGCCCCACGACGTTCGTGAGCGGCACACAACTGACGGCGTCTATCGATAAGGCGAACATCGCCACCGCCGGATGTAACAGCGTCAGCGTGTACACGCCCAATGGGGCGGGCGGATTTGTTTTTTCGCCCAGCGTCACCTTTTCGGTTTCCGGCATGAATGTGCCGTTGATTTGCGGAATTTCCCCTTCCACCGGCGTGCAGGGCGGGCCGGCGTTTACTATGAGCGTGTTCGGCGCGGGCTTTACCGCGTCGTCGATGGTGCAGTGGAATGGCAGCGCACGGCCGACTACCTCGATTAATTCCGGCGAGCTGCAAGCACAGATTCCAGCCACGGATTTGGCGAAGGCCGGTACATTTCCCATTACAGTGGCAAATTCGACTGCGAAGAGCGGGACATCCGTCGCGGTGAATTTCGTGGTTTCGGTCGCGGCGCCGACCATCAGCGCGGTTTCACCAGCGACTACGGCGGCCGGCGGCGCGGGCTTCTCTCTGATGGTGACCGGAACGAACTACACCCAGGATACCGTCGTGGAATGGAACGGCAGTCCGCGGACCACAAAATTCAGCAGCACGACTTCCTTGACCGCGCAAATTTTGGCGAGCGATATTGCCACCGCCGGTACCGATTCGATTGTGGTCGTGAATCCCCAGGGCGCGGGCGGAGCGTCCGCCGCATTTCCGTTTACGGTGACGGGCACCGGGGCAGCGCAGGCCGCAAAATTTCCGCAAGTTGTTTCAGTGAGCGCCCAGGGCGGACCCGCGAACGGAGCGAGCGAATCGCCAGCGATTAGCGCTGACGGGCGTTACGTGGCGTTTTATTCCGAAGCCAAGAACTTGCTGGCCAGCGGCGCCTTCGGGAACGTTTTTGTGCGCGACACTTGCGCCGGGGTGACTGCGGCGTGCACGCCCAGCACCAGAGCGATCGACGTTTCGGCGGACGGCGGCGCGGCCAACGGTAAAACCGGACGGCAAGTTGCCATCAGCGGCGACGGACGTTTCGTCGCGTTCGTTTCGCGGGCCACGAATCTGGTTTCGGCTACCACGTCAGCAGCCTCCGGCTATTGGAGTGTTTACCTGCGCGACCTCTGCGTCGGCGCTAATGTTCCCTCCGGATGCGCGCCGCACACCGAGCTTCTTTCGGTGGGCGTCAACGGAGACTCGGCCAATGGGCCAAGCGCGAGTCCGTCCTTGAGCGGCGATGGACGCTTCGCGGCGTTCGTGTCTTCGGCGGCGAACATTTCGGCGGAAGTGAATCTGGCGCACCCGCAGGTCTTCGTCCGCGATACCTGCGCCGGTCCAACGGCGACCAAGTCATGCATTCCGCGTACCTCGATTGTGGCCATGGATGAGGACGACGTTCCCGCCAAAACGCAAAGCGGGCGGCCGGTGATTTCGGCCGACGGACGATTCGTCGCTTTCGAGGCCTGGGCGGCCTCGGCGGCAGCCCAAGCGCCGTCAACATCTGCAGCGATCGTGCTGTCCGATACTTGCCTGGGAATTGACGCACCGGCGGGATGCTCGCCGTCGGCGGAGAGAATTTCGTATGGTGCGGACGGGTCGCCACTGGCCGGAGTGAATCTGGCGCCGTCGATCAATTTGGATGCGCGATTCGTGGTGTTTGAATCGCAGGCGGCTGCGGCCGCAGGCGGCGCCGCCGCTGTGGCCAGCAAAGTGTATTTGCGTGATACCTGTTTCGGCGAAACGGCTCCCGATGGCTGCGTGCCATCGACCACCGCGGTTGGCGCGCTGGCCTCCGCCGGCGCCGATAAGAATCAAGCCTACTCGCCGTTCATCAGCGCGAATGGACGCTATATTTCGTTCGTCGAGGGACGGTCCACATTCGCGGTGCCCAGCGAATCTTCGACCGAAGGCGCGTTGGTGGTGCGCGACACTTGCTTTGGCGCGGCGCTGCCCTGCAACCCGCGCACCTACGCGTTTTCCGCTGCGGCGACGGTAGGTGCCGTGAGCGCGCTGAAGACGGCCGTAGTTCCGGTGAACGGCGGGACGAAAATCCCTTCGGTCAGCGTGGACGAATATTCCGCGGCGCCGATCAGTTCCGACGGGCGCTACGCCGCCTTCTACGCTCCCGCCACGCCTGCGGCGCAACCCGCCAGCGGCGTGGGCGACGTGTATATTTCGGTCGCGTTGTTCTAGCGCTCGCGGCCCGAACCTCCTGCTGCTCGGATGTAAACACCGGCCGCATCGCGGCTGGACTCACCTCTCAAAATTCCTTATTCTCCTTTGCGGCCCATGCCGCAAGCTCTTAAGCCACCTCCGTTACAGGCCGGCGACGCGGTTCGCATCCTTTCGATTGCGAGTCCGGTGGCCGAAGCGCGACTGCGCGCCGGTGCCGAAGAAATCGGCAAGCTGGGCTTTCGCGCGCTGAGTGACGATCAACGCACACTGGCGCCCGGTGACTTCTTTGCCGGGGCGGCGGCGGAACGCGGTGCGGCGTTGAAAGAAGCGCTGACCGAAACCAACACGCGGGGAATTTTTGCGTCGCGCGGCGGCTACGGTTCGAACTACTTGCTGGAAGGCCTGAGCGTCGCGCTGGTCCCGCCGAAAATTCTGCTGGGGTACAGCGATCTCACGTCTCTGCAGATTTTTCTGTGGCAAAAATTACGCTGGGTCACGCTGTACGGTCCGATGGTCGCCGCGGGCTTGGATAAAGGCGCTGACGCCGAACACGGCTACGACCGGGGCAGCCTGATCCACGCGTTAACCGAGACGAAATCGGGCTGGACGGTCGGACTCTATGATGCGGAAGCGATTGTGCCTGGCGGCGCGGACGGGTTGCTGCTCGGTGGATGTTTGACGCTGGTGGAAACCGCGCTGGGCACGCCATGGGAACTCGATACTCACGGTGCGATTCTGGTGCTGGAAGACCGCGGCATGAAACCCTGGCAGGTCGATCGCGCTTTGATGCATTTGAAACAGGCCGGAAAATTTCGCGGAGTCTCCGGAATTGTGTTGGGAGATTTTCCGGAGTGCGAGGGCCCGGAGGGATCCGAAACGGTGCGCGACGTGGTGCGGCGCGTGCTGGGTACATTCGGATTCCCGGTGGTTTGGGGCGCAGCCATTGGGCACACGGCGCGGCCGATGCTGACCCTGCCATTGGGCGTGCGCGCGCGATTGCGCGCCGATGACGAGCCGCGTCTTGAAATACTGGAATCGGCGTGCAAGGTCTAGCGGCGCATTCTCGTTGCGCCCAGACGCAAAAATAATTCAGGAGAATCTGTCATCGCTACTCGGCCTATAAAAACGTCGGACCATATCCACCTGCTGGGGATTGCGGGTGCGGCCATGGCTCCGGTGGCGGGGATGCTAAAGGAACGCGGGTTTCACGTGACCGGCTCCGACGTGAATGTGTATCCGCCGGCCTCGACCCTGCTCGATTCGCTGAAAATTCCCTGGAACGAAGGCTTCCGCGAAGAAAATCTGAAGCCCGCGCCGGACTTGTGTGTGGTGGGGAATATCATCGCGCGCGGAAATCCGGAGATCGAATATATTCTCGACGAAAAACTGCCGTACTGCTCGATGCCGCAGCTGCTCGAAGAATATTTCATTCCGCGGCACACCTCGATCGTGGTGGCCGGAACCCACGGCAAGACCACGACCACGGCCATGCTCGCGTGGATTTTTCATGTCGCGGGGCGGCGTCCTGATTTTCTGATTGGCGGCGTGGCGCCGAATTTCGGCGAACGCAGCTACGGCCTGGGCGGCGGCGAAGAATTCATCATCGAAGGCGACGAGTATGAGACCGCGTTCTTCGATCGCGGGCCGAAGTTTCTGCACTACCACCCCGACCAATTGATTCTGACCTCGCTGGAATTCGACCACGCCGATATTTATCCGGACCTGGCCGCGATCGCGCTGCAATTCCGGCGGCTGGTAAACTTGGTCCCCCGGCGCGGGAAGATCCTGATGCTCGGCGATTCCGCGGAATTGAAGGAAGTCACCGCGAAAGCGTTTTGCCCGGTGGAGACTTTTGGCCTGAGCGCGGATTGCGACTGGTGCGCGGGAGACATTCAGTGGCAGGACGCCACCACCGAGTTTCGCGTGGCGTATCGCGGCAAGGAAGTGACGCGCGTGCGGACGCCCGTAGCCGGCAAGCACAACGTGCTGGACGCGCTGGCGGCAATCGCAATCGCGTATGGACGCGGGGTGGAATGCGAAGCTATCGAGCAGGCCATGGCCACCTTCGTCAGCGTGCGCAAGCGCATGGAAATCAAAGGCGAGGCGGACGGCGTTCTAGTTGTAGAGGATTTCGCGCATCATCCCACCGCGATTCGCATGACGCTGGAAGCCACGCGGACGCGCTGGCCGAAACGAAAAATCTGGGCGGCAGTGGAACCTCGATCAAACACCATGCGGCGCAAGATTTTTGAGCACGTGCTGCCGGAAGCGCTGGCCCTGGCGGATGCGGTAGTGATTGGTCCGGTGAATCGCGCGCAATTGCTGGGCGAATCGGAAAGAATGTCGCCGCAAGCCATCGCCGAATCCACGACCAAGCTGGGCAAGCCGGCCATGGCTTTCGATTCGACTCCTGAACTGGCCGATTATCTTGCGATGCAGGCAAAACCTGGAGACATGGTAATGATCATGTCCAACGGTAGTTTCGACGGCCTCAGCGGAAAGCTTCTGGAGAAATTCAAATCGCGCGAGCAGGTTGCTCGATGAGATTCCGGCGCGACCTGTTTCTAGCGGCGGTCGTGGTTGTTGTTTTTGTGCTGGCTCCAAGACCGGCCGCAGCCACGATCAAATACCACATCTCGCTGAAAAAACCGGAGTCGCACATTTTTCACGTGCGCATGGAAATTCCGCCTGCGCCGCAGGGAATCGTCGTCGCGATTCCGGCGTGGAACGCACTGTATCAGGTCCGCGATTTTGCATATCGCGTCCGCGACGTGGAAGCAAAAGAGTCGGGCGCACCGGGCGCCGCCGATGTGGCGGTGCGCAAACTCGACAAACAAAGCTGGCAGGTCGCCTACCCCTGGGACGGGATGTTATCTCCACACGCGCCGCCCCTGGTGGTCACCTATTCGATCGAATGGGATGATCCCGGCCCGTTCAATTCGCAATTGAACGCGCATCACGCGTTTCTGAATTTCGCGGAAGTGCTGATGTACCTCCCAGACCGCCGCAGTGAAGCGACGATCGTGCAGTTCGACGATGTTCCGGCCAGCTGGCATATCGCCGTTGAACTTCCCTTGGTCCCCGACGCGAGCGCGGTGCAGGCCGAAAGTTACGACAAGCTGGTCGACGCGCCGGTGGAATTAAGTGCGTTCGAAGAATTCCGTTTTGAAGAAGGCGGCGCGCATTTTCGCGTGGTAGTGGATGGCAAGGACTGGCACCGCGATCGTCTGGAAAATGCCTTGAAACGTATCACTGCCTACGAAATGAAATTAATGGGCGGCGCGCCGTTTCCGGAGTACACATTTTTCTTCCATTTCGGTCCGTATCCGGAATCCGGCGGTGGCGGCATGGAGCACTCGAATTGCACCGCGATCTCGGCGTCGTCGGGCGACGCAGCGGTCAGCACCGCCGCTCACGAATTTTTCCATGCGTGGAACGTAAAGCGCATTCGTCCGCAGGCGCTGGAGCCGGTCGATTTTACCCGCGAGCAATACACCCGCGCGTTGTGGTTCGCCGAAGGCGTGACCAGCACCTACGGCGCGTACACGCTCGAACGCAGCGGCTTATACACCAAAGACCAGTTTTATGCCGAAGTCGCGTCGCAGATTACCGAACTCGATTCTCGTCCGGCGCGGCTGTGGCAAAGCGTCGAAGAATCGAGCCTCGACGCCTGGCTGGAAAAATATGACGACTACCGCCAGCCCGACCGCAGCATCTCGTATTACAACAAAGGCGAAATCGACGGCATGCTGCTGGATCTGGCGATTCGCGACGCGACCGACAATCACAAATCGCTGGATGATGTGCTGCGCAGCATGAATGACGTCTACGCGAAGCAGGGCCGGTTTTACGACGAGAGCGCGGGTATACGCGCGGTGGCCGAAAATGTTGCCGGGGTGAAGTTCGATAATTTTTTCGAGCGCTACGTGGCGGGCACTGACGAGATTCCGTACGGCAAGCTGCTCGA
>Ga0209169_10000963_pt1 | contig 17737 bp, 16 predicted proteins | sample HubBroMetageWRM4_FD_188346 | JGI IMG/M metagenome (GOLD analysis project Ga0209169, IMG submission 188346) | Warmed soil microbial communities from the Hubbard Brook experimental Forest, New Hampshire - Hubbard Brook CCASE Soil Metagenome WRM 4... | ecosystem: Environmental > Terrestrial > Soil... | reverse complement strand
GGAGGTGAGATCGACGCTGTAAAGACCGAGCTCGTCAGGCGCGGAGGGCGCCGCGCCGAGCACGGTCACGCTGGACGGCGCGTAGGACGTGCTGCTGCCGGCGGACCACCACTCGACCTGGCTGACCGCGAGCGCCAGCGGTGCAGTACGGCGCCTAATTACGCAGAATCCCTTCAGAAAAATTCATCTTTGCTGCGGGCGCAAGGCTCGCCCCTCGGTGCAGTATAGATGTGCTGGTGACCCACGGACCCGGTGGTCCGGATCGCACCGGACCCGGAACGGGACCACTCTCTCCACGTGGGGATGGGAGGGGCGCTTCGGAGTGCGGTAGCGTGCTGCGGCTACAGGCCGTAGCAACGATCAACTGGAGTGTCCGCAATGATCAAATTCTATTACGCCCCGGCGCCCAACCCGCTCAAAGTGGCGCTGTTGCTGGAGGAGCTCGGCGAGCCGTATGAGGTCGTGCCGATCGATACTCGCAAGGGCGAGCAGTTCACCCCCGCGTTCCGCGCGATAAACCCTAATTCCAAGACGCCCGCGCTCGAGGACGGCGCCGCGAAGGTGTTCGACAGCAACGCGATCCTGCTGTACCTGGCCGAAAAGACCGGTCGCTTCCTGCCGGCCAATACACCGGTCGCGCGCGGCGAGCTGTTCTCATGGTTGATGTTTGTGGCGACCGGTATCGGGCCGTACTCCGGGCAGGCGGTCCATTTCAAACACTACGCGCCGGAGCCGAAGGAATACCCGCAGAAGCGCTACAACTTCGAAGCCGAGCGCCATTGGGGCATTCTGGATGAGCGTCTCGGCAAGCAACGTTATATGTTGGGCGATACTTACACCATCGTCGATATGGCGGTGTGGGGTTGGGCGCGCGCGGTACCGTTTATCTTTGGCGACGGCGCCTGGAATACGCGCACGAACCTCAAGCGGTTGCTCGATGAGATCAACGCACGGCCCGCAGCGGCTCGTGCCGAGGCCATCAAGGAGCGGTACAAGTGGAAAACGGAGAACGACGCAGAGGCACTCCGCCACATGTTTCCGTCTCTCGCGGCCATGACGGCCAAGGCGTGAGGTAATTCGGCCGGTATAGGTGTAGTCGCTCGGAGGTATTGATGAGCTTTAAAGATTCGATCCTGAAAGCACGCAAAATCGGCGCGAGCGACTTACATCTGGAAGCCGGCACGGCCATGGTCGCGCGGGTGCGCGGCGAGCTCACGCCCATCGGCGAAGTGCTGACGGGCGCGCAGCTCATGGAGATGGCGCAGGAGCTGTTGACTGCCGAGGATTGGGCCGACTTCAATGCGCGCGGCTCCGCTGACATTTCGCTCGTCGTCGCCGGCACTCGCTGCCGGATAAACTTTTACCGGACGATCCGGGGTCTCGCGATGGCGACCCGGCTGCTCGCGTCTTCGGTCGGGGATCTGCGCGCGTGCAACCTGCTCCCTGACTTGCGCCGGTTGGTGGCGGCCCCGACCGGACTCGTCATTGTGTCCGGTCCTACAGGAAGCGGTAAGTCCACCACGCTTGCGGCGCTCATCGAGGAGGTAAACGCTTCGCGCGCGCAGAACATCATCACGCTCGAAAGCCCGCTCGAATACGTCTATACCAACCGCCGCTCCTTCATCCGGCAGCGCGAGATACCCACTCATTCGCCGAGCTTCGAGCAGGCGATCGTCGATGCCCTGCGTGAGAACCCCGATGTTCTCGTCATCAGTGAGATGCGCACCGCAGAGGTGATGCGACTCACCCTGGATGCGGCGGAGACGGGTCACCTGGTGCTCGCCACCATGCACTCTGCGACCTGTGGCGAGGCGTTGAACCGGATTTGCATGTCGTTTCCTTCCGATCTCCAGGGCAGCATCCGGGCGCAGCTCGCGGACTGCCTGGTGGGTGTCGTATGTCAGCGTCTCGAGTATCTGGAGCGTTGGCAGATGCGCGTGCCACGCTGTGAGGTGTTGCTACCGAACTCGGGCGCCCGAGGCACGATTCGCGCAGGCCAGTTTGGACAGATTTCGAACGTCATCCAGTCGGGTGGCGATGAGGGGATGTGGACGTTCGATCGCTACCAGCGTTGGATGGAGCAGCAGAGGGAGTGGGTGCGGCCATCGGCGCCTCCCGCTGTTGCCGCGGATGGCGAGATCGTGAGGTCGGCCGCGCGAGTTGCTCCTCCGCCGGGCGTTGCGCCGGCTGGCCGGGTCACGCCCACCGCGTCGGGTGTATCGGGAACTCCCAGGGTGGCTCCGCCGGGAGGCGTAGCGGGGCGGCCAGGCGCGCCCACCAAGCCCCGTGCGGCGACAGCGAACCCGGACGCGCCTGAGGAGATCACCATCGACGAGGATCTCGATCTCGAAGATATCGCAGAGCTCGCCCGGAAAATCGAGCGGCGTACTCCGTAAGGCCGCCGCGCCATACGCCGGGTGCCGGGCGGAGATCAGTGATCCGCCGCGCGGTAGTGAGACGGCGTTACCCTTGGTAGCCGTACTCGAAGGTCGAGTACACCTTTTCCTGGGTCGTGATGAACTCTAGCAGCGCAGGTTTGCCGTCCTTCGTGGCCGCAATACCCTTGAGCAGCGCGTGCACGACCTGGTCCGGATCGGTGACCCGCTCGCTGTAGCCGCCCAGCGCTTTGGCCCAATCCGCATAGTTTCCCGAGATGTCGGTGGAGTGATACTTCGCTCGTGACACGGACATGACCTTGAACTCCATGGCCATGGCGTAGTTGTTGAAGAGGATCGAGAGGATCGGGATGTTGTTGCGCACGGCAGTCTCGAAGTCCATACCGGTCATGCCGATCGCGGCATCACCCCACATGTTGATACACAACTTGTCGGGATGCGCCAGCTTCGCGCCCATCGCCAATCCGATGCCGTAGCCCAGCTGGGTCGATTTACCCCAGCCGATGTAACTCAGCGGTGTGACCGAGCGCCAGAAGGGCGACAGCTCGTCGCGCGGGCTGCCGGCGTCGTGCGTGATGATCGTGTTCGAGACGTCGGCGACCTGCATGAGGTCCCAGATCACCCGGTAGGGCGACAGAGGCTTCGACTCACTGGTGAGCCGCGGAGTCCACTCCGCCATCCAAGGGTCGTTCTGCTCTTTGATGCGCTTGTTCACGGCAGCGGTGAGGCCCCGCGGCTTTTTGATGCGATCTTTGATCGCCGTGTGCAGCATCTCGAGCGTCAGCCGGGAGTCGCCCACGAGCGGGTAGTCCGTATGGATATTCTTGTTGATATCCATCGGGTCGAGCGTGTTGTGGATGAACGTCTTGTCCGAGTTCGTGGGGAAACGGATGCCGAATCCCGTGGCGGTGAAGCTCGCGCCGGCGCCGAAAATGACGTCGGCCTCCTGCACGTGTTGGAACACCGCCTTGGGCATCGCGACGCCACCCGAGCCGAGCGACAGCGGGTGTGTTTCGGGGAAGGAGCTCTTGCCTTCCAGGCTGGTCGTGACGGGAATCTCGAGCAGCTCCGCGACGGCCTTCAATTCCGGCCACGCCTTGGCGTAGTGGATGCCCTGGCCGGCATACAACAGCGGCCGCTTGGCGTCGATGAGCTTCGCTGCTGCCGCCTCAACGTCGGCATGGCTCGGTGCCGACAGAACGCGTCGTGTCGGCCTGTAGTCGATTTCGCCCTTGAGCTCCTGGTTCCACATGTCCCCCGGGACTTCGATGAGCACCGGACCCGGGCGGCCGTTACGCGCCATCGTGAACGCCCGGCGCAGCGCCGGCACGATCATGTCAGGTGTGTTGATCGTCTCGGCCTGTTTGACGATGTGCTGGAAATTCAAGGCAGCGTTGAAATTCGGTTGGATCCACGCCTGGCCGCGTGGCGAGGCGCCTGGCATGAAAATGAGCGGCACGCCTTCCGACCAGGCCTGCGCGACCGCACCGAATGCATTTTCGACGCCGGGGCCGGCCTGGCAGGCGAACACACCGACTTTCTCGCCGGAGGTCATGCGGCTGATCGCGTCCGCCATGTGAAGGCCGACACGTTCCTGTCGAACAATGATCGGCCGGATGCCGGCGGCGGCACACGACTCCGTCAGGGGGTTGAGCGGATACGCAAGCAGAAACTCCACGCCTTCGCGCTTGAAAATTTCCGCTGCAGCTTGCGCAACATTCATCGGCCGCTCCTAAACGAGTAATTGCAAAACTGGAGCTGGCGAGTATAGAGGGGCGCCATCGGGAAGACGTGCGTGCGCGACAGGGCGACCGTCTGCAGGACGAGCTTCGCACTGCAGCAATCGAGAGGCTCGCAGGAGTGTGGCGTTGCGCGCGTAACTATATAATTTTACTTGATTTTATCCCTGTCATAATGAGTGCGGGCAGCGCTGATCGTGACCCGTTTTGGCGCGGGCGTCACAGGTGTTTTATGCGCGCTGGGCGAGGGGCGCACGCCGCAGAACCGCCGTGATCTCGGCCATGATCGAGATAGCGATTTCCGCTGGAGTCTGGGCGCCAATCGGCAGTCCCACCGGACCGTGGATCCGCGCGATCGCCGCAGCATCGAATCCGGCATTTTTCAGTCTCTCCACCCGCTTCGCGTGGGTCCGCCGCGAGCCGAGCGCGCCCATGTAAAACGCTTCCGAGCGCAGCGCCGCCTCCAGATAGTGGGCGTCCTCCACGAAGACCAAGCCGTCGCTGGTTGCGGATTGCAGGCTCGCCACGGTGGTCACGGTGACGGAATTGTTTCCGATGAGGCGGCAGTTTAGCTTCTCGGCTAGATCGCGCAGGGGTAGCTTCATGGCTCCCTATTGTCTCTTTACGGGGCGGATGTGTACAACGCGAACTCGAGCCCCTAAAGGGGCGTCTGGCTTGGCGGAAGTTGCGGTATCGCTAAAGCGATACCCTGATACGAATCTTCTCTTTTACCGCTAATCAGTACAGCGGCGGCTGGCCTTCGGGCCTCGTCTTCCAGCGGCGGTGCACCCAGAGCCATTGGTCGGGATAGCGGCGGATGAAGTCTTCGATGACCTTGGTGAATTTTGCGGTGTTGGCTACGATGTCGGCCTCGTTGTCGTTGGTACGAATCAATTCGACGGCGGGATCGAAGCGCAGGATGTATTTGCGGAGTTTTGAATCCCACACCGTGAAGCCGGGGACTATGGCGGCATCGGTGCGCAGGGCAATGCGGGCCAGGCCGCTGGCGGTGCAGGCGGGGATGCCGAAGAAATCTACGAACACTCCCTGGGGCGGGGTCATGTTGGTGTCCATCAAGATGCCTACGGTTTCGCCGGCGCGCATGGCGGCTAACAGGCTGCGGACGGAATCGTCTTTGTCCACGGTACGGTTGCCGTGCATCGTGCGGTAGCGTTCGACGAAGGCGTCGATGTGGGGATTATCGAGCGAGCGCATGACGATCGACAGCGGATGACCCTGCAGCGAGTGAGCGAAGGCGGAGAGTTCCCATGCTCCGAGGTGTCCGGTGAGAAACAGAACGCCTTTGCCGCGCGCGTAAGCACGCTCGAAATTTTCAAAGCCATCGTAGACCACGACGCGGGAAACATTTTCACGGGTGAAGCGGGGGAAGAGACAGAATTCGGCGAGCTGGCGTCCGAGGGAGATGAATTCTCCGCGAAGCAGTCGGCGGCGTTCGCGCGGCGGCATTTCGGGGAAGGCGAGAGTCAGGTTGCGCTGGCCGACGCGGCGCAGGCGTCCATGAAACGTATAGACGGTTAGGCCGAGTGTAATGCCGATGGCGCGGGCGAGCGGACGGGGGAGCCAGCCCATGAGTTTGACGCAGGGCCAGACCAGAGCGTATTCGAGGCGTTGTCGCAATGTGAGTCAGTACCCGGTACCTAGTACCCGGTACCCAGTTCTCAGCGTCGAATTGGAGAGAAGAGAAGCGACTGGGTGCTGGTTACTGAGTACTAGGTTACTGGGTACTTATTTTGACGCCAGCTGGGCCCACTTGGCTAGCGTGCTCAAGAAGGGGTATGCGGCCTTGGGTGCTTCGATTTCTCCCTGAAGAGAGGTTTTGAAGGGCACCATGCGGCCGTAGAATTCGCGGGTGCTGTCCTTATCTTGTTTGATGACGGCGCCGTTGAGTTCGAGTCCGGCGAATAGGCCGCGGGAGCGCGAGTAAGTCAGAACCTGCGCCTTCATCTTCCAATCGGTATCGGCGGCGGCGTGACGTCCGACGGGACCGGCGGCGGCGCTGGCATCGGCGCCGAGTTTAAACTGGCTGGACAGTAGGTTATCCATGCCGTTCTTGTTCATGATCAACATGACGACGTCGGTGGCCTGGCCGCCGATCTGCAATCCGAAGCTGCCGCCGCCGATCATGAAGAAAGCGGGGGCGCTCCAGCCTTTTTGGGTGCGGCAACTGGCGACGCCTTTGCCGTAACGGCCGCCGAAGACGAATCCTCCGTTGAGGAGAGATGGGACGACGGCCACACACTCGGCCGAGCCGAGTACCTCTTGCGGGATACCTTTATCCGGGGCGGCCTGGATTTCGTCGAGCACGGTACTGGCGGCTTCGACGCGGTCGGAAGCCTTGGTGGTGGCGTCGGCGGCGGTCGTGTCAGTCTTCGTTGTTTGAACCGGGGCAGCTTGAGTCTGGGTGTCTTGAGTCTCAGTAGCTTGAGTCTGGGGAGCTTGAGTCTGGGTAGCTTGGGCGGCGGAGAAAATCGAACTCAGAAAACAGAAAAGCAACGACAGAACGAGGGAATTGCGCATTAAGCCTCACTGGGTCTAGGAGTATGGAATTTATTGTCTCTTCTGATTCTATTCGATGCGGGCTGTAGAAGGGGGGATAGCCGGGGAGTGACCAGGGTGAGTCAGGATAGGGCAAAGGTTCAACGCTTCAGAGTTTCAAGGTTTAAAGGAGATACGGGACTGCGGCGTTTCCAGTGTGGTTTGGGGCAAAAAAATGCGGGGCTGAAATCGGCGACCCTAATCTCCGTTTCCAACCCCGTCTCCCAGGTTCTGTGGTAGGTGAGGCGAGTATGGGACAGGTGAGAAAAGGTGACAAGATTACCGAGGTCACTGTACTGGGGTAACCTAGGGGATCGTTAGACTGGTCGCCCCCAGATCGTTAGGTGTAGTGACGATACTTCGCCAACGGCTAAGTAGTCAGGTCAGATTCCTGCTCTTAAAGCAGCCTTTCTAGAGATGAAAAAGAAACGACGATGGCAATCCGAACCCGACCTTGAGATCGTGATGCCCCGGCTGTTTTTTCAAGAGCCGTGCCGCTAGCGGACAATGCGAGACCCGACAATAGCGCGAACCGACCGATGGTGGGCTGGTTAGATGAAGGTCGCTCTATACCAAGAAGTCTTTCACGTTGACGCGACCGGCGATTAGCGACAAAATAGCAGCCGTTCCTGGAGTCAAAAGGTGAGCCCAGATCATACTGGCAGGATGGAGATGAAGAAGGCGAATCTGCCCAGGCTTGTCACAATCGCTATTTTTGGTTTCTGCGTGCTTTTAGCCTCGGCAACGTTCGCACAGCGCCTGGCGATCGCGGAAATCCGGGACAGCAAGAACCCCACCTATATCACGTTCGATGTTCCGGGCGCAGGCTCGGGCTCCAATCAGGGAACCATCGCTTATAGCATCAACGCGAAAGGAGATATCGCGGGAGTCTATACTGACGCGAGCACTGTCTTTCATGGCTTCGTTCGCGCTGCTAATGGCACGATAACCACTTTCGATGCTCCGGGCGCTGGCACGATCAAGAATTCGGGAACCATCGGGGACAGCATCAACACAAAGGGGGAGATCACAGGATGGTACATTGACGCGAATAATGTGTATCACGGCTTCGTCTACTCAGCCGATGGCGCGATAACCGACTTCGATGCTCCGGGCGCAGGCATGGGTGCCTATCCCAATGGGACTGGCCCTTACAGTATCAACGCGGCAGGAGATGTCGCGGGATACTACGTTGACGCGAGCGACGTGGAGCACGGCTTCGTGCGCAATGAGAAAGGCGCGATAACCACGTTTGATGTTCCGAACATGCAGGGGACTCAAGCCTTTAGTATCAATGCGGAGGGGGATATCACTGGACAACTAGGTGAAGGCGAAGGTGACGGCTTCGTGCGCAATAAGAAAGGCGCGATAACCGAGTTCGGTGCGGGCGTCTATGGAACCTCGCCCCTAAGCATTAACAAGGCGGGGGACACCACAGGAACCTGGTATGACGCGAATTTCGCCGTTCACGGCTTCGTACGCTCAGCAAATGGCACGATAACCACCTTCGATGCTCCAGGCGCGGGCACGGATCTTTTACAGGGAACGCAACCCTACAGCATCAACGCGAAGGGGGATATCACGGGAGACTACATTGACGTGAACAATGCTTATCACGGCTTCGTCTACGCTACCGACGGCACGATCACCGATTTCGATGTTCCGGGCGCGGGCACGGGTGCCAATCAGGGGACCGAGCCTGAGAGCATCAACGGGACGGGGGATATCACTGGGTACTACGTTGACGGGAGCGGCGTGTCTCACGGCTTCTTCGTTAAAGGGCTGGCCAAATAGCCACCTAACGACGATGACACTAACTGAGAATTAACCGGCCCCGAGTGCAGCGTTAGCGCCTCAGCGACTAAGCCGAATTAAGAATGAAGGAATCATCGCAGCTGCTGAAGCGCTGCGCCACCCAAAATCTTTTTCAACCGAAATCAGACGCGAAATCGTGTATTTGCGCGTGTTGCCCAAAGCTACTTCGCCGTCACCAGCGAATGCGTGATCGCATGGACGGAGAGCGCGATGCGGTTCTGCACTCCGACTTTGCGCATCAATTTTGCTACGTGCGCTTTTACGGTGCGTTCTTCGATGCCGAGGGCCGAGCCGATTTCTTTGTTGGAGCGGCCGGCTACCAGCATCTCCAGCACTTCTTTTTCGCGGTCGGTGAAAGTGATTCGTCCGGCGGGGAAGATGCGGCCGGGGGATGCGCTTACGCGTTCGATGAAAGTTGAAAGCACACGGCGCGGCGCCCACACCGAACCTTGATTGACGATGCGAAGAGCCTGGATGAACTCGGCGGGCGAGGCGGCTTCGTCCACGTAGCCCTTGGCGCCGGCGGCGATGGCTTTGAGGACGCTTTCATCGTCCATGCCGGAGCCGGTCACGATGATGCGCAGATCGGGACGCACGGCTTTCATGCTGGCCATGATGTCGTAAAGATTCTGGCCGCCGCGATTGCCTAGCAGCACCAGATCAATGTTCGGCAACTGGCTCAGATCGGCCAGCGAGGCGGAGACCAACTCCAGATCAGGTTCGGTATCAAAGAGGGCCCGGAATCCTACAAAGCGCAGTGGATCGCTCTCCACTACGGCGATACGTATAAGCGGCTTTCTGGCGACGGCAGCTTTCATCAAGGTTTCCCTGTTAGGATTGCATCCTGTTCAAGCTTGCCTGATGCGGCACAGAATTGAAATGATTGGTGATCGAGACAAATTACGGGGGTAACCCCCCGAAATCAGGCTAGGCTGGAGGGATATGGCGAACGGACTGCGGATACAGCGGTATTGGGCGGGAATTTTGCTATCGGGCGCGCTGGGCGCGGGATTGGGGTGGGCGCAAGCTCCGGAGACGGCTCCGGCTCCGGCACAAGCCTCATCGCAACCCCAATCGCAATATAAGCCGCAGTTTCCGGGCGATCCGGCGCGCTCCGATGCGGAAGCGCAGGCGCTCGGATACATGCGGGTGGTGCTCCGGGCGCAGAACATTTATAAGAAGCGCCACGGCAAGTATGCGGATTCGCTCGAGGCGCTGGCGGGCACCGGATCGTTTACCAAGCGCATGGCAGCCACTACGGACCGCGGGGATTACACGGCCAGCTTCCGTCCCCGGCATGAGGGGACTAATCACGATGGTTTCGTGCTCACCATGACTCCGAAGCAGATGGATAGCGATCACCGGTCGTTTTATGCGGAAGAAGACGGGGGCATTCACGCGGATGATCAGAAGGCCGCAGATATGGATTCGCCGAAGGTGAGGTAGTCCCGGGCGCGGATGGCGCATCGCGCGTGGGCCACAATTATTCTTTCGCCACGCTGGGGCTCGTCGGCCTGTAACTTTCTACCCACGGCTGTGCGCCGTGGGCTGTATTCTTAGCCGCTTCGCGGCTCACCGAGCTGACGCCGGTCTCCAACTTCCGCTCGTCCATCGGCAGACCGTCATCAGCAAATCATCATCCAGCAAATATCACTCGGAGCCATCATTATCGAGGTTGGATGGCCGGTCGTCACGATGTACATCGTCGCGCTCGGGACGAGGCGGTGAGGGCTGGACGGTGTCAATCTGATCGGCAATGCGGCGGACGGGGAAAGGATCGACGTCGCCGCTGTGTCGGCGCAATTCCCGGACGATGTGATCGTGGTCGAGCGCGCCGTAGTCGTGGGCGAAGCGGGTCAGGGCCTGGGTGAGAATGTCATGGTGGTGTACGTTTTCCAATCCCGGCTCGCGGGTAACGTTCAGCCATAAGCGATGAAGCAGGATGACGTCCTCATTCTTCATGGTGGGCGTGTGCGGACCTACGCGGAACGTGTCAACGATGTTGCCAGGTTGAACGATCTGAAGTACGAACTGCTTCTTGGGCTCTGGTATGGCTTCCCAAGCGCTTCCGAGGAGGAACGCCTGTTCGGCGGCAGTGGTTTTGCTGGAGAGTCCGGCAACGACGGTTGAGGAGTCGAGGTTGTGTGCGGTCTGAGCGACGGCTGACCAGGTATCGCGAGCCGGGACCAGCAGAAGCGAAACCTTCTTGCCGAAGCTTTCGGCGATGGAAACGGCGCGGGTGAACAGGGTCTGCTCGTAGTCGCTGAACATCTGCTCGGTAGAAAGTCCGTAGGCGGCGCTGCCGAACTGGCTGATGCGGGCGGTCATGACGACCACGTCCTGTTCGCGCGTGTCGGTATGCTCGAGCACCCATTTGAGGTGGTTCAGGGTGTTGTAGTCGCGGACAGGCACTAGCACGTTGTTGGGGCGGATGCCGACGGTTTCACGTTCGACACTGTCCGCCTGCTGGAGCTGAAACTGCTCTTTCATCTGCGCCGCGGTATCAGCGTGTTTGCGGCGGTTCACTTTTTCGGAGAACGAGAAAATGGCGAAGAAGACGACGGAGAAAATCAGGCCGCTTACCGTGGCTACCGACTTGGTGAAGAGGTTCACGATGGCGGTGGAAAGCAGAACCATGGCGACCGAGGCCAGTCCGATGGGGATTTCGACTCCAAAGATGTGGAAGTTGGGCGGGACTTTCCAATTGCGCTCGCCCTTGTAGCGGTAGCGCAAGACCAGCATGGAGATGGTTTTGAAGACGAAGCTCCAGACCACTCCGAAGGCGTAGGCTTCTCCGAGAGTGTAGATGTTGCCCCAACTGACGATGATGGTGAAGAGCTGCAATCCGACGATGAGGTTGATGATGCGGTAGGTAGTGCCGTAGGTCTTGTGCGGACGGCGGAACCAGTCGGCGAGCACTCCGTCTTCGGAGACGCGATTCAGTACGCCGTTGGAGCCGACGATAGCGGTGTTAACCGCGCCCGACAGAATCAGGAATCCGACAACCACGACGAACGCGCGGAAGGCCAGGCGCAGCACCTGGGGACCGACCATGTTCATGGCTAGCCCGGCGATCAGGTTGTCGCTGTACACCTTCATGCGGACATCGTCGGGGATGAGCATGACCGCCAGGAGCGAGACGAGTCCGGTGAAGACGAAGCTGTAAACGCCGATGACGATCGCGGTGCGCTTGAGGTTCTTGAGCTTCGGATGCGCGAGTTCGCGATAGACCTGGGCCAGCGATTCTTCGCCGCTCATGGCCAGGACGGAGTGTCCGAAGCCGATGATGAGCCCGAGAATGCCGAACATGTGCGGCAGTTTGCTGTGCTTCCAGAAGCCGAGCGATTCGTCGGTGTAGTGGATGTTGGCGAGGGTCGGGAAGGGCGGCAGATGGACGCCGACTTTCAGCAGAGTGAATGCGGACCAGCCGAGCAGCATGACCACCATGACCGTGGTGATCTGCATAACCCAGAGCGCCTTTTCGCTGGACTCTTCGATGCCCTTGATGTTCTCCCACCAGAAATAGAGCGTGACCGCTATGGCGAATACAACCGCGGTGGCGTTCACGCCGACCTGCGGCGTGCCGTGGAACAAGTTATGAATAGCGACGGGAACCCAGCCGTGGGCGTCGGCGATGGCGATGGTGTCGTTGATGAGGCCGGCGATGTACTGTCCCGCGGAAACACCGGAGACGGGGCCGGTCAGTATGTAATCGAACATCAGGGCGGAGACGCTGAGTTTGGCGAGGGTGCCTCCGAGAGCTTCTTTGACGACGCGGTAGACACCGCCGCGCACGAACATGGAGCAGCTCTCCACGTAAACGGCACGGACCGCGAAAGCGAAGAGCATGACGCCCAGAACAAACCACGGGGCGCTTTTTCCAATCGCTTGTTCGGCAATGCCTCCGGCGTAGAAGGCGGAGGAACCGAGATCGTTGAGAATGACGGCGGCAGCTCGCCAGTAGGAAATAAAGGTGAGCATTACCGAGGTCGCGACTACGATGCGAACCCGGTTGTTGCCGGTGGGTGCGTTAGAGGTAGACGACATGCAGCGGAAGCCCTAGCGGCTGTTTTCGTCCTCCGTGTCCAACAGGGTTCCGACGTCTTCGATGCCGGTCAGCACCAGAACAATCGCGGACCCGATCCAGCCGGCGACGAACATGAACTCCAGAACTTTAACCAGTAGAACGCTGACACTCATGATCACGCTATGGTATCTGATCGGCGCAGATTTCGGCGCGAGATTTATGGGGCCGAGGTCAGTTTGCTATCCTGATGCGTGTTCAAAATCCACCGAAGCGCTTGGGGACTGACTCTGCTGTCGGCGGCCCTGCAGGTTGCGATCTTTCCGCTGTTGGATTTCCACTGGTTGTCGTGGATCGCGGTGGCGCCGTTGCTGGTCGCGATTCTGCGGGCGCGCCCTTCCGAGACTCTGCAACTGCAACTTGGCGATCGGGTACGTCTGGTGCCTGCTACGCCGTGGCAGGGGTTCTTACTGGGCTATGCGTGCGGGATTCTGTGGTTTGCCGGGACCTGCTACTGGATCTTCTCAACCATGCACCAATATGGCGAGATGCCGGTTCCAATGGCCGTGCTGGCGCAGATTTTGTTTTGCATGTACGTCGGGCTTTACCACGGAATGTTTGGGATGTTGCTGGCGCTGGTCGCCGGGGTTGGGAAAGCTGGGTCGAGTGAATCTGGATTAAAGCAGCCCGGATCAAAGCTCGGTGAGTCAGGGGCGTCGATCCGGCGCGCGCTGGCGGCGGCTCCGTTTCTTTGGGTCGCCGTGGAACTTGCGCGGACTCGGATTACAGCGTTTCCCTGGGAGCTTTTGGGATATTCACAGGCCGCGAATTTTGCGCTGACTCGGATTGCCACTCTGGTCGGCGTTTACGGGCTATCGTTTGAAATCGTGCTCGTGAACAGCGTTTTCGCGGCGGCGTTTCTGGGGCCGAAGGCGCGACGGAAGTGGCTGCTGGTGGCGGCTTGCGCGGCAGCGGCGGTCCTGCAGGCGGGGCAATTGCTGGCGCCTGCGCCGGCGGCGGCGGATCATACCGCACTTCTGGTGCAGCCGAATATTCCGATCCAGGAAGGAGCGATGTGGACGCGGGAATATTTTCAGGACACGCTGCGGGACTTGACTGCGCTTAGTTTGCATCCGCCAGGAGAAATGAAAGACTCTCGACGGCATGACTTGATCGTGTGGCCTGAGTCGCCTTCGCCGTTTTATACCAATGATCCCTTGTTTCGAGATGCGGTCAGCGCGTTGGCGAGGCAGTCGGGCACGTGGGTGGTGACGGGTTCGATCGGAATCACGCCCGCGACGCACGCTGTGACCGCGGGGGTCAACAGCACGCAGATTTTCAACTCGGCCGCGCTGGTTAGTCCAGAGGGTGCGTGGGTGGGACGTTACGACAAAGTGCATCTCGTACCATTCGGCGAATTCTTGCCGTTTCCACAGTTGTTTGCGTTTGCCGGAGGGTTGACCAAAGAAGTGGGAGAATTTCAGCGAGGCACATCGCACGCGCCGCTGGATGCGGGAGGCGAGCGCTTCGGAACATTTATCTGCTATGAATCGATCTTTCCCGACGAAGTGCGACAGGGACCGCTGCAGGGAGCGCAGGTCCTGTTGAATATCTCGAATGACGGCTGGTATGGCGATAGCGGCGCCTGGGCGCAGCACTTGCAGCAGACCGAGATGCGGGCGATCGAGAACGAGCGCTGGCTGTTGTCGGGGACGAACACGGGGATGACGGCGTCGATCAATCCTTACGGAAAGGTCGAAGCGTCAATTCCGCGCAAGGTCCGCTCTGCTCTGGTGGCGCCTTACGCGCTTCGTACGGGTACCACTTTCTACACGCGGCATGGCGATTGGTTCGCGTATCTGTGTGCGATAATTTCAGCAGGCGCGGTGGTGATGCGGTTCGTAATCGGTCGTTCGCCGACCAGCGACTAGCGACCAACGACTTGAAGTTAGGCAAGCCAAGGTGATCAGCAATGTTGGATGAACTGGAACAACAATACACTTCTCTAAAGACCAAGGTTCACGACCTGCGGGAGTATCTTTGACGCGGACAAACTGCGCCAGCAGTTCGCCGAGATAGAAAAGCAAGCGTCGGATCCGAATCTTTGGTCGAATCCTGAAAAATCTCAGCAAGTGATGCGCGAGCGGAAGCGCCTGGAGAGCCTATTGTCGCTCGAAGGCGACTTGGCGCGCCGGACCGACGATATTGCTACTTACTTCGATCTGGCCGGCGAAGGTGAGAACGTCGCCGCTGATTTGGAGCGCGATCTGGAGTCTCTGCGCGAATTGGTCGATAGAGTAGAAACCGAGAGCCTGCTTTCGGGTCCGAACGACGGACTGAATGCGATCATGACCATTCACCCCGGCGCGGGCGGAACGGAGTCGCAGGACTGGGCGGAGATGTTGCTGCGTATGTATCTGCGCTGGGCGGAGCGGCAGGGGTTCAAGACGGAGATGTATGACTACCAGCCGGGCGAGGAAGCGGGAATCAAGTCGGCGACATTTTCGGTGATCGGTCAGTATGCGTTTGGATATCTGACGAGCGAGATTGGAGTGCACCGGCTGGTGCGTATTTCTCCATTTGATCAGGCGAAGCGGCGGCATACTTCGTTTGCCAGCGTCTACGTTTCCCCTGAGATTGACGACAGCATTGAGGTCAACATCAAGCCGGATGACATTCGAATTGATACCTATCGCTCCAGCGGCAAGGGTGGACAGCATGTGAATACGACCGATTCGGCGGTGCGGATCACGCACATCCCGACAGGTCTGGTGGCTGCCTGCCAGAACGAGCGCTCGCAGCACAAAAATAAAGACAAGGCGATGAGCATGCTGCGCTCGAAAATCTACGAATTCGAACTGGAGAAGAAGCGCGAGGTCACGAAGAAGATTGAGGACTCCAAGCTGGATATCGACTTCGGCTCGCAGATTCGCTCGTATGTGCTGCAACCTTACCGCATGATCAAGGACCATCGCACGAAGCTGGAGATCGGCGACGTGGACCGTGTGCTGGATGGCGATCTGATGCCGCTGATGCAGGCGTATCTGCGCATGCGACGCGGGGAGAAAAAGTAATGAGCGGGAGATCGCGCCGCCCGACTGATCTTCAGCCGCTGAAGCTCGGAGCCCGCTTGCAGCGTGCCTTCCGCTATGCCGCCGAGAAACATGCCGGGCAGACGCGCAAGCAAACGGCCGTTCCTTATCTGTCGCATCTGATGGCGGTGTCTTCTCTGGTGCTCGAAGCTGGCGGCGATGAGGATATGGCGATTGCGGCGTTGCTGCATGATGTGGTGGAAGATTGCGGCGGTATGCCTCGGCTGCGCGAAATCCGCAAACAGTTTGGTTCGCGCGTGGCGAAGATTGTCGAGGGTTGTACCGATTCCTACGTCATTCCGAAGCCGGAGTGGCTGCAACGGAAGAAGGACTATCTGCGCGAACTGAAGCACGCCGATGCGGAAACGCGGCTGGTTTCGGCTTCTGACAAGCTGCATAACGTGCGCACGATTCTCGCGGATTATCGAGTGCAGGGAGAAGACGTCTGGAAACGGTTCACAGGAAAAAGGGAAGGTACGCTCTGGTACTATCGCGCTTTGAGCGACGAATATCAGCGGCGAAATCCGAATCGCATTACAGGCGAGCTTGAGATTGCCGTCGCCGAACTGGAGCGGGCGGTGGGCAAGAAAGCGCGGTCATCATCCCGAGCATTATCGCGGTCATCCAGGAAACTTGTGAAGAGGAAAGTCGCCGTCAACCTCGCCACCAAAGCTGGGAGATGAATCCATGCCCCGAATGCTTGAACTGATCCGCAATTCAGAGGTGCCGTCGAACCTGATGCAATCGGCGTCGCGCGGATCTCTCTCGGTGCCGCCGGGCGAGATGATCGAGATTCTGGTCCACCTGGCGCTGCACAATAAATTGTTTGCGGAGCGGGCGCGGCTTACGCTGGCTGGCTGGGATGAAAAAGCCAGTGTGATCGCGGCTGGCGATCCCAAGACCAGCGCCGAGGTGCTGGGATATTTCACTTCTTTGGACAACCTGAGGACCAGCTTGCTTCCCGCACTGCTGGAGAATCCGTCGGTTTTGGAGGAGTCACTGGACGGGCTGGCGCTATCGGGGTCGCGCTCGGTCATCGAAACGTTGTTGACGAGCCCGCGAGTGATGAACTCTGCGCGGTTCCTGCGGGCGTTGCAGGCGAACCCGATCCTGCGTCCTAATGAGCGGGCTGAAATTGGCAAGAAGTTGTCGGGATTGGAAGCGAGTGCGGCAGACGCCGCCCCGGAGACCGACGCTGCTGACGAAGTGGTCGAAGGCGCAGTCGCAAAGTATCTGGAAGAGCATGCAGCGGAAGTGGAGGCGGAAAAAGACAAACCGTTTCAGCCCATCGGAATGGAGTCCGAAGGAATCGACCACGAGCGAAGGGCGCAGGACGACGTCGTCGTCGAGGCATCGGCTGCCCCGGGGACGGAGCCGGTTCCTCCGAGCGCGGTTGCCGGCGCTGATGCGGCGGCGAAGTCAGCTGGCGCCCCAGCGGCGAAAGCGGCGGCTGTCGCAGGTAAAGCTGCGGGCGCGCCGGCGACTCATGCAAAAAAGCATCCGCTTCCCGTGTCAGCGGAACGTCGCGACAGCACGCTGCAGAAAATCTCCAGGCTTGACATCAAGGGCCGGATCGCTCTGGCGATGCGCGGTACTAAAGAGGAGCGCTCGATCCTGATTCGCGATTCCACCAAGCTGGTGGCGATCGCGGTGCTCGACTCGCCCAAAGTCAGCGACGGAGAAGTGGAAAAGTTTGCGCTCCAAAAAAACGTCTTGGAAGCGGTGCTGCGCACGATTCCGATGAAGCGGAAGTTTGCGAAGAATTACAGCATCACACGGAACCTGGTCTACAATCCGCGCACGCCGCTTGATCTTTCGCTGGGATTGATGAAGAACCTGCTCATTCACGATCTCAAGAATCTATCGGACAACAAAGAGGTCCCGGATACGATCCGCAAGCTGGCACTGCGTATGTTTAAGCAGAAGATGGAAAAAAAGAACTGAAGAACTGACGAGAAAAGAAACGGAGAATATTGAAGCAATCCGATCCTATTTACGAGCTGCTGGCGCGGGCGAAGACGATTGCCGTCGTGGGCTTGTCGGAAAGTCCGATGCGGCCGAGCCACGGCGTTTCTGCGTATATGCAGGCGGAGGGTTACAGGATTGTCCCGGTGA